>Ga0180432_10000433_pt1 | contig 68029 bp, 33 predicted proteins | sample SS_ome_10_FD_132414 | JGI IMG/M metagenome (GOLD analysis project Ga0180432, IMG submission 132414) | Hypersaline lake sediment archaeal communities from the Salton Sea, California, USA - SS_1_MS_2 metaG | ecosystem: Environmental > Aquatic > Non-marine Saline and Alkaline > Hypersaline >...
GAATGGGAACGGCAACAGCGCCGGCAACGGGTTGAGTTTAGTCCGCCTCTGGCGGACTAAACACGGCGCACGGAACAGGACGGCCCCGCCGACGCGTGGGGCACCGGCGGGGCTGTGGTCGGTTGTTATGTTCTCCGGACGGTTATGCCCGTCTGCGCTTCCGGATGTATCCGCCGAGGCCGCTGATGCCCAGCCCGACGGCCAGCATCGTCATCGGCTCGGGGATGACGGTGGTGCCCTGGAGGGCCAGGCCGCCGTTGAGTTCATCGCCGACGAGGTGGAAGTGCCCCGTATTGAAGATCGGGTAATTGCCCTGCGCCGCAAACAGTTGCACGTAGGCGCCGCCGCCGTTCTCCAGCCAGACCAGTTCCAGGTCTTTCTCCCCCGCCGTGGCGAAGTCGAACACGTAGGTCTGTGTACCCGTACCACCCTGCGTCCAGACCTGGCCGTCGATCGTCAATTCGACATCGTCGTCGTGGACGACGGCAAACGTATACTGACCGGGCGTGGGGATGACGAGCTTGCCCGTCGCCCGCAGGGCGAAATCGTCGTCGTCGGCGCTGGTGTCGGTCAGGAACGGGGTCTTGGCGTACGTGTTGTTTCCGCCGTCGTTGTCCGGATCGGAGAAGCTGATGGCGTACACCTGCCCGGTGGCCTGGGCCAGGATGCCCCCATCGCCGTCGGGCAGGCCCAGCAGGGCCTTGGCCGCCGCGAGGTTGTTGACGTCGCCCGTGGACTTGCGCTCGAGCACGTCGAACATGCCCTGCAGCGACAGGTCGGTGTCGTACTCAACCATGTGCGGCAAGCGGTGGTTGTCCTCGCCGAGGGTCCCCCCGGCGTCGTCGTCATTCCACTTCCCGTTGCCGCGGAGGTGTGCGGCGTCCTCGCCGCCGGAGTTGTTCGGCTCGCCGGAGCCGGCGTCCCAGTTCGTGTACGTCACGGTCTCGCCGTTGACCCACTCGAACGTGCCTTCGATCGCACCCATCACCTTACTGTCAAGTCCGCTGGTCTGGTCGCTGTCGTGGAAGCCGATCCACTTGTCGCCGGTCCCGCCGACGTTGTGCGCGATGACGTTTTCCGACTCGCTGCCGATCGTGGCCAGATGGCCGGACACGCCTCCGAAGCTCCTGCCGTAGGAATCCACCCGGGCTTCGTCCCAGGTGAGGTTCCCGTTGATCCGCTCGAAGTAGTGCCCGGTGATCGGGTCGAGCACCTGGGTGGGTGTCGGCGGCTGGGTCGGCTGGGTGGGCTCGACGATGGCCAGGGGCGAGGTGCCGGCGGCCAGTTGCGCCATTTCCGCCGCACTCAGCCACCCGTTCCAGATCGCCACGTCGTCGATCGTGCCGTTGAAGTAGTTGGCGCGGGCCTGGTTCCGCCCGACGTTCAGGTTCATCGTCGGTGTGCCGATGGGTTCGCTGTAGCCCTTCTGGTTGCCCTGGAGCACGCCGTCGTAGTACACGTCGATTCTGTCCGTGTTCTGGTGCCAGGTGAACGCGATATGGTGCCATGCGCTGGTGCTGGGGGCCGGGTTGTCGCAGGTGGTCTTCATCCCGCTGCGCTGCAGCTCGACGCGGATGTTGCCGCCGAGCCAGAACAGGGAATACCCGGGGTCGCCCCAGCCGCCGCCCTGGGCGACGATGTGGCCGTTGTGATTGGCCGGCGTATTGGCCCAGGCCGAGACCGTGATCGCATTGCCAACCGGGTAGCCCGGGTTGCCCATGTCGACGTACTGGTTGCTTCCGTTGAAGTTCAGCGATCCTACCGGGGTGGACCCGCCCGGGGCGCCGGCGACGTACGTCGGCCCGTTGACGAGCGTGCCGGGGTTGGGCCCAGCAAGGTCTGCCGTCACGGGCAAGCCGTCGTCAAACGGCCAGTAGCCCTGGAGAGCCGCGCCGGCCGGCCCGGCAAGGGCGAACACCATGCCAACCGCCAATACGAGTGATACTGTCCTGTTCATCATCTGCTCCTTGTTACGAACCTGTACGCCTGTGATTGCCTCGATACGAATGAGTGGTTCCTGCACTTTCAACGGGACACGGACCTCCACTATGCTGCACACTATCAAGAATAATACCACAAGACGGCGAAAAGCACAAGGAAAAAACCGGCCGGATTCGAGTTCTTCTGGCAGTGGCCGAACGACGACAACAACAGCGATCACGGCAACAACGACAATAAAGACAACGGCTTAGCCACAGATTACACAGATTGCACAGATTTCAAAACAAAAAAAGACCAAAGTTCTTGTCTCTTCTATCTGTGCAATCTGTGTAATCTGTGGCTCAGCCGTTGTCGTTCTCGTCTCGCCGGTCCGCTCGAAAAAACCCACCAAAACGCTGATTTTTCCCTTTGAAGAATCGCGATTGCGTGGTATACTCTGTGGGTTGTGTATCCGATCCGCGGCGGAAGTCTATTGTCTGCCGCCGCGCGAAGTGTAGGAAAGCCTTTCGGAATCGAGGTACGGGCAAGACGCTCCGGTCCCCGGCATGGGGATCTGCGCAAGCAAATAGAGGCATCTGTGTTCAGGAGAAGAGCCGTGAAACATCTCATGACAGTTCTGGCAGCAGCAGCGTTCATCCTGGCCGCGGGCGGCGCGGCGCGGGCGGCCACGGTGTTCTGGTCGCTGGATGACATCGACGGCAGCACCGGGCTGGCCGACGCGTCGGTCAGCACGAAGGGCACACTCATCGAGGCGGGGAACTTCGGCGGCACGGGCGTGCCCAACGTTACCGTCAACTCCGTGCTCTTCACCGGCGTCGACTTCAAGGGCGGAGGGTCGCCTGCCAACCTGACGGGGCTGACCTACGACGACGGGTGGAGCGGGTACGGCACGTCGACGGGCGGCACCATCGACGCCCTGACCGACACCTTCGGCGCCAAGAGCGGCGTGGATCCGCAGAACGGAATGCTGACCGGGCTGACGCCCGACAAGCAGTACGAGGTCCAGTTCTTCCTGTCCCACACCACCGTCAGCCGCACCCTGGACATCACCTCCGGCGGCCAGACGGCCCGGATCCGCACCAGGACCCCGGCGCAGTTTGCCACAGGCACCTTCACCGCCGACGCCGACACGCAGGCCATCAACTTTGATGCCAGCGACGGATCGCAGTTCCTCAGCGCCTATCAGCTTCGCGAGGTCCCGGACCTGCCGGCGCCGACGATGACCAACATAGCCGTCAACGGCAGTTCCAGGACGTACACGCTGGCCCAGGGCGTGATGACCAACGGCGCGGTGGCCTACACCGACCGGCCGTACACCTGGGAGAACGTCCCGGCGTATCTCGAGGGCGCCGACTACGTCATGACGCCCAACGACGACCGGGGCGACGACACTCTGTTGCTCGACGTGACGCTCGCCCAGCCCGGCACACTGTACGCCTGGTTCGACGAGAGGGTCGCGACACCGTCCTGGGCCAGCGCCGCCCGCGGGTGGGCGGACACCGGGAGCGATATCATCAGGCTGGGACCCAATCGGACGGAAACGTATGACATTTACGCCAAGCCGCTCCGCGCGGGAACGCACACCACCGCATTAGGGCCCGCCGGAGCACCCGGCAAGGCCATGTACGGTTTCGCGGCGGTTGCAGGCGCCGGTCCGGCCCCGCGCCCGCTGGTGACGCCCACGGGCGCCCTGGCCGACCTGAACCGCTCCGGGGCGGGCAATCCCGGGCCCAGCGTCTCAGGCAGCGTGCAGTGGACGATCGAGCCCGGCCTCTTCCCGGGCGGCGACGTCGATCTCGGAGAGAACCCCGGCGACGACGGCAGCATCGCCTACTGGTACCTCAAGCCCAGCTCGCAAGGCGGCGGGGCCTATCCGCCACAGAGCCTGTACTACGATCTCGGCCGGGCCATGACCGTCGACCAGATCCACCTGTGGTGGCAGGACCGGGACGGGCCGAGCAACACCGGCCGTGTCACCGACATGGACATCGACTACCTTCCGCTGTCCGCCGCCCAGCCGGGGGCCTTCGACCTGACCACCATGCAGGGCCTGGGCGGCTGGGCCAACGCCGTGGCCGCGTATGACCCCAGTGCCGGCAGCTTCGGCGTGCAGCAGGACCTCGACCCGACTGATTTCCTCACGCGGTACCTCCGCCTGACGATGAACGCCAGCGGCTACGCCGGCGGCAACGGCGACCAGTGGGGCGGCCTGCGGCAGGTGGCCGTGACTGAAGCCACCGTCATCCCCGAGCCGGTGACCATGACCATGACGGCCCTGGCCCTGGCCGGTCTGGGCGGATACGTGCGGAAAAGGAAAAGAGCAATGATGCGTTTCATGACAATTCTGGCGGCAATCGGGTTCGTGCTGGCGTTCAGCGGCGCGGCGCAGGCGGAACTGGTCGCCTGGTACACGTTCGACGAGGCCGGCGGCTCGACGGCCACCGATTCGTCCGGCAGCGCGAACGCTCACAACGCCACGCTCAACGGATTGAACCCGACCTTCGATCCGGCCGCGGGCAAGTTCGGCGGGGCGGTCTGGCTGCCCGGCATAAACGAGCATATCCAGGCCGCCGACCACGGCGACTTCGAGTTCGTCGCCAACGAGTCCTTTTCCATCTCGATGTGGTACAAGCGCGACGGCATCGAGAACGATCAGGGCTTCATCACCAAGGGCTACGCCGACAACCCCAGAAAGAGCAATTACTACCTGCTCCAGACCCGGAGCAACGGCTTCACGTATGACTCGCGGAAGACCAGTTCCGGCAGCCCGCGGGTCCAAGAGGACGCCGGGGGGAATCACGGCGACGACCAGTGGCACCATTTCGTGGCCGTCAGGGACAGCGCCGCCAACAGGCTGCGCCTGTACGTTGACAATGTTTTGAAGATCAATTACGACATGGGCACCGGCGACACCAATGGCGACTGGGCTGTCGGCGTCCACAATGAGCCGCTGACCATTGGCGATCACCTTGACCGCTACACGCAGGGCCACTTCGACGACATCGGCATCTGGAAGGGCCAGGCGCTCGGCGCCGGCGAGATCAACACGATCTACAACAGCGGCATCGCCGCTCTGGCGGGTTCGTCTCCTTCTTTTCCGGCCCCGACACTCCCAGGGAACTTGCAGGTCGATATCGGCCGGTCCGACCAGCCACTGCTGGAAAGCGGCTGGCAGGAATGGCACTTCACCGGCTCCAGCGGCACCCTGAACCAGACCAAACCGTTCCTGTTTGCCGACGCGACGGACGGCACGGTGGATGCCAACGTGAGCACGACGACAAGCGGGCAGGGACGCAACTACGGGCTCGACAATGTCACCGATGCCGGGAGCCTGGCCATCCCGGACGTATGGGCCGACCAGGCCTTCTTCAACAACAACGCGTCCGGTTCGATGACCCTCACGCTCGACGACCTGAAGGCAGGAACGTATCGCTTCACCTCATATCACTACGCCGACAACCTGTCGGATGGTGGTACAAACGATGAAGGCACGGCCAGCGCCTACATCAAGGTCGATACCGGCAGCGGGTTTGTGGACACAGGGCTGGATGTGACCTTCATCTCAGGCATCCTCAGCAATGTGTCAGGAGGCGGGCAACCTTCGGCCGCCGACCTGGATGCCTTCGGCACCCTGACGTTCGAGTTCACGGTGGCCAATGACGGGGACACCGTCAGTATCCTCTTTGACGATCTCGCCGGTGGCGACACCTTCGGCCTGAACGGCTTCGAGTTGGAGCCCGTCATCGCCGCGATCCCCGAACCGATCACCATGACCATGACGGCCCTGGCCCTGGCCGGGCTGGGCGGGTACGTGAGGAAACGAAGACGATTTTAGATTCTAGACGTGTCCTCCCTAGCCTTGGCGAAGGAGGATCTTAGGTTTTAGATTTGTCACGCAAAGCGGCAAGACGCTGTAACAAAGGAGAGCAGTAATGAGAGCACAGGTGACACGGGCAACGGTGCTGGCGGCGGGCCTGGTCCTGGCATTCGGCGGCGCGGCGCAGGCGGCGACGATCACGGGCGTGACCATCGAGGACGTCTCCTCGGAACTTACCGAAGGAGCGTTCGACCGCCGAGGTGTGCATACGGTCGATGGCGTGGGGCTGTCGGGCGCGCAGCACGGAACCGGCCCTGAAACCATGTGGCTGACAAAAGGCACGTACAAGACGCCGAACGATCCGCTGCCGGCGCATATCACATATGATCTCGCGAGCAACTACGATCTGGACAGCTTCCACGTGTGGAACTACAACGAGGCGGGAAACTTCGCCAAGCGCGGCGCCAATGATGTGACGATCTCGGTAGCCAGTTCCGAAGGCGGGGCCTTTACCTCGCTGGGGAACTTCAGTTTCACCAAGGCGCCCGGTGCGGGTGGGTACACCGGCGAGACGATCGACCTGAGCGCCTATGCCGCCGCCAACGATACCCGCCTGATCCGTTTCGACATCACGAGCAACCACGGCGGGGACAACAGCTTCGCCGGGCTGAGCGAGGTCCAGTTCGACGGCACGTTCGCAGGCCCCGGCATCTTCGTGCCAAACTTCTCGTTCCAGCAGCCCGTGATGAACCCCGGGGGGAACGCCGCCCCCATCACCGATTGGACAACCACCGGCTCCGGCGGGGGGGTGTACTTCCCCAACGGCGCCGACGGCCTGGGGAACCCCCTGCCCGCCCCCGCGCTCGGAAGCCAGTATGCGTACCTTGAAGCGCCTGGCAACGGAGCGCAGACTGCCATCACCACCACCAACCCCGTTGCGACCGTCGCCGCGGACACCACCTATACGCTGACTGCGGCAATCGGGCACCGCAACAAGGGCGATCGGCGACCGGACGACTACCTGATCGAACTCCTGGTCAACGGGGTTCCGATGGCTTCGAATCAACTGTCGAACGCCTACGCGACCATGCCGGCCAACACGTTTCAAGACCTCAGTGCGTCCTTCACCTCCCCGTCGAGCGGCGGCACGGTGGGCGGGGCCTTGACGATCCGGCTGACCCACTCGTCGGATGATGGGACGTTCCGGCAGGGCGCGTTCGACAACGTCCGCCTGGCTGCAGAGACCACCGCCGTGATCCCCGAGCCGGTCACGATGGCCATGACGGCGATGGCCCTGGCCGGGCTGGGCGGATACGTGCGAAAAAGGAGAAACACAGTGAAGCATCTCACGATACTCCTGGCAGCGATCGTGCTGTTCGCCGGCGCGCAGTGGGCCGAGGCCGGAATCATCGATCTCAACGGGCTCAACGCGTTGTCTACGGGCGATTACTCGTTCACCGCCGACTCGCAGACGTTCGACGCGTACGTCCACAACGACGGCGGCACAGGCTGGCTGCTGGTCGGCCGCGGGCGCAACGGCTGGGAGTTCGACACCAACGGTCAAGGCGCCGTGGCCAGCGTGAACCAGAACCTCGGCACCCCCGCCGCGTTCGCGCCGGCAATGTACTCCGATGCGATCGTCAATGATCTGATAACCAATTCGGGCGTCGACCTGACCGACGTGGAGATCCGGATCCGACGGGCCGGAGACTCGGCAGGCGTTAATCCCTATCAGGAAGCGCGTTGGCGGCCGCTGACTCAGACCACGTGGACCGGGGACTTCGATGCTGGCTCGGGGTACGCGGTCAGGCATGAGATTCTCTCCGGCATCGGGGGCCATGCGGGACCCGTTAACACCAACACTCGTGACGCAATTCACGCAGGAAACAACTTCTCCCGTATCTTCACCTGGGCCTGGGGCGGGCACGACAATCAGCAGGGGTTCAGTTACGGCAACGTCACGACCGACGGTGCGAACAACGCGACCTCGTTCTGGTGGGAGAACGGAAGCGAGAACCATGCGCTGCCCTATACGGAAGTCTACATCCGCTCGATCAACGCCGGCCTGCCCACCTACGGACCGAACCTGGTGACCGACGGCAGCTTTGAGGTCAACACCAACAGTACCCCCGGCGGCACCGCGAACAGTGAACTTGGTGCCGGCACATACGCCGGCTCCTCCGCGGGCCAAGCCGACGTAACGACGCACTGGGACAAGTCGGGCCTGCGAACCTGGTACGTGACCGACGGCGGCGCCGACCGGTTCCCCGACGGCGACTTCGCCTATCGCGTCGATGCCTCCTGGCACGACGGAGTGGACTGGCTCTGGCAGGATGGCATTCCACTGACGGCCGGAACGGAATACCAGTTGTCGTTCGAGATGTGGGGCGAGGCCTCCGGCGGAGATCAACTGCCGAAGATCGACGTCACGCTGAGCGGGCCGGACACCCTGGTGCTTCTTGATGAGTCGTACTCCGTGGGAAGCGACGGCGTGACCGAGAAGAAGATGGTCCGGTTCACGCCGACGGTGACGGGAGCGTACAGGCTCTCGTTCTCCGCAGACAACCCCGCCAGGCCCCACCACCACGCCTGGATCGATGACGTCAGGATACGGGCTGTTCAGACCGCGGTCATCCCCGAGCCGATCACGGTGACGATGGCGGCGCTGGCCCTGTGCGGGCTGGGCGGATACGTGCGTCGACGCAGGGCGTAGGGATTTTAGATGTAGATCTTAGATTTTAGATTTGTCCGGCGGAGCGGACCAGCCAGGCCGGGACGTTTGGACGTGACAGCCCAGGCCGGGACGTTTGGACGTGACAGCACAAGGAGTGAGGCGATAGTGAGGATGCGAACGACGGTTCTGTGGGTCGTCGGTCTTGTTCTGGCCATCGGCGGCGCGGCGCGGGCGGACCTGCTGATGCACTGGGACTTCGATAACGTCAGCGGCGATACGGTGACCAACACCGGAACGCTCGGTGTCTCGGCCGACGGCAAGATGGCGTCGGGCGTTACCGTCGTCAACGATCTGACATTCGGCAACGTTGCCCAGTACAACGCCACGACCAACGCCTTCATGTGGATGGGTCCCAGCGGGGTCGGCATCCCGGTGGGCGAGGTGGCGACCGTGGCCGCCTTCTACAAAGGCACTGATTTCGATTACTGGATGGACCGGAGGTCCCCGCGGCGGGCGCTGATCGCCGGGTTCAACGGAGACGTTCGGATCTACGACGGAGCCTGGGAATCCACCGGATACGGCGACAGCAACCTCGAGGACCACAGATGGCACCACGTCGCGGTGACCGTCAACGGCTCCGGGGCGGTCAGCAACGGCCTGGCGCCGGGAGCCGCCGAACTGTTCGTCGACGGGGTCTCGGTCGGCACGGCCAGCGGGCTGGACGACTGGGACCTGAACACCGGCTCGACCACCATCTGGGGCGCGCACAACACGGGGACCGCGGCCAACACCTCGGGCCTCCACCACGACGTTCGCATCTATGACGAGGTCCTCAGCGACGGCGACATTGCCGCACTGGCGACGATACCCCCGCAGCCCCCGGTGCCGACCGACATCAAGATCGACATCGACAGCACGAGCCTCAGCAGCAGCAACCACGGGGGGACGATCCTCACCGAACCGGGCTGGACGTCCCTCGATGCCACCATGCCCAGCGAGGGAGACTCCGTCTCCGTGGGCGGCGTGACGTTCACGACGTTGGCCGTCTTCAGCTCAGACGGCTCGCGCGTGCGGATGACCGGCAGCGCACCGAACCCCAACGCCCTGACCGCCGACTTCCTCTACGACGACGGGAACGGCCAGGCCGTCGGCCTGAGGGTCTACAACCTCCCGGACGGCCTCTGGGACGCCAAGGTCTGGTCCTGGGACCAGACCTCCCCGGCCGGCGGGCAGATCGTGGGCCTTGCATACACCGGCGGCCCGGAGATCATTCTGACCGACGACTTCACACCGCACCCGACCGATCCGTATACGTTCCAGTTCGACAGCTCCACGCTGCCGGACGGCTTCGGGATCTTCACCCGCGAAAGCGCGATCAGCGGCAACGACCGCGCCCGGTTCAATGCCCTGCAACTGACGCTGGTGCCTCCGGCCATCCCCGAGCCGATCACGATGCTGGCCGTGGGGCTGGGCGTCGCAGGCCTGGGCCGGTATGTGAGGAAACGAGAGAATCTTGGACTCGTCCGCCGAAGCCTCGGCGAAGACGGATCGTAGAGTTTAGATTTCAGATTACTCGCGAATGAGGATGTATCTTGCCACAAGGAGAATCAACATGAGGACGCACGTGAGACTGGCGATGTTTCTGGCGATTGGAGTGCTTCTGTCTCAGGCCGGCGCGGCCCGGGCCGCGACGACCTTCCTGGGAGGAAACTTGAACTCCGGCGGGAATTGGAGCAGCGGCCTGCCCAGCTCGGGCAATCCCGGCACCATCGCCGTTGACGGATCCAATAACAGCACCGTCTTCAATTTCGGCAGCGGCTCGGTAGTCGACATGACGGCGGGGACCATTACGTCCAGCGATGGATTCAACGTGACCAACGGCACGTGGAACATCTCCGGCGGCAGGATCATCACGCGGTACTTCCTGTCTAATGGCGGCAGTACCACATTCAACGTCAGCGGCGGGACCGTTGAATTGTCGAACGTCTCGGGAACGCAACACATGGGCGTCGCGAACAACGGGACGCTGAACGTCTCCGGTTCGATCGTGCTGGACGGGACGCAAGCAACAACGGGCGTGCAGACCGGCGGCACGGTCGATATCGCGTCCGGGTGGACCGGATCATGGACCATGGCACCGTACTCGGGTGACGACTGGAAGAACCTGTTTACCGGCAACCTCATAGAGGTGGACGGATCGAACATCGACGCCGCGACGTTCGATTCCGTGTTCGCCGTCACGGACGGCGGGAAGACGCTGTCAATGACCGGCGCGTCTCCTCCGCCTCCGCCCCCCACGCCCACCCAGTTCAAGATCGACGTCAACGACGGCAGCAGCCCGACCGAAACAGGCTGGACAGCGATCGGCGCGGCGCACAGCGGGAACGGCGGGACGGTCACCGTGGGCGGGGTCCGGTTCGACGTCGCCAGCGCCGACGGCGCGCGGAACCGCAGCGGGCCCAACGCCCTGACGCGGGACTTCATCTACGACGACGACGGCGGCCAGGCCTCCGGCCTGAGAATCTACGACCTGCCCGATGGCATCTGGGAGGCCAAGGTCTGGTCCTGGGACAACGACTTCCCCACCGCGGTCGGCAGCCAGTTCGTCGGCGTTGGGTGGACCGCCGGCAACTTCATCGCCGGCACGATGATGCCCCACCCGACCGACCCCTTCGCGTTCACTTTCGACAGTTCAACGTTGGACGACGGCTTCGGGATCTTCACGCGGGAGAACAACAGTGCGAACCGGTCCCGCTTCAACGCCCTGCAACTGACCCGCGTGATCATCCCCGAACCGATCACGATGCTGGCGGTGGGCCTGGGTCTGGCCGGCCTGGGCGGATATGTGCGGAAGAGAAGCAGGGCGTAGGGTGTAGGGCGTAGGAATCAACACATGTCCTCCGTCCTGTCCGACCCAGCCGGGGCGAAGCCGGAAGCCTCGGCGAAGCCGATCGAGGAGTGATCCGCCTTGGGCGGAGTGAATGTGAAAGCGGTATCTGGCGCCCCAGCAGGGCAGGACACCTGTCTGCAAGGAGACCGACGATGAGAACGCACGTGAGACTGAGGGCGTTGTTGGCTGCGGGGATGATTCTGTGCCTGGGCGGCGCGGCAGAGGCCGTGACGATCGTGCCGGCCGGCGCTACGGGTACGAACCCGACCCACGGCAGTCCTGCGCAGGTGATCAACGGCGACGGCCTGATCGGGGCCGGTCCGATCCTGACCCGCACCCACCAGACGACACATCTCAAAGGTTGGTTGAAGGACAACACCAACTCGGGCAACCAACTGGTCTTCCAGATGCCCGGCCCGCGGGACCTGACCGGTCTGCACGCTTGGCAGTACAGCCAGGGCACCTGCTGCACCGGGCGAGGCGTGTCGACCTTCAACGCGTCGTTCTCCTTCGACGGCGGGGGGACCTACCCCATAACCATCGGCCTGGGGCCGCTGGCCATGGCCTCCGGCACCTCGGATGAAGCGGTCCAGACGATCACCTTCCCTCAGCAGAATGGCGTGACGCACGTGAAGTTCGACACCATAGCTGATTTCCCGGCCGGCTCGAACCCGGGCTGGCAGGGCCTGAACGAGGTCCGGTTCGAGGCTGTCGCGCAGCCTAACCTGCTGACCGGCACGCCGATCGGCAACGCCCTGACGTCGCGATCCGCCGCCACAGACACAGCCACCAACGTGCTCTACAGCAACTTCGTGCCGATGCCCGCCGCAGGCGTGGTCGCCGGCGTGCACGCCTACTTCCAGCGCTCAGCGGCCACGGCCACGGGGGGATCGACGTTCCGCATGTACCAGCTTCGCCCGCTGGCCTCCAATCAGTACCAGGTGGTCTACGACAGCGGCACGATCAGCACCGGCGGCGTGGAGGGCGCCGTCGAGGGCTACGTGTTCCCCAACGGCCCGACAGCAGTCCAGGCCGGCGATATCTTCGCCCATTACGGCCGCGGCCTCCCGTGGAGCGTGAGCGGCGGGGCCAACGCCAAGCACACGCAGTTCATCTACTTCCCCTCGCCCAGCCCGCCGGCCCAGGGCAACAACATCACGCTGGACAGCGCCGCTTTTCCCCAATCCAGCCACAGCCGAGACTACGCCTGGGCCGTCGACTACACCGGAGGTGTCTCCCTGACGGACCTCACCCCCGACACCGTCCTGCCCAACACGAACTACAACCGCGTTCTGATCGACGACACCCCCCCGCCGAACGGCTTCACCAATGCCGGCCGGCACGTCTACGACGACGGCGCGGCCAACCACCAGTACATGTGGTTCGACTACTCCGGCAAACTGGGCACCCTCCCCGCGGGCGAATCGCTTGTCAGCGCGACGCTGATCTGGTCCGGCGTGTCCAACGGCGGCTTCGCGATCAATGATGCCCAGTCCATGGTGGGCGTCTTCGCCGTGCCTGACGCCAACAAGGGCATGGACGCGATCTTCGGCGCCCACATCCCCGGCTCGGACACCCAGGCCTTTTACGCCGCCAACACGCCCATCGACGCGTTGAACATCGTCACCGAGATCTTCAACGACGGCGTGGCCACGTGGGACGTAACGGCCCTGCTGCAGCAGTGGTTGGCCAGTCCTTCCGATCCGCTGAACGGGCAGTTCGTCCTGGTCAACGGCGCCGGCCGGGCCTCGATCTCGTCCGGCGGCTACCCACGACTGCTGGTGGTCACTCGCCAGGGGGCCGTCATCCCCGAGCCAATCACGATGCTGGCGGTGGGGTTGGCCGTGACGGGCCTGGGCAGGTATGTGCGGAAACGGTCTTAGATTCTAAGTTTACGATTCCAGACTCGTCCTGGCATGAGGTCCTTGCGATTGATCGCCCACAGGCCGGGCGATACGATGGGGCCATGACCTCAGCAGCGGGAGCATGTCGCCGCGGAAGCTACAGGGCCCTGCTGATCGCGACGGCCCTGGGGGTTGTTCTGGCTGCTGCCCCGGCCGCCGGGGCCGCTGCGGCGGACGCCGAGCAGATGCTGGCCGCGGCACTGAAGGGCAAGCTCACCGACGCTCAGGCGCGGACGGCCGCCGGGATGCTCGAGAGCGACGACGTCCTCGCCCGCGGGCTGGCCTGGTGGGCCATCGCGACGAAGGTCGGCCTGGACAACAAAGGTTGGGCGGTCGCTTGGCCGAGGCGCGACGCGCCCGAGTGGTTCCGGAAGTTCTCCGCGGTGCGCGGGCGGTTCCACGTCGAGGCCGACTACGTCAAGCACGCCGTGGCGCTCGGCATCCACTGCAAGGGCACGTCCCTCTTGTCAGCGGCGGCCGCGGCGGTGCGGCGGGCCGAGGCCGTCGCAGCCGAGACCGGCCGGCCCGCCCCGGCCGGGCAACTGGCCAAGGTCCGGGCAATTCGCGATCGCCTCGCCGAGCATGTCCGGACTCACCCCGCCGACCTGGCCGGTGCGCGAAAGCTCTACGTTCAGGTCCGCCTGGCGGCGCGGCCGCTCGTCCTGGCCGACCCGGCCATCGACTTCGACAAGATCGTCTTTGTCACGCAGTTTGCGGCCCACGCGAGGCGCAACATCACGCGGTCGTTCCCCTGGAAGCACAAGCCCGGGGGCGACATCTGCGTGCTGTCGGGCTTCCGGTCGAAGCCGACCGTCCGCGGCGTCCTTGGCGGCCGCCTGGGGCCCGGCTTCGTCTGGGGGCTGGACCTGTGGCCGGACGCCGACCGCGTCGTGTTCAGTTTCGCCCGGCAGGACGACTGGCCGCCCAAGGCGCGCGACCATTACACGCTGCGCCGGACCATCGAACCGATCCACATCTTCGAGGCCGATCTGGCGGCGGGCGGGGCCGCCGGACGATCCATACGCCAACTGACCGACCACGATATCTGGAGCGACTTCGAACCGACATACTGCCCCAACGGGGACGTGGTGTTCTCCTCGGACCGCAAGGGCAACGCCGCCGAGTGCGGGCAGTTTCCCAACGACGTGTCGAACCCGAACCTGTACGTGGTTTCGCCCGGCCGGGGCGAGGTGCGACACCTGATCGACTTCAAGGATCTGGACCGCTACCCACACGGCCTGGACAGCGGGCTGATCGCCTTTACGCGGTGGGAGTACCAGGAGCGTCACTTCATGGAGGTGCACGCGATCTGGACGGTCCGCCCGGACGGCACGGGGGCCGACGCGCTGTTCGGGCATCACCTGCCGGCCCCGCTGGGCCTGCGCGACACGCGGTCGATCCCGGGCAGCACGAAGCTGGTGGCCATCGCGACCGGGCACCACACGTTCGCCCACGGGCCGGTCGTGGTGATCGACCCGGGCAAGGGCCTGAACAACGCCGCGGGCATCGAGATTCTCACGCCGGGCGTTCGCCCGCAGGAGGGCCGGATGGCCGGTGTGCCCGTCGCCGGCGGGGGCGTGCCGGACAAGGGCGGCCTCTACCGCCAGCCGTTCGCGCTGAGCGAGAGGAGCTTCCTGGTCTGCTACGCCTACGACCAGGTCGCCGGGCGGGCGCTGTCCAACGGGTTCGGCCTGTACGTGATGGACACCCGGGGCAACCGGGAGCTTCTGCACAGGGACCCGCTGCTGTCGTGTGCGGTGCCGATTCCGTTGAGGAAGCGTCCGCGGCCGCACATGCTGCCGAGCACCGTCGACGCATCGAAAACCTGCGCCACGTGCACGGTGCCCGACGTCTACGAGGGCGTCAAGGGTCTCGAACCGGGTTCGGTCCGCTACATCCGGATCAGCCAGCACCTGCCCTGGCCGCTCGACGCGAAGCGCGGCAAGATGCCGTACATTCCAGGCAACGCGTATCAGAAGCAGTTCGGGTACTGGTCGTGGTCCCCGGTGCGGGTGATCGGCACGGTGCCGGTCGAGTCCGACGGTTCGGCGCACTTCACGGTGCCGGTCGACACGGCGGTGTACTTCCAGGTGCTGGACGCCAATCACATGGAGCTGGTCAGGATGCGTTCGATGATCAGTTTCAAGGGTGGTGAGGTCCGCTCGTGCCGAGGCTGCCACGAGACCCGCCGAACCGCCCCGCCCCGCTCGAAGCCCAACGCCCTGGCCATGCGCCGCGGGCCCAGCCGGCCCGACCCGCCGCCATGGGGCGGCCGCGTGGCCCTGGGCTACGAATGGCTCATCCAGCCCATCCTGGACGAGCACTGCATCCGCTGCCATGGCGGACCGAAGCCCGAGGCCGGACTGGACTTCAGGTCGGCCAGGGGCCCGGGAGGGTTCTTTCGGTCGTTCCGGACGATGTTCTCCCCGCCGCCGGTCGGCGGCAAGCAGCGCCAACCCCTGGTGGCCGTGTCGAATCGCTTCTCGAACTCGAGCGTCACGCGCCCGAAGCAGTTCGGCTCCCATCGCAGCCCGCTGGTGGGAAAGCTCCTGGAGGCCCAAGGCGCCATGAAGGACGTCAAGCTAACGCCCGCCCAGTGGCTTTCGCTGGTGACGTGGATCGACGCCAACGCGCCGTATCACGACACGTACATCAACAAACGTCCGGCCGACGGCGGCAAGCCCAGGCGCGTCCGCATCGACTTCCCGCCGCCGTTCGGCAAGTAAGGACCTCACATGAACAGGACGAGCATTTCTGCGGTTGCGTCGGGGTTGTTGTGCGTTCTGGTTGCCGCCGGCCCGTCGCCGGGGCGTGAGAAACCCCGCGCGGCGGCGTTCGAGCTGCCGCGGCAGTGGCAGTATTCAGCCCCGCTGATCTCACCGGAGAAGCGCGACACCCAGCCCAGCGTCGCACAGAAAGATCCCACTTGCGTCTTTCACAGCGGCAAGTGGCACGTGTTCATGACGGTCAAGCTCAAGGGCGTCTCGGCGATCGAATACTGCTCCTTTGCCACGTGGGCCAAGGCCGACCAGGCCCGCCGGACTGTCCTGAAGGTCGCCGACAGCACGTACTACTGCGCCCCGCAGGTGTTCTACTTCGTCCCGCACCGCAGGTGGTACCTGATCTACCAGCAGGGCGTGCCGGGGGCCCGGAGGATGCGGATCGCCTTTTCGACGACGACCGACATTGCCGACCCGGCGTCCTGGACGAAGTCACGATCCATCTTCCGCCCCGGCCAGAAGGACCCCCGCAAGAAGGGCGGGTTGGACTACTGGGTCATCTGCGATCGGCAGCGCGCGTACCTGTTCTTCACGACCCTGAACGGGCAGATGTGGCGGATGCACACGAGGTTGGCCGACTTCCCGCACGGCTTCGGGGACCTGGGCGTGGCCCTGCGGGCGGACATCTTCGAGGCCAGCCACATCTACACGCTCAAGGGCGTCGGCAAGTACCTCAACGTCATCGAGGCCAACCCCGGCGGGCGGCGATACTACAAGGCGTACCTGGCCGACAGGCTGGACGGGAAATGGACACCCCTGGCCGACAGCGAACACAAGCCCTTTGCCGGCGCGGCCAACGTCCGCCCGCTGCCCGGCGTGCCGGCCTGGGCGGACAACATCAGCCACGGGGAACTCATTCGCGCCGGCAACGACCAAACGCTGACGGTCGACCCGAAGGACCTGCGGTTCGTCTTTCAGGGCGCGCTGCAAAAGGAAAAGGCGGGCAAGCCTTACGGCCTGATCCCCTGGCGCCTGGGCATGTTGACGCCCATTACGGGGGCCAGAGGTGGCGGCGCTGGAGGTGGTCCCAATTCTCGATGAAGTGCGGGGCGTAGTCATAGGGCGGGTTGATCGTGTTGTCGGGGTCCAGGTAGGTCTCCGCGTGCCCGTCGACGAACGCCAGAACGCCGGCGCTAGCGTGCCGGCTGCCGTTGACGCCCTCCTTGAAGCGGTTGATAAGAGGCCAGAACAGCGAGATCGTGCAGCCCGTGTCCCTCCCGCCGATGATCCGCGGATTGCTGTCGGCAAACATGAGGCACATTCCCGGCTGCTTGACGGACGACACGCGGGTGTCGCGGTACATCTTGATGCCGGCCATGGCCCCCTCGCCCTGGCGTCGAGGTTCGTGGGACCCGCCCAGGAACCACATGTTGTATCCATAGCCCAGGTGGGATCCGGTGAACGCCCAATCCCACTCGACACCGTAGTCCTCCCTCGACCGATCCAGCGCCGGGCACTGGCTGAGCTTCTTGTTCGGGGCAAAGGGGTGCAGTGCCCCGATCCACGTGGTCTCCACGATGACCGGGCCCTGGGCGTGGCACGAGGGGAAGATCTGCTTGTTCTGCTCGGTGTACATCGCCATGGCCGTGCAGTACTGGCGGAGATTGCTGCCGCAGACCGTCCGCCGGATGGTCACATCTCCCCAGCGCAAGGCAGGGGAAAGGATCGCCACCAGTAACGCAATGATAGCGAGCACCACCAGGAGTTCCATCAGCGTGAATGCCCGTTTGTCATGCATCAGCACCACAATCCGTCGAGCCCGCGCGTCTCGCAGTCGAGTGCGGGACATGCCGTCCGATTACCGTACACCAACATATCACACCGCCCCCGTCGGTTCAAGCACATGATCGTCGCGCGGAAGTGGTGGTGCTTCGCGCGCAGTGTAGGATAGAATGCACAGAAGCTCGACTGGACGAGTCAGACCATTGCAGAAAGAACGTGAAATGGAAACAACGCTTACAGGCGAAGAAGTGCTGAGAATGGCGATGGACATGGAGCAGACGGGCCGGATCTTCTACGAGGCCCTGGCCGACGGCACCACCGACCGCCGTGCGGCCGACCTGTTTCGCAGACTGGCCCAGGCCGAGGAGAACCACTACGCCCAGTTCAAGCAGATGCGCGATGCCGTGGTTTCCGGCACGATGCCCGTGCATTGGTCGCCCGAGCAGGCCGAGAGCCTCCACCAGACCGTCACGCGGAACGTCCAGCCGAGCCCGGCCGAGGTCAGGAAGGTGGCGCTGAGAGGGAATCTGACCGACGCGGTGGCCCTGGCGCGGGAGATGGAGCAGGGCGCCGTCCGCTTCTACTCAGGGCTGGTCGACGTGGTGGACCACGACTCGGCCGAGGTCGTCAAGCAGATCGTCAAGTCGGAAGAGTCGCACCGGAAGGACCTGGTCGCCTTGGCGTGGTAGCGGCGGCGGGGGGGGCATGGGGCATGCATCATCAAATTGGGGGCGTAGCCGGGCACTCGGTCGCTTATACTGGCGGGTGAAAGAAGCGAAGGGCCATGAATCGAAACGCAATTGTACTGGTGCTGACACTGACATTGGCAGCTGTATTCCCGTCGCCGGCCCGTGCGGACTGGCCGATGGCTCGGGGCAACGCGGCCCGCAGCGGCTACACGCCCGAGCCGATCGCGGCCAAGCTGGCACTCCGATGGGTGTACAAGGCCGGCCAGAAGCCCCAGCCGGCTTGGCCGAGATCGAAAAGGCTGCGTGACGACCGGGCGTATCATGTCGTTGCTGCGGGGGGGAAGGTCTTCTTCGGCAGCTCGGCCGACTGCCACATTCATGCCCTGGATGCCGAGACGGGGCGGGAAGTCTGGTCGTTCGCCACGGACTCGCCGGTCCGCTTCGCCCCGGCCCTGTGGAAGGCGCCCGGGCGTGCAGGTCGATACCGCCTCTTTGCGGTCAGTGATGACGGGGTGCTGTACTGCCTCGACGCGGCCGGCGGGAAGCTGCTGTGGCGTCGCCGCGGCGGGCCGAACCGCCGAATGCTGCTGGGCAACGGGCGGATGATCTCGCGCTGGCCTGCGCGGGGCGGGCCGGTGGTGGCGGATGGCGTGGTGTACTTCGGCGCGGGCATGTGGCCGTCGGAAGGTGTGTGGATTTACGCACTGGCGGCCGCCGACGGCAAGCAAATCTGGTGCAACAGCACCTCGGGCGGGATCTACATGGCGCAGCCTCACGGCGGGGCGATGGCACACAGCGGCATCACCGCGCAGGGCTATCTGGTGGCGGGCGCCAAGAGCCTCTTCGTTCCGACCGGGCGTGCGGTCCCGGCCGCCCTCGACCGCAAAACGGGAAAACTCCGGTACTTCCACCTCCAGCGGTACGGCCATTCAGGCGGTTCGGCCACCGCCGCGGTCGGGCCGTATCTGCTGAACAGCGGCTCGGGTTTCACCCCCGGTACCGGTATGACGGCTTTCAGCGGGATATCGGCGCGTGTAGCGGCTGCTGCGCCGGGGGTAATGGCATGTTACTCCGACGGCAAGGTCTGCGTAGTTGACCCGGCCAAGCCGACGATTACCCGCACGGTCGTCCGCGGCGGCAGGCGGGCGCGAGTTCGCCTGGCCAATGCGACCTGGTCCGTCAAGACGGGCGCGGGTGGCAGTTCGCTGATCGTCGCCGGCGGGCGGATCGTCTCGGGTGGCGCCGGCAAGGTGGCCGTCGTCGACATGACGGACAAGAAGGTGACCTGGTCGGCCGAGGTCGAAGGCGAGGTGCTGGGCCTGGCCTCGGCCGCCGGAAGGCTGTACGTCAGCACGGACGGCGGGGCGATTTACTGTTTCGGCGCGTCCGGCGCATCCGGCGGGACTGTCGGCCCGGCGCGGCAGGCGCGGCCGTACGGCCGGAATGCCGTACTGGCCGCCGCCGCAAGGGCCATCCTCGAAAAGACGGGCGTTACCGAAGGTTACTGCGTGGACCTTGGCTGCGGGACGGGCGGCCTGTCCTACGAACTGGCACGGCAATCAAAGCTGACGATCTACGCCGTCGACGCGGACGCCGCCGCCGTGGCCACCGCCAGGGAGAAGTTGCGAGCGGCGGGTCTGTACGGTTTGCGCGTGACGGTTCATCAGGCCGATCCGGGCCACACGCCGTACCCGAACTACTTTGCGGACCTTGCGGTCTCTGCTCGTTCGGTGCAGGGCGGTGCCGAGGCGGTAGCTTCGGCTGAGATGAACCGCCTGCTCCGCCCCGGCGGGGGCGTGAGCTGCGTGGGCAAGGTCGGCAAAATAAAGCGGACAGTTCGCGGGCCGCTGGCCGGCGCGGGGCAGTGGACGCACCAGTACGCCGGACCGGGCAACACGATCTGCGGGGCCGACCGCCTGGTCCGCGCGCCGCTGGAACTGCTCTGGTTCGCCAGCCCGGACATTCGCCTGCCGAACCGCCATGGTCGCGGCCACGCCCCGCTGAGCGACGGTTCGCGGCTGTTCGTTCTTGGCGTGGACGGTCTGCGCGCGTTGGACATCTACAACGGTCGAATGCTGTGGGAGTATCCCCTGCCCGGCGTGCTGAAGCCGTTCCACCAGGAGCACCTGATGGGCACGGCCGGGACGGGCAGCAGCCTGTGCCTGGGGGTTGGCCGCATCTACGTTCACACCGGCGCCACCTGCCTGGTCATAGACACGGCAACCGGCAGGAAGCTGGCCGCGTACCCCGCGCCGAAGCTGCCGAACGGCAAGCCGGGCCGGTGGGGATACATCGCCCTGGCCGGCGATACGCTGCTGGGGACGCTCGCCGACGAGAAGCACCTTGTGACGTACCGGTTCGTTCGGTCGAACATGGCCGGGATGTTCACCGAGAGCCGCGTCCTGTTCGCCATGGACGCGGGGACCGGGAAGGTGCGGTGGCGATACGTCGCCGAAAAGTCCATTCGCCACAACGCGATCGCCGTCAGCGGGGGTCGCGCGTACCTGATTGACCGTGCCAAGGCGGCCGAGACCCAGCGTGGTCGGTTGAAGACCCCGCAGCCACCGGGTGTCCTGGTTGCGCTGGACCTCGCCTCCGGCAGCGTCGTGTGGAAGAACGAGAAGGACATTTACGGCACAATGCTGGCCGTCAGCGAGCCCAACGACGTGCTGCTGATGTGCTACCAGTCGACGCGGTTCCAGTTGAACTCCGAGGTGGGCGGGCGGATGACGGCGCTTCGCGCCTCGACGGGCAAGCGGCTGTGGGACATCAAGGCCGGCTACGCCTCCCGCCCGCTCATCAACGGACGGACCATCTACGCACAGCCGGGCGCGTGGGACCTGCTGACGGGCAGGCGGAAGATGACAGGCTCGCGGCCTGACCGGCCGTGGACGTTCACACGCAGCTACGGGTGCGGGATCATTTCGGCCTCGCCGAACCTGCTCCTGTTCCGCTCGGCTACGCTGGGTTATCGGGACCTGCTGGGTGACCGTCCGACGGCGAATTTCGGCGGGATCCGCCCGGGCTGCTGGATCAACGCGATTCCCGCCGGCGGGCTGGTGCTCATGCCCGACGCAACGACCGGTTGCACGTGCAGTTACCTCAACTCCGCCACGATCGCCCTGCAGCCGGCCGGTCGGCGCGACTAAGCACCACATCACAGCCCGCTGAGGAAGAAGGTCCAGCGCTCCTCCAGGTCGCGGCGGGGACCGATGATGACGATCTCGTGCACCGGATCGGCAGGGGGCTCGATGCCGAAGTCCAACTCGGCAATGAAGGCGCCGAGGAGGTTGCGCCTGTCGCGCCGCGACTCGTCGAAGAGGGTCTCGTGGGCGATGCCCTCGGCCCGCCGCACGAGCATGACGAAGACGCTGATCTGGGGCTTGGCGCCGCGACGTTCCCAGCGGCCGTCGCCGGCCTGGTGGTAGCTGACGCGGTGCTGGCGGTACCAGTTCGGCCCCGGGCGCGGGAACACCACAGGCACCAACTCACCGCCCGCACCGAATCGCCGAAGCCGCTGCCGGAACGACGCCGAGGACGCCAGCGTGTTCAGGATGTCCCGCGCGAAGTGGTTCTCCTCGGGTTTCCCGGACGGGTCGGGGCCGGGCCCGCGGCCGAACCAGGACTCCGGCTGGATGCGCGTCCTGAGGACGGGCGCCTGGACGAGGATCAGGTCTGTGCTTTCGCTGGGCCTCGGCAGGTCCCTCAGGGGGGTGTTCTTGGGCTTTGGCAGCAGGGATTCGCGCTGGGCGAGCTGGGTCATCACGCGGTCCCACGGCCCGTCTCCGGAGAAGCCCGGCCCGGGCTGGCGCGGCTCGTTGATGACGATGTCCCGGTCATCGGCGCGCGACAGGTCCGCCTTGGCTATGCAGAACGTGCGCACGGTGCGCTTGGCCTTGTCGGTCACGGCGTCGATGATCGTCGCGCCCGCCGCCGGGGCGCATCGCATCAGGATCAGCCTGATGCGGTCCGGGCCGTCCGGGTCCGGCTCGGGGCCTCGGCGGTGTGAGTCCTTCGGCATGAACCGCTCACCGGGCGCCGCATCGCCCTTGGGCGGGGTCAACGGCGTGCAGAAGATGATGGCCACCTCCGGCGGCTTGCCGTTTCGCGACGGCTCATCGAGGAACTCGAGGAACTCGGCCAGGGCATCCGAGACGAGCACGCGGCGGAGGACCGTCTCGGCAAAGCCCGGTGCCGAGGCGTTGCGCCACGGGCCGCGAACCACCAGCACCCGCCGGTCTTCGCTGACGACGAACGGCACGCCGCCGGCGCGGCCGCCGCGAAGGTCCGGTCCGGCGGTGACCCATTTGGGCAGCGGGCCGAACTTCACCGCCGTCGTCATGAAGGGCACGGTGCGGGTGTGGATGCGGATCGTGCTGATCAGCCACAGCAGGCCCATCGCCAACGCCGCGGTGAGTATGAACACCGCGACGGGCCGCAGCGGCTTCCACAGCGGCACGGCAGGCAGCCTGCCCAGGAGCCTTGTCAGGGCCTTGTCGCCGGGGAAGCAGAAACTCGTGCGGTCGCGGTAGGCTTCGTATTCAGCCCCGAACAGGGCCACGCAGCGGCGCTCCTCGTCCTTGGCCAGGTAGTAGTACAGGAACATCATGCCGAAGAACGCCAGGAACATGATTGCCCTTCCCCAGGCCAGCAGCAGCCCCACGCCGAACAGCGTCAGGGCCGTGTACTGCGGGTGCCGGACCCACCGGTACAGCCCTCGGGTGACCATGCCGGTCTTTCGGAATTTGGCCCAGTAGATCTGCCCGGCCCCGACGAGGAAGATGCCGAACCCCACGACCACCATGACGGGTCCGGTCAGCCCGAGCGTCAGCACCGGGAAGACGAAGTGCGTCAGCCAGGCCGTCTGGGAGTGACGCGCCAGCACCTGGATCTGAAGCCCCGAGCCGTACAGGAACCCGGCAAACGGCAGCAGCATCCAGATCGGCTCGAGGATGACGAAGATGGCCAGGACCTTGAGCGGGAACTGCGCGATGCGCCCGAGCAGTCCCCGGCGGGGCGTCGGTGTCGGAGGGGACGGGCTCCGAAGCGCAGCGGAGGTGCCTGTCCCCGTCTCTTCGGAGCCAGTCGCCTTGTCCTGCTGGTCAGTCATCTTTCACGATCACCTTGCCCGTGTTGGGGTCCACAAAACCGGTGATGTCGGGATCGTAGGCCGCGAAGGCCTTCTCTATCCGCTGCTCGGCCTGGGTCACGTATGCCGAGACATCGTTCGTGATCCCCGCATCCTTGATGGCGGCGGCGAACGCCTCTCGCTTGTCGGCCGGGAGCTTGGCCTGGATTCCTGCCGCCACGCTGGCGGCCACCAGTCGCTCGTCACTGGCGGCGGCCAGCGCTACCGCATCGGCCGTTCCGTGCAGAGTCTGCATCATGATCGGACGCGTCCGCTTCATCATCGCGCGCTGTATGCGGGCGATGTCCTCCTTGGGCGGCGGGCCGCCGAGTTTCAGACGCATGCGAATGGCCGTCACCTTGGCCTGCACCTTGGCGGGCATCTTCTTAGGCAGCGTTTTCTGCTGCTTGTCGCGTGCGGCGGAAAACAGCCGGGGCCGAACGGCCGTGCAATACGCCACGCGCCGGCCCTCGATGGCCTGGTCGGTGAGCATAGCTTCGATCTTCTTGGCCGCGGGCCCGGTCAGGTTCAGCGGCGCCAGGGCCGCCCGCAGCCGCGCGGCCACGCGACCCGTCAGGGCCTTGTCCGGCGGCGGCGCGCCCGACTCGGCGTCGCTGACGATGATCGCGCCGGTCTTCGGATCGATGATGCCCGTGATGTCGGGATCGTAGCCCTTGATAGCCGCTTCCACGCGGGCCTTCGCAGTTACGAAGTAGGTCGGCTCGCGGTCGGTGATGCCGGCCTTCTTGATCTCGGCGTCCAGGATGGTGATCTTATGGCCCGGGAGCCTGGCGCGGATCTTCCGCGAAAGCAACCACGCCACGAGCCGATCGTCCGCGGCGGCGTCGTCGGCCAGGTCGTCCGCCGTCTTGTGGATGACCTTCATCATGATCTTGCGGGTGCGTTTCTGCACGGTCATGCGGATGCGGGCGATATCGCCCGGCTTGGGCGGACCGGCCCGCAGCTTCATGCGAATGGCCCGGATCTTCGGGGAGACCTTCTTCGGCATGATCTTTGGCATCGTCGAACTGAGCGTGGTGTGGGCCACCTCGAACAGCCGGCCGCGCACGTCGGTGCGGTACTCGGCCCGGAAGGACCTGACCCGGGCGGTCGAGAGCATGCGGTCGATCTTCTTCTGCTGGTCGGCGGGCAGGTCGAGTCGCGCAGAGATTTTGCGCAGGACGGCCTCGGGCGGGGGCACGGTGGCCGCCTGGCCCGCACGGAGGGTCATCTCGCCCCACGCGCCGCTGACAAGCACCGCCCCGGCCAATACACGTACGGCCATTCGTCTGTCAAACATGTCGTCGTCTCCTTTGTCTTCGATCATCGTGACGGCAAAGCGCGTGCCCGTGACCGAGACGGTTCCCACCTCGGACCGGACCGCGAACGTGCCGACGCCACGGTCGGCCTCGCAGACCACACGGCCGTGCTTCAGGACCACTTCCTCGGCACGCTTGCTCCCGGCGATCCGCAGCGCCGAACCCGGGTCGAGATCGACCCGGCAGTATCCCCCGAGGGCCACGCTGGCAGTGCCGGCTTCGGCGAGGATCACCGAACCCCGCCGGACCTGGCCCCCGCCGACAACGCGGTAGGTCCCCGAGGCCTCGGGCGACGGATATCGGCCCAGGACCAGCCCCAGGCCCACCGCGACAGCCAGCACGGCCGCTGCTGCGGCTATCCACACAAACCTGTACCGTCTGGCGGGCGAGCAAGCTCCCCCGCTAGACGTGTCCTGTGTTCCCGCCAGACGGTCGCCCTCGGCCAGGCACTCGCGCAGGTGCACGTCCATCGCCGCGGCCAGGAACAGCGCCCGCCGGGCCGACGGATCGCTGCGCACCTGCTCGTCGAGTCGGCTGACGTCTTCGGCCCCGGCCGTGCCGTCAAGGTAACGCCCAATCAGGGTATCCAGCGCGTCGCTCACGAGGCGCCTCCCCTGGCCCGGGCCAGCTTCTTCTCGATGCACTCCCGCAGTCCGCGGCGGGCCCGGACCAGCGCCATTTCGATCGCCGAGACCGTCTTGCTGAGCTGCTCGGCGATCTGCCGAACGGCCAGAACCTCCCAATACCGAAGCCGAAGCATCTGCCGCGTCGTACCGCTGACCGCCCGGACGCAGTCGCGCAGATGGACGAGCCTCTCGTCGGCGTCGTCGGCGTGCTCGGCCGCGGCATCCATCAGCGCCTCAACGGCCTCGGCGGACAGCACCTCGCGGCTGCGGGCCAGTCCCTGGCGCCACTTGAGGACCTCCAGCCGGGCAACGCCCAACGCCCACGGGCGAAACGACCTGTCGGCGTCGTAGCGGTCGAACTTCTCCCAGAGCACGCCGGAGACCTCCTGGAGCAGGTCGTCGGCGGTCCGCATATCGCCCGTGGCCGATAAGAGATAGGCCTTCACGACGGCCTCGGCCGGAAGGAAATGCTTCAAGAACAGGCGATGATCGGTACTGGCCATTCTCAGTCCTCATCTATAGTCCTCGCCAGCGCCCGAAATCCAACAGGAATTCCTGGCCAATATGTTCTCGTTTACCCGGCGAGGCGACTCCTGAAGAGACGGAATCTCGTTCGCAGACCCCCCCCCGGGGCGGAGGGGCGGCGGCTTTATCGCTCCTCCCGCGGGGTCCCACCCCCGGGCTCTTCACCATGGCGATCCGCAAAAGGCGGATTCGCGTCCAGGATTTCTCAAACTCAGGGGTTTTTCCGTAAGCGTGTTCATAGCAGGGCCCTCCGAAGGTAAAAGCATGCGGTTATTGCCTCCGTGAGCCCCGTCAGCAGGCGGTAGGGTAAGAAGTCCGGCTGGTCCGGCAGCGGTTGGCCGAAGGCGATCAGGCGTTCGGCAAAAGTGGGCTCTCGCTCCAGCAGCCAGGTCAGATACAGCATCACCAGCACGGCCAGCAGGACCAGTCGGCAGGTGGCCGTCCAGTTGAAGGTGCGAATCCGCTCCAGGCGGACCTTCCCCGCCCGGCCGACGTCGCCGACGCCCTGGCCATCGCGCTCTGTGCGGGTCGGCAGATCAGGTAGCCTCTTGAGGAGGCCGGGCCGCCTTCTAAGGAACGGAAAAAGAATACGGGCCAAGTCCGTTGGAGGACCCGGCCCGCGTGATGGGTTGTTTGCCTGTCAGCGCTACGCCCGGCGCCTCCTGCGAATCAGCACCAGCCCGCCCAGGGCCAGCACGCTCATCGTCGCCGGCTCGGGCGTGACGGTGATGGTTCCGGTCCCATAGACGCCAAAGATATCATAGCCCAAGTCGTCGTAGAAATTGGTGTCATTGGTGCTGGCCGCATCGAAGGAGATCGTGAAGACATCGCCCAGTGCGATGCCACTGAAGGCGAAATCGAGTTGAACCACATCCCGTGTTGCAGAGGCGGGGAGAACGGGAAAAGGAGGGTCAAAAACGACATCGGCGATTTCCTCGATGGAGCGGCCGGCGTTGATGACATTACCGGATGCCGGCACACCGCCACCGGGCAGGATATAGTTTGCCTCGGGGGGCTTCTGGGCCCCGGTGAATGTGCAACCGGGAGGGCCCGCTATATCGAATTTAGCGTTGAATCCGGTCAAGCCTTGGTTATCAACGGTTGACATCCCCGTGACGACGAGAGACAGGATGGTATCCGTCGGACTCACTTCGGCATCCGGCACGGTAAAGATGATGTCTGCGACAGCGCCGCTCGACATGGCACACACGGCTAGCACGATGCACATAGTTCTCATCGTCATACTCCCTTCACAGAGCCTTCTCCTAGACCGTCCTCACCACAGCCGTCTGAGCGATTCTAACGGACTGCGTTTCCCTCGAGGTCGATCACCAAACGAAATCAAACCCGTTTGCTTTCTCCTCAACACGCATCCAGCACTAGAAACCTCTCAACTCCGTCACGAACACCAACCGCCTTCGGAAGGAAGTTCCCCTCGGAAATACACTTTCCTTCACTCACCTTTTATATCACACAATGCCAGCGTATGCAAGACCAAAATGAAAATAAATGGCGTGGTTCAAGAAGGGGCAGCGAAAGTGTGGAGAAACCAACACCTCCCCCGTGCCCGTCCTTCTGAAGCGGGTTGCTGTTGCCCCCATACGACTGTATCCGCCTATTCAGAAAGCTGTTGCCACTCCTATCGGCGGTTGGCCGGGACCTGCTCCAGGGAAACTGTTGCCAAAGTGTTACCCGGTTTTGAACCACGCCAGATAAATCCACGGTCCGGAAGGACGCTCACTTCGGACCAACCGGCCGATCTTCGTTCTGCGAGTCTCTGTTATGATTGGGGTTGCCTCTGAGAAACCGGGCGTTGTCGCCATGGCTGCTACGCCGCAAGACGCCAGCGGGAGCTATCCGCTGTGCGCGTCCATCGACCAAGACTACAGATTCTCACCGGTCAGCGGATCTGTGAGGCCCGTCGTCAGGTCCAGTACCAGTTGGGCCTCGCTCGGTTCCACAGAAGTGTCGTCGGTTGTCGACCTCCGCCGGTCGGCAGTCGGCTCCGACCCGCCTGCACCGGCCGGGCTGACGCCCAGAATCGCGCTCGTCTTCGACGACAGAACGTCCGCGTCGCCAAGAGGCGCAGTGCTGGTGAGTGGATCACGCGTGCTACCGACGCTTTGGCCTGCGTCCGACGCAGGGAGCACGGTCAAGGCCTGCTGCGGCACCAACGCGGCAGCCGGCTCGCCATCGGGCAGTTCATCGTTGTTGCGGATACGAACCGCTATGTAGTCCTGGAACGTCAGTTTGCCGCTGCCGTTGACATCGTACAGCACGCTGTACTCGGCCTCGCCGGGAAGGGCATTGTTGCGGACCCGGACGGTGATGTAGTCCTGGAACGTCACCTTGTCGCTCTGGTTGACGTCGCCCGGAACGACGTTGACCCGGAAATCGAAGTCCCCGCCGTCCAGCGCGTTGCCGGCCGCGTCCGCCACGCTATCCGACAGGACCAGGCGGAGTTTGTCGGCAGTCACGTTGTTCGTGAGTTTCCAGGCCGCGGTGTACGACAATACGTCATATGCGAAATCGAGGGGGACGGTCTCGTACGTCGGGACGTTCACCCCGGTGATGCCGAGGTCGTCGTTGTCGATTATCGCATCCTCGCTCAGGACGATCTTGAATTGGTTGACATTCATCCACGGCAGCGGATCGAGTTGGCCCGCGCCGTCGGGAATGAACCAGCCGTTCGCATCGTCCAGGGCGCCTACGCCGAAGAAACTCGCGCCCCAGGCCGTCGAGACCGCGTAAACCTGTGCGACCTGCGGACCTGTCCGGTCGACCGTGACGGGCAGGTTGTCCGTGGTGAAGGTGTTGCCCGCCACGTCGTACGCGGTGGCCGATACCGTCCGGGTGCCCTCGTCCAGTGTCGGCAGGACCACCTCGTAGAAGCCTGCGGCGTCGTCGGTGCCGCTCTTGCCGTCGTTGGAGTCGACCTCGACCTTCCAGATGCCCGAGCCGGTACCGTCGTCGGCCGTGCCCGTGAACTGCGGGGTGGTGCCCTGGGTGTTGTCGTCCGTGCTGGACTGCCCGGTATCGCTGCCGGGGGCCAGGTCCGGCACGTCGGCCGTCGGGGCGGTCCGGTCGACCGTCACGGTCAGGTTGCCCGTCGTGAAGGTGTTGCCCGCCACGTCGTATGCGGTGGCCGATACCGTCCGGGTGCCCTCGTCCAGTGTCGGCAGGACCCCGTCGTAGACCGGCCCGCCGGTAATCACGACGACCTTCTCCCCGACGTCCGGGATGATGTGCACTCCCCAGACGCCATTGGCGTCATTGACCGCGCCGGTGAACTGCGGGTTGGTGCCCTTGGTGACGTTGTCCGTGCTGGACTTCCCGGTATCGCTGGCATCGGCGAGGTTCGGCACGTCGGCCGTCGGGGCGGTGCGGTCGACCGTGACGGGCAGAGTGCCCGTCGTAAACGTATTCCCCGCCACGTCGTATGCGGTGGCCGACACCGTCCAGTTGCCCTCGTCCAGTGTCGGCAGGACCACGTCGTAGAAGTCTGCGGTGTCGTCGGTGCCGCTCTTGCCGTCGTTGGAGTTGACCTCGACCTTCCAGATGCCCGAGCCGGGGCCGTCGTCGGCCGTGCCCGTGAACTGCGGGGTGGTGCCCTTGGTGATGTCGTCGTCGGTGAACTGCCCGCTATCGCTGCCGGGGGCCAGGTTCGGCACGTCAGCGGTGGGGGGCGTGGCGTCGATGATGATGTCGAGGGGCGGCGAGTTGATGGACGGGATTCTGCCGGAGACGTCCTGTTTGGCGGTGATGGCATGCGGCCCGTCAGTCAGGTCGTGTGACCCATTGGTGGTGAGGGTGGTCATGGCGCTGGAAGCCACCACGAAGTCGCTGATGCGCGTCGTGCCTGCATAGAGGGCCACGACGGCGCCGGGGAGGGTGCCGCCGACGTCAAACGTGAGCGCCTGGGCGGGGGAGCTGTTGTCCAGCATGGTGATGTTGTCGTCGTCGGCCTGTCCGGTGTCGCTGGCGGACTGCAGGTCCGGCGCGTTCGGCGCATCGGTGCCCTTGATGACGCGCAGCTCGTAGGCGCCGGTCGTGGTGCCGTTGGTTCCCGTGCCGGCCGCCGTGGGGTCGTAGCCGCCGTTGGGAGCGCCCGAGACGCCCACGTAATACGTTCCGGCCGCCAGTGCGGGCGTGAGGTACGGGTCCGAACCGTGGGTGTTGTCGTCGCTGGCGACCTCGACACCCGCGTCGTTGAACAGCCTGAGGTAGGCATCCAGACCCGAGCCGATGGCCTGGGCATCCACGTCGATCTCCACGGAGCCGGCCTGGTCGAGCGTGATCGCATAGAGGTCGACGTCGGCGTTGCCGTAAGGTCCGTCGCCGATCTGCTGCGAATCAAGTCGCGTCACGTCGCTGACGCCGAACGAGCCCATGTCGTAGGCGAGGCTCATCTGGTCCCCGGGCTCGTTCTGCGGATCGTCCACGACCAGCGTCTGGTACGTCCCGCCGGTCTCCAATGCGGTGATGGTGGCCGCGGCCGGCGACCCGGGACCGAGGTACAGGTAGGCGTTGGTCACCGCCAGGAACGCAAGCTCCGTCAGGGCGACCAGCGGCGAGATGTCCGTGATCGGGCTGTCATCCAACTGCAGGATCGCCAGGTTCGTCAGATCGTCCAGCGGCAGGAGGTCGCTGACCTGGTTTCCGCTCAGGTCCAGGCCCTCCAGGTTTGCCAGGCCGTTGAGCGGCGCAGCACTGGTGATCTGATTGCCGTTCAGGTCCAGCCCCTCCAGGTTCACCAGCGTGCTGAGCGACGAGATGTCGCTGATCTGGTTGCCGCCCAGCCGCAGAGCCGTCAAGCCCGTCAGGGCGCCGAGCGACGAGACGTCGCTGACCTGGTTGTTGCCCAGTTGCAGGTCCGTCAGATTCACCAGCCCGCCAAGCGGCGAGACGTTGCCGATCAGGTTGTTGGTCAGCCACAGTGCGGTCAGATTCGTCAGCCCGCTGAGCGGCGACAGGTCGCCGATCTGGTTGCTCCTCAACTCCAGGGTGTCGAGGTTCGTGGCGTATTCCAGCCCGGTCAGGTCGTCAATGGTGCGATTCCGTGCATCCAGGTTCGTCAGCCCCAGCATATCGACGTCGGTGATCGGGTCGACCGGAATGCCGAGCTCATCGCGGACGGCCTGCTCGAGGTCCGGGTCGTCGAACACCACGTCCACGAGAGAGGTCGTCACGTTCTGGCCGCCGACCGTGACGACGATCCGGGCGATGTCCGCCGCGGCCGGGTCTGGGGCCAACGGCTCGACCAACGGCGCCGTGCTCAGCAAGAGCCGAGATTCGAGGGGTTCGACCGCCGCGGGGCAACGGGTCCGGGCCGGATACGACCTGTTCCGGCCAGGTAACAATGTGTTCCTGCCATCCATCACTTCTCTCCCTGTTTCTCACCACCGGGCCGGGCGCAGAGTCACCAGGAGGCGCTGCAATAGAAGCCTCTCCGTTGGTCACGGCGTGTCGAGCCGAACCGCCCGTCTGTCTCCGCGCCGACTCAGGGTATATGGTAGCTGATGACGGGGGGGTTGTCAAGGGGCGGCGAGAGGTTTTTGCGGGGTATTCCGCGCCCTCAACCTCTCCCTGGCGATGAGGTTAGCCTGTGCCTGAATGCCCCGGCGCTTGCCCGGCTGCGCGCGGGGGGCTACTTGAGCCGCTGCTTCGCCCGGTTGATGTAGTGCTGGAACCGGGGCTGCCACTTCTTGGTGGCGATCTCCTGGTAGAGTTTTCGGGCCTGGTCCTTTCGGCCCATACCTCGCAGCAGTTCGGCCCGGTGCCAGATCCAGTCGCCGTTGGTCGGTTCGACCTGGTAGGCCTTGCCGTACCATTGCTGGGCGACGTCGTTGTTGCCGCCCCCGCGGTACCACTGCCCGACGTGGTAGTACGACGCGCCGTCCTTGGGCTTGCGGTCGATGATGGTCGAGACCACTCGCCAGGCCTCGCCCCCGTCGCCGGCGGACCGGTACAGCGAGGCCAACTGCTGGTGCAGGTTGGCGCTGTTGGCGGCATCGACGCGGCTCCAGGTGCGCCAGACCTCGACGGCCTGGTCGAGCGCGGCGGTCAATGCCTGCTTCGCATTCGCATCGGACGGCTTGGCCTTGGCGTCTTGGGCGCGGGCGTTAACGCGGCTGCTCAACTGGCCCCACAGCCACTGGTAGCGCTGGCGGAACAGGTGGACGTTGATGCGCTTCGGCATGTAGGGCTGCTCGGCTTCGATGGCGGCCAGTTCGAGATCGACCGCCTCGGCGGGCTTGCCGGCGCGCTGTGCGAGCCTGGCCGACGCGGCCAGAAGGGCCGGCGAGGGCTTGATTCCCCGCGCCTTCAGTCCGTCCAGGACCGCCTGCTGGTCGGCCAGGGCCTCGGCGTATCGTCCCATGGCCCACATGGCCTGTGCGCGTGTGAGTCTCCAGGTGAGCGGGGCGGCCTTGGCCACGAGCTTCTCGGCGTCGGCCAGGGCGGTCTCGGCGATGGCCTTCTCGCCGTACGCCCAGGCGAACTCCGCCAGGCGGAGCATCGCACCGGGGTTTTTGCTCTTGGCCACCGCCTCGGACCAGCGGGTCATCACGCGCCGCCAACGCGAGGCATCACGTTTCAGCCCCGCGGCAAGATGCGACGAGATCGGCACTTCCCACCCTCGGGCGATCAGCGTCTTGTGGTAGTCCTCGAACGCCTCGGCGATCTGGTCGTTCTCCACGCGCTGGCCGCAGGTGTAGAGTGCCAGCGGGCGCCAGCGCGGCATCTTGGCCAGGTCCAGCCAGACTCGCCAGTCCTTCCCGGCGCCGTAAGCGGCCGCCCCATACAGCAGCGGAGAAGCGGAATACTCCTTGAACATCTCGCGGGCGATGGTGGCCCTGGCGTTGCCGCCGCGCTGGACCTGCATGTATTTGGCCAGGTGCCCGGCGAGCGTCCCGGCATGCTTCTCGGCCAGCGACTTCATGCTGTTGGCGTTGCCCATCTGCATCCAGTACGTCCACAACGGATAGCTGTCGGGCACCTTGAGGTTCTTGAGTTGTCCGGCCAGCGACCTTGCATATCCGGCCGACCCGAGGATGGTCGCATCGCCGAGGAGGACCGTCTTGTCGCCGGCCTTCTCGCGGTTCTTCAATCCGGCAATCATCGTCTGCCAGGTCTGGCCGGGCTGACCCCACGGGGCCCGCCAGGCGTGGTCCTGGAGGTGCGCCATCGCCAGGTGGCGCCGCAGGTGCATCTGCCTGTCGAGGTCCTTCTTATCGCTGCCGAGTTCCTTGAGCAGCGCCTCGTAGTGGGCCGGGCGGCGAAGAGGCATGTCGAGGACGACGATATCACTGCCCGGGGCGGCGAACGGCGCATCGGCGGCGTTGACGATCTCGCAGCGGTAGGCGGCCTCGACAGGCTTGCCCTTGGCGCCCTGCCAGGTCAGCTTGATCTGCGAGTCCTCGTGGGTGGCGGTGAAGGTCAGCTTCGTCTTCCCGTCGACCTGCCAGAGCGTCTCGTGCAGGAACCCGCGCGGGTCGAAGGTGCACAGCACGGCCAGCTCGGGCCGCTTGGCGGCGGGGGTGGCCTTGTCGGCCTTCTTCAGCCGGATCGGCGTCAGGCGGATCGTGGTCAGCTTGCCGTCGGTCTTGACCAGCGCGACGTTCCAGACGCGTGCCAGTTCGTTCGCCGGGGGCATCAGGTGTGGGGTCAGGCGTCGCAGGCCCGCCGCCCGCCGCGCCGCCGAACGCTTCGACGCCAGGCCCAGCGCCGGGTACACGTGGTAGAGGTCCTTCCCGTCGCAGACCACGTCCTGCCGAAGGTACATCGACGTGCGTCCGGTAAAGGCGAAGCGGTCTTCGGGACCGGCCTGGAGTTCGAAGACCGTCTTGCCCTTCTTGGTGACGTAGGCGATCTTCATCGTCGGCGTGTTCTTCCGTGCGGCGGCGATCAGTCGCGCGGCGGCGGGGTCGACCTTTCCGGCGGGGTCCTTTCCGAACGTCGCGATGACCTCGTCGGCCACGTCCGCCCACGAGCTTGCCAGTCCGGGTGCGTAGCGGGTCACGTCGACCATTCCCCTGGACCAGTGCCAATGCTGGACCTGCGGCTGTATGAAGTCCCATCGCGCCGGCAGATACTGCCACCCGCGGTGCGACCAGAAGATGCCTGTGTTTTCGGTGGCGGCCGACATTTTGGGCAGCTTGCCGATGAACGCATCGATAGCGGCCAGCGCGGCGTTACGCGCCTTGGTGTCCTTCATGGCGAGGATCTTCTCGCGTGCGGGCAGAATCCGGTCGACGGTCCACGCCCCGAGCGTGCCCGGGACAGAACCCATCGTGCGGGTGTAGGCCCCGAGGTAGGCCGCCGGCATGCGCACCGGCCGCTTCCCCGGTGGAGGAGTGGCGGTCGGTTCCGTCGTGACGCTCAAAGGCTGGAGGCGAGCCAGTACTTCTCTTGCATCCAACTGATTCTCTATTCGCCACGTCGTGTCGATCAGCTTGTCGTAGTCCGTGGCGAGGTCCCAGCCTGCGATCATGCGTCGCCCGTCGTCCCAGCCCTCGCCCCAGTAACCGTAATAGCCGCTGTATCGCATGTTGTACTGCCGGATCCGATCGCGGTCGCCGAGCCATCTCTCGAACGTGGCCTGGCCGAACTTCTGCAGTTGCCCTTTATCGATGGTGCTTGAATCATTGGTGACGTACAGGCTGGCAAGGCCGTCCCCTTTCAGGTCGCCGGCCAGGGCAAGGTGGTTCTCTTTGCTCTGCGTGTATGCCCACCCGCCGAGGAAGCCCGGGTCCGCGGGAAACGGGCTGCGGAACCACTCGTGGCTTTTCTCGTCGCGTTCGATCATCGGCGGGAGGAGCCGACTGGCCGCGAGGATGCTGACCTCCTCGAAATCCACGGCCGGCCGGAGCTTGCCGTCCACTTCGCCCAGGAACATATCCGCCCGGATCCGTCCGGTGGTTCCCATGCCTATTCCGCTCTCCGCGAAGAGGAAGCGGCCGTTGGCCAGAACCAAGTCGTCCCCAGGCGCAACAAAGCTGACCGTGCCCCCCGGAAGCCCAGGCCCAAGCGCCAGTTTGCCATCGGTGGTGAACGAGTCCAGGCCGAGAAGCAGGGACGTCGGCATGGCTTCCCCGGCGGCGGCCCAGGAATATCTGCTGCGGGACGAACGACCCCACAGACCCTCCATGCCGCCGAAGGGCACGCCCAATCCCCCGCCGACTATCAGGACCCCGCCGTTGACACTCTCGCTCTCCTCGTCGGGCGTTGGCATGGGCGGCAGAATGCCCACGCCGCCCCACGCGGCGGCCGGCAGTCGCCCCGAAACCAGCGCGTACAGTCCGAACCGCTCCATCCGCTTGCGCTGATGCTGATAGTACCCGTACAGCGGTGTGGCGATGCGGAACTGCACGCTCTGGACGATCTCGTCAATCGTTTGGGGATGGCCCGGGGTGCCCTTGACCGGCACCTCGGGGCCTTGCCAGTGGCCATGCTTCAGCGGCTCGTGGACCACCTTGATCTTCGGCGGGGCCGGGTAAAGCTGCCAGTGGTCCTTGCGCCCGGTCTCGACCTTCCACTTCTTGTAGTCGGCCTCGGTCTCCAGGACGATCAGGCTGGTGAACGGCGTGACGACGTAATACTCCTTCGAGAGGGTGACGATCTCGGCCTTGTTCTTGTCGGCCCCCTCGCGGAGCAGGTGGTTGATTCTCGCCGACGCCCACAGCCGCGGGGCGTAGTCGGCGCCTTCCGTCGGCGGCATCAGGTCGTAAGTTTCCTCGACGTTCTCATCGGCGGCGCGGGCCTTGAGGACCATGCGGGCAGGCATCAGCCCGTCGGTGCGGCCGAGGACCGTCAGGGCCTCCCCGTCGCTGAGCGTGCCCGTGGACGGATAGGCATCAACGGGCACCACGCCGCCCGTCGCGTCGGTGAAGACCGTCTCGATGTCCACCAGCCGAGGCGTGTTCAGGGCCGCCACCATGTCGAACGCACGCCAGGTCATGTCCTCGGAGGGGTTGATGGTGGTGAACATCCCCCCCGTGCGGTCGGCGGCGGCCTGGAGGAACGTGGCGTCGACCTTCTTGCCCACGCCGACGCCGATGAAGGTGGTCCCCTCGGGCACGGCGGCGGCCAGGCGGTGGCGGGCTGTTTCGGAATCGGTCGCTATCCCGTCGCCGAGGTAGACGATATGCGCGTTCGGCGCGCCGGTGCGTGAGATGATATCGCCGGCTTCCTTGAAGGCCGCCAGGATGTTCGTCGCGCCCATCGGGGCCGAGACCTCCGCGAACGCCAGGGCGCCCGAAGCCGACGGGTCGCGCACGGGCGTCAGCTCGTCCCGCCAGGTGCGAGCCCGCGTGTCGACGTTGATCAGCGCGAAGGCATCGCCGTCGTCGGCCTCGGCCAGCAGGCGGCCGAGGAGGAACGCCTGGGCCTTGATATCGACGGCCGACCGCGAGGCCGACACGTCGTTGATGACGACCCACTGCCTGGCCTGGGGCTGGCCGCCGGCGGGGGGGGCCTTGGGGCGGACCTTGACCACGAGGAACCGCTTGCCGTCCTGGACGATCGTGGCACACTTCGGCCCCCACGCCCGGGCGTCGGTCGGCGTCAGGTGCAGCAGGAAGTCCTGGTCGGGCGCGATGTTGTCCTCGGCGTAGTCGATCAGCAGATCGCCCGCGTCGTTACGCGTGGCGATGGCGTGCGTGCTGGAGGCGGCCTCGGCCTTGCCCGCGGCGCCCTTGACGCGAACGGAAATCGACAGCTTGCCCGCCTTGTCGTTCGCGTGCTCCATAGGCAGCCAGTACCGAAGCGTGTTGTAGAGTTCAGGCAGGGTCTGGGTGTAGCTGATGATGATGCGTTTTTCCTTGCGGCCGAAGATGGGGAAGACCCGCATCTTGAAGACGTTGCCCTCCATCATTTCGAGCAGGGCGGGGTCGCGCCGGCGGTAGACGATCGACTCGTAGACCATCCGCCCGTACTGGCGGTCGACCATGCCGCCCTCGTTCAGCTTGCCGTTGACGTACATGGCCAGCCTGCTCAGGGAGGCATCCGGGGGCAGCGGGAAGTAGAACGTGCCTTCGATCTGCCACTGCAACTGGTTGAAGAACGTCTGGTCGATCGTCGTGCGAGCCACGCCGTTCTCGATGACCACGTCCACGTGCAGGTGGCGCAGCTCCAGGCGGACCTGCTGGCCCCACGGGTCTACGGCTACCAGTTCGCTGCTGTCGTGCGCTTCGTCGTCGCCGCAGTCGGCCTGGAACGGGTCCTCCCCGGCCAACTGCTCCCGGGCCCAGTTGACCAGGTGCGTGAACCGCGGGGCCGGACCACGCCGCGGGGGGGTCTTGGCGTCCATCTGCGCCTGCTGCCCGGCGCCGAGCGTGACCGCCCCGGCGGCGTTGCGCACGTCGACGTGTCCCTGCCCGACGGCGACGAACGTGGTCTCGCCCCCGGCGGACACGGTGAACTTGGTGCCCTTGGCCTCGGCGTGCCCGTGAGGCGTCATGACGACAAACGGCTGCGACGAGGGTGCGACGAACAGGAGGATCTGCCCGGCCTCCAGGCGGATACGTCGCGGGGCGGTCCGCGTGTACGTCGCCGGACCCTTGACGACCAGGAGCGTCCCGTCGTCCAGCCGATCCGTGCGGGCCGCGCCCTGGGAAACCTCCCACGGGGCAAGCCCCGAGTCGGGCGGCGGCAACAGCAGCCACACGGCAATGATAAGCGCTGCGGCGGCAGCAAGATAGGGCAATGTTCGTGCCAGGCGGATCATGAGGGGCCTTCCTTCTGGGGCCTGCATCGGCGCCCGCTGGAACTGCTGGGTGAGTTCGGCCAATATCCGCTCCTTCCGCTCCGGGGCGAGTTTCGGCGCCGCCGGGGCGTGGCGAAGAAGCTGGGCCATGTTCTCGTCAAAGATGTCCTTGTCGTCGGGCATTATGCGCCTCCGAGTTCTTCAACGTGCACCGCCGTGCCGGCCAACGCCGAGAACGTCTGCTTGAACGCCTTGCGGGCACGCTTGATCAGGCCCTTGACGGTGTCGACGGTGGCGGAGCGTTCGGCCGCGATCTGCCGGAGGGACTTGTCGTCCATGTACTTTGCCTGGAGCACGGCGCGGTAGGGCTCGGGGAGGTTCGCCAGCGTCATGCCCACCAGGTCCTGGGTTTCCCTGGCCTCGACGAGTTCGGCGCTGATCGGCGTGCGGTCCAGTTCCGCGTACAGCCGTTGGAGCGACCGGTCGACCGAGTCCCACAGCGCCGCGAGCGGCTTGTGCCCTCGGCTGCGGAGCACGTCCCGGATGCAGTTGCGCGACAGCGTGCACAGCCAGGCTATCATCGGCCCGCGGTCCGGGTCGAAGGCCTCCAGGCGCTGCAGCGCCCGCGTGAAAGTCTCCTGGGTGACCTCGGCGGCCAGGTCGTCGTTCCGACCGACCCGGTAGAACGCGAAGCCGTAAACCCCGTCCGCGTGGAGGTTGAACCAGGTTTCCAGGGCATCGGGCTCGCGCCGGCGCATCCGCCTGACCAGCTCGGCGTCCGATTCAGCGTGCGTGACTCGTGGCACGGACCTGTTCTCCGTGTAGGGCCTCTGCGCGGCCGTATCGCAGGCCGCGCGGGCGTCCACCAGGAATTGTCAGCGAACCGCGTAAAGGTGTCACAGTTTTTTCACGGCATGCGGCGGAGACGTTCGGACGAAGAAGACATGGAGAATGGACACACGACCTTCCCGCGCTGCTGCGGCTCGCCATCGCGGGAGCGCAGTTACGTCCGTATCTCGGCAAACCCCTTGCGGTGTGGCGCGGTTCCGGGCCGTGCTGCGCGGAGAAGTGAACCGCAGCCGCCCCCCGGCGCACCCTACCAGTGCGGGTTCTTCGGCCCGAGTTCGGCGGGGGTGAAGTCCATCACGCTCCCGTCGGTCATCGCGGCGTTCAGGTGCCTGCCCAGGTGGAGGCGCCCTTCGTCTTCCATTTCTTCCATGGCCGAGATGTGCCACGGGTCGCGCGGGTAGACCACTGAGGAGTTGTAGTCCATCAGGAAGATCTGGTCGTTGCGCGGGTACCTCGGGTCGATCTGGCTGTTCATGGCGAAGCTTCCGCCCCCGCTCACGGACGGATGCGTCAGGACCCGCATGTTCTCCCCGGGGTACGTCGAATGGAACCGGTTGATGATGACGGTGCGCATATCCTCCTTGAGGGTGACCCGCTCGGCGTTGTTCTCGAAGTTCCGCGCCTTGCGCCCCGTGTCGTAATGCGTGCCGGGAAGGCCCAGCACATCCGTCGAGTCGCTCTTGTCCAGGGAGCCCCTCAGGCAGATCAGCCCGTAGATCGCAGTCGGCATCACCAGCGAACCCTTGACGGTGTGTTCCTGGCGGCCGACCGGGTCGTAGAACACGAAATGGCAATCGACGGCCGTTCCCTTGGGGATGATCTTTCTCGTCCGCCCGTAATTGTTCTTGTAGTAGCCCGGTTCGCTGATGTCCACCGTGACGTCCACGGGCAGGACGTAGTTCCGCCGCTCGGTGAACAGGTGGATCCGCTTGTTGTGCTCGAAATCGTTGAATACCACCGAAGGCGGCGGCGTGATGCACCGAACCGCCCCGCCGGTTATCGCCGGCACGGTCGACGTCCCCTCCTCAAAGCCCCCCAGAGGACAGACCGTCATCGCCTCGAGGTCCAGCTCCCGGGCCGCATCGAGCCACGACCACGCATCGGGCATCCCCGCGTTCTGGTGGCGAATGCGCAAGGCGTCAGCCAGGTGCTTCAGGCAGGCCTTGCACTTGGCGTCCAGGGCGTGTTCCCTGTAGCCCATCACCGACGGCACCAGGATCCCCAGCAAAAGGACGATGATCGCGACGACCACGACCAACTCCATGATCGTGAAGGCGCGTTCGCATGACGACACAGATCCCCCGGCCGCACGACGCGCGAGTCCTGCCCCGGCATTGTGATTCATCATGATGTCCACTTTCTGTCTGCGATGTGCACGTGCTTGTACGGAATTCCCTTTCAGCACGGTTGCGACCCAAGAATCCATTGACTATTATGCCACAATCACACGCGATTAAAGGCGCGCTACAACTACATGATATCTGTCTGTCTTGTCGCCAATTGGGTCGGCCGAAATACGCCGGTCCGTCCATGGCAAGACGTCGACCTATATTTTTATACGGCTGAATCGCCGGCCTGTCAAGCGGTTTTATGATCGTACGCGGGAAAACACCTACAAGGATCTGCTGAAGATGAGTGCAGGATATCCACGGATGATGCCGATGGCTTTCGCCCTGGCCGCGTGTCTGCTCCTGTCAGCGGCGGTCGGCTGTGAGAGCGCGGAGGACGCCTCGGCCCGGCGCCGGCTCGAGCGGCTGATAGCAAAGCTCGAGTCTGACGACCCGGAGGTCAGCGTCCAGGGGGCGATCGACCTGGGCAACAAGGGCCCGGGGGCCGAGGGGGCCGTCGACGCCCTGGTCGAGGCCTTGTCCCGCAGCGAGGAGCCTGTTCGCCGGCAGGCGGCGTACGCGCTGGGCAAGATAGGCCCGGGCGCCGAAGACGCCGTCGAGGCCCTTGAGAAGCTCCTGACCGACGAGGGGCCCCTGACCCGCGTCTACGCCGTCCAGTCGCTGGCCATGATCCAGCCCAAAGCTTCGCCCCACATGGACGTGCTCGTCGCGGCCATGGGGCACTCGGACGCGACGGTTCGCAAGGAGGCCGCCGGGGTCGTCGAGGAGATCGGCCCGCGGGCGGCGGAGGCCCTGCCCACCCTGATAGCCCTGCTGAGCGACCTGAAGGTCCGCCGGCACGCGGCGTGGGCGCTGGGCGGGATCGGCCCCAAGGCGCGAGACGCCATCGGCGCACTCGAGCGGATGACCCGCAGCGGCGACCAGGAGGCGGCCCTGGCCGCACGGATCGCGCTCGAGAAGATCAGGCAGTAGCCGCCCCGTTCAAGGCAGCCGATACGCCCACGGGTCCCACCCGTGGGGCGCCTGCGACCGACAATCCCACCGGGACCGGCACATCAGGGGGGACGCCGAAGTACACGTCGCGGACACGAGATCTTGCAGGCGGCGGGGATCTTCGCTGAAGGCACCCCCCGGGTGGCACCGGGGGGCTTCGGGCTATCGGCCCGTTTCCGCCAGGACGAGGTGCCCGTCTCTGAGTGAGATCTTCTGCTTGCCGATGACGGCCTGGCCGCCAGCCACTTTCACTTCCGGCGGGCGCCCGGTCGTGGGAAAGTGGAAGGTCAGGGTCTTTCCGGCGAGCGTGACGGCTTGGCCTTCGGCCTTGCCGGTGGTCACCAGCATCACGTCGGCGCCGGCGGCGCCGGTGAAATCCACGGCGAAGCACGTGCCGTCGGCCAGCGCCAGGGAACTGGCCCGACCGTCGGGTGAGGCCCACCAGTACGTCGTCGGACCGGACGTGACCGTGCCCCACCTGAGATGCTTGCCCATGCTATTGAGGCGCAGCGACTTGTCGGGCTTGGCGGCCATGTAGCCCTCCGTGCGGTTGGTCAGCACCGTGATCACCGTGTCGTTGGCGTCCTGCCAGCGGTTGCGCCAGGCGTAGAACCCGCAGCTCGAGTCGCGATAGCACATCGGCAGGACGTCGGCGGGGTTCTTCGTCGGCTGTGAGATCGGCCAGTTCACCAGCGAGCAGACGGCCACGTGCGGATATCGGCTGGCGGTGTCGTAGGGCGTGGAGGCCCGGGCGTCGGGGTCGCGGAGGAAGCGGTTGTAGTACCAGGTCATGGCGGCCCGCTGCGGGGCGGTCACGCCGCCCAGGCCCAGCGCGAAGTACCCGCCCCCGCTGATGCCCTGCCGCGACCAGACGTTGTGTCCGTAGGCGCCCCGGATGGGCCAGAAGTCGGGCTTGCCCCTGCGGACCACCGTCTGGTGGATCCACTTCAGCGCGGTCATGCGGACGTTGGGCCGCTCGACGTTGACGAAGTCGACCCCGGCGGCGTTCTTCCACGCCTGCACCGCCGGCAGGTACGCGATGTGCGAGGCCATCCACCCCGTCCCGTCGCCCTCGGCGAAGAAGCCCCCGTCCCCGAAGCCCTCGCTGACGTTGCGGATCATGCTCGCCCGGGCGATGGCCAGCAGCGGGTCGACCTTCTTCTGGTCGACCCATTTCTCGCCCGTGATCGCCAGAAGCGCCAGGGACGCCCCGCCGACCTGCATGCCGAAATGGTTGCTCCCCGGCGGCATCGTCCCACGCGCCAGCGCCTCCAGGTCGTACGTCTTGTTCTTCCGGCCCTCGTTGTACTCGGCGATGGCGCGGCCGTACTTGGCCCGCGCCGCGGCGTCCCAGCCGTCGTAGCACAGGTCGTACCCGACGGCATACCATCCCGCGCTCGGCCCGGCGCGCAGGGCGCCGCCGGGCTTGCGGAAGCTGTAGCGGTCGTCGCGGTCGCGGACGCCGGCCAGGGCCCTGGCGAAGCACTGCCTGCCGAACTCGGCGTACCTGGCCTCGCCGGTGAGCTGGTACAGCAGCCCGTACCCGGCGGCGTGGCTGAGCGTGTAGACGCCGGGCGTGTTGACGCTCGTGCTGCGGTACCCCCCGCCCATGTAGGCGTGGGTGGCCCTGGAGAAGATGGGGGTCATGGTCTCGCCGGCCTTGCCGTCCAGCAGGACGCCCAGCCGCTTGAGTATCGCCTTGCCCTCGGGCGTTCGGGCCTTGGCGCGCAGGGCCGGCAGGTCGGCCCGGCGGAACAGCAGCCGGGGATGCTCACCAGGAGCCGGGGGCGTGTGGCCCTTGACCGGCGCGAACCACGGCCGCGGGTCCGCCTGGGCCATGTGCTTGACGCCCCTGGTCCACTTGCCGTCGAAGCTCCCGGCCGCCTTCACGTCGGGTTTGCCGTCGATCTTGACGGTCAGCGAGTACCGCCCGACCATCACCGGGCCGATGTACGTGCCGTCCAGGTCGAAGATGTACCGGCGGGGCTCCATGTCGAGCGTCCGGGTGGGCACGGTGATGTGGGCTCTCATGCGGTCGCGATCGGCGGTGAGGGTGTTGCCGGCGGCGGTGAAGCTCTTCTTTCCGTAGACGGCGAACTTCCGGCTCAGCAGGCCGTGGATCGTCGAGCGTCGCGTCGATCTCGAATTCCATCGCATGCTCCTTCGCGTCCATTTTACGGACCGCTCGATTGGGGGGCCATGCTTGTCAAGAGGCCCGGCGCCATCATTACGAAGCGCCTGTTCAGCAGGCGCTCTGTGTTGTCGTTCTTTTCACGTTTGGCGGGGGAGCTTGCTCCCCGCGTGTCGTTCGAACGGCGTACGGCGAGCAAACTCGCCCGCTAAACATGCAGCTTTGCAGCCGGTACTCGGCGCTCCACCCGATCCGTAGTAAAGCCCCCTTAACCAGCGGCTCAGGTTAGACAAGAAAGCTTTAGCAGCAGTACCCATCGAAACATCAGATCAGGGCCCTGCCAGGCAGATGACCTCGCCGGTGCGGGTGGAGACGTAGAGGCGTCCTCCGGCGGCGATCAGGCCGTCGAAGACCGGAAGCGCGTCCAGCTTGTACTCCTGGAGTTTCTTTCCGCTTTCGGCGGCGACGGCCCAGAGGCGGGCGCCGCGACGCCCTGCGATGGCGGCCAGCGGGTCCTCGGCGGGAACGACATCCGGCGGGCCGGCTATGAAGAGCTTCTCTCGCGCCAGCACCATCGCGCGGACGCGCAGCGGAACGTAAACGGACCAGCGGTCCTTCTTCGCGCCGTGCGGGCGTGCGAACAGTCGTTGGCCTTTGCCGCCGAGCGTCCGGCCGCGCCGAACGCGGATGTTGTCGGTGAACACGTGAACGCCGTAAAGGGTGCTTCTGTCGAAGACGAGCAACTGGCCGTACACGCCGACCCTGCTCATCTTCCGGTCCCAGCCTGGCCAGCGATTGCCGTACGTCCAGTACTTGCCCTCGTTGTCGGTCTCGCCCATGAAGCCGTGCGTCGTGATCAGGTGTCTGCCCGACGAGCCGCGCTGGGCGAATGAGGGGTAGGTGCGGAAGCCCCCGCCTTCCCTGCCCATGCCCTGCATCGGGGCCGGCACGCGCGTGAGATCACTGGCGAACCGTTCCTGGAACAGGTAGATATCGGCGCCGTCGCTGACGAGCAGGCCTGACTTGGCCCCGTCCATGTACCCGGCCCCTCCGCGGTCCTTGACGGGGTCCGGGCGCGGGCCGTCCAGGCGGGCGGCGTGCAGGACCTCGCCACTGCGCGGGTCGAGGGCGTAGAGGCGGATCCCGCCGTCGAGGAACGAGGACCGCCCGGCCGTCACGTAAGCGGTGGCACGGGCATCTTGCCCGTGTGACCCCGTCACGGGCGAGACGCCCGTGCCACAAACCAGCACGCTGCCGTGAACCGGCCAGGCCGATTCCACCTGCCCGAAGGCCGTAACGCGCCTCTCGTACGGTGCGGCGGCAAACCGCCATACCTCTCGCCCGTCCGCAAGGCGCAGGCAGTAGACCCGCCCGTCGGCCGAGCCGAACAGGACCAGCCCGGCGTGCACCGTGGGCGGGGAGTCCACGCGTCCGCCGGCGGTGAAGTGCCACAGCGGCTTTCCGGTCTCGGCGTCCAGGGCGCGGACGGTATGGGCGTCGGTCTGGGCGACCAGCAGCCGGCCGGCGGCAACGACCGGGGGCGTGATCCGCCCGCCGAGCCGCGCACGCCACGTGCGCACCAGGCCGTTCGGCACGGCGGTCCCGGTGGCCCCGCTGCGGCGCGGGTCCCGGCGGTAGGTGAACCAGTCATCATCTGAAACTTGAGATGTGAGAGTTGAGGTCTCAGCGTACGCAGGACCCTTCTGCAGGCGGGTGGCGGGTGGCGGGGGTGGGTCTGCCTTGGCCGCCGGCGCCAGGGCATTGAAGTTCGACAGCAGCACGCCCTGGTAGCAGACACACTGATGCGGCGCCATGTAGAGCAGCCCGTTCGTCGGCAGCACGCCGTAGATGCATGGCGGACGCAGCCAGTCGTGCCGCATGTGGTCCTTACCCTGAAGGTCCACGAACTCGACGCCTCGTTTCGGCAGCATCAGGAACCGCTCGGTGGCCTTGCTGCGATAGCAGCGGTAGTGGTGGCCCCAACTGATGAGCTTGGGCACGACGACTTCGCGGACGACCTTGCCGGTCAGCGGATCGAAGCCCTGGCGGCGCAATTGAGTCTGCGCGTACGAGACCGGCAGTTTGGTCTCGCCCACCCAGACCAGGCCGCCGGCGACAAACAGGTCGGGCGGGTTGGTCACGCCGGGCCCGACGTACTTCGGGCCCCGCCAGAGCAGCTTGCCCGTCTGGGCGGACAGGGCATGCAGTTGCCCGGAGTCCTTCTTGCCCCCGGCCGAATATGGCGTGAACAGAACTACCTTATCGTGGGCCACCAGCGTGCCGACAGTGCCTCGGTGTCCGGTTCGGCCTTCGATGGGTCGGCTGCGCCAGAGTTGCCGGCCGTCTTTGAGGTCCAGGCAGACGATCCGCTCGTAGTTCGAGTAGAACACGCGTCCGCCTCGGGTCGCGAGGGTCAGCGGGGCCATGTCGTCGGGTTCGCTTTGCCAGCGCGTGCGGCCGGTTTGGGGATCGACGACGACCACGCGGGCGCGGGTCTTGTGGGGTATCGACGACCAGACGTCCTTGTCGGGCGGGCTGTCCGCCACGCGCACGCGCAAGACCAGCACGCCGTCGGCGTGAAGGATCTCGTCGGTCAGGGCCGTGCCCTTCAGCTCGCGCACGGTCTTGCCGGTGGCGGCGTCCAGCACGGCTACGGGGGCTTGGTAGCCGAGCGTGACGTAGACGCGGTCGCCCGCGGCGACCAGACGGCGGGGGAGGGTCGACGGCAGGTGGCGGAGCATCTTCGCGCGCTCTCGCACGTCATTCCATCGTGACGCGGCGTGCCACTGGCGCCAGCCCCACTGCGGCATGGGACGCTTCCACAGGACGATCCCGTTGAACGCGTCCCGAGCGATCAGCTTCCAGTCGGCCTTAAACCGCTTGTCCGTCATGCCGGTCGGGTTGTCGTCCCAGATGTAGAACAGCCGGCCGCCGGCCGAAACCATCGCGGCCATACTCGAGCTGATTTCGTGGCTGCGAGCGAAGGCCGGGCCGCCCACCCACTGCATGTGCCTCGGCGGGGCAACTACCGTGTCGCGGGCGACGGCGTTGTTGTCGGCCCCGTGGAGGTAGTGGGGCCAGTCGTCGATTTCGGCCGGGACCGGCTTGACGGTCTTGACCCAGCCGCTGCGCCGCTTCACGTAGGCCACGCCGCGAGGTACCAGCACGCGCATGACCTCGCGCATCGGTACGTTGCCCAGGTCCTCGGCAACGAGGAGATTCACGAGATTCTCCGCGTAAGGAAGGCGCCTGCCGTCGAACGTGTCCGCGGCGACGGGCCCGTAGAGCCCGGCCTTGCCGATGACCTCCCGGGCCTTGGCGACGTCGGCCGGATCGGTGTCCAGGCCGTGGACCACGATATTCTTGCGGGCCCGCAGGGCCAGGAGGACCCTGCCGTCCTGGCAGCCCACGTGAACGATCAGCCCGCCCCGCACGCCCGTGGCCCCGAGGATGTCCTGTGCCCAGGCGCCCTGCGCGGCGCCCGCGCCGGCCAACAGACAGAGAACAACAGCAAGCGTCGCCATCCGGCTTCGGGTCATTGTCCGCGTACGCTGTGGTGCATTCATCATGCTCTCCTGATCCGAGGTCGGGCCCCCTCGCAGCCCGACCGCTTATCTTATCCAACCCCGACGCGGAGGTACCCGGTCATGCGTCGTCGTCACCGGTCTGCGACTGGCGGCTGGTGGTTTTCTCGGCGTACTTGTCGCGCAGGCGCTGCCAATAGCTCTTCCAGTACGTGTCGTAGTAGTCGTAGGCGGCGTTGTCGATGTGCACGGGCTTGACGACCTTCGGGGCCCTGGCCGGGTCGAACGCTTTGAGGTGGCCCTTGCCGGCTCGCATGCGGGGCGAGACGAAACGCCAGGTCGAGTCGCCCAGCACGTCCTGGCAGAGCCTGGCCAGGTCCGGGTCGTACGTCTTGAGCTGCCGGCGGGTGTGGATGTGGTTGTGGTCGTGGTCCATGGTCCGGTTGGTGTCATACCAGTTCTGCACGCCCTCGGCCCAGTACTCGGATCGGTTTTTGCCGGCGTAGCACTGCTTCGCGCCGCCGAACACGATAAGCACCTTGTCCTTCCCGGTGACCTTGACCTTTGAGTGGGCGGGCTTGCCGTTGACGAGGATGTCCCCGCCGTCGAGGCACGTGGCGATCAGGTCCGGGGATTCGTCCGGGAACCACGTGACCAGCGCCTCGAGGAGGCCGACCGGCTTGTCGCCCTTGACCCGCCTGAAACGCTGGGCGGCGCGCCCGTCGTTCCAGAGGCCCTTTGCCTTGGCCTTCTTGAAGGTCTCGGTCAGGCGCTTCTGCAGTTCGCTGTCGAAGCCCGCCCCGTGAATGACGTGGCCGAACTCGTGAATGAGGATGCTTTCGAGCTGCATGCCGCCTTCATATTCAAGCACGTCCTCCTCGGCGAAGACGACGGTGGGGCGCCCGGCCCTCCAACAGAGGAATCCGCGCTGACGCCAATTGTAGAGATCCAGATCCTTGCCCGTCTTCTTGGTCTTGAATTGAGGCAGGTCGGAGGTGAATTCCTTGTGGCCGATGAGGAGGCACAACACCTTTCGATCGCGGATCCGCCGGGCGATCTCGGGCTTGATGTTCTTCATAATCATGTCAAACTGGTAGGCCGCTTCGAGGTGCGCATAGTCGGAGACACCGTCTGAGGTGGCGATCAGGATGTTCTGGACCACCGTGCACTTCGTGTAGAAGGCCGGGTCGAGCTTATATTCCTTGGCCAGCTTCTCGGGCAGGGGCTTGACCGCGGGCCCCGCGGCGAGGGAGGCCCCAGCGGCCATCGCCACCGAGATCAGCAGCCCGAATACAGACCTGTACGCCAGACGCAGTCTTCGCATGTCGTTCTCTCCAGATCAGGTCGAGCCGTGGCTCATCGACGCGGGTTGCCCTCCCAGAGGCCGGCGACCAGTGCGTACCCCGCGGCGTCCTGGTCCTTCAGCTCGCAGCGGATGAACGGGTAATGGTCGTTGACCAGGAAGTAGCTTTCCATCAGCTCGGCGAAGTACGCCTTCTCGTTGGCCAGGGCCGGGTGCGGCACGCGCTTGCCGTCAAATCGCAGGACGGAGGCGTACTTGCCGGCCTTCTTCGCCCGCTCGTACGCGGCCCGGATCTTCTTGCCCAGATCAAATCCCTTGTTCGCGGCGTGACGGTCGTAATAGCCCAGGGCCACCGCGCCCAGCACGTCGGACTGCTGGAGCAGGGCCCATTTCAGCATGCGCTGCGGGTCGCGGACTTCCACGGCCTGGAACTTGTCGGGATTCGCACCCTCCCCGCGGAGCCGCTGCCGAGAGCCGCAATACCGGACGTATCGCCCGGCGCGGCCGATCTCCAGCCAGAGCGGCACCTGGTGGAGCTGCTTCTGGCCGTCGGGGGCGACGAAGTGATTGATCGTGTGCAGCTTGTAGGTCAGCAGCGTGACCATGGCGTTGCAGAGCCCGGGGCGGCTGGTCAGGGCCTCGCTGACGTAGACCGTCCAGCCCTTGATGGTGCGCTTGTCGTACCGGCCGGTGGGGGTGTGCCTGGTCCCGGTCCTTGTGCCGCCGCCCTGCACCGCCGCCTGCGGCGCATCAAGGTGGGCCGACAGGTCCTTCTCCAACTGCACGACATGCCTGGGGTCAACGCCCCAGTAGCGCTCGACGAACCGGGCCATCGCCGGATCGTGCTCCCGCAGCTCGGCCCGGACGAACGGGTAGATGTCGTTGACGGCGAAGTACGCCTCGGTGCTCTCGGCCCAGTATTCCATGCGATTGGTGCGGCCGTAATGGGACCCGATCCGGCCGTGCCATATCTTGACCTTCTCGTACTTGCCTTCCTTCATCATTCGCTTGTAGTTGGCCTCGCACTCGTCGTTGCCGTACCTGCGGCGCTTGCCGATGAAGTGGAAGTCGTACCCGTGCGCCATCTCGTGAAACACGACGAACGGATGGCGGTAGCTGTCGCCGTAGTGCGTCTTGACGCTGAGCGACATGAAGGACTGGGGGTCTCTTGGGACCTTGTATCCGCGGCTGGTGAGCCAGTTTCGGCTGGGATGATAGGACAGGCCGACCTTCTCCCTGTACTCGATCCAGATGGCGTTGTTTTCCTGCATGTTGGCCACGGCCGGGGCCGGAGCGGCCAGCTTGATCTGGTAAAGCTCCCACCGCAGATGCTCGAGCGTCCTGGCCAACTGCTCGGGGTGCTGCCTGCGAACGGCACGATTGATGTAGACCGTCCAGCCCTCGATATTGCGGACCTCAAAGCGGTCTTCTGTGATCGGCTGCGTGGCCGGGCCCCCAGCCAGGGCCTGCGAGCCGAGCACACAGGCAACAAGGCACAGATAGCGGGTCGTCGTCACGGTCGGTTCTCCTGGAGACGCTGATGCAAGGGGATATGGTAGGATAATCCGTTGCTGGAAGCCATCGGTCTGTTCGCGCGGGTGCACAGCGGTCCTGATCGCGCGTCGTCCATGTCGCCCCGGGTGTCATCACCCGGGGCGACATGGTACACTCGGAACCAAGACCTTTCCCTTTGCCCTCTGTCAGAGAACGGGAGGTGTGACATGGCAGACGCAATTCATCGTCCGGGAACGTGTTCGAGGCGCCGGCTGGTCAAAGCCGCGGCGATCGGCGCAGCCGGGACGGGCCTCCTCGGCCGAGCATCACGCGGCGGCGCGGCCAAGGCCGGGCCGGTCCCGCAGGCCGACGGCGTGACCGTGCTGAACCCCCGCGGGCGCGTGCCCATGTCGTTCATCATCGACGACTCGACCTGCCTGGTGAACATGGGGCACTTCTGCATGCCCCAGTTCGCCGAGGCGCACCCGAGACGCACGATCTACAAGAAGCCGTGGAAGACCTGGCCGCGCGAAATCCCCGACGCGTTCGTTCGCGAGTTTGGCCAGTGGTGCGCGGCCCACGGCGTCAAGGGCAAGTACAGCGTCGTGCCGTACCCGGCTTGCGTGGGCTGGCTGGACCGCGAACTGCCCGGGTGGTCGCGCAAGGAGCTTCAGGCCAGCCTCAAGCTCGTCCGCACCCTCTTGCTGCCCAACTGGGACATCCACCCCGAGATGATCACGCACACGCGCGTGATCGACATCCGGACGGGGCGGCCGCTGGCCGAGATCAGCACGGCCACCATGGAGAACTCGTATCCCCGCAGCAAGAAGAGCGTCGACGAGCTGGCGGGGTACCTGGGCTACGCGCTGCGGATCCTGAAGAACTGCGACCTGCCCTGCGAGGGCATCACCACGCCCGGGGGCTTCGGGAACATGGTCAAGTCCGAGCTGTCGCAGGCCGTCGGACAGGCCGTGCGAGACGTCTATCGCGCCGAGCTGCCGCACTACTTCAAGTACGTCTCCGGCCCCAAGGAGAGCACACAGCCGAAGCTCGAGCACGTCAAGGGCGCCGGCACGGACAGCCCGCAGTTGGTGGTGAGCGTCCCGGCCGGGACGGGCGACTGGTTCGGCGGGTGGGACGGGGACCGCGCCCCGGAGCCTGACCGCTACGCCAACCGAGACGCCACCAGCGGGCGCATGGTGGATCTGATCCGGGCCGGCGAGCCGGCCGTGATGCTGTGCCACTGGCCCGGCATGTACACCCAAGGGACGAAGAAAGGCTTCGAGGCGTTCAAGCGGGTCGTCGTGGCGCTCGAGCGGCGCTTCGGCGACCGGACGCTCTGGATGAAGGTCAGCGAGATCGCCCGGTACTGGGCGGCCAAGGGCCTGACGCGAATCGAACGCCAGGGCGCCCGGGTCACGCTGTCAGCCCCGTTTGCCTGTTCGGGATTCACCGTCGGCGTCACTGCCGGGGCCGACTCGCGGCCGACGCTGAAGCACAAGGGCAAGGCCGTCGGGTTGAGCAAGGCCAAGACCGCGGCCGATCTGAAGCCGGGCACGTGGCTTCGTCAGGGCAAGACGGTGACGGTCTGCTTCGACCTGCCCCGCGGGAAGACCGTTTTGGAGTTCGTGTCGTAGGGGCTCGTTCAGCGGGCGCTCGGTGTTGTCGTTCATTCCACGTTTAGCGGGCGAGCAACGCTCGCCGCTTCTCGTTCGAACGACGAGCGGCGAGCGTTGCTCGCCCGCTAAACATGCCACGCACAACGCATTCGATCGACGCGCTCACTTCTCGATCCGGATCGTCCGCGTCACCGGCGCCGCGGTGCGCACGGGGGGCGAGTCGGCCTTCAGGGCGCCGATCGGCGGGAAGGTGATCGTCTGGGCCTTGCCCTTCTTCAGCCCGCCGAACCCGCGGGGCATCATGCCCACGATCTCCGTGTAGCGGTACTCTGCGTCGCCGGTGCTGTAGGTCAGGTCGTCCAGGACCTTCTGCACGTCGGCCTCGAGCAGCCCGCACCGCAGGAAGACGATGGCCAGTCCCTCCGCGTCGCACGCCCGGCGGATGCGGGGGTCTCGGGCCATCTCCCGCTCCATGAGCGTCATCCCCCCGATCACCACGCCGCGCACGTACGTGGCCTTCGGCGGGACCCACAGAAACGCCGTGCTTTGGCCCTTTGCCGTGGCCACCGGCACGCTGTACTGAAACACCGCTCCCGGAGCTGACAACGGCAATGCCCCCAGGACGATCAGTACACCGCAGACACACCGCATGAGCCATCTCCTGTGGCGGTCGGCTCGGGGCCGTGGAGCCAAGCTTGCCGGAGGATTGTCCCGGAGCCGGTTGGGGATGGCAAGACGCGCACGGCCCGGCGGGAACGAGGTCGCCCAGCGGGTCCGCAGGTCCTGGCAGGGGCGAAGAAAGATCGAGATTCGGGACATTTTCTGCTTGTCGAGCACGTGTTTTCGTGGTACCATGAAGGACTGATAGGAGTCGGCCCTCCATCTTCAGTATGGCTGCCATTGCCGTACAGCCGCCGGAGGTTGCCGCATCCAAAACAAAGAGAACGCACCTGAGAAGGAGAGAGGATAGTGGACAGATACCACCTGACAAGGATGGCCACTGCGCTGTGCGCAGCGGCGCTGCTGGTTGCGGCGGTCCCGGATACGGCCTTCGGTGCGGTCCTGGCCAGTGAGACGTACGGCAGCGACTTCAAGATCACCGGCGCGGGCCACAGCGTGGAAGCCACCGGGGGGCAGTACGTTATCACCGGCACGGGCGGGAACACGGTCAGCACGTACGAGTTGCCCGGGCCGGGCGCTTCGGCGCCGTTCACCGTGTCGACCAAGGTCGGCTCGGCCCCCGGCTCGCCGGGGAGCTTCAACGTAGGGCTCAAGGTCGGGAACAACGACGTTGTGTTTCACCCGGGCTATGTCCCGATTCCAGGGGCTCTGCGCGTCGAGGGCACCGGGGGCTTCGGTAACCAGAGTGTCGGGTTCGTCCCGGCGCTCAACGTGCTGCACACGCTCATCGTCACCGGCGACGGGGCGGGTAAGTTCACTCTGACACTGAAAGACGGGACGGGATCCAGCCCTGATTACACCAAGAGTTGGACGAACACCGGCAACGCTGTCGACACGATCGGCGTCCAGCGCAGTGGCGGGACGAATCTAAACGCCATGTTTGACGACCTGTCCGTTCCGCCGGCCCCGGTGGAGACCTTCAGCAGCGATCTCTCCGCGGGGGTCGTCGGCCGCATCGAGGTCGACGCCGACGGGCGACTCGAGATGCAGGGCGCAGGGACGAACACCCTGACCTACCCCGGGCACGCGGGCAACCTGCTGATTTCCGGAAAGGTCGGCGCCAGCCCCGGCAGCAGCAGCACGAACGTGGGAATCCGCGTGGGCGGCAACAACATGGTGTTCCACCCGAACTACTCCGTGACTCCAGGCGCGTTCCGGGTCGAAGGCTCGGGAGGGTTCGGCAACCAGGACATGGGCTTCACGCCTGCCGGCGGATCGTTGCACACCATGGACGTTGCCGTCGACGCCGCCACGGGACGATTCACCGTCGCCGTCACAGACGCCAACAACCCGAACAACACCTATGCCGCCCGGTTCACCAACGGCACCTACGCCCCGGGCACCGACCAGGTCGGGTTCAAGCACGGCAGCTCTGGCGCCGATGAAGGGCGATTCGACGACTTCCAGGTCGCCGAGCTGCTGCAATCGACCGACGGCATGCCGTCGTGGGTCAACGCCATCCAGGCCGACAACCCGCTGCACTGGTACCGGCTGGACGAGACGGGCAGCAAGATCGCGATCGACTCCGGCAGCGCGGCCCAGCACGGCGTGTACCAGAACGGCGTCACCCAGGGCGTGGTCGGCCCGACCAACGGAGCCGCACAGTTCGATGGCATCAACGACAAGGTGAGCCTCGGTGCCGGCGACCTCAGCGGGGACTGGACGGCGGAGTTCGTCGTCAAGAAACTGGGCCAGGAGCCCGCCGGCAGCCTGCTGCGCGGCGCTGTCGGCGCCCTCAGGCTCGACCAGTGGAACAACACCGGCGAGGTCGGCTTCACCCGGTTCGGCGTGTTGGACTACCGGTTCGACCCCAACCCGCCCGGCGACCCGCGCTACTCGGCGCCGATCGACCAGTTCGTCCATCTTGCCTTCGTCGGTGTCTCGGGTACGGACATCTCGCTCTACGCAGACGGTACGCTGGTGGGAACAAGCTCCAACTACATCCCGCTGCCGCTGTCGGAGATCGGCTCCGCTGATCCGGGAAACATGGTTCTCGACGAGGTGGTTGTCTTCAACCGCGCCTTGGGCGCCTCGGAGATTCGCGCCCACGCCGACGCGTTGACCGCAGCCGTGATCCCCGAGCCGATGACCATGCTGGCGGTGGGGCTGAGCGTGGCCGGGCTGGGTGGCTACGTGCGGAGACGCCGCAGCGCTTGATCGCGCCGAATGGGCCCATCGCTCACGGTCCGGCGAAACCGGTGAACAGCTTGCCGAAATCCACGGGGTAGGGTTTGGGTTTGGCGCCGGGCATGTCCATGCGCGGATTGGCGTAGAGGGCCTTCTTGCCCTTTTCGATGGCCCTCAGCATGCCCTGCCAGGTCGGGTGGTCTTGCGTGTAGGCCGGCGGCTTCTTGCCCCCCTTGGGTTTGCACAACTGAAGCCCCTTTGCGCTCTTGGCGAGCGTCGCCGTCAGGACCCGGCTGTACCGGGGGTTGGTCAGGTTGATCCACGTCTGGTGGTGGCCGCTGTTGCCGTGGTAGAAGGCCCCGCCGTGGCACGAGCCGCACTTGGCCTTGTAGATCCTGTTGAACTCGTTGAACCACGGCTCGCCGACGGCCGCGTCGCGCGAGCCGGCCCGGCCCGGACGCGTGTGCTCGTACGTGCCGTAGTACGGCACGTTGGCGTCGATCCAGGTGGTGATCCGCCTGCGGGACTCGTCGTCCATGACGGCCTCGACGTGCTTCTTGTCGAGGTAGGGCATCAGCCTGCTGACGCGCGACCCGGTGGTCAGGGGCTTCCAGTTCTTCGGTGAGGTCCTCAGCAGCCAGCGGTAGTCGACCATCCCGCGATTCAGCAGGGAATCGTAGGCCATGTTGAAGAACCGCGTCTTGTCGCCCGAGAGGTCCAGGCCGCCCTTGGGGTCCGGTCCGCTGTGGCATTTGACGCAGTACTTGTCGAAGACGGGCTGGACGTGTCGCACGAAGTCGACCGGGCCGGCGCCCCAGGGCGGGGGCGTGATGTCGGCGGGCTTTCGGCTCAGCAGCCTGGCCAGGGCCGGCCCGCTCGGGGGGGCCTTGAACGCGTCCTCGTGGCAGCCGAGGCAGCTTTGCCGCTCGCCCGGCATGATCTGCGTGACCGTGCCCATCCGCTGGAGTTCCTTGCCGTCGGCGTCGAGGGCCTGGAAATACAACTCCACGCCCGCCGGGGCCTTGAAGCACGCCGAGCCGTTGGCGTCCACCGGCACCGTGCCGACACACTGCTTGGCATAGTAGGTCGCCCGGCTCTGAAGCGGGTCCATGTCGTACGCCCGGCGGCCGCGCATGTTGCAGTGCTTGGGGTAGACCCGCATCACGCGGATGGCCTTGACCTGCCCGTGCGTGACGCCCGTCAGGCCCTCGTAGACGTTGGTCAGGAAGAACGTGCCGGTCTTCCGGTCGGACGGGGGCAGGAGGGGCTTTCGGCGCGGGGGCGTTCGGGCCGCCAGCGGCACGGGATTGAAGCACGAGAGCCTCGCGTCTTCATGCACGAGCGCCTTGTGGCCTTGAGCGTCCAGGGCGACGATCTTGAACCGCCGCGGGCCGGTGGTGTGCAGCCCGCCGTACGAGGCCAGGAACAGGTCCCGCCCCAGCGGGTACGGATCGCGGTAGGACCAGGCAAACTGCCTGTCGCCGACGCCCTGGCGGTCCAGCTCGGGGCGGTAGGGGATCTCCGGGGTGATGTTGCGGATGGCGGCGGGGTTCTCCAGCCCCTTGGTCCGGTCGATGATCCCGATGGCCCCGATCGGGTTCCCGTGGTGCGGCGCGAGGGTGCACAGGACGGCCGACGTGCCGGGAATCTCCCGCGCCTGCCAGGTCACCGCGGGCTCGTAGATCGTATTGCCGTAGTACAACTGCAGCCTGGTCCCGTCGGGGTTGAGCGTCCAGAGGCCCTGGGGGAAGGTCAGGCTCTTGTCCTGGTATTCCCAGCGGGTAAAGAGGATGGACCCGTCGTTCATGACGTAGGGCGAGTGGTCGGCCAGCGTGCCGAAATGGATCCGCTGCATGTTCCGGCCGTCGGCGCCTGCCTGTCCGGTAGGCAGGTCCATGACGAACAGCGCGCAGGCGGCGCCGGGCTGGCAGAGCGTGTGGGCCTTGACGCGCGTCGAGACGAAGCCGATCCGCCCCCCCGGCAGGTAGAACGGGTGAATGTCGTGGAACCGCCCGGTGGTGATCTGCCTGAGGCCCTTGCCGTCGATGCCGATCTCGTGGATGTGGAACGAGTCGCCTGTCTTGCAGTTTCGCCAGGCGAACAGGATCTTCTTCGCGTCGAACGACAGGCTGAAGTCGAACACGACCCCGTCGTCGTTGCGGAACAGTTCCTTCTCGCCGCCGCCGGGCCTGCTCAGGTCGCACGTGTATATCCCCCCGCCCGGCGTGTGGATGTCCCATGCGATGATCGTGCCGATGCCGAACGGGCGCCTGAAGTGGTGGCGCTTGACGAAGACCAGGTGCCCGGCGGCCTTGACGAGCCTGGCCCTGAGCGCGGCGGCGGCCTTGCCGGACGTTCGGGTCGGGGACGGCTTGCCCGACGGCGGCTTGTGCGACGGCGCCTTGCCGGCGACAATCCGGTCCTGGCGCAGCGCGATCGGGCGCTTCTTCCCGTCCTTGCCGGCGTACCAGAGGCTGCGGAACCCGGCCGGACGCGTCCACGGCCGCAGTCCCACCGCCCCGGCCGGCAACGCGCCGCGACCGTCGCGCTCGGAGGCCACCTTCCGTCCGGCCACCTCCACCTCGATCCGGTCGCCGGTCAGCCGGACCACCAGCGGGATCCACTGCTTCAGCGGAACCGAAACCTTGACGTCGCGCATGAGCGAGAAGTTGTGCCGATGGCGCCCGAGCCTCAGCACCTGGCGCTGCGGGTCCAGGGCGATCTCATACCCGATGAACCTGTCGGCGCCGATTCCGGCCTGGCTGGTGCGGACGATCAGCCCGGCGTTGCCCCCGCGGGCGCTGTCGAAGTAGACCTCGACGCCCGCCTGCCCGTCGGCGAAGTCGGTTCCGGCGGCGACCAGCTTCGGTCCCCGCCCGCCGTCAACCCAGACGGCCCCGTCGCGGACCGTCCACCGCCCCCCGTGGGCCTGGAGGTCTTGCTGGGCCAGTCCCGCCCGGCCGAACAGGCACAAGGCAAGCAGGCAGACCATCCAGCAGAGCGGCTCGGGTATCCGCTGCGTCACGTGAGGTCCTCGCGCCCGGGCCCGGCAGACCCGGGCCGGAGCTTGTCCTCCGATGATTGTATCTTCTCCCCGCGTTCAGACAAGCCCCGCTGGACAGAAGCTGCTTCAACCGCACGAACGCAAGAGCGAAATTACACAGACTATGGGATTTGGGGAAGGGGGGTATCCTATTGACGCAAGTAGCACCAGCGAGTCGTCGCTGGGTCTGCGCCGTTCGAGCCCAAGGGGCTCGCATTCAACAGCCCAGGGCAGAGCGAAGCGCCGCCCTGGGTATGCTCGCACACTACCAGCCGGTGTCAGGCGTGTAGTGCCAGCGGCTGTCTCGGATGATGGGATCGGCGGGGTCGACTTCCTCGGGGCGCATCAGGATGACCTCGCCGCCCCCGAACAGCACGTTCATCTTGCCCATGTGCCGCGCGAACGACGGGACCCCAGCCGAGTAGTCCCACACGTCCGTCGGCCTGGCCACCGTCCAGTGGTAGTCCATGACGAGCACCTTCGTGCCGTCGTAGCGGATCTTCTCGGCCCCGGCGTGCATGCCGTAGCTGGTCGTGCATTCCCCGGTGGGGACGAGGACCTCGAGCGGCACGGTGGTGTTCTTGGCGATATGCACGGCACCGAAATCATCGTTCTTCGATCGCAGCGTGTTGTGGTGTCCGACGTTGCCGGCGGTCATCTCCAGCTTGATCGTGCCGTCGTGGTTGTCGGTGATCTTGACCATGATGTCCTTGAAATCCCAGTCGCCGCCATGGTCCTCGATGCACAGCCAGTACACCCCGTCCGGGGTCGGCGCGTACGGCCACTGGTCACGGACGTTGTGGAAGTGGTTGGCCCCGTGCCCGCAGGGGTCGGGCGGCCCGGAGTCGTTGTTGCAGAACCACCCCAGGTCGCGGGCCTCCTGGTACTGCGGATCCGAGAGCTTGACCACGTACGGGTTTTCGGTCAACTCGATGTCCCAGTACGTGTTTGCATTCTTCCGCGTGCGGAAGAAAACCAGGTTGGTCAGGGCGATCTCCGTGACCTCCTGGGCGTCCTCGGCAAACTCGGTGCAGACGAAGATATCGTCCTTGCCCTCGACGTACGGTTTCAGGGTGGCCTGCCAGACGCCGGATATCAGATTGTTCTCGCGGTTGTCGGTGCGGAACAGCGCGATGGCCTTGGAAATCTCGCGCAGATTCGCCGCACACCGGGCCGCCGTGGTGTACTGCACCGCCCTGATTACCCCCGGGGCCAGGATCGCTATCAGCATGATGATGATCCCGATCACCGTGAGCAGTTCGAGCAGCGTGAAACCCTTGGACAGACCCCGTCTTGGCGACGAACGCGTGCACATCATCATGCTTCTCCAGCCGTTGCCCGTTCGAGGGGGCACATGAGCGGCTTCAAACACGCCACGGCAGGTAATATAGCGACAACCTGTCTCTGATTGTACTGCATCGGCCATACACATCCACTGTCAACGGGAGTTTTTCTCGCCCGATGTGCGCGGCCTGCAACAGGCTTTCTTCATCTGAATTCTACGCCCTCTCGGCGTACAAGACCATCCGGACTTTCCCGGATAGCGACAACGACGCCGGCCGGTCGAGCCACCGGGTCGACATACGCCCGCCCGGCGGCTACGATGCGGGCTGAACGTGAGTTTCTCGCTTGCCGTCTGGACCTTCTCCGGAAAGGAGCATTCTGATGATGACACGCACCCGATGGATGACGGCTTCGGTGATACTGGGCGTCTTTGCCGCCGCGGGGCCGGCCGCCAAGGGCCCCGAATCCGCGTTCAACAGGGACCCCTGGCCGGCGGCAAAGGACGGGCCGGTCAAGGTCTTCATCCTCGCCGGGCAGTCCAACATGCAGGGCCACGCCGCCCTGCGCACGCTGGAATACCTCATCTACAACAAGGAAACCGCCAAGGGCTACCAGCACTGGAAGGACCGCTACGGCTTCTGGTACGAGCGCAGCGACGTATGGATCTGGACGACAGACAAGCAGCGCTACGGCAACCTCAAGCCGGGCTACGGCGCCAGCGAGAAGGTGCTCGGCCCGGAACTGGGCTTCGGGGAGGTGATCGGCGAGCACCTCGACGAGCAGGTCCTGCTGATCAAGACCTGCTGGGGCGGGCGAAGCGTCAAGAAGGACTTCCTGCCCCCCAGCGCCGAGCCGCCCGCCGACGAGGTCCTCCAAGCCGAACTCGAACGCGCCCGCAAGAGAAAGCCCGAGACCACGCCGGCCGACGTCAAGGCGCGCTACGGCAAGGCCTACAGGGACATGATCGCCCACACGAAGGACGTCACCGGCGACCTGAAGAAGTACTTCCCCAAGTACGACGCGAAGCGCGGGTTCGAGCTGGCCGGGCTGGTCTTCTTCCAGGGCTTCAACGACATGATCGACGGCTCGCAGCGGGCCGAGAAGTACGCCACGTACACCAAGCGGCTGGCGACGCTGATCAAGGACGTGCGGAAGGACCTGAAGGCGGCGAACCTGCCGGTGGTCATCGGGGAACTCGGCACCGGGGGCAAGCGGGGCGATTTCCAGCTCGCCCAGGCCGCCGTGGCCAAGCTGCCCGAGTTCAAGGGCAGCGTAACCTTCGTCAAGACCTGCGAGTTCTGGGAGCCCGACGTCGAGGAACTGGTCAAGAAGAACGTGTGGCGAGGTCCCGACTGGGTGACGTTCTACAACGTCGGCTCCGAGCGCGGCTACCACTACCTCGGCAGCGCCCGGATCTACACCCGCATGGGCAAGGCCTTCGGCAAAGGCATGATCGACCTGCTCGACAAGAAGTAGGACAATTGCCGCGACGAGAGACGGAGCCTTCGCGGCAAAGCGAGGGGAGACAGATATGACAGACCGAATGCGTACAGCGGCAGAGGGCGCGGTCCTGTGTGGGATACTGATCGCACTGGCCCTGGCGGTTACGTCGGGCCCGGTGAGCCGGGGGCGGGTGCGGCCCGGTGGGCGCGTGCTGATCGTGGCCGACGATAAGGAACCGATGGACACGCTGGCCGAGGCGCTGCGGGAAAAGGGCCGGTACCACGTCAAGTACGTCGAGCCCAAAGCCCTGCCGCGGGACCTGCGCGATTACGCGGCGGTGTTCATGTACATCCACGGCCGCATGACCAGGCCCGTCGAAAAGGCGCTGGTCGCCTATGCCACCGGCGGCGGGCGGCTGGTCATCCTGCATCACGGCATCGCCTCAGCCAGGGTGAGGAACCCCGACTGGCTGCGCCTGACCGGAATCCACATTGCCCCGCGGAACCACCCGAAATACCCGTGGAAGGTGCTCGGAAACACCACGCACACGCTGGTGAACCTCCAGCCTCGCCACTACATCACGTCGCACAACGTGACCTACGATCGGACGGTCGAGTACGTCTCGTCCGACGCACCGTCCCTGGCGGGCAGCTACCCCGCGCTGGACATGAAGAACACCGAGGTGTTCCTGAACCAGCATTTCACCGACGGGCGCGCCAAGACGGTCCTGTTCGGCTTTCTCGCCCGGGACGCGGCGGGCAGGACGATCATGCAGGACCGCTCCGGGTGGTACAAGCCGGCCGGCAGGGGATGGGTCTTCTACCTCCAGCCGGGCCACCGGGCGGCCGACTTCAAAAACGCCGCCTACTGCCAGATCATCCTGAACTGCCTGTCCTGGCGGCCGGGAATGCCCCCGGCAGACACGCCCGCCCGGGTCAGGGAGCGATAGTACGGCAGCAGATGACGGTCGGGTGCTCGCGGCAGATCGGACTTCCCTCGTCGACAGGGCGAAGAGGATCAGCGAGACGTCCAGTTCGTTGTCGTGGCGGGCGACGACCTCGACGATGCGGTGGGTCGGCCTGGGATTGATCCATTCCCACTGATACAGGTGCACGTCGCTGCCGCTGCGGTCGGTCAGGGCCAGGACGTGGCGGTTGTCGTTGGTCGCCCGGTTGATCGAACTCGTGTCGAAGCGTTTGACGTTCAGCGTCAGCCGAACCGGTGCGATAATCTCCTTGCGGTCGTCGTAGCGGATCACGTACTGCCCGCACGGCCAGCCGTACATCCACCGGCGCACCCTCGCGCCTCTGACGGCCGGGTCCGCCGGGTCGTTCACGTAACCGGTGTGCAGGAAGATCAGCGAGGAGCAGCGTCGGCCCACGGGCAGCGTGACCGGCTCGGCGCCCTTGCGGAGGACGATGCAGTTGCGCTCCGGGCTGCCGGCCAGGAGCATCGGCAGATGGCCGACGTCGCGCGTCCCGGCCGCGATGTCTATCGGCCGGTCGTGTCTGCCGTGCGCCTTCGGCTTGACGTCCTTCATGAAGGCGGCGAACGAATGCGTCAGGCGCTTCGCGATGTCGATCGGCACGACCGCCTGGCCGGCGCGGGGATTGGGTCGCACGGCGAGGAGATGACGAAGGGCGATGAGGCGGGCGTGGTCCAGGTGCTCCCCTTCCCGCCGTGACAGGTTCCAGGCGTAGTCGGCGCTGTGGATCAGGCTTCCCATCGAGTGGAGGTGCGTGAACTTGTCCAGCAGGCCGCCCCGGTAGGCGCCGAAGGAGTACAGCCCCTTGCCGTAGCCGCGGACCAGCTTGCGCGTCTTCGGGCCCAACGGAACAAAACCCGTCCCGTTCGTCCAGACCTCGAAGCCGCGTTCGGTGAACCATCGGAGGTCCTTCTCGGTGTTTCCCGCGTACCAGAGCTGGATGATGACGTCCTTCGGGAACCGGTCGATGATCTTGTACAGGCCGTAACGTTTCCCGTTGTGGTACGGCGTGAGCATGTCGTGGAACATCATCATCCGGATGCCGCGCGCCTTGAGCCAGGTGTTGAGCTTGACGTGCACGTCGAGGAAGGCCTCGGCCCTCGTTCTGCCGTGAAGCAGTTTGTCCGGCGTCTCGCCCGCTCGCCGCGTGTGCCACCACTCGTCGCTCTTGGGGGACACGTACTTCGGCTTGATGGCCTCGATAACGTCGAGCATGCAGTCGAACATGATGGCGTCGTGGCGGGGGTGGGTGACGTCCGCCTGGCTGTACCAGCCCTTTTCGCGCAGCTCCGGGTGGTAGCCCACCAGCATCCACCAGCTTGCGTGCCCGCCGATCTGCCACGCCGGGCACAGGTCCACGAAGCGGTCGCGGCAGAACGCACTGAACCGTCGCAAGTCGTCCAGCGAGTAGATGCGCTCGGTGCCGTTGAACTCCGGCCGCCGCTTGTGCTTGACGAGGGCCGAGATGTCCAGAAACAGCACGTTGAGCTTGTTGCCGGCGACGAAGCGATCGGTCCATTCCATGAGGTACTCGATGCCTCGGTTTTCGCGGACCGGGTAGTTCCGGAAGTTGTGCGTGTGCTCCAGCCTCGCCAGGCGGTTCGGCGTGTCCGGCCAGTCGAGAATCTCGACGCACGGGACCGGCATGTCTTCCGTGATCCGCATGGAGCCGGTGAGCAACTGGAAGAACGTGACGATCCCGTGGAACAGGCCCGCCTCGTCCGCGCCGGTTATCACGACGCGGTCCGGCTCAACCGTCAGGCCGTAGCCTTGCGGCTTGAGCTTCTCAGGCTTGCCCTTGAGCGCTGCAAACCTCCCGATGCGCAGGACAACACCCCTGGCCGGCAGGTCGCCGGTGAAGCCGGCCGTCCTGAGATGCCGCCCCGTGTAGCCGGAAAATCGCTCCGCGAACAGCCGCGCGGTCGTCCGGGTTCGCCGCGAGGCGCCGTCCGGCAGCATCAGTCGGTCACACGCACGCGCCTTCAGCGCGCCTTTACCCCAGAGAACGTGCTTCGGCTCGGGCGTCAGCAGTCGCCCGGCGACGGGCGGCTTTCGCATCTCGGCCTTGCGCTTCTCGGAGCGCATCACGATGCGGCCGAGGCGGAAGACCAGGTCGTTGCCTTTCCCGTCGGCTTTTGCGCTGAGCCATACCCATTCCAGCCGCTCCCATTTCGGCGGGAAATCCGCCCGGCGAAAGCCGCTGTTGAAGACGTATTCGTGCCGGCCTCGATCCAGCGTCAGGTTCCGGGTCAGTTGCGTGTGGTCCGAGAAGTGGGCTGCGACGCTGATGCGGGGGTAGTCGTCGCGATCGCAGTCGAGGATCAGCTTCAGGCCCGCGTGTCTGGCGCCCGGGCGGCACTGGGGCATCTTCTCGAGGAAGATCGTGGAGCAGGCGGCGCCCGTCTTGCCCTTGTACGAGATCTCGACGTATCGCTCGTTGCCTTTGACAGCGCGCCGGGCGACCGGGACGAGGTCGCTGCCTTTCTGCCAACGCGCGGTGTAGTGCCTGATCAGCCCGGGGTCGTGCCGGCCCGGATCGAACAAGACCAGTTGACCGTCTTTCTCGATCGGCTTGGCTTTGGGAAGCGCCGCCGCGTGCGAGTGCTGCACCAGAAAGGCCATCGCGACCACGATGGGCCATCTTTTCGTCCTGATCATGGGATGTCCCTTCACTGGGTCCATCGCCTGGGGACGACGCTTGGCTGTTCTGCGATGATTCCGGCCTCTCCTCGCAGTTGAGATCGTCGTCGAGGCCCGGTTCGTGCGCGCGATAGTATCTGTTTTCGGCCGCCGCCGCCATTGTGATTCGTTTCCCTTCCAGGTACGCGCCGCTGGCCTATGGGAAGGGAGCCGGTTGCGTTGTGGGCCTACAAGGTAGCATGGGCATCTTGCCCATGGACAAAACGCCGTGGAAACGAGTCGCTGGTCTCTGTATTCACGGGCAAGATGCCCGTGCTACGCCCACAACGCAACCGGCTCATGGGAAGGACAGATGCTTCCATGGGGCCCCGAGTTGCCCCGTGCAGCTACTTGGTGATCGTGATGAAGTCCGCCTCGGTGACGGATGCGGTCAGGTGCAGTGTGCCGTCACGGTAGTCGAATGCCAGGGGCTTTGCCTGGCTGATGGATCTGACACTCTTGGGCCTGTGCGGCAGTCTCAGGGCGACCTGGGTGGTCACCTTCGGTTCGTTGGTCCAGTTGACAAGCGTCAGCAGCGTCCCGGCGGTGTTGTCGCGAACGAGGGCCTCCACGTGCGGGTTGGCGCAGGCGACCTGGCGCTTGATGGGGACGGCGTCTATGCCAAGGCGCACCAGCTCGGTCGCGGCGGGGGCGAAGCCGACGGGATTGGTGATGTGGGCGATGCCCCCGCGAGCGGCCGGGCCGGGCCGCAGGCCCGTCTTCAGGTAGGACAAGCCCCCCAGCGTGCCGACGGCGAAGGCCTTGCCCCTGCCGTATGACCGTACGGTGACGGCCGCCGTGCCGTCGCGCCACCGGCCGAGGACCTGGGCCCGTCCCGGCGTGATGGCCTGCTTCATGCCCATCGCGTCGATCGTCCGGCCATTCAGCGCAATCCGATCGATCGGCCGGGCCAGGGGCAGCTCGATCATCGGGCGGACGTGATAGAGCGACTTCGTCGTGGCGACCTTCCGTATCCCCAGCAGGTCCAGCATGGCGGTGTGGTCTTCGTTGAACGGGTTGCGGCGGCCCAGCCCGGATGAGGCGTACAGCACGCCGCCGCCCTTGACCCAGGCGTCGAGCTTCGGCACCGCGCGGTCGTCGATCCACTCGCCGGCGAAGTGGACGACGTCATAGTCCTTCAGCACGCCGGCCTCAACGATATCATCCTCGGTGATCAGGTCCACGCGGCACTGGGCATGGCGAAGCGCCAGGAACAGCGCCTGGATGTCCTTTCGGCAGATCGTCTGGGTGATCTTCGCCGGCGCGTTGCCGCACTGCGCGACGAACGGATCCAGCGAGCGGTCCACCTTCGTGGCGTCCTCGTTGATGTCGACGGCCTTGCCGGTGACGATCGCCACGCGTGCCGGCCGCCGCTTCGAGCCGACCAACAGCCCCTCGACGGCGGCCGTGTCGTGGATCGACTCGAAGATCGCCCGGAACGTGTCGGTGTATCCCCAACTGACGTAGTTCTCGGAGTACTGCTCCTGGGGGGCGACCCAGAAGTTGTCGACGTGCTTTGCCCCGGCGCCGACGGCGTAGAGCATGTTTCGCCTGAAGTTCCGTGCGTCCTGGGCCGGGGCGTGCGGCATGACGTACATGTGAATGGGCTGGGCGTTGTATTTCACGGCGCAGTGGGCCCGGGCGAAGAGGAAGGCGAAGATCTGCGGCGGCTCGCCCATCGAGAAGATGTAGTCCTCCGTCCAGAACATCGTCATCGCGTTGTGCTTGAAGGCGTCGATCCACTGCAGGTTGCTGCCGTAGTACGCCACCCCGTGGTGTGGGGAGAAGTTCGCCCCGGTCAGCACCTGCGGGCCGTAGGCCTGCTCGGCCAGGCGGGTCATCGCGCGGTAATGGGCGAACCGCTGGTGGGCGCTGAAGACGCGCGAGTACCACGCCAGGCGCGGATTGGCGTTGAAGCCGGCTTCGCCCGGCTCGATGTCGCCGAGGTCTTTCGCCCGCAGGCCTTTCTTCTCGAGCCACCGGCGGAACATCGGGGTGTACTTCGGGTCCTTGAAGTTGATCGTGCCGATGTGGATCTCGTCGCCGAAGCTGGCCACGCGGTGCCGGGTGCGTTTGGCCCCGAGGCTTTCGGCGTGCTTGCGTATCGCCGCGGGGTTCCGGACGTGCTGGAAGTACCCGTCGACGGCCAGGTGCTCGTACGGGTCGGGCAGTTGGGTGTTGTAGCCCAGGGCGTCCTTGAACCGCATGGCCCACGGCACGTTTCCCCGGCTGAAGGCGCCGAAGAAGGCGATGTGCCTGGGCTTGTGCGGGCAGGCCTTGCGCCACTGCGTCTTCGATTCGCGGATGAGTTCCGCGGCGATGTCGCGCGACAGCCGAAGCCGCTTGCTCCGGTCCCACGTGATCTCCAGCGGAAAGTTGACGCTCTCGCCGCTGGGCACGTCGAGCCGACCGAGGGTTCGCTTGCCGCCGGGCCCCAGCGCGAACTCGACCGGGATCTTCCCGGCGCCCTTGACGGTGATCCTGAGCCCTTCGTCGGTGACCAGCCGCACCACGCGGTTGATGGTGAACCACGGGCTCCATGTGCCCGGGGCGACCGGCTCTGCGGGGAAGGACCCCCTGGCCGGGGCGCAGTGCCACGTGTGGTGCCCGAAGTTCGTGTGGAGGTCGACCCTCGCCGCCCGGTCGGTCGTGTTGCGGAACCGCATGAAGATCGGCGCCGCGTCGAGGGCCTCGAACATGAAGGGGCTCTTGGCCTGCCCGTGCTTCTGGAAGCCGTCGCACGTGTCGCGGTGGTCCGTCGTCAGCAGGACGAAGTCGACGTAGCGGTCGCCGGCGGGCTTGGCGCCGGCCAGCGCGGTCAGCCGGATTTCCGCGCGGCCGGCCTTCAGGGCCACGGGCCCGGGCGGGGCCTCGGCGCAGTCGTGGTCCAGTCCCCACGGCCACCAGACCTGGGCGACGGGCTTGAGCCGGTACGCCCCGGAGAAGCTCCAGAGCCTGGGGCTGTCGGCCTTGCCGTAATCGTGGCTGAAGAGCTTCTTTCCGTTCTGGAAGACCTCGACGCGGTGGGCGTAGTTGTGGTAGGGGGGGGACTGGTACTTGCTCCAGACCCGGAAGGAGCCCGCCTTAGGGATAATCACCTCCTGGCGTGCCACCGATCCCACGCTGTCGGCCGGGGCGCCCAGCAGGCCCCCGAACGTCGACCACATGCCCCCATAGATATGGCTGCCGTAGCTGCGCTCCTGGTGCGTGACCCGCCAGCCCTTGGCGTCGCCGACGGTGAACCGTTCTCCCTCGGCGACAACGACGGTCGGCTTCGCCGCCGCCGGCGCCTTCCTTGTCGCCGCGGTCGCGGCCGGGACGTTCAAGCACACGAGGATCCACGTCGCGATGGGGGCAGGGAGTCTCATGGCGTTCCTTTCGGCATCACCTCATGGCGATTGTATCCGGCGGCGTTATGCCCACAAAGCCCTCTTCGCCCAGTGAAGACACCGGGCGGAAAAAAGGCCCCCAAAGCCGCCGATGTGGGGCCGGTTTTGTGTCGATAATTCCAGTGGCGCGGGCACGAAGCGCGCGGCCGTCTCGGTGGCCGTGCGCGGTGCCGAACCATGCGATTCGCCGGGCCGGGCCGCCTCGCGTGAGGGCGCATCCAATACAGGAGCAGCCGACAGATGAAGAAGCTCATCGTGATCACCACGCTGGCGGTGCTGGGCCTTGGCGCCGCGGGGGCCGGGATTTTCTGGTACGTGCGTCAGAACACGGGCCTTCGGCTGCTGAACAAGGCGCTGGTGGCCATGCAGGCCAAGAACTACCGCAAGGCCGTCACCGTCGCCGAGCGGTACATCGGCCAGGAGCCCGAGGACTGGCGCGGGCACAACGTGCTGGGGCGCGCCTGCATGCAGATGGGCCGCTACGAGGACGCGCGTTCGGCGTTTCGCGCCGCGGCCCGCCTCGAGCCGTCGCAGATCGGTCCGGTTCTGGGCCTGGCCGGCAGCTACGCGGCCCCGGCGGCGCAGGGCCTCAGCCGCCAGGAGGCCGGCTCCCCGGTCGACGCGCTGCGAGAGGTCATCGACGGGTTCCTACAGGCCAACGATATCATCCTTCGTGCCAAGGCCACGGACCCCGCAAGCGCCCTGGACCTTCGCGAGCGGCTGGGCCGGGACCACCGGTCGATCGCGCTGGCGTGGCGTGCGGTGAGCGATCGGCTGGGCACGGAGGCCGACCGGGCCGAGAAGGCCCGCCTGAGCAAGTTGATGGTCAACGCCCGCCGGGAGGCCGGTGCCGAAGCCGACACCCAGGCCCGCAAGGCCAACGCCCGGGCCATCACGACCCTGCTGGCGGTGGTGAGAGAGGACCCGTCGCGTCCGATAGCGGCGCAGGTGCTGGTGGACATGTGCATCGAGCAGGGCGACCGCGACTCTCTGGCCGAGGCGCGCAAGGCGATCCTGGCCCTGGACAGCCCCCCGGCGCTGGCGGGAATGAGCCTGGCGCTGTACGACCTGCGATCGAGCATGACCGCCGGGCAGGAGGTCTGTCCCGACAAGCTCAAGCAGTTCTGCGGGGAACTCGACCGCCTGCTCCGCAGCCACCCCGACGAGTTGCTGGTCAGGCTGGCCCGAGCCGAAGCGGCGTACATGCTGAAGGACTATCCCACCGCCGAACGCATCGCCAACGCGATCATCGAGGACAACCCGCGCCAGGGCCGGGCCAGGCTCGTTCGCGCCGGGGTCCTCATGGGCCGGCGGAAGTTCGAGGACGCCGAACGCGAGCTGTTCGCCCTCAAGGCGGACTTCCCCAAGTGGGCCGCCGCCCACTATGCGTTCGCCATGGCCGCCATGCACTGCGGGC
>Ga0180432_10000434_pt1 | contig 67920 bp, 40 predicted proteins | sample SS_ome_10_FD_132414 | JGI IMG/M metagenome (GOLD analysis project Ga0180432, IMG submission 132414) | Hypersaline lake sediment archaeal communities from the Salton Sea, California, USA - SS_1_MS_2 metaG | ecosystem: Environmental > Aquatic > Non-marine Saline and Alkaline > Hypersaline >...
GCGGAAATCCAGCAGTTCCTGCGAGTTGCGGTAGATGACCTCGTCCGTGGCGGCGCGGCGCTGGAGGTAATCCAGGCGCATGTAGTGCTGCTTGGCCTCGTCACGGGAGAAGACGATCACCTTAGACGGGCGTCCCATCTCTCCCGTCAGTAGTCTGCGTACCAATACCTGGCCCAGTGAACCGGTGCCGCCGGTCACCAGGACCCGTTTACCCTCAAGCGGTTGCATATCGTTCTCTCCATTGTCGCACGGCTTCGTCGTACGGCGTATCGTCCTGTGCCAGTTCCGCAATCATCTCGTCCCAACTGGGAATGCGGTAGCCGGTCTCTGCCCGGAAGCGAGAGGAATCCAGGCTGCGGTCACAGTGGAAACTCTCGTCAGGCTCGATGTCTATGCCTAACTCCATGGCGTCGCGGATCTTGACCAGGAGCTCGTACTTGCTGATCGGTGCACTGGAGACCTGGTACAATCCCGATAGGTCCGGATAGTCCGCGATCAAGTCTCCCATAATCCTGGCCAACACCGGTGTGGGGAAGCCGGTGTAGATCGCGTTCACATAACCGCGCACCTGCCCGCCGCGGTTGCTGAGGAACCACTCCAGCAGCGCGCTCTGCTTGGCGAAGTCGCGCCCGAAGATCGAGGTGCGGATAGTCAGGCATCCCTCGCGGTTCACCTCGCCCAACAGCTTCGTGCGCCCGTACAGATCTTCGGCGTCGGGGATGTCGTCCTCGGTGTAGTTACCCTTACGCCCGCTGAACACGCAGTCCGTGCTCATGTGGAACATACGTGTCCCCGTGGCGGCGCATAGCTCTGCCAGGCGGTGCGGGAAGAGCGAGTTCAGGTTGATGCTGACCACCGGGTCCTTGGCCTCTTTCAGTTGCTTGACGATGCCGATGCAATTGATGGCGACGGCAGGTTTCACCTGTGCGAAGGCCCGCACCACCGTATCGAAGTCCATTACATTCACACCGCCGATGGTGCGGCCGCGCTCCAGGCCTTCGTACACCGGATAGCGTGTCCACAGGCCGTTGACGCTGCGGAAGGTGGCGAAGGTCTCAAAACGGTCGCTCAGCACCTGGAACACCTTGTGTCCTAGCATGCCCTCACCACCCAAGATTAGAACGCGCATGATGTGCCCCCTATGGAATAGCCCTCTGTTACGACGTCACTCATTCACCATCTCCTCCTGTGCCCACGCCATGTACTCTGTCAGGCCCTCCTCCAGCTCCACGGCGGGCTCGTACCCCAGCTCGTCGTGGGCAGCCGATATGTCGGCCAGGCTGTGGCGCACGTCCCCCTTGCGCGGCGGGCCATGCCTCACGACCGGCGCGACGTCGCTGGCCGCGACCATCATTTCGACCAGGCGGTTGATCGTAATCCGCGTGCCGCTTGCGATGTTGAAGGCGCCGGAGACCCCGCGCGCCATAGCCGCCTTGTAGTTGGCCTGCGCCACGTCGCGCACGTTCACGAAATCGCGGGTCTGTTCTCCGTCGCCAAAGACGATGACCGGCATCGCATGCAGCATGCGATGGGCGAAGATCGGGATGACGTTGCCGTAGGCATCGTAGCGTTGGTTCACGCCGTAGACGTTGAAATACCGCAGGCAGACACATTCCAATGCCGGATAGAGCTTGGCATACGCCAGGCAGAGTTTCTCCGCCGCCAGCTTGCTGGCCCCATAGGGCGAGTCGGGCTCTACCGGGTGATCCTCCCGGATGGGCAGGGTCTTCAGCTCTCCGAAGATACCGGCTGACGACGAATAGACGACTTTGCGCACGCCCGCGTGCCGGGCTGCCTCCAGCACGCGCACCGTGCCGATGACGTTGATCTGCGAATCCTCGATGGGATGCTCGATTGAGCGCGTATTGCCCACGGAAGCCGCCAGGTGGAAAATCACCTCCGCGCCATCCATCGCCTGAGCCAGGGTCTCTGCGTCGCGCACGTCTCCCTTGATGAACTCGGCCTCAGGGAAGGGGTCGAGGTTGCAGCGATAGCCAGACAGCAGGTTGTCCAGCACCGTCACCCCATGGCCTTTCTCCACCAACAGCTTCACGATGTTGGAGCCGATGAAACCGGCGCCGCCGGTAACCAGAGCCTTCATGTATGATCTTCACTCCCGTTTTCGTTGCGCCAGCTCGCTGAATAGTGCTTCGTAGCGATCTAGCAGCACTTGGCGCGTGTAGTTTGCGAGGAATCCCGTCCGCCCGGCCTGCCCCATAGTCTCGCGCCTGACTTGGGGCATCGTGTACAGGGACCGCACCTCTTGAGCCAGGGCTGCGGGATCCTCCTGCGGGCAGATGATCCCCGCACCCGCCTCTCGGATCACGTCGGCGGGATCGCCGGACACCACGCCCAGGATAGGCCGCCCACAGGCCAGGTAGGCCGGCGTCTTGGACGGTATTGTGATCTCGAACAGCGGGTCGCGCTTGAGATGCACCAACAGCACGTCCGCCAGGGCGAACAAGCGCGGCATCTCCGTGGCCGGTTGACGCCCCACAAAGTGCACGTTGTCCAGTTCGCGTTCACTGGCCATTTGGCTGAGCGCATCCTTGTCCACGCCGTCGCCGATGAATACGAACTGGACCGCGGGCGTGTCGCGCAGCAGAGTCGCCGCCTCGACGACGTTATGCAACCCCTGGGCCGCCCCCATGTTGCCGCCAAACACGATATTGAATCTGCCTGCCAGGCCATGCCGTACTGCCAATGCCTCATCTCGCGGCACGGGGCGATAGACGTCCTCGTCCGCCCAATTGGGGATGACGTGGATCTTGTCCGGCGGCACACCTTTTTCGACCAGGTTGCGCTTGAATCCCGGTGAGATCACGGTGATCGCCGCCGCCTGTCGATAGACAAAGCGTGCCAATCGCGAAACCCACCCCGCCACTCGCTGGGAAGGCATCATCCCCGTCGCGGCCAGCGTCTCCGGCCACATGTCCTGCACTTCGTACACAAATGGTACCCGTCGTAGCAGCCCAATCCACCAGGCCGGGATACCCACCGTCAGCGGGGGATGATAGACCCACATCACATCGGCCGGGCCGGAGAGCGCCGGTCCCAGCAGCGACGCCGAGGTCGCAAAGCTCAAGTAGTTCAAGGATCGGCGCACCGTAGAACGGCTATGGTCTGGATAGAGTGGCACGCGGAGAACTTGCACACCGTCTATCTGTTCCCTTCGCCACAGGCGCTGACGGTACCCCGGATAAATGCGGCCCTGGGGGTAGTTGGGAAAACCAGTGATGGATGTGGCCTGGTGCCCACGGGCCACGAGTCCCCTGGCCAGCGGGTGTATCTTTGCCCCAGGTTCAGGGTCGTACCATTGAGAAAGCAACAGGATTCTCACTGCCCGGTTCCACCATCATGCGGATACAATCATACATGCTAAATCATCTGGGACTGCCAGCCCGTACAATAGGCCTCGCAGCAAAGAGTGGACGCTGCGCACTGGGATCTAGGGTTTTATGAAGAAATCCATCAAGTCAGGCATCTGTATGCGACGCGTTGACTGGACACGGCGGCGCTTGTGCAGAGTGGCAGGTAACATCCTTATCATATCCCACCAAGCCCACACTAACGCAATCAGGGTCCGTGGGGACTTCAGAAGATAGTAAGGCCAGAACAAAGCTTCGGCCAACAGAATGTACGGTGCTAGCCGGAATATCGCACCCAGCGGAATGTCCCCTATGATCGTCAGGTAACGATTGCGCAACCAGTTCCTTTGGTACCAGAGAGGCTTCTCTACAAGCTTCCGTTTTCCCCCAACAGAGCCTGAACCCACGTGCCAAGCTATGGCGGTTGACACGTGGCGGCATCGCCAACCGCGCAACTGCATTCGGAAATAGAGATCGATATCCTCGCCCCCTGTAACATAGCTCTCATCGAAGTACTCATCAGCGGATAGCTTTATGTCCTCAAGCATACTTCGGCGGAAGAAAGGACAGCACCCGGACGGACCAAAAACGTATTGAGCGCCCTGAGCATCCTGGGTTGGTCTGGCCGCGACGCCACGGATATGCCTACGTAGCAAATAGCCTGCTTCGGCATCGCCCAGGTTGGGGCAGCTATCGTCTTCCAGTTCAAACTGCTCACAAGCTAGCACTGTGCCACTAGCGGCTCCTATGGTGGAGTCTCGACTCATAGCTTCTGCAGCACTGCTCACGAAACGGGGATCTAGAAACGCATCCTGGTTCAAAGGCAGAATGTATTCACCTTTGGACGCAGCAATACCGATGTTCATACCTCGTGCAAAGCCTAGATTCGAGCCATTCTCGATCGTTACAAATTGGGGAAACTCCGCACGCAGAGCCTCCAGTGAACCATCACGGGACCCATTGTCTACGACTATCACCTCAATCCTTGAGTAGTCCTGCTGTGAAACACAGGACGCACAACGGACGATATCTGGAAGCCCATTCCAATTGAGAATGACTATGCTGACTAGTGCAGGATGCTCTTGATATCCTCGTGGCTCCACCGACTGTTTCCTCCTTAGCCTTGCTCCTCTTCTCGCGCACAGAACGATTCCTTGGCGGGTTCGCCCAGCACAGCTTGCTCTATGACCGCGCACTGGAACTCAGGGTGGTAGTAGCGGTCAATGACGCTGCAACATTGGCCGCGGATCTGTTCATCGGGGAGCACAGACTTGGTCCACTCATAGATCACCCGGGCTAGATCGGCAACATCACCTTGCTTGAAGAAAGCTCCATTCAGTCCTGGGGTAATGGCTTCCCATTCCGGCATTTGCTGGTCCGGATTGTCATGCGTGATCACAGGGGTGCCGTAGGCCAAGCTGTGCATTGCCGTCAGGCCAACCTTGCCAGGCGCAACGGTGACGTTAGCGGTCATTATCAGCTCGGCGAGCGTCTCTTCATCATAACACGCGCCGTAGAACCTAGCTGGCAATTCGTATCGTGAGGCCAGTCTTTCCAGAGTGGGGCGTTCAGGACCATCGCCTACCAGGAGTAGATTGACCTCGTGTTGTTGATCTCTCAAGACGTAGATCGCCTCCAGAAGCAAGTCTAGACGCCGTGCTTTGTGGAGTCGACTTGTGCATATGATCAGTGGGCGATGAGGCTCCTCGAACAACTCACGACGAACATAGCCGAGTCGCTCTGGAGTGATTTGTGCGCGCAGCGCCTTCTGGTGTTCGTAGTCAAGGCTGTTGTAGACGACGTAGAGATCCTCCGAGCGGAAGCCCTCTTTGATACCAATCGATCTGGCTCGGTGTCCATATAGCAGTAACCCGTGTGCCAGGTGATAGAATGCACAGCGAATCCATCTCTTGGGCCCGTGTTCCTGGCGTATCCAGCCATGGGTCCAGAAAAGAACGCGTTTGCCCGAAAGCCTGGCCAAGAGTGCAGAGATCCAGGTAGTGAGGAAGTGGGCGTCTCCGGAAAAGACGATCGCCTGGATGTCCCGGCGGATCGCAAGTCGCATCAAACGCCCCTGAACCAGGTATCGCCCGCTAAAGTAGTAACAAGGCGTTCGGACGAAACGGGTAGGATCTGTCACCTCCCACTCCTTTATCCCGGAGCCATTGCGGACTTGAGTATCCGCCGCCAACACGAAGTGGTGTTGTTGACTCTCTAGGAGCCTGCGCATAACAGCTCCCCGGTAGTGCGCAATGAATGGGGATACAACTGCCACAGTGCATTTACTTCGTTTGCCTCGCATCAACTGTCCAGACTGGTCCATAGGGTGTGCTTTCTCTTGGTCTCGTTGACTCCTGGTGTATGACCGAACCGCGTCAGATGCCGATACGCGGTGCTTTGTTGAACAGGTCTTCAGTTCCGTGAGGACCCACCATTTCTCTGACATCCTGAACGAGATACCAGTCCCAGGACGCTTATTATCGCCATGATGAAATAGAGATTACGGTCAAGAAGAGCGGGACCCTGGAACAGCAACGAAGGCACAAGAGCAAACAGACTCGCCGTGCATCCAATTGCCAATTCGTACAAGTCTCTGTTGCCCGAAGCTGAGCCCACATGCAGCGCCCGTCTTAACTGAATCCGTATGCCCGATCCAAACAGCCACAAGACCACAATACCCAGTATCCCCATCTCCAAGGGCAGGGTGATGAGCAGACAGTGGGCATCTGTCCAGATTGTCCCGACGACATCGCGAAGATCAGTGTAATGATAGTGAAACACAGCCTCGAAATGTCCAAACCCTATGCCCGTAAGCCAATTCAGATCCCGAACATATATGGATGCCGTCTTCAGGTACCTGGGGATTCGCGATGTCTCTACGTCGAACCTTGACCCGACCATAGGTAGCCACGCCAGGCGAGCAAGGCTAAGTTCACGGAATCTGGCTGGCACAAGTGACGCGAGTATAGTCAGAACCAGGACACTCAAGACCAGAATCGCTATCCATAGCCTTGGTCTTCTTGTCCCTAGTTTTCTGGGGTACCACATTGTGTAAAGGCACAACTGTACTGCAATGGACACAAAAGCTGACCTGGTAGCAGAAAGGATCATTCCAAACAGCAACACGCCGATTGCCAAGCTGAGTGCAAGCTTCCGAAGGATTCGTGTGCGGCCGGACACCAGCCACACCACCAGGAAGGGCATAAGTATCTGGTACCATTGTGTAATGCGTACACGCACATTGGGGCCTCCTCCCAGGGTGTCCAGAAAGTATACACCGCTCCTCCCCATGAGCATTACAGCACTTGCGTATAGCAGCCCACCTACCGAGATCCAGGTCATGACCTTGAGCAGTGTGATGACCTTGCGCTCAGTATTGACAAAATGGATCGCGGAGAAGTACAGTAAAACGGAAGATATGAGCAACTGGACGTAGCCTATCGGAGAAAACTTCAGTTGGGGCGAGCGGACCGCTGCCGGAAACTTGAGGTAGCCGATCAGAAAGGTTGAAACTGCGGCAAGAACGAGCAAGAGCATACCCTGCGCAATCCTGTTGCGCGCCACAAGAGACCGCAAACGTGTAAGGCTCTTGGGTTGAGACACGAGAGTCATGGCCCAGATCCCCACAGTGATTAAGCCAAAAACCCTCACTGGTGACAAGACCTGGCCCGCGACTGATGCAGAAAAATAGACCATAGAGGATGTAAAAGCCAAGTACACGCTCCAGACGGGCCGAGCTGCCAACGACGGCAGGACAATAATGCCAACGACAATCGCTCCTATCCATGCAAGGGACGCGGTGTTCTCAGCTAAGCCGGCTGCAAGTCCAATCACAGTTGCTGCCAGGAGCGTCCCCACGATTATGACTCTTGACGTGTTGTCGTTTCCACTGATTCCCACTTGCATTTCAATAACCTACTAATGCAGTAGACCACAGATGCCAAGTTCTCGGCGCAGTTTCTCGCTGTCTTCGTCAGATAGGCTTCCCAGTTCGGTCAGACTCAGATTCATTGACTCAAGCAATGTCACGAAATTGCTGCAAACGTCCCCGTCCTTCAGAGTGCTTGCAAGATAGAGGTACGGTGTGGACGAATTGGGGAGTATAGAGATCATGGCAACCGCGTTCTGTTGTAGTTCGGACACCAGGCCCAGTTCATGGTAAGCACGAAGCAAATATACCCATGAATAGCGCTGGTGAGGTGAGATGGAGAGCGAGGTATGCAGATTAGCCAAAGCCTTTTCATATTGGCGTTCTTGCAAGTAGATGTATCCGAGCCACCGGTAAGGTGCTTCATGACCTGGTTCGATGGTTGACGCCGCATCGAGGCTTTGGATGGCCTGATCTGTCTCACCCGAATCGTAGTATGTAAGCCCCAGATAGAAGTGAGACCACATGCCGACTCCGCCCAGTTCAATTGAACGCCTGAAAGACGTGGCTGCATCAGCTAGCCAGCCAAGCTCTTTGTAGGCTTTGCCACAAGCATAGTGTGCCTGTTCATTCTGAGGATCAAGACTAACTGCCGCCTCGCAGGCGTCAACCGCATTTGTCCAGTCACCCTCGTCAATGAAGGAGAATGCTAGCTCTTGATAGAGCTGTGCCAGTGAGTCGCTGGGTTCTACCTTTTGAGCGACTTGAGCCCAATGTAGGCTGCGGTACAATTGCTCCTGTTTCATGAACCGACGAGCAGTGTTAAGGAAATAGGCTGATGCCTCGGCTTGACGCCAGTGCCTGATAGCGTGTTGCTGCTGCCCGGCCTTGTGATAGACGCAACCCAATTGGAAACTTGCGATAGGATCATCGGCAGCAGGGTCTAGAACGGGTTGCCATCTCTCCAGAAACTGGGCTGCTGAATCACTACAAACCTCCAGAGCCAACAGACCACGTAATCCTGCCCGCTCTCGTACAGCCAAGTCTGCCAGCGATGCCTGCAAGGATGAGCACTGGGCGATCAACTGTGTATCTTCCTTAAGTCTAAGACCTACGACACGGAGGAACATACGATTCAACCTGGCGTCGAGGATCAGCTTGTCCACTCGCGAAAGGACAGCCAGAAGACAGAAGAGCGCAATCATTGGCGATAACTTGATTCTTCGACCATCCATCTTTTTGGCATGCACTCCTGGAGCTACCGGCACGGTGAGGACGACCACATATGCCTCGGTGTCGTCACACGGTTCGTGGTAGCCAAGTTACTCCTCACTCATCTCCATTGCACCGGCACATTTGAGAACTTGGCTTTCTCGAACCATCTGCTCCCATCGGCAACAATTCGCTACGGTCTATGCCCAATAGGGTGGCGAATTGCCTGAGCATCACCTCGAGGCCAAGGGCGTTTTCCAACGCTGCCTGACGAGCTTCTGCAATGCTGTTCCGCAGGGCAGTGTCTGTGACCAAGCGGCTCAGAGTTGTCAGGATGTCCGCGGTTTCCAGGGAATGACAGCATAGGCCCACTGGATAATCCTTGAAGAAAAGCGCTGGCGAAGAATCAGTTGGCCCGTGATAGAAGACGGGAATCCCAGCCGCGAGATAGGTCGATAGCTTGTTGGGGAAAGACGTCTTGACAATGTACGAACGCTTGGGATCGAACCAGTAGGGCAGATAGCCAAAATCCACATCAGACAGCATTTCTAGCGTCTCTGCTTGAGAATGCCGCCCTGTACGTTCTACGAACGGCTCCATTTGAGCAAAGGTCCGCGGAAAGCGTCCGATGAACTTGATCGTTACTCTATGCCCCCCAATCACGCCATTCGCAGACCTGAGCGCGGCCAATAGGGTGTTCCATTCCTTCTTGGCATATAGACTTCCCGCAAAACCGATCACTAGACGGTCTGGCGGCAAAATTCGTGGCAGACGGTCCTGCCATAGGCTATGATGCACCCCGTGTATCCAGGGTAAGCTATCTACGCCATACTTCTCAAGGAAGACATTGCGCATAGATTCGCAGCTGACGGAAAGCCGATGAGACCTGCGCAGGACCCTGGGGTAGCTTTCAAGCAGGATGCGCGTTGTCACCGGATCCAGATGGCGGTTCATCGCAAAATACTCTGGTGCATCCCACACCGTTGAAACGAATGGAATCTCAAGCGTCTGCATCAATTGATCTGTCAGGGCAATTATGAAACTGCTGTTCAAGACAGACCATATCAGATCAACTTGATTCGATGTGACAAGATGTCTGATCTCTTCTGCCAGCCTCTCTACATACAGAAGGCGAAAGCGCCAATACAACAATGACGATGCAATCGGAAAGATTGATGTCAGCGTTCGACGAGTGATGGCTGGGATGCCACACCAGATCCCATCCCCTTGATGGGCGTTGTGCGGAACCAGTGAGAAACGGAGCAACCGCCTATCTGGATAGTGTCGCACTACCTGTCGTAAGAAGATGTTGCCTATGCCTGAACTGCCAGGATTTCCTTGCACCAGTAGAAGCACTCTTGGAACGGCCATGTCGGGGTATTCAGGATGCACAAACCATAGGAAGCGGTTGGTTTGTAATGTCGTAGAAACGGTACAACTCAATCGTCTTCTTCTTCTCGTAGTCCGGGCAGACGCCTCGCATGTCCCTACTCAGTCCCCGGCCACATCACTGGAGGCATTGGTAACCTCTCGGATTCTTCCGACCTGATTTGCTTTGCCTGGCAAGACTGCATTTGACCGTTCGGCCTGTCGAATGGTGCGGTGAGTAAGATAGGGCAACGTCCAAGCTGTGAATAAGACTACCGATACGCATAGAGCGACGACTGCTCCAGTCTCTCCCCATCGCTTGACAAGCAATGGCGTGAGGAACACAACCAGCAGACTGCGTGCTGCGTAGAGCAGCGAGGGTAACCTGATCTGCTTCAGTCCCACCAGAACCATGTAATGTGAATACTCCCAGGTGTCTAGAACGAAGTAGATGCTTATAGTCGCCATTAGGGGTATGCTGGGTGCTATGCCAGGACCAAACCATACCGGCAGGATTGCCTGCCCTAAGGTGCTCAGTATTGCACCGACTGCAAGCGCATACAGCATGGTGTAGGACAACAACTTGCGGTACGCCTTTCGCGCCCACGGGATCTCACCGCGTGCCAGACTATCCGCAATCGCAGGCCACAAGGGCAGTGCACACATAGTGACTATGCCGAAAGCCAGGACAAACACGTTCATTACAGCGGCAAATGTAGCGGTGGACTGAACATCCAAGGCTCGCCCGATCAGAATGATGGGGAATTGGTGGTTCAGGTAGTTGCCCACAGTACCAGCGAGCACGAAAGTGATCCCAGTGCCCAACAGGGATCTGCATTCTTGCCACTCGAAGTCGCGTATTCCTGGCACAAGATAGGGTCGCCTACGCAAGAACCAGATAGTATTGATTCCTTGAGCCAAGATCAGGGGGCCATTCACGGCCAAGATCATACCGATCACGGAAGGCGCATAGCGCGAGACAGCGAAAACTGCTATGAGGCTGAAAAACCCACTAACTGCACCACGCAGGTTGACGAAGTAATTCTCCTGGTAGCCAGCCTGGGCTGCCTCAGCCACTGAGAAGACCGCTCTAAGCAGCACGAAAACGATCAGAATCGAGAGGCCAGCCTGGATCGTCATGGCATCATCGGCGTAGTTCTCGCCAAAGAGAGCAGGAACCGGTACGAGGTTAAGCAACACGAGAAGGGTTGTCCCCAGTGTCAACGCCAACGCGAGGACAGGGATCAAGGCTGAGGCAAATAGCCGTACCTCCCTGGCGCGATCATGGCTCGCGGCTGCAGTCGCAGTTCTAACCACGAGGCCTGGACCGATCCCGATATTGGCGACACCGAGCCACCCCATCGCGGCAGCCAGCATCGCGTAGAGTGCAAAACGTTCTGGAGTGAGCGATCGAATGGCGATGGGCATCGCAAGCAACTGTACGGACAGGGTCGCGACTTTGGATGCGATCGAGGTGATCACAGCGTATTTGATCCTCTGGACGCGAAACTGGGCTGCGCTTGTTGTGATGATGGTCTTCATGCTTTGAATCCGAAGGCAATCAGGGCTGATTTTCTTCTGCCTGCCCACTCGGTCGGGGTCAGGAGACTATGCAAGCTGGTTGCCCAGGCGAGCTGGCTGTGAAAACGCGTCACTTCGGCACCTCTCTCTGCCGGATTCCTGTCGCCACCATAACCATCGTATTTTGCCGCATTCCGACAGCTTTCGCCAGAAAGCGGAATCACGTGAGCTGGTCGCTCGAAGTGGCTGCAGGCTACCTGGCTGCGGGGTTCTCTACAGTTTGAGGAGGAGTGCTCTTGGAGTGCCTGATGGCTGTCAACCGTGGGAGCTACATCGCTCCGTTGTCATCAATCACCTGGTCGCGCTGGCATCCACCCCGTGCAACGCCGCAGCCTCGACTGCGGTGAGTACACGGTCGAAGACCGCGTGTTCACCAAAAGCATACCCGCCCCATGTCGAAGAACCCAGTGAGTACTTCCCCAATGTCCAGTCGGTCAAGACAGATGCGGAGTATGAGCCGCTGCCACTGCCCACTGATTCTCCGTCGATGTATAGCTTGTATGAATCCGCCGAATAATCAAGTGTTGCTACTATGTCAAGCCAATCACCAGCAGAGAATGTCTGCGGTGAAGACGAAACAACAGTAGCTGTGGATGGGCCAAAAACGTAGAATTTGTCATCTCCAGTGTTGTAAGCCAAGGTCAGGCGGCCTGTATCGCCATCCTGTCTCGCGTCAAGGATATGAGACACAGCTACGGGCCAGTTCTCATCATCTGAGCCGTGGGGCATTTGCACCACCACACGGAAGCTCAACGTGTCATTGCCACTGAGCAGATCGACGTACTCGTCAAGATTGATCTCGGTGGCTTCTCTTGTACTCGTACTGGCGTGCGCCTGGGCGGCCCAAGAATACCCTTTGCCGAGAGAGCCATCGACATACGATGTGGCATGGGACTTGGCCTCCAATTGCACCCCGTCGAACAAAAGCGCGAATCCAGAAACGTCCTCGGCGACGACAATTGCCACATCCAGCCTGGTATCAGAGGGGTCCGTCGTTTTCAAGACCAACATCCGCTGCCATTCGTCGGTGACTGTGAAGGATCCCGTTGTCTCACCTGAGGAATCGCCCTTCAAAGCCAGCAGCACAGATTTGCCACTACCTCCTGCCCCATCTTTGATATACGACGAAAACGCGTAGGTTGTCCCTGCGGTGACAGGAATACCTCCATACCGCGCACGAGAGAACGCGTAGTTTGTTGCTCCAACCAACTTCCCACAGGCGGAACCGAAGATCGCTTCAGACTCTGACTGACTGATTGTCGCATCTCCGTAAGGTGAGGCCCACCCTACGATCCCTGCTTCGAGTGATGGATTTGGGATCAGGTTGTTTGTTCCCTCCTCTACCACCAGGGCCTGAGGCCCTTCCCGTGGCCCGTCTACCAGATGCACGGCCCCTTCAATCCTGGCCCTTTGTCCCGTCCTCGCGACGGCGTAGGTCTCCTCTCCCTCCGTCACTACGTTGGAGAAGTCCAGGTCAAGCATCGCCTGCTGCATCACCTGCTGGGCGAGTTTCGGATAGGCCTGCTCCAGGTTAGCCTGGGCCTCACCGGCCCAGATAGCCTGCCCCTCGGGATCCAGCTGCTGAGCTTGTTGATAGGATCCGATCGCATGCTCGTAGTCCTGGAGCGCGAAGTAGCTGCCGCCCAGCGCGTAGTATACGTCCGCCAGTTCTTCCCCCGGCTGGCCGGCTCCCAGCTCGACAGCTGAGTTTAGGTGTTCGAGCGCTTGCTGGGGTTGGCCTAGGGCATAGAGCGAGACGCCCAGCGCGCGCTGCAGCGGGAAGTCCTCTGGGTTCTGATCTACCGCACGCGGGAGCCGTTCAGCGGCCTTGTCGTACTGGGCCATCCCGAAGTAGGCCAGGCCCAGGCGCGCGTCAAACTCGGGGGCTGTGGTTCCCAATTCCTCGGCCCGCTCGTACTCAGCCACTGCCTGCTCGATCTCGCCCAGATTGTAGCGGGCGTTGCCCAGCGCCAGGAATGCCTCCCCGTTGTCCGGCTCTGCCTGGGCCCACTTCTCGTACCAGTTGGCCGCCTCTCCCCAGTCCCCCTTGTCCTCGTATGCCTGGCCCAGGCCTCGCAGCGCCTGGACCTCGCCTGGCTTGGCCTCCCATATCGACTCGTAGGCGGCGATGGCGGCATTGAACTGCTCGTCCTGCGCCAGCTTCTCCGCGGCCTCCAGTTGCCCGTCGAGCGCCTCCTCGTTGTCTGGGGCGTTGTCCAGCACCAGGCTGAACTTGTCGGCCGCCTCGGCGTAATCGCCGTCGTCGAGCGCCGTTTGCGCGCTCCTCAGGTCCAACATGGCCTGGACGGTCTCCAGTGGATTGTCCATGTCCAACAGCAATACGCCAATCACCGCCCCCACGATCAGGACGGCGCCGATGGCCGCGGCCGTGATCCCAAGCACCAGGGGCCAGCGCCTGCGGCGGGCCGGCGCGGGCGGCTGGGCGGGCATCGGCGGCGGCGTGGGCGTCCAGGGCTCTGGCGTGGGTGTCCATGACGGCTGCGCCGGCTGCGTGACCGGTGCCGCTCCCGCCCCTGCGGGCGTCTCGCCCATCGGCACCGTGCGCTCGGGCATCACGCCCGGCGTCTCGCCTATGCGTGCTGTGCGCTCTGGTCCCGCGACGACTGTCTGTCCGCGCATCCCGGCCGGCCACACACCTGACACGGCCTGGGCCAGGTCACGGGCAAACTCGCCCGCGCTGCCATAGCGGTTCTGGCGCTCCTTGGCCAACAGCTTGTCGACCACGGCCTCCACCGCGGGCGGCAGAGCGAGGCCCGCCACGTCGCGCAGCGGCGGCGGCGGGTTGTTGACCTGGGCATAGAGCACCGCGTGGGTGGTCGTGCCATCGAAGGGCACTTTTCCGGCCAGCATCTCGTAGCACACGATGCCCAGCGCGTAGAGATCGGCGCGGTGGTCCAGCGGCTCATCACGAATCTGCTCCGGGCTCATGTACTCGGGCGTGCCGAACACGGTGCCCGCGCGAGTGAGTGCAGACGTCACCCCGCTGCCGCTGAGGGCCTTGACGATGCCGAAGTCGGTCAGCACGGCTCGGCCCGATGCCTCGATCAGGATGTTGGCGGGCTTGATGTCGCGGTGGATGAAGCCCCGTTGATGGGCGTAGTCCAGCGCCGCGCCAATCTGAGAGAGGATGTCCACCACTTGCTCGGGCGTGAACCTCTGGCCAGCACGGATACGCTGCTCGAGCGAGGCCCCCTCGATGAATTCCATGGCGATGTAGTGATAGCCACTCTCGCTGCCCACGTCGTGGATGATGACGATGTTGCTCTGTTTGAGATTGGCCGCCGATACGGCCTCCTGGTGGAAGCGCTGGACGAACTCGGCGTCGCCCGCAAGATGGGGGGCCAGCACTTTGAGCGCCACGTAGCGGCGCAGCGAGGGCTGCCAGGCCTTGTAGACGCTGGCCATGCCGCCCTCGCCGATCAGTTCGACGATTTGATATTGTCCGAGGGTGGTGCCTAGCAGATCGGTCATTGTTAGGTCTCCTGCGGCATTCCTTTCAGAAACGCTCCAACTGCCTGAAGGACAGTCTCAATATCTTGCACCGGCTCCCCTGTTAGGGATGAGCTATGGACACGTCCCTCAACATCGTGATGATGATGAGGAAAGGTCTCCAGATGGGGGAACTCCTCTTTGTTGTCCCAGCGTAGAAGCGGCGCATCGAAGAAGAGTTGATAGGCGTAGTCCACGTGCCCTCGATTGTAGTATATGCGCACCTGGAGCCAATGCTCATCTTCAAGCAGCGCCCGGATCTTGAAGAAGAACTGGTTGGGCGAGAATGCCTTGGTTTCCATCACGTTCACTTCTCGGCATATTGGGTCTGCCTGAAGAACAGCTACCAGTCTGCCGAGCAGGGTAGGGAGCGATGTCAACCGACGACCTCCTGACGGATTCCCAACCAGCTTTCCAGCATCTCTCGGGCGGCTTTCCAATCCAGCCAATCATCTTCTTCCTGCATCACGGCCCGACCCAGCACTTGCCGTTGTTCAGGTGGAAGGTCGGCTTGGTCCAGCAAGACTGACCGCTCATGTAGATACTGAGCAAACTGTTCGAAGCGCATGCCGTACTTGTGCTCAAAAGCGGTCAGTTCCTGCTGCAGGATGCTGATCTGCTGTAGAATGAACTCCCGCACCAGGGATCGAATAGCCTCCTCTTCCGTGGGAAAGATCTTCCTCTGGACCAGAGGCTTCACCATCGTGCTCACAGCAGTACTCATTTCAGACCTCCACACCTGTGGCTACCACAAGCGCGCCTTATGAATGGCAGGCTACGCGACGTATCACAGCCCAGACCAGGCAAGCCGAGTCTTCTTTCGACGATATCTCGGGTTGCAGGATAGCACACCCGGTCAGGTCAGGCATCGGCAAGTTGAGAAGCAGGAGGCCGGCGGGCACGGTAGCCGTCACGTTAACGCTATCCCTTCCTCCATGGCTCGTTGCACAAAATGGTTGTCTTCAGCCAGCATGCGATCAATTTCGTCCCGGGTGTAGGGAAACACATCCACTCCCAGCGGCAATCCCACCGGAAGGTAGCAGGGGATGCGCTCCATGAATGGCCGGCTGGCCGAGGACAGGATCACCAGCAAGTCCGCATCACTCCCGGGCACGGCCTGTCCTCGTGCCAGAGAACCGAACAACAGCACCGCTTCAATCTCCGGATGCCGCGCTTTCATCTGGCGCGCGGCGATTCTGAGTTGCTCCGTCACCGCCTGCGAGTCCAACCAGAATACCCTCACAGAATTGGACGATGGCTTGAGCATGTTCAATGCTCCTCTCCGCTTCGGCGCGGGTGTAGTAATCCATCGGCGCGCCTTGCTCAAACCCGTTGGGATAGCGGGTGGGGATGTAATGCTTGTCTAGCGCCTTGGCGCGCTCTATCAACGTTTCCGACAGATGACAGGTCTCGGGCAGGTTCGTCAACAACATCGTCACCGAGTGTCCCCATGCGACGGCTCCCAGCCGTTGGTAGACGGCTTTGACCGCCTTCTCAGCTCCCTGCTGGGCGGCAAAGCAACTCCATTCGTAGTCTCCATCCTCCGCGGCGCGACGGGCGTGTGCCAGGTCTCGTTTGGCCTGTCGCAGCCAATCGGCGTGTCGTTCCGGCATTCTGGATGCCTCCTGCAGGTTTATCTTGAACGTGTGACGAAAGCTGGATCCCCAGTCCCAGGCGCGATTGCGAAATCGCGGCTACGGGTTCTGTCCCCCTGTCCCCTGGTCCCCCACGACCGTCTGCGGTCGGCGTCCCCTTGTCTCTCCATCCTCCCTATCCGTCTTCCACCATTCAAGTGCGAAAGCGCCGAACACGCCCACCATCAGGCCGAGCGCGCCGGCCACGGCGGTGTTGAGCATCTTGCGCGGGCTCACCGGTTGTTGGGGCACGGCGGCCCGGCTGGCGAGCTGTACCTCGCCGCTGGTGTCGTCCGCCGCGATGCGCACCTCCTCGACCTTGCGGGCCATGGTCAGGTAGGTCTCCTGCGCCACGTCTCGGGCACGGTCCAGGCGATCCTCTTCCGTCTGGCTTTCCTGGAGTTGCCGCTGCAGGTCCAGGATTTGGGGCTCCAATGCTGCGGCCTGTGCCGCGACCTCCTCCTGCCTGGCTTCCAGCATCGTCACCAGGTCGTCCAGGAAGGCCGCCAACTCGCCGGCTGTCTGTTCTGACGACAGCAGGGTCTCGTCGGAGATCTGGAGCCAGACCGAGGAGCCCGCCTCTAGCTGCGCATCGGAAGATGCTGTCTGCCCGGCGAAGGCGCGCATCTGCAGGAGCAACGCGGTCAGGCCGTCCCCCGGATTCACGGGCTTGTCCGCCGGCTGGCCTGCGACGCTCTCCCGCAATGCCCGAGCGTTACGCACGGCCCGCTCGATCTCCCGTTGCTCGACGAGGTAGTCCTGGAGATCCTGCTTGGCCGATGCCAGTTGTGCTTCCAAGACCTCTCCCTGGTTGCGGGCCTGAAAAGCCACGAGCGCCTGTTCGGCGTCCCCGAGTTCCGCCTGCGCCCGCTCCAACTGGTCCTCGAAGAACCCGACCTGGTCCTCGCTATGAGCGCCGTAGATCTCGTTGGCCCCAGTCACAAATAGGTCCGCCCAAACGTTGGCAATGCGCGCCGCTTCCGCCGGGTCCTGGGACGTGATCGCCAGCCGCACCATGCTGGGGTCCGCGCCCAATTGGGCATCCACTATCCCGCGCAGATCCTGCAGGCTCTCGACGTGCTCAGGAAGCGGATCGAGGGCATCCAGAAGAGCCTGGAGCAGATCGTCACTGGTGGCCAGCTCGGGGTACGCCTTGTAGGCCGGCTGGATGCCGTTCACCGTCTCGAAGCGCGTGTCGAAACGCATGATGTAGCGCGGTTCGGTGACCGCCACCAGTGCCATGGCCTCGTAGGCAGGGGGAATGACAAAGAAGCTCACCACCAGTGCGACGGCCGCCGCTGCCAGTGCCAGCCCTGCGATCCACTTGCAGTGACGAAACAGCACTTCGACGTATTGACGCAGGTCGATCTCTTCTTCCAAGGCATCCTCCCAATCTGTGAAGCTGGGGAGCTCTGCTCACGCCAACTCCCGCAGCGTGTTCAGCGTGTTAACCCAATATGTAGGGGCGAATCCTTGTGGTCGCCCGCTTGGGCAGGTACAAGACCTGCCCCTACGCCGATTCATTGAGAAGGCACATCGCGCACGCTGTGCCGCGTAAAGCGCCCGGCGCGATTGCGAAACTGCACGGTATCGACCCAACGCGTAGGGGCGCACCCTTGTGGGCGCCCGCTTGGGCAGGTACAAGACCTGCCCCTACCCCGATTCATCGAGATGACGCATCGCGCCCGTTGTGCCACGTCAAGCGCCCGGCGCGATTGCGAAACTGCACGGTATCGACCCAACGCGTAGGGGCGCACCCTTGTGGGCGCCCGCCTGTGGTCGCCCGCTTGGGCAGGTACAAGACCTGCCCCTACCCCGATTCATCGAGATGACGCATCGCGCCCGTTGTGCCACGTCAAGCGCCCGGCGCGATGGCGAAACTTCACGGTATCGACCCAACGTGTAGGGACGCACCCTTGCGGTCGCCCGCTTGGGCAGGTACAAGACCTGCCCCTACGCCGGTTCATCGAGAACACGCACCGCGCACGCTGTGCCGCGTAAAGCGCCCGGCGCGATGGCGAAACTGCACGGTATCGACCCAACGTGTAGGGACGCACCCTTGCGGTCGCCCGCTTGGGCAGGTACAAGACCTGCCCCTACGCCGGTTCATCGAGAACACGCACCGCGCACGCTGTGCCGCGTATGGCTGGCGCGATGGCGAAATTGCACGGTACCGACCCAACGTGTAGGGGCGCACCCTTGTGGTCGCCCGCTTGGGCAGGTACAAGACCTGCCCCTACGCCGATTCATTGAGAAGGCACATCGCGCACGCTGTGCCGCGTAAAGCGCCCGGCGCGATGGCGAAACTGCACGGTATCGACCCAACGCGTAGGGGCGCACCCTTGTGGTCGCCCGCCTGGGCAGGTACAAGACCTGCCCCTACGCCGGTTCATCGAGAACACGCACCGCGCACGTTGTGCCGCACACAGCCCGGCGCGATTGCGAAATCGCGGCTACTAGTCTTGGATTGGTGAGGAACTGACACACAGGAAGGGGGCACAGCGCGGTAGAATGCACACGTCACGCCTTATCCTCCGCCCCCCACTTCGCTTCCCGCCCCATACCCCCTGATCAGGTGGCTGCGGTATTATAAGGCCACAGACTTGCCCTGTCAAGCGCACGTTTTCCCCACAGTGTATGGCCGACTGGGCGTATGCAAGACCTGGGGGAGTACGGGCTCAAGACTTTGGAAGTCTGTCCTTCCCCAACTTTCGGATGCGCCCTGGCCGACTCCGGAGCGGGCTATCGGCCCGACGGCCTGCAACGGGCATCGAAGGAGTTGATATCGCTCCTCGGTGCGCTGGCCTGAGTCGCCGTTTAGTCCTCGGTATGCGGCCCAGCCTCGGCCAGGCGCTGCTTGAGGAAGGCGATGGCCCCAACCGGCGTCGGGTCTGCCTCGTTGAGCATAGCCAGGTAGTAGCTCACGTAGTCGCCGAAGTGAACCAGGGAGAGCAGGTGAGCCAGGCGGCTCTCACCCCGCCCCTCCACCACTTCGTGCGCCACTCCCTCGCGCTGCAGCACTTCGCCGGTCACATCCCAACGCACCTGCACGCGCGGCTTGTCCAGGCTCGACCGGAGCATGAGCACGATGCATCGATCGCGCACGGCCTGGGGAATGCCGAGGCCCACGACGGCGTTGTGGTTGAGTTCCGGCAGGGTCTCGAAGAAGGCCCAGTGCTTGCTGTTCTCGTTGAACTGCGTCTTCCAGCGGTTGGCGACGGCGGCCAGAAACCCGGCCCCGTACGTGACCGGCAGGCGATCCACGAGCTTCCCGGCCAGTAGCTTGGCTGCGTTGTGCGCTGTGGGCACCTCAGGGCCGATCTCGCTCTGCCACCTGTCCATCGCACGAACGGCCTCCTCCAGGTCGGCGGTGTGATCGCGCACTAGCCCTAGTTGGCAGAAAAGCCCGAGCAGCAGGGTGAACGAGAAGCCCAGCGCAGCCCGCGGCTGGGATGCATAATCGAAGCGGAGCAGGGGTGCCCCTGCGTCCTGGGCCAGGGCAGCCAGCTTTCCCCCCGTGGCGACCGCTGCCGGCAAGACCCCCCGGTCCAGCGCCTGCCGAAAAGCAGACAGTGTCTCCTCGGTGTTGCCCGAATAGCTGCAACCCAGGACCAGATAGTCGGGGCCACGGACGAAACGGGGAAGCGCATAGCCGCGCACGATGGTCACGGGGACGTCGCACTCCTCGGCCACCAGTCCTTGCAGCAGCGCTCCTCCGATGGCGGAGCCTCCCATGCCAAGGACGACGACGTGTCGAACCTCTTGGTAGACAGATGGCCAATCGAGTTGTTGGGTCAGTTCCCAGGCCGCCACACATTGGCGCGGTAACCGGCTGACGTGATCCAACATGCCGCCGGGGTCGAGTTCGCCAAAACGCGTGTGTTGATCCAGATTCATCAGGTTCTCCTCCCGTTCTTGGGTGTCAATCATCACGGCGGTGATGATACCAGCAGCAAGCTTGGTTGTCAACCTTGCGCGAACGGGTACTAGGCGTTATAATGAGACCCTGCGCGGGGAAGTGTCGGAATGGGCAGACGAGCGTGACTTAGGATCACGTGGGGCAACCCGTGCGGGTTCGAGTCCCGCCTTCCCCACCTGTGGAGGACTTGGGAGGCAGAAGATCACTGCGGGCGTCGCGGACATCATGCCGGCAAGATGCCGGCGGTCCGGTCACCGATAACAGGAGGCACTTTCGCTTGAAGATCACTACTGAACCTTTGGAAAATTGCCAACTTCGCTTATCCATCGAACTGGATGAGGAACGGACACAGCAGGCCATGCGGCGAGCAGCGCGGCAAATCGCCAGGCAGGTGAATATCCCCGGCTTTCGCAAGGGGAAGGCACCTTATAGCCTCATTGTGCAGCGTTTCGGGGAGGATACCATCCGTCAGGAGGCGGCTGAGTTGATGGCCGAGGAGGCATACGGCGAAGCCCTGGAGCAGGAGGAGATCGTCCCCTATGCTCCGGCAGCGCTGGAGGATGTCGAACTGGAGCCAATCGGTTACAAGTTCACCGTGTCTCTGCCGCCGACGGTGGAACTCGGCGACTATCGCGCCTTCCGCCTCAAGCCCAAGAAGGTCAGAGTGTACAAGAAAGACGTACAACAGGCACTCGAAGGGATTCGGGAGGAGAACGCGATTCTCGAACCTGTCGAGCGTCCGGCCGCTCTGGGCGACGGCGTGTCGTTTGGCCTCGTGGGGCTGACAGCCGAAGGTGAGGAGGTTTTCAAGGGGGATGACGTCCACATAATGCTCGAGGCCGAGAGCACGAATCCGGCCCCGGGATTCGCCGAGGCCGTCGTGGGGATGGAAGCGGGCGAGGAGCGCAGCTTCACGCTGGCGCTAGGGGACGACTTCCCGCGCCAGGAGTTTCGAGGACAGGCGGTGGATTTCACGGTCAAGTTGGTGGATGTCTATCAGAGCATCCTGCCAGCACTGGACGACGATCTGGCGCGCACCGTCGGCAAATTCGATTCCCTCAAGGAGTTGGAGGAGCACATTCGAGAGCAGTTGCGGCAGGCCGCGCAGAGGCAAAGCGACGCGGAGTACGAGGCGCAGGTGATGGAGACCATCCTCGAGCAGGCTGAGGTTGAGTACCCGCCCGTGATGCTGGAAGAGGAGCTGGGTAGCGTGGTCGGCGAGGTTGAGCAGGCGATCAAGCGCGATTTCAAGCTATCTTTGGAGGACTACCTGCACGTTCGCAGTATGAGTATGGAAGAACTCCGAGAGGAGCTGGAGCCTCGCGCTGTCGCCCACCTCAAGCGGGCTCTGGTCCTGGGCGAGGTTGTGAGGCAGGAAGGCCTTGACGTAGATGGAGAAGAAATCGGCGCCCACATCGAGAAGATGAGTGCGCCCTGGGGGGCCCGGGCCGAAGAAGTGCGCTCGTCCCTCAGTTCCGATCGCGGCCAGCGGGCCGTGCGTAGCCGTCTGCTGGCTGATAAGGCGGTGCAGCGGCTGCTCGCCATCGCCAGGGGAGAGGCCCCAGAACCCACATCCGCCGACGAGGTGGAAGGGCAAGCGGGTGAGGAAGCAGGGAGCGAGGAGCAATGATGAGTGTTCCGCCTCAGGCGTTGATTCCAAGGATAGTCGAGACAACAGGGCGCGGTGAGTACGTCTACGACATATACTCGCTGTTGTTCAAAGAGCGCATCATATTCGTGGGCATGCCTATTGACGATCAGGTCGCTAACCTGGTGGTGGCGCAACTGCTCTATTTGACGAGCGAGGACCCCGAGAGACCGATTTCAATGTACATCAACTGCCCTGGTGGCATCATCTACCACGGCCTGGCGATCTACGATACTATGCAGATGGTACAGGCCCCGGTCGCAACGTACGCCGTGGGGGTGACGGCCAGCATGGGCACGGTGCTGTTGGCGGCGGGCACCAAGGGCTATCGTTATGCGCTGCCCCACGCGACCATCCACATGCACCCGGCCGGTGGCAGTGCGCAGGGGTACGCTCCTGACGTCGAAATCCAATATAAGGAGCTGAAGCGCGTCGAGGACTTGCTACATAACCTGCTGGCGTCCCACACCGGCCAGCCGGTGGAACAGATCGCGGCCGATTTCGACCGTGACCGGTTCATGAGCGCTGAAGAGGCGGTCAAGTATGGGCTGGTGGACGAGGTGCTAAGCGGGACGGAGAAGGAGAAGGCGCAGTAGCCAGCGCAGTCTGCGCGCTCAACCTTCAATTGCAGGCGGTGCGTCCTCGCGCTCAATCGTCAGTTTCAGGCGGCGCGTCTTCGCGCTCAATCGTCAGTTTCAGGCGGCGCGTCTTCGCGCTCAATCGTCAGTTTCGGGCGGCGCGTCCTCGCGCGTCACCCGCGCCAGAGTCGTGCCCTTGCTGGTGTGGAGTTGATAGACGGCTCCAAGGGGCACGACAGCGAGTTCTCCTGGATGGAGGTGGAGCATGCTCTGGGCCGTGCGCAAAGTTGCCGTGCCATCCAGGACAAAGAACATCACATCGTGGGAGGCTGGAATCTCGACCTGCCACGTCCCCTCTCCCCGCGCTACCTGCACCACAGAATCCTCGATCCTGGTGGCGGTCTGGAACTTGAGCGGCACAGGGAGTGTCCGCGCCACATCGCGGAGGCTGATGCGCTCCAGGCTTTGGTCACCGGCGGTGGTGTAGAGCCGCCGGTGACCGTTCTTGCGCTCGGGAATGGAACCACAGCGCAGAAGCAATACGCTGGCGCGCATGTCTGCGGTTGACCGGTGACCGATTCCCTTTGGCACGACGGACAACTCACCCGGACGCAGCCGCACCGAGCCCCAATCGCTTTCCAACAGGATGGAGCCTTCGCAGACCCAGAACATCTCGTCGTTGTCCAGGTGCCTGTGCCACTGCAGCATGCCCTGGCAGATGTAGACACTGGCGACGATATCGCTGACGTGGGCGACACGCATCACCATGAAGGGTTGATCCAGCTTCTTGGCTGCCTGGGAGACGTTCACTTTTTTCAGCTTGGTCATCTGCGCTATTATACTTCCTCACGGGTGCGGGGGCAAGCAACGTTGCTCCGGGCGCGATCGGGGAATCGGCTACGAAGCGGTGACGTTGATCTGAGCGGCTACTCCACCACCTCGATAATCACGCGGTTCCCCGCGATCTCGTTGCCCTCGAAGTCCTCTCCGAGGCTCGCAATCGCGTGGGTTCCGGCCTCCATCGGCCACATGGCCTGATAGGGTGGCTGCGTCAGCGTCACCAGCGGGCGACCGTCCAGCAGCAGCGTCACCTGGCGCAGTGAGATGCCATCGGCGGGGCGGGCGGCTATGAGGATCTGCTGCACCGACTCCGGCACGTCTGAGGAGAGGCGGTAGCGTGCCCCATGATCGGGATTGGTCAAAGTCAAGGCATAGGGCGCGCGTGAGGAGTCGGAAGCGGGCTTTTCGCCCGCAGATTGGCCACCGTCCGCGGTTTGCGTGCCGGGGCACAGGGGCGAGTATGTATCGGGTGGCTGAGGAATGCCTTGCTCGCGGGCCCAATCCTGCGCCTCGGCCAGGTAGAGGGTGTAGAGCCTGCGCCTGGTGAATTCGGCCGGGCAATCGGGGCCGGCGAGCAGACCATTGCGCGTATCTAGAGTGAACAGCCAATGCCAGTCATCGGCGCGCGTAGGTTCGGTGCCCTCGATGAAGAGCTCGGTGATGGTGTGGGGGCAGCGCGCCGGTTGTCGTGCCGCTATGTACTCCGGCGTGCCTTTCGCCTGGGGGGCGTCGGCCGCTGACGCCTGGCCGTTGATGAGCGCCGGCCTTTGTCCACTATCGGCGCAGACCTCCGCGTGCACCATTCCCGGCGGCTCCACGAACTGGCGCGCCGGTCGGCCTTTGAGCAATGTCTCCATCACGTCGTGCCAGATGGGAGCTGCACCGGTCACGCCGCTCACGTGGTGCATCGGCTCGTTGTCCGCATTGCCGGTCCACACACCCACGACCAGATCTGGGGTGTAGCCCACCGTCCAATTGTCGCGCCAGTCGGTGGTGGTACCGGTCTTGGCAGCGGCCGGGCGTGAGAGCCGCAGCGCGCTTCCCTCACCAAAGGTAGACACGCGAGCAAGGTCGTCGCTCAGGATGTCCGTGATCAGGTAAGCCACCCGCTCGTCCATCACGCGCGGGCTACGTGTGGTGTCCCAGGCTCGTAGGACGCGCCCGTGGCTGTCCTCCACACGGGTGATGGTCACTGGTTCTAGCTTGTAGCCACCGCTGGCGAAAGCGCCGTACGCAGCCGTCAATTCGAGCAGACGCACTTCTCCCCCACCCAGTGTCAGCGCCAGGCCGAAGCGATCCACGTCGTCGAAGGTAGTGATACCCATCGAGCGAGCCAGCGCTGCCATCTCCTCTACGCCTACTTCCTCCAGGACTTTGACGGCGATCAGGTTGTAGCTGGACGCCAATGCCTGCCTCAGCAGCACCGGCCCCCGCCAGCGCCGGTCGTAGTTCTGCGGGACGTACGGGTCCCCTTCACGGGTGACGAAGGCGGTGCGTACGTCCATCATCACCGTGGCTGCGGTCAGAGGGTTGGGGCGGTCGGGATCGAAGGCGGCGGCATAGGTGATGGGCTTGATGGATGAGCCTGGCTGGCGCGTGGCAACGGCATTGTTGACAGCGCCGTCAATGCTGGGGTCGAAATAGTCGGGACTGCCGACCAGGGCCAGCACTTCACCGCTGTGAGGCTCCATGACCACGGCAGCGGCGTTGTGCACGTTGCGCGGTGGGGAACCCTCACGCGGGGCGGCCAGTTGTTCTAGGCGGTAGCGAACGATGCGCTGCACGGCATCCTGCACATCCAGATCCAGCGTGGTGTAGACCTGCAGCCCCTGCGTATGCATCGCCTCCGGCCCGAATTCCTGTTCCAACTGACCCCGCACAAGCATCACGAAATGCGGGGCCTCGATGGGAAAGGGAACCGAGGCGAATCCGAGTTCCTCTGCCGCTGCCTGGGCGGCCTCTCTCTTGGGGATCAGGCCGTGTTTGACCATGAGGCTCAGCACCACCTCTTGCCGTGCACGGGCAGCACCGGGATTCTCCAGGGGGTTGTATTGGGCCGGAGACTGCGGCAGCCCGGCCAACAGCGCGCACTCCGCCAGGTCGAGTTCAGCAGCGCTCTTGGCGAAGTAGGTGCGGGCAGCCGCCTCAATGCCGTAAGCTAGATTACCGTAGTAGGTTTCGTTCAGGTAGAGCGCCAGTATCTCGTCTTTGCTGAAGGTGCGCGCGAGCCGCCAGGCCAGGATGGCCTCGCGCAGCTTGCGTCTCAGGCTGATCTCTGTGCGTTCCTCTGGGGAAAGCAGCAGGTTGCGGGCAAGTTGCTGCGTGATCGTACTGCCGCCGGATAGGACTTCGCCGCCGCGCAGGTTGACCCACAGCGCGCGCACGATGGCCCAGGCATCCACGCCGGGGTTGTTGTAGAAGTGGGCGTCTTCGGTCGCGATCGTGGCCTCGGTGCAAGCCGGTGGCACGTCGGCCAGTGGTACAGGAACGTGTGCGCCGCCGTGCGGGTCGAGAATCTCGTAGAGGAGATGCCCGTGGCGGTCATAGATGCGCGTAGAAGGGGCAGCAGCGTGCTCGTACAGGCGGTCGGGAGAGGGAAGATCAACGGTCAGCCAGCGGACGACGCCCACGAGCGCTGCCATCAGCACGACGGCGATGGCCAGCGGCCAATACATTCTCCAGTTGCGCATAGCGTACCGCTCAAGGCGTGTAGTCCCGCAGGATGGAGCCGCCGACGAACTCGCGTAGGATGGAATTGTCCGGGATCAGGTCGGGACCGCAGGGCTCGAACCACTTCAGGAAAGCCAGCAAGCGCTTGGCCTCCACGTGCCGGGGGCTGGTATGCTCGACTTGGAGCAGCAGGGGTTCGGCGAAGGACTTGAGCACTGCCAACTCGTAGACCAGTGCCGAATTGAACATCACGTCGGCATGCTCTTGATAGGGAAAGATGTGGCGCTTCTCGCCACGCCGTACGCTCTCCCAGCGGTTCAGTGTCTGCTCGGCGGTGTAGCCTCGGTAGGTGGCGTCTCGCACGATGCGGCGAACCAGGCGGGTGTCCGTCGTGGGCACCCGATTGTGGCGGTCTGTGTTAAGTTGGGTTAGGGCCGAGATGAACACGCGGATGGTGCGCTGACGCGGTACAGAGGGCACCAGACGGGGGTTCAGGCCGTGGATGCCCTCGACGAGGACGACGTGGTCGGGGCCGAGTTGGATAGTCTTGCCCTTCTCGCGCTGACCTGTCTTGAAGTTGAAGTGGGGAAGCTGCACCGTCTCTCCGCGCATCAGGGCCACAAGGTGCTGGTTAAACAGCGCAATGTCAAGCGCCTCGATGGACTCGAAGTCGTAATTGCCCTGCTCGTCCCGGGGCGTCTTTTCCCGTTCCACGAAGTAGTTGTCCAGTTCCAGCGGGAAGGGCCGGATGCCGTGGGCCAGCAACTGGATGGAGAGACGCTTGGAGAACGTAGTCTTGCCGGCAGCGGACGGGCCGGCGATCAGCACCAGGCGCACCTCGTCCCGGCAGCGGGCGATCAAGTCCGCGATCTGCGCGATGCGCTGTTCGTGCAACGCCTCTGAGACGAGGATGATCTCGCGAATACGGCCATTGGCGACCGCCTCGTTCAGTACGCCCACCGAATCAACGCCGAGCAAGCGCAGCCACTCCCCATACTCGCGGAAAATGGCTGTCAGTTGGGGGTAGTCGGCCACCGGCAGGAGTTCGGTTGGACGGTGACGGCGTGGGTACTGAAGCACAAACCCCGAGGGCCAGGGGTGTACGGCGAAGTGGCGCAAATAGCCGGTCGAGGGCACCATGTAGCCGTGGAAGTAGTCGCGCTGTCCGCGCAGGTGGTAGAGCGAAAGGTAGTCCTTCTTGCGTCGTTCCAGCAGTTTAACCTTCTCCAACTCCCCGCGCTCACGGAACAAGTCGACAACCTCGTCAAGCGGCACCGGCTTGCGCGCAATCGGGACGTCCGCAGTGATGATCTCATGCATCCGTGCCTCGATCTGAGCTAACTCCTCCGTGCTGAAAGGCTCCCGTCCCTCAAGGCGGCAGAAGAAGGCACCGAAGGGGAGCGTGTGATCCACGAAGACCGAGGCGTCGGGGAACAGCTCGCGCACAGCGGTAACCAGCAGGAACGCCAGCGAACGGCGGTAGATACGCACCCCGTCAGAGTCGGACAGGAACACGGGGTCTACCCGGGCGTCAGACCACACCTGGTAGGTCAGTTCACGCAGTTCGCCGTTCACCAACGCCGCGATGACAGGTACCGGGCTGTCGTTCAGCGCCGCTTGGGTATACTGTTCCAGAGGTGTCCCTACGGCCGCCTCGAAGGTTTGACCGTCAGGGAGGCGTACTTGAGCCGTGTCGCGGGGCTTCGTGCTCCTCACGCGTAAGCGCTGTTGGCTACCCATCGCAAGCCGTCTAGAATGGGAGACCCACCCGCCCAGCCATCACCAGCGCCATGCAGCCGCACAGCGCCACGTCCAGGAAGAGCAAGATGGCCAATACCAGTCGTTGCCAAGGCTCGAAGCCCAGGCTCTCGAGCATGCGGGTCAGGGGGCCCTGCTCCTCGGCGCCGAGTTCCTCGTCCGCCGTGATTATGTGGGCCCGCAGGTCGTCCACCATATCTGTCTGTGTCATGGGCTCGCCTGTATTCTCAGCCGGATCCTGTTGCTGCTCGTCGAGTAGGTCGGCAATCCAGGCAGGTTCCTGTTGGTCTTCCACCATAGTGCAGCCTCCTCCCTTCGATCTGCAATCCATTACGGGGTAAGACTGAGACTCGGATCCGGTAGTAAGATACCGCCAAACGGGCCAAAAGTCAAACGGCACTGAGGCAAGAACTGGGGACAGAAAAGCCCCGGGGCTTCGCACCACCGGGGCTGGAGAGGCACATTGAAAACTGATGCTAGAAGCTTGCTTCTGCGGGCTCACCCTCCGCTGTGTCAAGGCCAACGACATCCACGGCCTGAGGTCCCTTGTCGGAGTCTTCTAGCGTGAACTCCACCCGCTGGCCCTCATTCAGGTTGCGGTAGCCCTCACCGTTGATGGCAGAGTAGTGAACAAAGACGTCTTCTTCCTGCCCGTCGGGGCGGATGAATCCATATCCCTTTACACGGCTGAACCATTGAACTGTTCCAAAGGTACGAGCATTGTCATCCATTGTCCGTTTTCATTCCTCCTACTAGCTAGCTTACTTCGCTGACGTTTTGGCGGTTTCAATCAGGTCGCCCGTTGCCCTCTCCATACATCAGGGACTGCCCTGGTGACCACCCAGCGAACGGAGGACAACATACCACACTTTCGGCAACTTGTCAAGAATGCCAACGTGCACATCCCGTTGCACGTGCAGGGCCGTTCTATGGGTGGCCCGGTCGAGCACGAAGACATTCGGAAGAGCCCCAGACGTCGGGATGCGGAGTGGGGAGAGGCGGCGTGTCTGCGGCATCTGAGACTTGCGTGCCCCGGAACCCATGGTATAATAGCGCCACTTAAGCGGGTGTAGTTCAGCCGGTAGAACACCTCCTTGCCAAGGAGAAGGTCACGGGTTCGAATCCCGTCGCCCGCTCTTTTCGACCGTCGTGACCAGGGGGCAAAGCATCTTCGAGTCCCCTGGTTTTTTGTTGCTCGGGATCCGGACGTACCCGCTCACGCACGGCGGATGGCGAGTCGCCGCACCTCCACGTCCTGACCGCCGAGCTGGTACTTGTAACGCTCGTCTCCCTGCATGAAGTCAACCACGTCGCGGCCCTGTTCGATGGCGTGGCGGATGTAGTAGGCGGCGAGCACAATGCCGGCACTGAGCTTAGGGAACGTCCGCCAGTCGAGGCCTGAATTGTAGACCAACACGCGGTCGTTGTAGACGAAGTTGAAGTACGCCGCCGCCTTGTGCCCCCCGACTTCCAGGAATGCCAGTTGAAGCCAGCCTGCATCGTAGGCTATGCGCGCCAGTTGGCGAAAGAAGTCGCGCATGCGCGGGGTGAGGAAGGTTGCCTTGTCGGGCGTGCTGGCAGCCATCAGGCGCAGAAACTCCTCGACCTCGGTTTCCAGGTTATGCTCGGGACCGACGACGTACCACCCGAGGGCTGTCTGGGCATCGGCTCGGCGAAGTTTGCGCCGCAGTTCGCGCCGCTGTTTGCTGTCCAGCATGTGCAAATAGGCCTCCCACGTGTCGGGCAACGGGATGATTGGACAGACATCATCTCTCCCCGTCGAGACGGTCCAACCGCGCGCCTCGGCTATGGCAGGCAGGAGGTCGAGCGTGGGTGAATCTTCGTGCGTGTTGCACAGGTCGAGTATATCCCACGCGGGTGCGTGGGGGGCGGCCAAGTAGTCCAGCATTGCACCGTAAACCGCCTCTTCGCAGCCCCTCGCCACGATCAGATCGAGGTAGTCGGAGACTTCGACACAGCCGACGGTGGATAGTACCCTTTCTCCCTTCGGGCTTTCGGTCGCAAAGAGCGGCGCTATGCCGACCAGTTTCCCCTCTACCTCACCTTCTCGCACGGCCAGAATGAGCAATTCGCCTTCGCCCAGGTGATGCCACCAGGTCCGCTGATACTCGAGCGTCAGGAAAATGGCATCGCTGGCAGAACGGTGGAGCAGGGCATCCCATTCCGCTGACAGTGCCTCGAAGCCAGTGGTGTCATGGTAGGAGCTTACAGACAGAGCCATGTGGGAACCTCCGGGTGAACAGCATAACGTCGGAAGAAAAACGTCGGGAGAGGGACCAGACAGTCCCTCTCCCGGTGGTAAGCAAGCTAGTCGTCCAGGAGCCAAGCACTTGGCACGGGAAATCCTGAGCTACTTGGGATCCACGTAGTAGTAGTCAAACTGGCCGATGGATGGCTTGTATTCGTTGGCCGAGGTGTAGACCCCGAAGTAGGGTTCGTTGACATATTGGCTATCGCTTATGGAGCCAAATAGGCCGCCGTCGTAGTAGATGTCAATCCCGTCGGCCTTGACCTCGAACTTCCAGGTATGCCAGCCAATTGAGTCTCCCTCGACGTATCGGTACCCGATGATCTCCGTGCCCTGGCCTTTGCCTTTCTCCGATTCGTGCCGGTCAATGCGTTTGAAGCCAGCCTTTAGCCTGCCGTCCCAGATGACCTCGAGGCGATAGTAGTGGTAGAAGCAACCACTGTCCCGATAGGCTGGACACGGCGAGCCGTCGTTGGCACCGAAGATGATGCCATAGGCTACCAGGTTGGCCTCGTCGCGGACCCTCACCCGCGTCTGGATGGTGTAGGGCGGTGCCGGGGCCTCCTCCATTGGACTGGCGATGGCGAAATCGAATTTGTCGTTCATGACGGCGAACAGATTGCCCTCTTGCTCCTCCGTCCAGGTCCCGCCCCAGACATCGCCCTCGTAGAGCGAGGTGCGACGGATTGGCCAGGGATCGTGGATGATCGTTGGGCTGCTGAAGTCATAGTGGTAGGTGTATGAGCGGACCGTGGTTGACTTGACGTTGCTCCATTCACCCGGCCCGTACGCGTTGACGCCTCGGACCCGGTAGTAGTACGTTCCGGCATCTTTGTCGGTGAACTGCTTCTGTGTACCGGAGACAGTGTACTCGGTCGGGTTTGTGAAGTCAGTGTCGGTCGCCTCCTGCACCGTGTAGGAAGTTGGATCGGGGACATCTGGGTCGTTGTCGTCATAGGACCAGGTGACGGTATAGGTATCCCTCTGGGCAGCATTGTCTATGTCACTTAAGACAGGCTCATAGGGGATGGGGGGCCAACGATAGAACACGTAGGGGAAGTAACGGTTGTATTGCTTGTTATCCACCGTGACGGTAACGGTGTCCGGCGTGCCCCAGGTGCCGTCTTCACCGCTTGCGCGGGTGCTGATGGTGTGCTGGGTCTCGTGCTCTTCGGGCAGCGACCAGACGTAGGACCAATCCCATCCGCTCCAGCCCGTCGCCGCCGTCGTCGTGGCATTCTGCCAGTCGCCGTCATCAATGCGCACCTGCACCGTGAGGGCGCTGTTGGTGGCTATACCCGCGGACAGCCCTGATCCCAGAGATGGGCCGGAGGTGACCGTCCACGGTACGTTGACTTCCTCCACGTTGCTCCAACGGCTGGGCTGCTTATCGAGGCAGGATGCCTGGACCCGGTAGTAGTAGACGCCGTCGTCGCTGGTGCTCTTGCTGATGAGCTGGCTGGTAGTGGGCGCGGCCACCACAGTGGATTCGTAGGTGCTGAAGTCAGGCTGCTGGGCTTCCTGGAGGGTGTAGTTCTGCGCCGAGACCACGTCGGTCCAGCTTACGTAGTAACTTCTGTCGCCCTGCCTCTGAACGGTCAGCACCGGATCATCCACCAGATACGGCGGGTCCGTGCCCTCACTCCACGCTATGCCCGAGATGGTGAGGTTACCTTTCTGCGTGATCACCTCATCCTTATTCGGCGAGCGAGTCTGTGAGTTGGGGGGTTGGCCGGTCAGCATGGTCGTCACTACCGAATCCGTGATCAGTTCGCCCGTGCCGGTTACTCGTACTGTGTTCTCAATCTCGCTGGCTGTGGTTCCAGCGAGGATCTCGGCACTGAACCATACTCTTGCAGTCTGCTCGACTCCAACCGAATTGTTCCAGGTGATCACCCCGCCCGCTATGATCGGAGTCCCGTAGTTGCTGTCGAGGCTGCCGGGTACGCATAGCAGGTCTGAGGATAGCTCATCAGTGATCCAGACGCTCGCTGACGCGTCACCACTGTTGCGGACGGTTATGGTGTAGAGCACGGTGTCGCCTGGTGCCGCGAAGCCCTTGCTCACGTACTTATTCACCTCCAGACTTGCGTCTGCGGCGTCCAATACTGGCTGAGCCAGAACTGGCGAGTGAGAGAGTAGCAATGACAGGCCTATCACGAGCAGCAGAGCTGAGCTTGCTGCCAGCAATGCCCATGTTAAGCGATGTACCGACTTTCCACTGGTATTCACACCGAGGCTCCTTTCGCTGGGTCACGACGCGTCAAGCGCGATGGCTGACCCGTCCAGAGAAGATATGCTCCAGGCCATGCGGTAGTAGTGGCCGGAACAATTTGATTCTACTATGGGGGATAGCTTTTGTCAATCCTATGCTCATTGCACGAGCATCTCGTGCAGCAACAGGCGGTTGCCGATGGGAGCGCCTGTGTCGTCAACGGCTTGCAGCCGATCCATCGTCTGGGGATCGTACAGGCCGACCTCAAGCCAGTAGCGACCGGGTGGGGCATCCGCAGAGACGGATAGGGTGTGAAGCTGCACGATGACGTCGCCCGGATACCAGCCTTCCACGGGCACCTCCAGGCCGTCATACTGTCCCCAAATCTGGCTGTGGTCGTCCAGCAGATGGACGAATACCTTGAGTGAGCGATCAGGTTGCTTCAGGGCGCGCCAGTAGGTCAACAGGGCCATCTCCTGGCCTGGGACAGGGGGCGGAGAGAGGTACTCGTAGCCCAGAAGAGCGACGTCTCCGCCAAACGAGGCGGGAAGAGAGACGGGCAGGCGAACGTCGGGCGCATCGCCCGGTGCGAACTCGATCTCGGGACTTTGCATGACCGGGGCGGCGGCAACAGCCGTCAGTCGGTCGTTGACAGTGGTGGCATCCGGGCAGGGCCACAGGGAGATTCCTGCCTCCTCAGCCAGCGGCTTCACGTTGCCGAAGAAGCGCGCTGCCAGCGGTTCGGCCAGGCGATGGCGCTCGTCAAGCGCGTAGCAGGCAGATGGCCCGTGGGGCATCAGGATCAGGCTTGTAGACGGCTCAAACCAGCGGAGGCGCAGGTCGTTCGTGGCCAGGTGCGCGTCCAGTGTGGATGCGGGGATCTGGTCCATGCGGATAGCGCCCAGGGCCAGGTTGGCCGGTGGACCGGTTGGCGGTACCTCGTAGACGAAGATGGAATAGCCGATCTGGGCGATGGGTTGCTGAGCCTGGAATACGGCAAACGTGTCCGGGTCGTCCAGCAGCACGCCCTGCAGATTGGTGGCGCTGATCGCGTACACGCCTGGCAGCGGGCGCTGTGGATGGTAGACGCGAAGCGCCGGATCCTCGAAGGGCGGCCAGCCAGGCAGGTAACGGTAGCGTACACCATAGTGTTCTGGCGGCGCGATGCCAAACCAGCTCAAGTACACCTGCTCGGCGCCGTGCTCATCCATCCAGAGACGCAAGCTAGGGAGGTCCTGCCCCCAGTCCAGGTTCGAATCCACGAGCACCTTGTAACCGTTGCGTGGGCCGACGAGTTCGTTGAAGTAGGCCAGGTAGTGGGGATACACGCGTGCCGTGCCCAGCACCAGCCAGACGATAAGGGCGAGTGTCAGCAGGCGGGGAGCACGGCGGCGCGAAGCGGGAGCGTGCCACGGACGGGAGAAATCCTCGATGGCGGGGCCGAGGCGGGCGATGTGGACGGCCAAGAAGGGCAGAATGGGCAGGATGAGCCTGTAGCCGGTGTTCAGGCTGCTGACTACGCCGGAGGCGAAATACGCCGCGGCGGGGAGAAGGAACGGCGCGTCGCGGAGCAGCCAACGATTTATACGCTTCTGCAGGGAGGAGGAACGGCGTATCGTGTGGACGGTCGCCCAGGCGATCAGGGCCAGCGTGGGAAGTGGCGTCTTGACGCCGAGAACGACGAAGAAGTAGGGCCACCATCCGCCCCCATAGATGCGTCCCATCAGGAATGCGGGGTCGATGCGGTCCAGGCGATGGATCAGGGAAAGGAGCTCGCCCCAATGGTCGGGGGCCGGCAGCGAGGGCTCTGTCCCATCGACCGGTCCCCAGGTGAAGCCGTACACAGCCCAGATGGTCAACAGGCTGATCGCAGCGATTGCCGAGAGAATCCCGGCCGCCTGGGCCAATCTGCGCCACCACGGATCCTTGTCCGCGGTAGATCGGTGCGTCCGCAACGACGTGCCATCGCGACGACTTGCATCGCGGCGACTTGCGTCGCAGGGAGAACGTGGCTTGTCTCTTCGGAGAGCTACCAGCAGGGCCTCCAGGCCGAAGATGGGGAAGAGCGCCAGGGCCGTGAAGCGCGTGGTCTGCGCCAGCCCGCAAGCCACCCCGGCCAACAGCAGTCGCCACCAACACGGGCGTCGCATGTATTCCCAGAACGCATACGCGGCGATGAATATGAAGGCCGTCGCGCCGATGTCGGTATTGGCCAACCGGCCATGAGCGATGATGTTGGGATCGAAGGCGAACACCGCCAGGGCCAGCAAAGCGCCGGTGCGGCCAAACAGCGCCCGTGCCCAGCGATAGACGAATGCGGCCAAGACGAGCGTCAGGAGCATCATGGACCAGCGAGAGAGATAGACGATTTGATCGGCCCACTCGCGGTTGGTAGCCCACACGAACTGGCCGGAGAATTCGTGGAATTCGGCATTGATCCAGGAGCCATGGTCGGTGGGGAGCTCGAGATCGGGGAGGAGCAGCAGGGGCGCGGCGCTGATCAGGTTGGTCAGCAGCGGGTGCCGCAGCCGCAGGCGCATGTCGCCGGTCTTCAGGACGGCGTAGCCGCGGGCGTAGTAGGTCTGCTCGTCGTAGGTGGCCGACTTGAGCCGCACGCTGCCCATCATCTGGCCGTACAGCGCCAAGAGGAGGAGAATGACAAGGGATAGATGGAGCGCCATCGGAATGGCGCCTTTCCAGGAGTGATGGAGGATGGTGGATGGTAGATTGGTAGACTGGTAGACTGGTAGACTGGTGGGTTGGGGAGTTGGGCGGCTCATGGGGCGTCTCCCACGCGGATGGGCTCGAGGAGTATGCGGTCGGCGATGGGTGTCCTGTCCGCCAGTACCGGCAGGCGCTGCATGGTGTCGGGGTCGTAGACGCCAGTCTGCAGCCAGTACTGGCCGGGGGGCAGGTCCGCCGGGAGGTCAAACGAGGCCACCTGGAGGATGGTGTTCCCCTCCCGCCAGCCCTCGACCGGGACGTCCAGCCCGTCCCATTGCGCTGCGACCTGCCCATCGGGCGCGAGCAGGTGCACGAAGATGGCGCGTTGGCCGTCGGGCGGGGCGCTCACGCGCCACGCGGTCAGGAACGCCGCGGACCGGTCCGAGTAGGGAGAAACCAGGTTGCTGGGGGCGTAGCCCAGGAATTGCATTGATGGTAGATTGGTAGATTGGTAGCTGGTCGCGGGTGCGCCCAGGTTGACCGGGAGACTGAGGGGGGAGGTGTCGGAGACGGAGGGTACCGGTGTGTCGCTGTGCCAGACGTCGCAGGTGGCCTGCAGATCCTGCACCCACGCCATGGCGGCGGTGTGAGATGGCGGGTCGGGCGGATAGAGGGCACACGCCGTCCGGGTGCTCGTGTTGCACGGCTGAGAGGCGGGCCACGCCCGTGCTCTTAGGTCCTCCAGTGTAGCCCAGGCGGGTTGCGCCGGTTCTGCGGTACCGGCATGGGCCTCGTCGCTGGCGATGACGGTCCAGCCGGGCTGGGAGGGGATGACGAGGCTGGTACGGGCGTCGAACCAGCGGAGGCGCACGTCGTTGCTGCCGAAGGCGGCGAAGGTGTCTGGGGTGAGTTCATCTATCTGCACGCCGGACAGGGCGACGTCGACGGGCGGCCCGGTGGGTTCGACCCGGTAGAGGAAGATGGAGTAGCCAGCCTTGGCGAAGGGGTCCTTGTCGCGGAACCAGGCATAGGTGTCCCATTGGTCGGGGTCCAGGACCACGCCCTGCAAGTGCGTGGCGCTGATGGCGTAGACGCCCGGCGATGGGTCGTCCGGGTAGTAGGTGCGGGTGAGGGGGTTGCCCTGTTCGGGGGTGGGCTCCCACGTGGGAAGCGGCTCGAAGTCGAGCCCGTACGTGCTGGGGTAGGCGGTGCCGAAGTAGCTGAGCTTGAGCCGGCCCAGGTCGTAGCGCTCGACGAGGTCGTGGAGCGCGGGCAGGTCCTGACCCCAGTCTATGTTGGAGTCCACCAGGTAGCGCCAGCCGTTGTCGGGGCCGCCGGCGAGCAGGTTGAAGTAGGCCAGATAGTGGGGATGGATGTTCACGGCGACAATCGCGCTGCATATCAACGCGCCGGTCAGCAGGAGACGCGGGAGCTTCCCCGGCAGGGTCGCCAGACGGCCGGTCAGGACGTAGAGATAGGGAAGCACCGGGATGAAGTAGCGATAGCCGGTATTGAGAGGGCTGTTCACCGTGGCGACCAGGTAGACGCACGCGGGCAGTAACAGCGATGCGATGCGCCCCCCCCCGGAGCGGGACACCCCTCTGTTCACGCCCTGGCCCAGGCGAACCAGGCTGACCAGCGTCGTGCCGATCAGCGCGAGCGCGGGCAGCGGCGACTTGAGGAGGAAGGCGACGGGAAGGTAGTACCACCAGCCGGTGTCGGAGATCTCACCACATAGAAAGGCGTAATTCTCGCCCTCGAAATACTCCATTTCCCAGATGATATCCTCAAAGTAGGCCGTCGCCGGCACCGGGAAGGGCCAGCCGGGGAGCGGGCGGAAGTCGAAGCGATAGATCGCCCAGAGTATGAGCCCTCCCACGGCGAAGATGACCAACAAGGCAAGAGTGTGCTTGAGTATGTCGCGGATGGGGGCAGAACGGCTCTCCGGCGGACCTGGCGGATGCAGACATCGCGGATGCAGACATCTGGGCCTTACTGCGAACCGGGGATGGCGCAGGAAGGCCCACAGACCCACGGTGACAATGAAGGCGGGGATGAGCATCAGCGCCGAGAACTTGCAGCCCTGGGCCAGGCCGAAGGCGACCCCGGTCAGCAGCAAGTCGCGTGTGCGATCTGACTCCAGGTAGCGCCACAGGCCGTAGGCGGCGGCGAAGCAGAACAGGCTCACAGCAATGTCATCGGTGGTGTACCGGCTGTGAGCCACGATGGTTGGGTCGAAGACGAAGAGCGTGAGAGCGATCAGGCCTCCCCACCTGCCCCAGAGTTGGCGTGCCCACCGGAAGACCAGCGCACCGAAGAGCGTGCCCAGGAAGACGGTCATCAGTCGGCTGAGGAAGAATATGAGCGCCACGTCGTTGCCCGGCCGCAAGAGGAAACGCTCGGAGAAGGCCCCCCAGCGTTGATCCTCCCACGAGGGATCGTCGGTGGGCAAGCTCAGGTCGGCCAGCGTCCAGATGGGGATGGCGCTCAGCACGTGCCCCAGAATGGGATGGCCCATCTTGAAGCGCGTGTCGCCTAGTTCCAGGTAGAGGTATCCGCGCGTGAGATCAACCCGCTCATCCACGGTCGGTGACTCGACCGCCATGCTGGTGACAGCCTGGGCGAAGAACGCCCACAGGAGGAGAATGGCAAGGGACAGGTGGAGGATGGAGGATGGAGATTGGAGATTGAAGGTTGGAGGATGGAGGATGGAGGATGGAGGTTGGGTGGTTGGGTGGCTCATGGGGCGTCTCCCACGCGGATGGGCTCAAGGAGTATGCGGTCGGCGATGGGTGTCCCGTCCGCCAGTACCGGCAGGCGCTGCATGGTGTCGGGGTCGTAAACGCCGGTCTGCAGCCAGTACTGACCGGGGGGCAGGTCCGTCGGGAGGTCAAACGAGGCCACCTGGAGGATGGTGTCCCCCTCCCGCCAGCCCTCGACCGGGACGTCCAGCCCGTCCCATTGCGCTGCCACCTGCCCATCGGGCGCGAGCAGGTGCACGAAGATGGCGCGTTGGCCGTCGGGCGGGGCGCTCACGCGCCAGGCGGTCAGGAACGCCACGGACCGGTCCGAGGAGGGAGAAACCAGGTTGCTGGGGGTGTAGCCCAGGAACTGGATGGATGGTAGGTTGGTGGATTGGTGTTTGGTCGTGGGTGCGCCCAGGTTGACCGGGAGACTGAGGGGGGAGGCGTCGGAGACGGAGGGTACCGGTGTGTCGCTGTGCCAGACGTCGCAGGTGGCCTGCAGATCCTGCACCCACGCCATGGCGGCGGCGTGAGATGGCGGGTCGGGCGGATAGAGGGCGCACGCCGTCCCTGTGCTCGTGTTGCACGGCTGAGGGGCGGGCCACGCCTGTGTTTTAAGGTCCTCCAGCGTGGCCCAGGCGGGTTGTGCCAGTTCTGCGGTACCAGCATGGGCCTCGTCGCCGGCGATGACGGTCCAGCCGGGCTGGGAGGGAATGACAAGGCTGGTACGGGCGTCAAACCAGCGGAGGCGCACGTCGTTGCTGCCGAAGGCGGCGAAGGTGTCTGGGGTGAGTTCATCTATCTGCACGCCGGACAGGGCGACGTCGACGGGCGGCCCGGTGGGCTCGACCCGGTAGAGGAAGATGGAGTAGCCGGCCTTGGCGAAGGGGACCTTGTCGCGGAACCAGGCATAGGTGTCCCATTGGTCGGGGTCCAGGACCACGCCCTGCAAGTGCGTGGCGCTGATGGCGTAGACGCCGGGCGATGGGTCGTCCGGGTAGTAGGTGCGGGTAAAGGGATTGCCCTGCTCTGGAGTCTGCTCCCACGTCGGGAGTGGCTCGAAATCGATGCCGTAGTAGCTCGGATGTGAGGTGCCGAAGTAGCTGAGCTTGATCCGGCCCAGGTTGTAGCGCTCGACGAGGTCGCGGAGCGCGGGCAGGTCCTGGCCCCAGTCTATGTTGGAGTCCACCAGGTAGCGCCAGCCGTTGTCGGGGCCGCCGGCGAGCGTGTTGAAGTAGGCCAGGTAATGGGGATGAACGCCCAGAGCGATCACCGCGCTCCAGACGAGCACGCCGGCCAATAGGAAGCGCTGAACCCGCTTTGCCCGGGCCGCCAGACGACCGGCCAGCACGTAGAGGTATGGCAGCACCGGGATGAAGAATCGATAGCCGATGTCGAGCGAGACGACCATCGTGGCCAGGAGATAGAAGAACGCCGGGAGCAAGAGCGCCGCAAGCCGGGGCCAGTTGGCCCGCCGATACAGGCTGGCCAGCGCCACGGCGAGCAGCAGCAACGCGGGCAGCGGCGATTTGAGCAGGAAGGCCACGAGGAAGTAATACCACCAGCCGGTGGACGACATTTCGCCACCCAAGAAGACGTACCCCTCACGTCCGAAGTACCGAGTCTCCCATAGCAGATCCTCAAGATAGGCAGTCGCAGGCAGCGGGAATGGCCAGCCGGGAAGCGCACGCAGCTCAAAGCGATAGCCGGCCCAGAGCGTCAGCCCGCCAATCGCGAAGATCGCCAGCAGGCCGCCGGCGTGGCGCAGGAGCCACCGGCGGCGGTCCGCCCCGGTCCCAGGGCGCAGGAAAGGCCACACAGCCACAACGGCGACGAACACAGGTGCTAGCACCAGAGCCGAGAATTTGGACCCCTGGGCCAGGCCAAAAGCAACGCCACTCAGCACCAGGTTACCAGGCCGGTCCGTCTCCAGGTAGCGCCACAGGCCATACGTGGCTGCGAAGTAGAAGAAGCTTACCGTTACGTCGTCGGTGGTGAGCCCGCTGTGAGCCACGATGTTCGGGTCGAAGACGAAGAGAGCCAGAGCGACCAACCCTGCCCAGGCCCCCCAGAGCTGGCGGCCCCAACGGTAGACCAGCGCCGCGAAGAGTGTCCCCAGTGCCACCGTCACCAGCCGGCTGATGAAGAAGGTCAGGTCTACGTTGAGGAATTGCCCATCCGCGCCGGGTGGCTGCCACAGCAGGTGGTCGGCAAAGAACCCCCAGAGATTGTCCCGCCACGCCACGTCTTTGGATGGGTCGGCAGGAAACTCCAAATCAGCCAACGCCCACACAGGGAAGGCGTTCAACGTGTTCGCCAGGATAGGATGGCCCAACCTGAAGTGCACATCGCCCAATTCCAGGTAGACGTAGCCCCGCATCACGTAGTTCTGCTCATCCACGGTCGGTGACTTGACGACCATGCTGGTGACGGTCTGGACGAAGAATGCCCACAGGAGGAGGACGACGAGTGACAGTTGGAGGATGGAGGTTGGAGATTGGAGGTTGGAGGTTGGAGGTTGGAGGTTGGTAGACTGGTGGATTGGTAGATTGGTAGACTGGTAGACTGGTAGATTGGTGAGTTTGGGGGTTGGGTGGCTCATGGGTTGTCTCCCACAAGGATGGGCTCGAGGAGTATGCGGTCGGCGATGGGGGTCCCGTCCGCCAGTGCCGGCAGGCGCTGCATGGTGTCGGGGTCGTAGACGCCGGTCTGCAGCCAGTACTGGCCTGGTAACGCTTCCTCTTCGATGGCAAAGCGATGGACTAGCAGCACCACGTCACCTGCACGCAGGCTGTACGGATCCACTCCCAGCCCGTCGTGCTGGCCGCTGATCCGCCCCTCCGAATTCAGCAGATGGACGAAGATCGCCAGCGGCAAATCAGACTCTCTCTCGACTTGCCAGGCGGTGATGAGCCCCAGTTCGTCGCCGCGAGATACCTGGCTTCTGCCCCCCGTCTCAGCGGGGCTTCCGGTCGTCTGGGGAAGCAGTTCGTATCCCATCAGGGCAAGCCGCCCCCCGAAGTCGACCGGAAGGGGCATCTTTTCCTCCGGCTCCTTCCCGGCAGAGGGGAGTGAGGCCCCGACGGAGATGCCCCACGCAGACGTCACCATTTGCCCGCGATACGTCTCCCACATCGGCCACAGATCCGTGTAGCACGCTATGTTGCCTCCCCGGACCAGGCCGCTTCGTTCGGCCAGCGCCGGGTCGAGCGGCTGGCCTGGGTCTATGAAGAGCCACGTCGGCCCTCGGGGGATGACCAGGCAGGAGCGGGCGTCGAACCAGCGCTTGTCCACGCGGCGCGTGGCGAAGGTGTCGAGCAAGTCTGGCTCGATCTCCTCAAAGACGACCCCTGAGAGCGCCATGTCCACCGGCTCCCTCTGTACCGACGGTGTGTATGCCACGTGCAACACGGGAGCGATGGCGCGCCAAGGGTTGAGCGCTCCCTGATAGCTGTTGGCGAACGAGAGCCCGGCGAGTGCCAGGAACAGCGTGAGTCCGGCCCATGCACCTGGTCTGTCGAATCGGTTTGGGCTTGTCCAGGTCGTGGCGACGAAGAGAAAGACCAGAGGTGTGAACACGGTGTACCAGCGCGGGCCACAGGCAGCTCCGCCGAAGTTGTCGGTGAACAGGATGAAGTAGAGGGCGAACAGGCTGGCGGTCAGGCCGATCATGGCTGCAGTCCCCCGCAGCCAGCTTGGGCGACGGACAGAGGGCGCGGAAACCGCCCCCTTGCCGCTAGGGACGTCGCGCCAGGCCTGCACCAGCGCGCCCACGGCCCACAGCAACACCGGACTGAAGGCGAATAGGCCGTGGTCCCCGATGAGCAGGCGCAGGCCGTAGCTCAGGACGTTCTCGGGGCTGCGGTTGCCGGCGATCGTCTGAGGAAAGCGGGAACCAGGGTAGTCATAGCCCTGCGTGTGCATATACGGCGGCAGCGGGCTGCCGACGATCTGGTAGTCCAGCACGGCCATCAAGGCGATGGGAAGCAACCCCCCGAGGAGGAAGAGCCACGGCACATACCCCAGCACGCTCCCGAGTGTGACGGGACCCGCTGGCAAGGCGGACATTGCGGACATTGCGGACATTGATCGTGCGTCCGTCCGTGCGCCCGTCATGCCGGCAGGATGCCGGCGGTCCCTTGATCGTGCGTCTGTCATGCCGGCAGGATCGCCGTCGCCGACCGCGGACGGTCGGGCCGTTGTGTCCGGCGCAGTCTGGGGCGGGTGCCTGTGCCTTCGGCCCAGCACCGGGCCATCTGCCCGCACGAGGTTCTCCCATGCCATGTAAACGAAAAAGGCGAGTAAGAAGAGGCCAACCCCCAGGTCACACGTGCAAGCCAGCGCCGTCATGAGCCCGGAGACGAACTGCCAGCGATACGCACCCGACTTGTTGCCTGCGACGCCTTGCCATCTTAGCAGGGCGTAGAAGCCGGCCAAGAGGCAGGCCGCAGCGGGCAGGTGGCTGTTGAACACAGTGCTGTACGGGAAAACCTGCGTCGCGAGCCCCAGTGTGCCTGTCAGCAGGAGCGCCGCCGGGTTGTCCAGGCCGAAGAGGCTGGTCATGTGATAGAAAAGCGCCAGCATCAGCGCCGAGGGAAGCCCGATCAGCGTCAGCGTGAGCACGTAGTACGCCCAATCTGGATCCTCGTCGCAGAGGGCGCGGCAGTGGCACGGCCCTACGTCAAGATCGCACGGGCCGGCGTCCAGCGACAGGCCGAAACCGTCGTGGAGAACGGCATACACTCCAGAGGCCAGGAACGAGAGAACGGGGGGCTTGTCGGAGTAGAAATGCCCGTCCACGTAGATGCGGTCTACCGTGCGCCTGAATGGTGACTCGTCGATGATCCAGGTGCCCCGCGTTACCCGCGATTCGATGGCCGCCATGCGGGAACGGTCGTTGAAAGAACCGACGTGGGAGTGGGTGAACAGGATCCATACGAGGAGGAAAAACAGGGCGACCCAGACCGTGAGGTCACGCCGTGTCTTTCCACTGAGCTGCCCCACGGGTTTGGCGGATTGAGGGCGGGAGAGGTTCAATATGCCCTCCTGCCGCCTACTTGGTCTCAATCTGTGCTAGCATAGTCCCTCTCATCCCTGAAGACTGGCCCGGAATGGGAATTGTAAACTGCGAGATGCGAATTGTCAATAGCCTCCACGCACCGGGAACCATGGTCTCCTGATCGGCGCCCACACGGTGCGCGGGATGTTCATCGCCCTAGCACCTCGATCTGTGCCAGCGCTAGGAGGTCCGTCTCCTGGCCGGTCACCGGCAGCCGAAGCATCGTCTCCAGGTCATAGAAGCCGGTGGTCAGGGTGTACGTGCCGGGTGGCGCATGGGCAGGCACTTGCAGATGGAACGCGTCCATCACAACCTCGCCCGAGAACCAGCGGTCGGTGGTGTAGGTCGCCTGGCCCGGCTCGTGGTCGTCCTGCGCCCAAAGGGGCGAACCGGACGCTGGGTTGTCAGGTCCGAGCAGGTGCACGAAGGCGGTGTAGTGGCGATCTGTCTCTGCCATTGCCTGCCAGGTAAGCCGTACTGACAGGGTATCGCCGGGGTGCACCTCCGGCGTGTGCAGGTCGAAACCTAGCAACTGGGCCACGCCGGCGAACTCGGCCTGCACGAGGTTCTGAGAGCGCACGCGCTGGGTCGTCGCAGGGACGCGGTAGGCGGCGAAATCCGCCCCTTGGACGTCCCAGTATCCCTCGGGAAAGGTCTCTTCCAGCAGGCCGGCACTCGTCTCGTCGCCCTCGAGGATGAGATAGACGGTTTCACGTCCAGGCTGACCGGCCGGCAGGAGCCCGGCCGGTCCGTAGAAGTCGCGGGGCCGCTCGGGTGCACGCGCGCCTGGAAGATGCGGATGCAGACATCCGGGTGACTGCATGGCCAGCAGGAGCGTGGCGTAGTACTTCTGCGTCGGTGTCGCGTAGACCACCGCGTCGCCCGGCAGTGCGCCGATGTAGCGGCCGATCACGGCCATCTCCTCGTGGAAGATGTGCGGCAGGTCGGGGAGCCTGGCCCAAACGCAGAAGTAGTCATAGCCTGTCAGGCCGATGCTGAAGGCCAGAGCGGCTAGAACGACGCCGGTGGCCAGCGTGCGAAGGCGTGGCCGGCTGGCTCCGCTTGCCCCCCAGGTCGCCTCGATCCCCGTAGCGACGATGATGGCCACCGGCAACATACCGCCGATGGAGCGGCCGAACGTCGGGGCCACGCCAGCAACCAGGGAGGGGGTGTGCATCAGTGCTGCCCAGATCAAGAGGAACGCATACGGGAGCTTCTTCACCCGGCGCAGGCAGGTGACGAGGCCGGCGACGAAGAAGACGGCCTGGACGGCGTCGAGCGCCGGGCGATGGGGCAGATTCAGGATCGGATTGGGGTCGCCGCGCCACACCAGGCCCTGGAATACGCGCCACAGATTGGCAGCCATCATGGCCGATCCGCTCTCTGGCGCGTCGGCGAGGATGACATCGGCGCGCAACGTCAGGTAGTCGGGGTAGCGCGCGAAGAAGACCACAAGCGGTGTCATCACGATCAGAGCGACCAGCAAGCCCAGCAGCGTGCCCCGCTCCAACCGGGCGCGCTGGCCCGGGCGGCGCGCCATCGGAATGGCGCCTTTGTAGGGGTGGCGGTGCGCCATCGGAATGTCGCCTTTGTAGGGGTGGCAGCGCACGATCCCTACCAGCGCGGGACATGGGGCGATCAGCAGCAGAAGGCGAGCGGGGATGTAGGTATACTGCGACAGACCAAGCAACAACCCCGCCAGCAGCCACCAGCGCAGCCTGCCGTCGCGACTGGCGCGCCACCATAGCGCTATCGTGAGCCCCTCCATCGTGACCAGCAGGATGATGCGCAGACCCAGCCGGCTGAACGCCAGCAGGTTGTATGTCCCCACGGATACGGCAGCCGCCAGGAGCGCGATGCGTGCAGCCCGTTCAGCGGCGAAGAGCTCGCGGGCGAGCGGCCAGGTGGTCGCCACGGCCATAACCCCGGCGAAGGCAGAAACCAGGCGCAGCGCCCATAGCCTCGGACCGACCATCGCGACGAAGAGAGCACCCAAGTAGTGAAACAGCGCCTCGCGGCCGTAGTTGCCCTCGAGAAAGACGGGGAAGCGGGTCGTGGGGGGCGGCCAGGTATCATGCACGGTGCGGGAGTAGACCTCCCAACTGTCGTAGAAGCGAGGGTGGGGTAGCCCCTCGGCCAGGGCTTGTGCATCTAGTGTGTTGTACGCCTCGTCGTGGAACAGGCCCGGCGGCACGTCGGCCAGGCGGTAGAGGCGCATGCCAAACGCCACGAGCAACAGGAAGGCGAGTGCAATCAGTCTCGTGGTAGGTTGGAGGTTGGAGGTTGGAGGATGGAGGTTGGTAGATTGGTGGATTGGTAGATTGGTAGATTGGTAGACTGGTAGATTGGTGGGTTTGGGGGTTGGGCGGCTCATGGGGCGTCTCCTACGCGGAGGGGATCGAGCAATATGCGGTCGGCGATGGGTGTCCCGTCCACCAGCACCGGCAGCCGAACTCCATCGGCGCGGAAGTAGACGCCCACCTGAGCCATAGCGCCTGGCTTCTCTCCCGTGGGACAGGGAAGCTCGGTGTTCAGCGGAATAGGATGCAGTTGCGCCACGACGTCGCCCCGCCGCAGCGCGGCAGTCCAGACGTCAAAGCCGTCATGTTGGCCGATCAGGTTGCCGTCCTGGTCCAGGAGATGCACGAAAACCACGATCGGCTCGGGGCTATCGCGCAGGATACGCCAGACGGTGATGAGCCGCAGTTCGTCACCGCCGGCCCCCTGGTTCGTGCTCTCCGTCGAAGTCGCTGCGTTACCCGCATGTAGGGATGATTGGGCGGGGCATCCGTCCGGTCCGGGGAGCAATTCGTAGCCCAAGAGGGAGACCTGATCGCCGAAGTCGGCTGGCAGGCGTACGGTCTGCGTGCCGTCCGGCACGCTTGCCGGCGCGCCATCGGAATGGCGCCTTTGTAGGGACGATAGTGCGCCGGAGGTCCGCGCCAGATAGTCGGAGAGGATCGGTTGGCTTTCGATGGCGTAGAAGGTGACGCCCGGGCGACCGTCTGGCATGCGATAGGCACTGGTGGACACCACGGGTGGGTCGCCAGAGAACAAGCGCCACACGTCGGGATCGGCCGACGAGAAGATCGGCATGGCGAGCGTGAAGCGATCTGCGTCGACAGGCCAGATAAAGGAGCGGCCAGCCTGTGCCCAGCGGGGCTGGAGATCGTCGTGGACCAGATTGCGTCGCAGGCCATCCACGTCTACGGGATCCACCCACTCCTCGAAGACCACCGCAGGGTGGGGGGACGGTTGGCCGTCGAGGAAGGCGGCGACGTCGGCGAAATGGGCCTTGTAGCGCCAGTACACCTCGGGGTCGCCCGCCCATATCCCAAACCCGTCCCTGACCGTCCACGCAAGATGGGCCGCGCCCACGAGGCACAATAGGATGGCCAAGCGGATCGCAGACGGTCCGGCAAACTCGACAGGGCGACGACGGCGTGTATACCACTCCCAGATCCACGCCGCGCCCAGGCCAACCAGGCCGTACACTGCCGGCAACGCGCCGATGGCACGGATAGTGCTGGGAGCATCGGGCGTGACCATGCTGGGCACAAGAGCGATGATGAGCCACGGTCCGAGCAGGCCACAGATGGGGCGTTTGGGCTGCACGATGCATCGAGTCAGCCCGGCGTAGAACAGAAACCCGCTCAGTGGCCCCAGGACAGCGCGACCGGGGATGCCATAGGTCCAACGGGCCTCGCCACTGTAGCTGAACATACCCAACGTGGCCAGCGTAGCCTCCAAGAGGACCCGCGGGTCCCCCGCTCGCAGTGCCGCCAGGGGGCCTTCGAGTTGCTGCACGCGTTCCTGGATCTCCGGGTGCGCGTAGAGGTAGAGGATAAGAGGGAGCGCCACAATGACGGCAATGAGTCCGGCGCTGGCCAGTGCCCGCCAGTGACGCTGCAGCGCTGCCCGCTGGAAGAGAGCCGCGTAGGCCACCCAGGCCAGCGCCAGCGCAGGCAGGACGCGGGCTGCGGTGTACGTATAGACTGTCAGGCCGAAACCGAAGCCCGAGAAGAGGACCAACAGACGGCGGCGGCGCTTGAGGCCGCGCCAGAGCAGGATCACGGCCAACGTGAGCAGCAGCGGGAAAGCGATTGCCCGGATCCCAACCCGGCTGAAGATGATCGGCCACCAGGAAACGGCCAGGCCGCCCGCTGTCACCGTCGCCGCCAGGCCGGCGGAGGCGCGCACCCCGCGCCCGTCCCCTGCGGTTCCCCGCTGCGTCGAGGTACACGCCCGCATCATCGCGCTGCTGGCGCTGACGAGAAGCATCCCCAGCATCACGGCCGGCATGCGGATCCCCACGACGTTGTCGCCGAACAGGATCAGCGTGACGGCCTGGAGGTAGTGGAAAAGCGGCTCGTGGCCATATCCGCCGGAAAGAAACGGGGCTCCCTCACCGGCCAGCACGCTCAACGAGGTGTCGGCGTTGACCACCTCGTCCTGCGACAGCCCCCAGGGCATCGTGCGCAGCCGGTACAGGCGGAGAAATGCTGCCAGCAACAGGATACCGGCGAGCAGAACCCACCTCTGTGTCCGCGGCCTAGCCATCGCTCAACACCTCGTAGACAAACAGCGAGTAGCCGATCTTCGCGTCAGGCGGACGGGCGCGGAACCAGCCGTATAGGTCATGGTTGGGGAAGTGCACGCCGATCAGGTTGGTGACGCTGATGACGTAGATGCCTGGCTCAGGGCTCTCGCGATCGAAGGGAGGCTGCTCCCACGTCAAGAAGCCGTGGGGCAGGCCAGGTAGCAGATCGTGGGGGATGCCGTATGCCTCAGGATGGGCGCTGCCGAACCAGCTCAGCCGCACGTGATCTATGCCCTCCTGTGCTATCCACGCTTTGAGTCCCTTCATGTCCTGTCCCCAGTCAATGTTGGAGTCCACTATGATGTGCCAGCCGTTCTCCGGCCCCCCTCCGATGGGATTGAAGAAAGCCAGGAAGTGCGGGTAGATGGACGCGCTGGCAAGGGCGAGCCAAAGCGCAAGGACGACGGGCACCAGGCGATGGGCCAGGGTCTTCGGCCGGCCGGAATTGGAGGTTGGGGGTTGGAGGGTGGAGGGTGGAATGCCGGCAGGATGCCGGCGGTCCGTTGGATGCTGGAGTGGGGCGCCATCGGAATGGCGCCTTTCTAGGAGTGTTGGGGCGGCCAGGCGGCCGACGTGGACGGCCAAGAACGGGAGCATAGGCAGCAGGTGGCGGTAGCCGATGTTGAGGCTGCTGGTCATCGTCGCCAGGAAATAGACCACCGGCGGGGTCAGGAGCCACACCTCGTCGGCCAGCGCTGGACGAGGGCGACGCGCGGTTCTTGCGCTCGGCCCTGCAGCGGGCTGCGGGCTGGAGTCGGGGCGCTGTCTCCGCGCCCGGCGGTTGCCGCGCCCGAGGGCTTTGCCAGTGGCCAGGAGCAGTGCTACCAGGGTCGCCAGCGGTGTCTTGACGGCAAAGGCCACCGGGAAGTAGTACCACCAGCCCTCACCATATTGGCCCAGCAGGTAGGCTGGCCGCCCGGCGGAGGAAGAACTGAGAATAGCGAGAATTCCCCGGAGATAGGGCGGCGCTGGAACGAGCGGGCCGCCTGGATCCAGCCGGCCGAGCTGAAAGCCATAGCATGCCCAGACGGTGAGCAGGCCGATGACGGTGGCGAACGCTAGCAGCGCCAGGTTGCGCCCCAACCGCCGGAGTGGCGACGCGCCATTCCGATGGCGCGCCATCGGAATGGCGCCTTTGTAGGGATGATGGCGCATCTGTAGGGGTGATGGCGCGCCATCGGAATGGCGCCTTTGTAGGGAAAATGGTGCGCGCCTGTCGGCCAGGGCGTCGATTAGTATGGTCAGGGCCAGTATGGGCAGCAAGAGCAGGTTGGAGAGCTTCGCGCTGAGCGCCAGCCCCAGCGCCAGACCGCTTGCGCAGGCCCGCGCCCAGGAGCGACGCCACACCATCTCAACAATGGCGCTATTCTGATGGCGCCCCGATTTAGCGACGGCGCCATTCCGATGGCGCGTCGCCCACCACATGGCATAGACGGCCAGGAAGGCCAAACACGCCCCCCCGACGTCCGTCGTGGAAAAACGGGTGTGGGCCAGGACATTGGGGTCCAACGCGCAAAACGCAGTGGCCAAGAGCCCCGCCCCTGGTCCCCACATGGATTCGGCCCACCGGAAGGCCAGCGCTGCCAGAACCAACCCCATCCCGATGATCGGGAGGCGGGCCAGGAAGACGATGCGGTCTGGGTCGCTGTTCACCTGCCAGAGGAAGCTCTCGGCGAAATGATACCACTCGCTGGCGTCCCACCATTCATCCAGCGGCAGGTGCAGGTCGAGCAACAGGTGGGCAGGGAGCGCGCTGAGCACGTTGACCAGGGGAGGGTGCTCGATGCTCAGGCGGGGGTCGCCTGTGCCCAGATAGGCCGCGCCCCGGGCGATGTGATTCTGCTCGTCCATCGTCGGTGATTTCTGCACCGCGCTGGTCAGCGCCAGCGCGAAGGCCAGCGCCAACAGGCCGACGGCGAGAAGACGGGAACGCAGCGCTACGGACGCAGCCGACGGCAGGCCGTCGGGGTCGGAGGGCAACCAGGCTTTTTCCAAAAGACCTGGTTCCTTGTGATCGGGCCTACGATCCGTGTCCGCCCTCACCGCACCGCCACCGTAGTCAAGGGGATTGCGTCGCCGACGGGCGACCCGTCCGAGGCCCGAACCGGCAGCCGGTCCCCGGTGTCCAGCCTGTACATGCCGACCAGCAGGGGCATGTCACCCACGGGCGTCTTGGGGTCAATCGGGATGACGTACTCGTCTCGCACGATCCGGCCGGGTTCCCAGAGCATAGTGGGCCGGAGCGCGCACCCCGGCGTGCTGTCCTGCTGCCCCCACATCGTGCCGTCGTAGAGGTGGGTGAAGACCTGGTAGCTTTCCTGGACCGGTTGGGGGGCCACCCAGTAGAGCACCAGGGATACGGTCCCGCCGGGACGCGCGTCGGCGGCATCCAGCCGGTAGCCCACCAGCTTGATCTGCTCGCCCAACGTGTAGCTCAGTGGCGTATAGCTCGCGGGAGGTGCCGCCAGCACGGTGGCCGGGGTCGTCCGGGCGTCGAAACGGGAGACATAGTCCTCGACGCGATAGACAGCAGGCGAGCCCACCGGCGGTTCCCGGTGGTAGACGCGCAGTTTGAGCTTCCCGGCGCTCCAGATCTCCCCCCACAGGTGATAGGTCGATTCGAGGTCCGCCTGATCGATCGGCACCTCGTCCTGCACATCCTCGGCCAGGAAGTACCATTCAGGGTCGGGGCAGTACGTGCGCTCTGCCCCCCGCGCGTACCAGTCTGTGACTTCCTGTTCCTCGTTACTTGCGTAGACGCCGCTCAGCACGCCCCTGTCCACGAGCGATCCGAGTACCTTCCAGCCAGCGCGGTAGGGGAAGCCGAAATAGCCAAAGAGGGGCACGTCCTGGGGTCTCCAGTAGAGTGTTGGTTGATGGGCAGGCCAGGTGCGCTTGATCTCGGGGTCGTGTTGCACGAACATCAGATACGGATAATACGCGAGAAACGCGAAAACTGCAAGCAGTGCGAACCAGAGCGGGGTGGCTAGATCGTGCGGACGCTGACGCGATCTGGCGCGTGAAATAGGACGCGTGATGCGGTGGATTGTTCCAATCCATGGCGGACGAGGCTGCCTGGCGGCGCGCCATCGGAATGGCGCCTTTGTAAGGGTGGCGGCGCGCCATCGGAATGGCGCCTTTGTAAGGGTGGCGGCGCGCCATCGGAATGGCGCCTTTGTAAGGGTGGCGGCGCGCCATCGGAATGGCGCCTTTGTAGGGGTGGCGGCTGCTTCGAGACAGCGATCCAGCGCGAACGCGACCAGGAGGACGGCACCGGGGAACGCGTTGAGCACGTGGGTGCGAGGGTCCCATACCAGGAAGTAGTAGAACAGGAACGGGACGCCAAACCACAGCCAGGCGGTACGTGCCCCTGGTGAGGAATGCCTCGACGCCAAGACGCCGACAGCCAGGGCCGCCAACACAGGCCCGACCCCAATCGGGCCAACCGCCCCGACTGCCCCCGATCTGATGGCGGCCACTGCGAATTGGACCCCGACGAGCGAGTAGCACGTGGCGGGGATCAACAGGCCCCGGCGGCGGAATGATAGAAGGGAGGCGACGACCAGCAAGCAGGCTAACCCGATCAGGTAGTACGTGGAGTTGTAGAAGGTCGCCAGCGGGAGTGAGGAGAGCAGGTTGTTGTACAGGGGGCCACCGGTGCCGATACGCGCCCCGCTGAGATAGTCCAGGGTCTTGGCGAAGTTAGGATTGCAGGCAAAGGGGACGTAGAAGAGCGCCAGGACGCCGACAGCCAGCGCCCCGGCGATCAAGAGCCTCAACGTTGTAGCGCGTAAAGGTCGGGGCGAACCCGCAGGCGCTGAGACAGCCCGCAGCCGCCGGGCGAGTACGTATGCAGCGGCGGGCAGCGCCAGCGCGGCGTCGTAGTGGGCCAGGAGGCCCAACGCCAGGAGCGCCGCGCCTGCGATCAACCAGCGCGATCCCTCCCCCTCCGCCCAGCGCCAGAGCGCCAGCAGCCCCAGCGTCGTCATAGCCAGCACCAGGCTCTGGTACTGCACGATGCGGCCAAAGCCGATGAAGTAACCGTTGATCGCCAGGAGCAGGGCGGCGATCAGCGCGACGCGCCGGTTCATCAACCGGCGGCCCAGCAAGTAGAGGGCCACGAGGCCCAGGAGACCGGCCACCGCGAAGGGCAGACGCGCCTGCCATTCGTTGATCGTACCGGAGAGCGTCCAGGTCGCCAGCGGCAGCAGCACCTCGGCCGGGCCTTTCTGGTGGTAGAACAGTTGCGCTTCGTCGCCCGAGATAGCGCGCGCGGCTCGCATCATCACGATGCCCTCGTCGCCCTGGAACTCGCTGTATCCCAGGTTCAGCAGGCGGAAGAGCGCGCCCACGAGGACCACGCATAGCAGGTATCCCAGGGAGACAAGGTCACCCGGCGATCTGGGGACGCGGCTGCCGCGCCCGGCGTCCGAGAGAAACCGGGTTGTTGGCGATGTGCCATCTTGGCGACTCACGTCGTACGAAAAACCTGGTTTCCTATGGGCGAGCCAGGCCAGGGTGAGGATGAGCAGATTGGTGGCGAGCAGGAGCCCGGGAAACGACAGCGGGCCGGGCACGTAGTGGCACAGCAGCGTGAGCAACATCGTTGTGCCCATCCCCAGCGCGAGGCCGATCGAGAGTTCCTCCGCCGCCAGCCGGCGGTGCTGGCCGGTCAGGTATCCGCTCCAGGCGAGGCCGGGTAGGAGCCACAGCAGCGCGAAAGCTGCCCCGTAGCGCGTCGCGGACAGTGCCAGCCCGACGTCGGCCAGGGCAGTGAGGGCTACCAGCAGCGCCGGCCCACGCTTGCAGGTGCGGTCGAGGTTATGCATCCCTCCAATCTCCATCCTCTATTCTCCAGCCCCGATCACCTCGACGCACGGCAGCAGCAAGCGATCTTCCCCGGCCACGGATAGGCGTGGCCCGTCCGGCGCATCGTACAGGCCGACCTGCAGTGTGCAGGAGCCTGGGGACGTACCATCAGAGACGACCAGCGGATGGTGTAGGACGACGACGTCCCCGGGCTCCAGGCCGCCTGACGCGACCGGCCATCCGTCCCATTGCGACACGACGTTTCCGCCAGCGTCGAGCAGGTGGACGAAGGCGGCCAACGACGGCCTGACGGTCTCGCCAACCTGCCAGTACGTAACCAGGTCGACGGTGTCGCCCGGCGCAACGGCGGTCCCGGACAACTCGTAGCCCGCCAACGCAGGACCGCCGTCGAAGGGTGCCGGCAGCGGCACGGGCACTTGGCCAGGCGTAAGCGGCAAGGGATCGCCAGGCAGGGCCTCGATCAGCGGGCGGGCGTCGGCCAGTGGGTTCTCTTCGCGCAGCAGTGTCCCGACCGCCGACGAGGCGGGCATCGCCACCTCGCCGAGATAGCGCGCGGGGCCACCTGCGGCCAGCACCAATGCGCCTGGAGCGGCCCACTTGGCGATCAGAGGCCGGCCGGGCTGTACGCCCAGCGTCTCCGGGGGCAGGTCGGCCACGGCCGGACCAACGACGACTGCGCGGGTGGGCGACATGGCGGATTGTGCGCCATCAGAATGGCGCCTTTCTAGAGTTGATTGTGCGCCATCAGAATGGCGCCTTTCTAGGGTTGGTTGTTCTACTCCCTCGGGCGGATAGGCCACTTCGTAGATGTGAATGGAGTATCCAATCCGCGCCTCCGGTTCCCGGTCACGGAAGATGGCGTAGAGATCGTGCTTCTGATAGAGCAGTCCCAGTTGCAGGCTTGTCGTGCTGATAGCGTACGTCCCGGCGGCAGGCGTGTAGGGATTATAGCCGAAGAAGTCAGGCCCGGTGAGCGCGCGCCGGAAGCCAGGCAGCGGCCGAAAAGACAGGCCGTAGGCACTTGGGTCCGCGCTGCCGAAGTAACTCAGGTGAACGCTGTCCAAGCCTTCTGCCGCCATATACTCCCGCAGGCCAATCAGGTCTTGCCCCCAGTCCGCGTCGGAGAACACGAAGCAGGCGTTCTCGGGGCTGCCGCCCAGCACGTTCACGTAGGACAGGTGGTGCGGGTAGATGCGTGCCGCCGTGAGCGCGGCCCAGGCCACCGCCATCGGCAGCATTGCCTGCCACACCCGGCGGAGACGAGCGCGCGGCGGCACGAGCGAGACGGCCATGGAGGAACCGAACGCGATGACAAACGGCAGGGCCGGCAGGATGTAGCGGTAGCTCATCTTGAGAGGACTGGCCATCGTAGCGGCAAACACGACGGCAGGAGGCACCAGCCACAGGACTGCCTGCTGCGAACCGGAGGTTACGTCTCTATCCGGGCGCGGGGACCGTGCCCCTATTGGCCGTCGGGTGCAGTCAGGGTTTCTCCGTGCGTCTCGTTCCGATGGTGCGCCATCAGAATGGCGCCTTTGTAGGGGGGAGGCAAGAGGCCGGCAGGATGCCGGCGGTCCCAGGAATGGCGCCTTTCTAGAGCTGATGGAGTGGGGGAGAGGATGCGCGCCAGGCCCAGTCCCAGCAGGATCAACGTCGGGAGCGGGGTCTTCAGGGTGAAGATGGCAGGGAAGTAGTACCACGGCCCCGCGTCGTAGGACTGGCCCAGGAAGTACGTGGGCGTGCTGGCCTGGACGCGCTGGTACACGGCTATCATTCCTCGCCAGTAGGTGGGTGACGGGACCGGCAGTCCAGTCTCGCCGACCGGCCCGAACTCGAAGCCATAGGCGGCCCACAGCACAAGCAACGCCAGCGCCCCCATACCGGCGAGCGCCGCCGCCCGCCGCGCTAGCGAGAGCTGTCGCCCATCGGGTGGCCGGTAGAGCAGGGCGACCAGCAGGAACACGGGCGCGACCAGTATACCCGAGAACTTGGCGCACAGCGCCAGCCCTGCGGCCAGGCCTGTCAGGATCAGGTTCGTGCTCGTTGGACGGTTGAGATAGGCCCCCAGCCGCCACACAGCGATGAAGAAGAAACAGGTCAGTCCCAGGTCAGTCGTGATGATCCGGCCATTGCCGGCGATATTGGGGTCGAGCGCAAATAGAGCCAACCCCAGCCAGGCCGCCGGCTCCCCGGAGAAGTAGAGCAGGGCCAGGAACAGGGCCAGCCCCAGGAACACGGTCAGGCACATCACGGGCCAGCGCCCGGCGATGACCAACTCGGGGGCGCGGGCGAAGTTGGCTTCCCAGAGGAAGTGGTCGGAGAAATTGACGATGTCAGCTTGATCCCAGGTGGGATGGTCGAGCGGGAGAACCACGTCGTGCCGCAGAAGCAGGGGCAGCGCGGCCAGCGTGTCCACCAGCGGCGGATGCTCCCAGCTCAGGCGCGGGTCGCCGGTGCGCAGGTAGGCGTAGCCGGCGCCCAGATGATACGGCTCGTCGAAGGTGGCCGACTTGTGGACGCTGCTGAAGGCCATCTGGGCCAGCAGCAGGCCGAGCAAGGCCGGTATCCCGATCCAGCGCAGCCGCCGGACGCAGTCTGTCCACCCTCGCCTCGATGTCACGGCGACGTTACCTCCAGCGGCGCAAGGGCCAGGTGGTCGGCGTCGTCCGGCCAGAGCATCAGCCGGGTTCCAGGGCCTTGCGCCTCATACAGGCCGATGACCGGCGTGTGGGGGCCGGCGGGCCGGTCGGCGGGGAGAGATAGCGTGTGCCGCTGGACGATCAGGTCGCCGGTTCTCCATCTCTCCGGAGGGCTACCCAGACCGTCGTGCTGGGCCACCATCTCGCCCGCACTGTCCAGCAGATGTACGAAGACCTTGAGCCTGGCGGTTGGAGGGGCTTCGACGCGCCAGTAGGTCAGCAGGGGCACGGCATCACCTGGATGGGGAGTTTCCTCCAGCCACTCGTATCCCAGGAAGGCCAACTGCCCGGCGAAGGAAGTGGGCAGCGCCACCGGTGCGCCGTCGGGGAGGGTGGCCGCGGTCTCCAGGTATTGCAGTTGGGCAGCGCCCGCGCCTCCGACCAGGTGGTAGGCAGTGAATGAAGATCGGGAATCCGGCTCAACTACCGCTCCCCAGCCGAGCAGCCGCGCGCGGAGGTCGTCGTCGAACGGGACTACCTGTGGAACGTAGAGCCACACGTCGCTCCCGCCGGGAACGAGCAGTGTCTCCCGGGTATCGCACAGCCGCACGTCCTGGACGTCGCGCCGGGCGGACAGTTCCAGCCCCGGGCCGTCCATCGTGTGCACGGAGAGGCCGGCGACCACGGCGGCTTCATCGGGCGCTGTCTCGTCCAGGCGATGCGAGACCGCGGTCAGGTCTGCCTGATAGTCAAAGCGCACCACGCTATCCTGGGGCCACACGAGGAAGTAATCGCGCACCGTGAGGAACAGGCAGGGGACAAGAAGCAAGATGCAAGATGCACGACGCAGGACGCAGGATGCCGCTACGTGCTCCGTAGGGGTAAGCCTTGTGGTCACCCTGGGCAGGACACAGGAGGCAGCGTGCTTGATCCAACGGCCGGCCGCGACGAGCGCGAGCGCGGGGAAGACGAAGGTGGTCACCACGGCGAGGATGTCGCGGATGGAGCTGGGGGCATCGGAGGTGACAATGCTGGGCGCGAGCGCGCCGGCCAGCCAGATGAGCAGGAAACCGTGCCGCGGGTCGCGCCAACGCCAGAGCGCGATCAGCACACCCGCCCAGAAGAGCACGCCCCCGATCGGGTCAGCGAAGACGGGACGGCCGGGGATGTTCTGCCGCGACCAGGGATCGCCGCTGCACGTGAAGAACTTGAGATTGGCGACAAGGTTCTGCCATAACAGAGATGGGTCTCCCGCGAGCAGCCGGTCCAGGGGCGCTCGCACCTCCGAAATGCGATACTCCGCGCCGGGGTTCGTCGCCAGCCAAAGCACGAGAGGGGCGGACACGACGGCGGCGACGAGAAGGAACACGGCGACGCGGGACCAGGGGAACGCATGCGAGCGGACGAAAAGGAGATAGACAAGGAAGGCCACCAGGATGGCGGGCAGGATGCGGGATGCCATGTACGTGTACGTGCTCAGGCCGAGGAAAAACCCGGCCAGCAGCCAGTCGTCTACTCCCGACCGTCTGCAGTCAGCGCTGCCTGGGGTCGGCTCCGCCTGCCCCCGACCGTCTGCCGTCGGCAGTTCGAGCATCACCCCGCGCAGCAGGAAGTAGGCGGAAAGGGCGGCCGTGAACGGCAACGTGATGGCGCGCAGGGCGACGCGGGCGTAGAACAGGGGCCAGAACGACACGGCCATCCACGCGCTGCTCAGCAGGGCGGCGGACGGACCGAGGAGACGGCGCACGAGCACGTAGGTCGCCGCCAGGCCCAGCAAGCCGAAGGCCGCCGAGGGATAGCGTAGCCCCAGCCAATGGTCGCCGATCAGCGCGATGGTCGCTGCCTGGACGTAGTGGTACAGTGGCTCGTGGCCATAGGCGGCGGTGAAATAGATGGCGTGGCGACCGGCCAAGATGTCGCTCCCGATGAGCCAGTTGGCCACCTCGTCGTGGGCCAACCCGGGCGGCACCTCGCCCAACGCCCAGAACCGCAGCACAGCGGCCAGCAGCAGGATCAGCGTGATCGCGATCCATTCCACGTGGCGCTGCTGGCGTCTGCGGGCGGTGTCACTCCACATCATCATCCACCACCTGGATCTTGCTCAACAACACGCGGTCGTGGATCAAGTGCCCGTCCTCTGCCACGACCGGGAGGCGGCCCACGTCGAACCCGTACACGCCGACCTCGACGTCGTAGAAGTCGGGCGGCGTCGTCGCTCCCACTGTCAGTTCGCGGGTCTCCTCGACGATGTCACCTGGCTCCCATTGGCTGGTGCGATTGGCTCCGCGCACCAGTTCACTGTCGCTGTTGGCCCACACCTGATCCTGGACGCCGAGGACGTGGGCGAAGACCCGGTAGTCCACCTCCATCGGGGCCATTGCTTGCCAGTAGAGCGTCAGGCCGACGGTGTCGCCGGGCTGCACCACCCGCCGATCGAGCGCGTAGCCCACCAGCATCATCTGATCGCCGAACCGGACGGCCAGCGGGTTAGGAAGTTCCCCGGCGCGGGGCCGCACCTCGACGGTTTCCAGGCGCACCGCGTCGCGGCCATCGGACGTGGTGAGGCGTGGGCCGTCGGGGAAGTACATACCGACCTGAACGTAGCCCACGTCCGGCGCGTAGGCCGTGTCCGGTACGTGCACCCGGTACGTGTCGGCGAACGCGGCCCCCGGTTCCCAGGCGGAGGTTGGATAGCGCCCCAGGCCCGGGTAGGTATCGCGCTGCGCCACCATGGTGCCTATTCGGCTCAGCAGGTGGACGAAGACGGCGTAGTCCTGGTCCGTGCGATCCAACGCCTGCCAGTAGAGCGTGACCTCCACGACTCCCCCCGGCTCGACGGTGACCGGCGACACCTGATAGCCCAGCAGCCGCGCCAGACCGCCGAACTCGACTTCGGTGGGATTAGGCAGCGACTCCATCTCGGACGCGGTCAGCGGGCGGGGGCGGGCGAAAGCCGGTGCCAGCACGCCCAGCAAGGCGTAAGTGGCCAGCGCTACCATGCCGATGATCACGGCCAGGCTCACCGCCTGGGTCACGCCGTCATAGTCTTGAGGGCGTGGTTTTCGCGTCCCCAGAATCCTACTGCGAACGTAGCGGAAGAGGCGGCTCAGCCCGTGGACGAGGATGAGCGCAAGCGCCGGCAAGCCGGGAAACAAGAAGCGGCCCATCGCCCCGGCCGGCTGGATCACCATGTAGTAGAGGACCACGGCGACGAAAGTGAGGCCGGTCGCCCCCAGGAGCGCCAGGGATTGGCGGTTGGCGGTTGGGGGTTGGGGGTTGGAGGTTGGAGGTTGGAGATTGGAGGTTGGAGGTTGGAGGTTGGCAGATTGGGAGTTGCTAGGATGGCGGACCGCAGACGGTCGGGGGACCAGATAGCCGGCGAGGGACACCAGGCAGAAAGCCAGCAGCGCCTGATAGATGGGTTGGGGCAGGGGCACCTGGCCGTAGCCGAAGCGCCCCCACAGGCTGCTCCAGAGGTAGGGCAGGCTCTGCTCGATGACCCACCAGTTGCCGGTCGCCGGGCGGCCGGCCCAGAGCTCGTTGAGTTGCTTCATGCCGGTGGGATCGCCGTACAGCCGCCAGTTGCGCAGGAACCACCAGCCCGATATCAACGCTGCCAATCCGGCGACGCGTGCAGCGCTGCGCAACACAGCCTGCCAATCGCGCGCCATCGGAATGGCGCCTTTGTAAAGGTGGTGACTGTGCGCCATCGGAATGGCGCCTCTGTGGAGATTGTGCGCCATCGGAATGGCGCCTCTGTGGAGATTGTGCGCCATCGGAATGGCGCCTTTGTAGAGGTGGTGGCGGCTCGGCCACGCGGCAAGCAGGTAGGCCAGCCCGATGGGGGCCAACAGAGCCAGCAGGTTGAACTTGGTGAGCAGCGCCAGGCCGTAGAGCACGCCGAGGATCACGTCGTTGCGCAGATTGGGGCCGCTGCGCACCAGCCGCACGCACGCCCACAGCACTGCCACGCTGCACAGCGCGGCCGGGATGTCGTTGTTGATGGCGCCGCTCAGGTAGAGGAACTGCGGGTTGAAGGCGACCAGCGCGGCCCCGCCGAGCGCCAGCGCGTGCGCGGATCGCGCGCCATCAGAATGGCGCCTTTGTAAAGGTGATGATGGCGCGCCATCAGAATGGCGCCTCTGTAAGGGTGATGGTGTTCCGTCCGCTTCGAAGACCTCGCAGCCGACGCGGTAGGTGAGCCAGACAACGCCGGCCCCGATCAGGATCGTCATCCAGCGTACCACATAGACCGCCAGTGTGACGTTGTGCCCGGGGCTGGTCTGGAAGAGCCCATCGCCCCGGTGCAGGTATTGGTTCTTGTTGTCGGTGCTGACCTCCCAGTAGCGGTAGCCCCAGAACGGGTTCTCGGGCGGCTCGTAATAGACGTCCTCCTCCAGGGGTACCCACGCACTGACCAGCGCGCCCAGCGCGTAGTACAGAGGCGGATGATGGCTCTGGGCCCGCGGCGCGTCGATCCGCTGGACGGGCAGGCTGCGGTGGACAACGAGATGCCGCACGTAGCGAAAATGGCGCAGTTCGTCCGTGGACTCGTACACCGGGTCGGCCAGGCTGTAGCCCACGGCCAGCACCAGGTAGGTGAGGAGAAGCGCGACGAAGGCCACGCGCGGAGACCGAGTCAGCTTGCTCACCGTGCCTCCTCGACCGAGAAGGTGACGTAGTCGGGGCCAGTCTGAGCCTGGGCCTCCAGGACAGGCCACCGTTCCCCCGTCATCGGGTCGTATAGTCCCAGCTCCACTGTGTACGGTCCCGGAGTGGCGTCGGATGGCAACGCAAAGCGGTGGATCTGGAAGAAGCGATCTCCCGGTTGGAGCGTGAGCGGATCCACCCATAGGCCATCGTCCGCCAGCATGAACGCGCCCTCGGCGGTGAGTAGGTGAGCGAAAACGGCCAGCCGCCGGCCGGAATAGACGCCCGGCGGGGGTGGGTTGGCCACAATGGGCATCGGCGGCAGGTCAAGCTGCTGCGAGACGTCCCAGGCGGTGAGCAATGGGGTGGTGCGGCCCGGCCCGGGCGTCCCTTCGGGCCAACTCCACCCCAAGAGCGACATCCCGTTGGCGAAGGGCTGGAGCGGGATCTGCGAAACCCAGTGCTGGGTCTGGTGGGGCCACCACTCGCGTTGGCCCGAAAACGCGATGACCGCAATGCGTTCGTAGTTGCTCACGTGGCGCAGTGGCGCGCCGTCACGCTCGAGCGCTGCCTCCACCAACGGGTCTGCCTCGTGCGTGAGCGTCAGGATCGCGTGGGCGGTTTCGCCGGCCGGATAGAGCAGCGCCCGCTGTGGGTCGAACAGGCGCGCGCTCACGTCCCCCCGGCGGGTGTCCACCTCCAGGGCCAGGCGATCCCAGGGACCCATGAGACTGCTGGAGACGGCCACGTCGGTGATCGCGGGGGTGGCGTTCAGGTAGCGGGCGGTGGTGCGGTAGTCGGCGCGATAGAGGAAGCCCACCATGCCGCGCTCGGGCCAGTTGAAGAAGTAGTCGCGCAGGTCGCGCACGGCGTTTGTGACCAGGAACAGGACGATCAACAGGCCCAAACTCCAACTAAGAAACCAGGTCTTCTTCAAGAAACCCGGTTTCTCACCCCGCTGGCGCAGCCAGTGGAAGCCCTCGGTCAGGGCCAGGGCGGGCAGAATGTATGCCACCGGCATAGCCATGATGGTGTGGCTCAGGCTGGCCGGTGGGACGCTGACGAAGGCCGGGAGCAAGCCGAACGCCAGCCAGAGGAGGAGGAAGAAGTAGCGCGGCTGCCGCCAGCGGCAGAGGCAGATCCCAACGCCGACCCACAACAGCACCCCGCCGAGGAGGTTGAACACCGGGCGCTCGGGCACGTTGTACAGCCATTCAGAGTCGCCGGTGGCGTGGAACATCCCCAGCGTCTGCCACACGTTCTCCAGCAGCGGGCGGGGGTTGCCGGCCTTGAGCTCGTGCCACGGCACGGCCAGTTCGTCCAGCCGCGCGTCGGCGCCGATTCCCTGCGCGGCGGCGGCGCTGCGCCCCTGGACGATGGCGACGCCCATCGGTACAGCCAGCAAGGCCGCCACGGCCAGTGCGACGGCGAGCGCAAGGACGAGCTCGCGCCGGTGGTACCTGGACTCGCCAGCGTGAAAGAGTGCCACGTAGACCGCGAATAGAATCAGCAACGCGGGCAGCAGCCGAGCCGCCGGGTAGGTGTAGAGCGACGCCCCCAGGGCCAGGCCCACGAGGATGGTGCGCCATCGGAATGGCGCCTTTGTAGGGGCGTCGGTGCGCCATCGGAATGGCGCCTTTCTGGGAGTGATGGTGCGCCATCGGAATGGCGCCTTTCTGGGGGTGATGGTGCGCCCGGTGGCCCTGAGCCGGTGGGCAGCCGCGGCCCTGTCCGGGGCGGCATGCGCCTCCAGGGTGCGCCAGAAGAGGTACAAGGTGAGCAGCACACAGGGAGGCACGATGATGTGGCGGATCGCCGTCCGGCTGTACATCAGCGACCAGAAGGAGGTCGCCTGGGCTAGCGACGCGACAGCGGCAGTCGTGCGCCCGAAGAGACGGGCGGTGAGGACGTAGGTCAGGGCGACCGCGCACATTCCGCACGCGACCGACAGCACGTGCCCGCTCAGCACGTTGAAGCCCAGCACGGCGTGCACCGCGGCGTGCAGGTAGTGATACAGCGGCTCGTGACCGGAGGCCCCGGTGAAGTAGAGCGGGAAGCGTCCCGCCAGTACCTCGCCGGACAGCGCGTGGATGTTGATCAACTCATCGTCGCGCCAGCCTGGGGGCACGGTGTCCAGGCAACAGAGGCGCAGCGCCCACGCCAGCAGGAGCAGTATCAGCACGGGGATATGGATTCGGGATTTATGTGTAAGGGTCTTGTTCATAGCAGACTGGCGTGAATGCCGCGTCAAACGACTTGCGTCATCCGTCATTCGTCGGGTAAGGGCCTTGTCCGTGGCAAACTGGCGCGGAGGCCAGAAGCGGACGATCCGACCTGCAGCGGGGGCAGCAGGATGTGGTCGCTGACGGCCTCGCCGTCCACGTACAGAGCCAATCGCGTGGCCGGAGGAATTGGGTTGACCGGCGAGGGTGTGGCGCGCGTGTAGGCGCCCACTTCCAGCGGATACAGCCCGTGGGGCACGTCTTCGGCGACGTACAGGCGATGCACCTGCGCGATGACCTCGCCCGGGTGCCAGTTCCAGCACGGCGCGTCCAGCCGGTCCTGTTGCGCGGTGATCGGCGGATCCCCGCCCGGGTTCAGGAGGTGCGTGAACAACACGGTTTCCAGTTCGCTCCCCGCCCTTTCGGAGCCCGGCAGGGACAGTACGCGCCAATAGGTGACGAGCGTGACCAGTTCCCCTGGCGCGACAACCTGGGACGACAGATCGTAGCCCAGCAGGGCGATGACGTGTCCCATGTCAGCCGGTAGCGTCAGCGGGCGGTAGGCGGCCTCTGGATCGTCGGCGGGCAACGAAGCGCTGCTGCTCCAAGCCACGGGGTTCGTGGCGGCCTGGGGGAGCAGCGCTTCCAGCGCGGCGGCGCTGTCCCACTCGTATACGTCGAAGCGTGGGTTGAGATCGTCGGGACGCAAGACGTGCGACTCCAGCAGGCGAGCGTGCGGCGGTGCGAGTGCACGCTCCAAGGCCGGATCAATCGGGGCCAGCGCCTTGACGATCAGGCGCACACGGTCCGCGGCATCGTCCTCGTCGGTCGCCGGGTTCGGGAAAACCAGCGCCCCGCGCCCGTCCACCCAGCGCAGCGATAGATCGTCCCGTGACGTGATCAAAGGCAGCGCATAGGGGTCGTGGTAGCGTCCAGGGTAGATCGAGGATATGAGTACCACCGTGTCCGGCGCGATGTCCGCCCGGTCCAGATCGCGCCCGACCTCGACCAGCGTCGTGTGATAGTTGACGCGCACGTCGACGGCGTTGCCCCATACGTCGAAATAGTCGTGGTAGGTCCGCGCGGCGGCACATCCGAGCAGGAGTATCGTCACGATCACCGACGTCCAGCGCGCCATCAGAATAGCGCCTTTGTAGGGGGGGAGGCAAGAGGCCGGCAGGATGCCGGCGGTCCCAGGAATGGCGCCTTTGTAGGGGCGGGGGGGCGTCGAACTCTGAGGCGCAGGGACGGGCGCGGCCTCCGCGCCCCCTCGGGCCTCGACTCGGGAGGCAACCCAGCGGCCGATGCTGCTCAGGGCGATGGCCGGGAAGATGTACATGGGGGGCAAGGCCGCCACGGCGCGCGTCGCACTGGCCGACACGCCGGTGATCACGCTGGGCAGGATGCCGAGGAACAGCCACGCCAGCGCCAGCGCGTACTGGGGACGCCGCCAGCGCCACAGGGCCAAGGCCACGCCCGCGTAGAACAGCGCGCCTTCTGCCGCGCCTAGCCATGGACGGCCCGGTACGTTGTACACCCACAGATCGTCGGCCCGCACGGTGAACATCCTGAGAGCTTCCAAGGCGTTGTCCCAGAGTTGCTGCATGTCGCCGGATGCCAGCATGCGCAGTGGCCGGTCAAGCTGGCTGAAGCGCTGTTCCGCGCCGGGGTGCTGGTGCAGCCAGATGAACATCGGTGCGGCCACTGCGCCCGCCACCAGCAGGGTCAACAGCATGCCGCGCCAGTGGCGCACGAAGCGGGCGCGATCGGTCACGAGCAGGAAGAGCGGGAGGAACAGGAACAGTGCCCACGTCACGCGCGCGGCCATATAGTTCCACATCGTGGCGGCCACGAACAGACCGCTGAGCGCAAACCAGATCCCCGGTCTGTAGTCGTGCGTTTCCCGTCCTTGCCCGCGCGGTGGTCTGGAGCCGGCGGGCGGTCGCTCGTCGGGATCGAACGCTCCGCGCCACCAGGCGTAGATCGCGCCCGCCAGCAAAGCCGGCAACATCGACGAGCGCAGGGCCTGCCGGCTGGTGGAGACCGCCCAGAACGACCCGGCCAGCCATCCGCAGGTGAGGATCGCCTCCCATGGGCCGAAGGCTCGCCGTGCCCAGAGATAGGTGGCGACAATCGCGAGCAGGCCGAACGTGGCCGACACGCCTCGCAGGACCAGGTAGTCCGTCCGCCCGAGGACGGCAAAACCGAGTGCCGTGACGTAGTCGTACAGCGGCTCCCGACCGTAGCCGATGGTCTCGTACAGGGGGCGTGCGCCGTGCAGAATGGCGAGCGCGTCCTGACCGTGCCCGGCCTCGTCGTGCGTCAAGCCGGGCGGCACGCTATCCAGCCGCCACAGCCGCAGCCCTGCTGCCAGGCAGAGGATGAGGGCGAACACGACCCATTCCCAGGCAGGAGAAACGGGAAATACACGTCGCTCAGATTGGGGTTTGGGGTTTAGGGTCTGGGATTTGGGATTTGAGATTCGGGATTTGACCAAGCCGACCTCCCAGGGGAGTGCACCAATCATACCCTAACCTGGCGCAGTTGACAAGTGGGACTCAGACAGGGGTTGTGCTATAATTGAGCAATGGGGCATGGGGTGTTGGTAGGTTGGTGGACTGGTAGACTGGTAGATTGGTAGGTTGGTGGTCTGCGCGGATAGGGCCGGTGCAGACGATGACCATAGGCGGTCCTGACTGCGGGTGGTTGGAGCGTCAAGCGTCGGGGGCGGTCGGGGGCTGTCGCCTGACCATCCGCGACAGGTGCATCGACGGAGGCTTCATGCGAGCTCACGTAGTTGATCCGGGCAATGGCAGGGCAACCAGGTCTTTCGCGCGGCGGCACATGGCCCGATGGCACGTCGCCAGGAACCTGGCTTCGGTGGCTGTCGGTTTAGTGCTGCTTGTGATGCTGGTCGCGGGCTGTGCGGGGCGGACGCCAGGGCCTGCCACGGACGCACAAGCGACGTCCGTGTCGCCTCTCGCCTCGATTCCCGCGGATGCGGTCTATTCGACGCCGCTGCCCACTGTCACCCTCACGCCGACCCAGGAGGCGCAGCCGATGATCGTCACCATCGGGCTGTGGCTGCCCGAGGAGCTGGATCCCTACGGCGCGGGAGCGGGTGCAGATGTCTTGGCACGGCAATTGAACGATTTCAGCGAGGCCTACCCCGACGTCCAGGTCGAGGTGACGGTGAAGAAGGTCCATGGCCGTGGCGGTCTGTTCGATTTCCTGCGCACGGCCAAGGACGCCGCTCCTTCGGTCCTGCCTGACCTGGTGGTGATGGACGCAAACGACCTGGCGACCACAGCCAGCTCGGGCCTGATCCAACCGCTGGACGAGCTCGTCTCGCCACCTGAATTGAACGGGCGGTTCCCCTTTGCCACCGAATTGGGTGCCGTCGCCGTGCCGGACACGGACGAGACGGCCACGATGGGTTTTGTCATCGGTGTTGACATGCAGCAGGTGGCCTACCGCACCGAGTTGTTCGATTCGCGCCCCATCTCGTGGACTCAGGTGGTCTCTCCGCCTGTTCCCATGCTCTTCGCCGCCAGTGGCCGCGACCGGGAAGTCAACGATGCGACGCTGATCCAGTACCTGGCCGCCGGCGGCAAGCTGACTGACCCGGAGGGCCGTCCCTACCTGGACGCGGACGTGATGGTCAGCGTGCTTGACTTCTACAGCGACTGCATGGGCACCGGCACGATCTCACCGACGGTTGCCCTGAGTATCGCGGATGCTGACCAGGCATGGGAACGGTTCCAGGCGGGTGAGGGTGGGATGGCCGTGGTGAGTGCCGGCCAGTACTGGTCGTGGGCGCAGGCGGAGGCGGACGTCGCGGACGTCGAACCTGCGCCCGGGGATGAGCTCATCGCTGCCACGTCAATACCCACCCGCGACGGACACGCCTTCAGCATCGCGCGGGGCTGGGCTGTCGCCATGGTGACGGATGATCCGGCTCGACAGGCCCTGGCGACGATGCTTCTTGAATGGCTGATTGCCCCCGCTCGCAACGGAGAGTGGACGCAGGCGGCTGGCTATCTGCCCGGCACGCGGGATGCGTTGCGTATGTGGAACCTGTCCAACGCTGACCGGGCGATGTTGCGCGGCATGATGGAGGCCGCCGTTCCAGAACCTTCGCAAGACGCGATGGCGACCGCCGGCCGGGTGATGCAGGAAGCGCTGGTGGCGGTCCTGCGGAGGCGGGCCACGCCTGAGGAGGCGGTCGAGGCCGCCGTGGAGAGCCTGGGACCATGAGCCGTTCGGGGTGGATGGGCTAAGGCTGTGCATGCGGCCAGGATGGCCGCGGTCCGAGTGGCGTTGGGGGTAGGGCTGAGCGTGGGCGAGGTGCGGGTGCGGGGCATGCGGCCAGGATGGCCGCGGTCCGAGTGCTGTTGGGGGTAGGGCTGAGCGTGGGCGAGGTGTGGGTGCGGAGCATGCGGCCAGGATGGCCGCGGTCCGAGTGGCGTTGGGGGTAGGGCTGAGCGTGGGCGAGGTGCGGGTGCGGGGCATGCGGCCAGGATGGCCGCGGTCCGAGTGGCGTTGGGGGTAGGGCTGTGGGTGAGCAAGATCTGCGCGTCGTAGCAGCGGAGTTGCAGCAGGCGGCGCTGGCTGCCGTCGAGCCCGCGGCTGCCGTGCGCCGCCACGTCCGCCGGGAGGGTGACACGCTCAACGTCGCCGGCCGCCGCTATGACCTGCGCGCATACGAGCGTGTGTTTGTCATCGGGGGTGGAAAGGCCGCCGTGCCCATGGCCGGCGCCGTCGCGGGTATCCTGGGCGCGCGGCTGACCGAGGGCGTACTTGTCACGAAATACGGCCATGCCCGGTATCCGGTCCCCGGTGTCCAGATACTCGAGGCCGGGCATCCCGTCCCCGATCAGAACGCCGTGCGCGGTGCGCAGGCGCTCGCCGATCTGGCGCGCCGGGCGGGGGAGCGGGACCTGGTTATCTGCCTCATCTCCGGCGGGGGCTCGGCGTTGCTGACGTTGCCTGTGCCGGGCCTGGCCCTGGCCGACCTGCAGGCGCTCACCGGCGCGCTTCTGCACGTCGGCGCGACGATCAACGAGATGAACACCGTGCGCAGGCACTGGTCGCGCATCAAGGGCGGCAACCTGGCCCGCCTGGTCGCCCCGGCCACGCTGATCACCCTCATTCTCTCCGACGTCGTCGGCGATCCCCTCGACGTCATCGCCTCGGGCCCCACCGTGCCCGACACCACGTCGGTGGCAGATGCGCGGGCCGTGCTGGCGCGCTACGGAATCCAGTCGCCGGACGCGAGACCGACGTCTGCATCGCGCCTGGCGGGGCGCGACGTGGCAGGGTTACTGCGGGAGACTCCCAAGCCGGGCGATCCGGCCTTCGGGGGCGTGCAACACGTCGTGGTCGGTTCCAACCGGCTGGCCGCGTGTGCGGCGGTGGATAGGGCACACGAGCTAGGCTTCAACGCGCTGCTGTTGAGCACCTACGTCGAGGGCGAGGCGCGGGAGGTGGCGTGGGTGGCGGCTGCGCTGGCCAAGGGGGTACGCGCCCACGGCGACCCACTGTCGCCACCGGCCTGTCTGGTGTGGGGCGGTGAGACGACGGTCACGATTCGCGGCCGGGGAAAAGGGGGCCGCAACCAGGAATTGGCGCTCGCCGCGGCGCTGGCGCTGGAGGGCTGGCCGGGTGTGCTGGTGATGGCGCTGGCCACCGACGGCACCGATGGCCCGACCGACGGCGCGGGCGCGGTTGTCACCGGCGAGACCGTGGCCCGCGCGCGGGCGATGGGCCTCGACCCTTGGGCGGCGCTGGAGGACAACGACAGCTATCCGTTCTTCGACGCGCTGGGCGATCTGCTGCGCACCGGACCGACCGGGACGAACGTGAACGATCTGCTGTTCGTCCTGGTTGGAGGAAATTGACCTGGAGGTTAGAGGCGGATTCGAATGAATTGCGTCTGAGGAAGCGTCGGCTATGGAAGACTCTGTCGAAAAACTAGCGCAGCAACTTGACTTGCGAGACAAAATACGCACAATAAGAGCATCCTAGACCCGAGGGGTGCCCAATGTCTTTGCAGATGAATTGGAATACACAGA
>Ga0180432_10000435_pt1 | contig 67849 bp, 62 predicted proteins | sample SS_ome_10_FD_132414 | JGI IMG/M metagenome (GOLD analysis project Ga0180432, IMG submission 132414) | Hypersaline lake sediment archaeal communities from the Salton Sea, California, USA - SS_1_MS_2 metaG | ecosystem: Environmental > Aquatic > Non-marine Saline and Alkaline > Hypersaline >...
ACAGGAGGAGCGAGCAGGGATGCTCGCGGTCCGAGGGATGAGCAGGAGGCACGTTCGTAGTAAGGGCGGATGCAGACAGAGGCAAGTTCGTAGTTAGGCACGGAGGTCCGCCGGAGTGCCGTGGACACAGGAGGAGCGAGCAGGGATGCTCGCGGTCCGATGGATGAGCGGGAGGCACGTTCGTAGTAAGGGCGGATGCAGACAGAGGCAAGTTCGTAGTAAGGCACGGAGGTCCGCCGGAGTGCCGTGGGCACAGGAGGAGCGAGCAGGGATGCTCGCGGTCCGAGGGATGAGCGGGAGGCATAGGGCAGGGTGCAGCACTCGTCTGCTGATTTGCTGACTTGCTGACTTGCCGATTTGCCGAAAGGAGGCCAGAGGTGGAATTCTCGGAGTTGATTCGTGCGCGGTATAGCGTGCGGGCGTACAAGCCTGACGCGGTCGAGGACGACAAGCTGGCGCAGGTGCTGGAGGCGGCGCGGCTGGCGCCGACCGCGGCCAACCGCCAGCCCTTCCAGCTCATCGTGATCCACACGGCCGGGCGGGAGGACGAACTGCGGCGCATCTATGGCCGGGATTGGTTCGCGAGCGCGCCGCTCGTCATCTGCGCCTGCGGCCTGCCGTCCCAGGCGTGGACCCGGGGCGACGGCAAGAACTTCACCGACGTCGACGTGGCCATCGTCATGGATCACCTGATCCTGGCCGCCGCAGACCTGGGGCTGGGCACGTGCTGGATCGGCGCGTTCGATCCCGCCGCGGCGCGCGAGGTCTTGGGCCTGCCCGACGACGTGGAGCCCATTGCCTTCACCCCGCTGGGCTATCCGGCCGGGGAGCCCGGCAAGAAGAAGCGCCGGCCGCTGGACGACCTGGTGCGCTACGAGCGCTGGTGACGGAACATCCGATCCGGAAGCCCGATTCATCGGGCGCTGCTGCATAGCACGGGCAGTTTATGCCCGTGCGGCCTGCGGCCCGTGCAGCCCTCGCCATTGGCTACCAACGCCCGTGCGGCCTGCCGACCGTGCAGCTCCCGCCATCGGCTACCGACGCCCGTGCGGCCTGCGGCCCGTGCAGCCTTCGCCATTGGCTACCAACGCCCGTGCGGCCTGCGGACCGTGCAGCCCTCGCCATTGGCTACCAACGCCCGATGACTGACGGCTTCGGACTCAGGCCCGGATGCCTGCATCCGCCAGGTTCGCCGGAGCGTCGCGGGTGCGGGAGGAGCGAGCAGGGATGCTCGCGGTCCGATGGATGAGCGGAAGGCAAGCTCGTAGTAAGGGCGGATGCAGACATCCGTCCGCAGGTCCGCCGGAGCGCCGTAGGCGCGCGGGGAGCGAGCAGGGATGCTCGCGGTCCGAAGGATGTGCGCGGATAGGATCTTCTGACAAGAAATAGAATGCTGACTTGCCGATTTGCCGACTTGCCGAGAGGACTTCCCATGGAGAAAATCGCCATCTTTCTGTTGGCCGGGCCCGATATGCCCTGCCGCATGATCCACACCTTCATCTGGGCGCTGGACATCGTCGGGCGGGGTGGGGAGGCCAAGATCGTGCTGGAGGGGGAGGCCCCCCGCTGGCTGCTGGAGCTCCCCGACCCGGAGCACGGCCGCCACGGCCTGTATCGCAAGGTGAGGGACGGGGGCCTGATCGACGCGGTGTGCAAGGCCTGCGCCGTCCAGGCGCGGGCGCTCGAGGCGGCGGCCGAGGAGGGCCTGCGGCTGGTGAACGACGCCTCGGGCCACGTCAGCCTGGTGCCTTACGTCGAGGCCGGATATCGGGTCGTGATGCTCTAGCGTGACGCTGTGACGCGGGCGGGCTGCCAGCCCGCCCGCAGGACATTCGGACATCGCGTTCGGCGGTTCTGATCCTTGCCGATCTTGTTGATCCGCGTTGAGCCGTCTTGATCTATCTTGATCTGTCTTGATCTGTGTCCTACACCTATCAATCCAAGGAGGGAGACATGTTGGAAACAGGTGCAGTTGCTCCGGAGTTCACGCTCACCGCCGACGACGGCAGCCAGGTGAGCCTGTCCGATTTTCGCGGCAAGCGAGTCGTGATCTACTTTTACCCCAAGGCCGACACGCCCGGCTGCACCCGCCAGGCGTGCGCCATCCGCGACGTCTACCCCGACTTCGAGGGGGAGGACATCGCCGTCATCGGCATCAGTCCCGACTCGCCCGAGGCGCTGGTCAAGTTCCGCGAGAAGCACAACCTGCCCTTCACGCTGCTCTCGGACCCCGACCACCAGGTGGCCGAGGCCTACGGTGCCTGGGGCGAGAAGAAGATGTTCGGCAAGACCTCCTTTGGCATCCTCCGCAGCCACTTCGGCGTCGACGAGGAGGGGCGGGTGATGGAGTACAAGCTCAAGGTCAAGCCGGAGACCACGGCCGACCTGGCGGTCAAGCTGATCAAGTTGTAGACGCCGCCGCTTTGTTGACAAAGCCCAATCACATAGTATAATTGTATCGCTTCAAGTGATGCAACAAGGAGCCGCACATGGGCCTGATACGCGACGAAACCGGCCGGCTGCACATTCAAACCAAGCTCATGGCCGAATCGTTGATGGACAAAGCACTCCTGGATAGCACCGACGCGGAGACTGTCTTTCGCGCGCTGCCCAACTTGAACGTTATCAAGCTGGGCGGGCAGAGCATCATAGACCGGGGGGCCGCGGTGGTGCTGCCCCTGCTGGACGAGATCGTCGCTGCCCGGGGTGCGCACGAGCTGCTGGTGATGACCGGCGGCGGTACGCGCAGCCGCCACGTCTACGCCATCGCGTTGGACCTGGGGATGCCCACGGGCGTGTTGGCCAAGCTGGGCGCCAGCATCAGCGAGCAGAACGCGCTCATGCTCTCGATCCTGCTCGCGCCGCACGGCGGCATCAAGATCGGCCACGACGACCTGGTGAAGTTGCCCGCCTACCTGGACCTGGGCTCGATCCCGGTGATGCACGCCATGCCGCCGTACGGCCTGTGGGAGGAGCCAGCGCTGCGGGGGCGCATCCCGCCCCATCGCACCGACAGCGGCGTCTTTCTCACCGCCGAGGTGGTGGGGGCCAAGCGCTGCATCCTGGTCAAGGACGAGCGTGGGCTCTTCACCGCCGATCCCAAGAAGGATCCCAAGGCCGAGTTCATCCCTGAGATTGAGGTCCAAGAGCTGCTGGCGCTGGACCTGGCCGACCTGGCGGTGGAGCGGGCGATGCTGTTCGCGCTGGCCCGCGCCCGCAGCGTGCGCGAGGTGTTCATTATCAACGGACGGGAGCCAGGCAACCTGGCGCGCGCGTTGGCCGGGGAGAACCCGGGCACGCGTATCTATCGAGACGCACGGCCAGACCTTTAGGGTCTCGCAGACCCTAAAGGTCTTCTGGGCGAGACCTGGCACGCGCTAGAGACCTTTAGGGTTTCTCAAACCCTAAAGGTCTTCCGGGTGCGACCTGCGCGGGCCGCGCGGGCGCGGGGGCGACACCTCGTAGGTGCCGCCCTCGATCTGCAGCGCGTGCCCCTCGATCAGCGCCAGCGCGACCTGGCGACGGGCCTGCGCGACGATGCGCTGGAACGTCGAGCGGGAGACGCCCATGCGCTGGGCGGCGTCGGCCTGGGTCAGGTTCTCGACGTCGGCCAGGCGCAGGGCCTCCATCTCCTCGTGGAGCAGCGTGACGCGGGCGCATTTGTCCAGCGGCACGCCCGCTGGCTTGTAGATGGCCGGTCGGGGCGTTCGGGTCAGGACGCGCCGCTTGCGAGGACGGGGCACGTGGCGGTCACTCCTCGTCCCGCTCGTGGCGCTGCCGGCGGCGGCCCTTCTGGCCTTGCTCTGCGCGGCCTTCGCCCTCGGCTCCCTCGGCGTGCTCGCCCCGGGGCAGGTAGACGATCTCCGCGCCGGTTTCGGTGGCGATCTTCTCCAGCTCTGCCCGGCGGACGCGGGTCTTGTACACCCGCAGGTCGACGCCGTGGGCCGCGACGATGGCGAAGCGGGGCCGGCCAGCGCCCTGGCCCACGTGGCGACGGTGGCGGACGAATATCCTGCTCATTACGGGACCTCCTGTGAGGGTTCCTGATTGCACGGGGCGCGCCTGGGCGCGCCTCTGCGACATATAGGCGGTTTTGGGCATATGCCCAAAACCAGTATACACGATTTGGAAAGGTTTGTCAACCGGATATGATCTTCATTGGATTGGACGATACAGACACGCTGGAATCGCGGGGCACCGGCCACCTGGCGCGGCAGATCGCCGCCGCGCTGGCCACCGACTATCCTGTGCTGGGCGTGACGCGTCATCAACTGCTGGTGGACCCCCGCGTCCCGTGTACGAAGAAGAACAGCAGCGCGGCTATCGTGCTGGGCGCGAACGGCAGGGTTGACCTTGCGGCGCTGATGGCGCGCGTGCAGACGCTGATGCTGGCGGACTTCCAGCCGGGCAGCGACCCGGGCTTGTGTGTGGCGCGCGACGTGCCCGCTGAGGTCGTCGACTTCGGCCGCCAGGCCCAGCGCCGGCTCCTGACCCAGGAGGAGGCGCGGGCGCTTGCGGCGGCCCACGGCATCCCCCTCGTGGGGTTGGGCGGTGACCAGGACGGCGTCATCGGCTCGCTGGCGGCGGTGGGGCTGGTCGCCAGCGGCGACGACGGTCGCTACGTGCTCGTCGGCCGCTCGCGCGAACTGAGCGGCCTGCAGCCGGTTTCGGCGCTGCTGGAGGCGGGCATATCCGCCGTGCAGACCCGGGATGGCAGCCCGGTCACCGGCGGCGTGGTGCAGGCGGACAAACTGCGCCCGGCCCGGCGCGGAGGCCGGCCCATCGCCGTCGTCGAATGGGCCGACGACTGCTGGCGAGCCCTGAAGCTCGACTGATGAGGTGGGACGCACTTGGTTTTCGTTCGAAAATTCGACTTCCAGGACTTACAAACGCCTCAATGGCCATCAAAGGCGGACGTCCGCGTCCGCGTTTTCGGGCCAGGAAGTGCGTCCCACCTGACGAGATAGGAACGCAGCTCCCGTGACCGGCATTGTGCGGGTCGAGCAGGCGGCGTATCGCTATCCGCAGAACGACTATGGCTTGGCCCCCGTCTCGCTGTCCATTGGGCCGGGGGAATCGGTCTTCGTCACCGGGCCGTCGGGATGCGGCAAGAGCACCCTGGCGCGCTGCCTGACCGGCTTGATCCCCCACCTCTATCACGGCCACCTGACGGGCGAGGTCTGGCTGGACGGCCTGCGCACCCGTGACGAGCGCCTGTGGCGCTTGGCCGAGCGGGCGGGCCTGGTTTTCCAGAACCCCGCCGCGCAGATGCTGGCCGTGTCGGTGGAGGAGGAGGTCATCTTCGGGCTGGAGAACCTGGGCCTCCCGCGCGACGTCATCCGCGAGCGGCTGGAGGCCACGCTGACCCGCTTCGGCTTGCAGGCGCTGCGCAACCGCTCTCCGCACACGCTATCGGGGGGCGAGCAGCAGAAACTGGCCCTGGCGGCGATCGTCGCCCGCCAGCCGCCGGTCCTGGTGCTGGACGAGCCGCTCTCGATGCTCGACACCAGCGCCGCCGCCGAACTGATAGACCACCTGGCGGACCTGGCCCGCGCCGGTACCGCCGTCGTCATCTGCGAGCACCGGTCCGAGCCCGTGCGCCAGATCCCCGACCTGCGCACCATAGACCTCGACGGGCAGGCACAAGGCGGGCAGGTACAAGACCTGCCCCTACCACCCTCCGACGGACCGCCGGCATCCTGCCGGCATTCCATCCTCCGCCCTCCACCCTCCAACGGACCGCCAGCATCCTGCCGGCACTTCGCTCTCCACCCTCCAACCTCCGACGGACCGCCGGCATCCTGCCGGCATTCCACCCTCCAACTCACCGTCTCCGACCTGGAGGTCCGCCTGGGTGGCCGTCCCATACTTCCGGGCCTGAGCTTCTTGGCACACGGGGGCCAGGTGCTGGCCGTCGTGGGGCGCAACGGCGTGGGCAAGACGACGTTGCTGCGGGCGCTGGCCGGCCTGCAGAAGCACACCGGTTCGGTGACCGTGGACGGCGGCCCGCCGGACCTGGGGATGGTCTTCCAGAACGCCGACCTGCAGCTCTTCAACGCCAGCGTCCGTGAGGAGATCCTCTTCCGGGTGCCCGATCCGGACATGGCGCGCTACGCCTGGCTGCTGGACCTCCTGGGATTAGGGCGCTACGAGGCGGTTCCGCCATTGCTGCTGAGCGAGGGGGAGAAGAAGCGGGTGGCGCTGGCGACGGTGCTCATGCGCGGACCACGCCACGGCGTCCTGCTGGACGAGCCCGCGTTGGGCCAGGATGCGGCCCACAAGTCCCGGCTCATCCGGCTCGCCCGCGCGCTGGCCGAGGCCGGGCAACTGGTGATCCTGACCACCCACGACCTGGGCCTGGCCGCCGGGGCCGACCGCCTGTTGCTTCTGGGGCCCGAGGGCTTCGTGGCCGACGGCCCGCCCGCCCAGGTGCTGCGCGACGACGGCGCGTGGGCGCGATTGGGCCTCCTGGTGCCGGATTGGGTGCGCGAGGGGGTGACTGAGTAGCCGATGGCCAGACCCGGTACGTCCGATCGCAAGGGGAGACTGCTGCTGGTCGAGGACTCGCCGCTGCGGGCCGTGGACCCGCGCACCAAGCTGGCGCTGAGCGTGTGCGCCTCGCTGGCGGTGATGTTGTCGCTGGAGAAGATCGCGATCTTCATGGTTGTCTATGCGCTGCTGCTGCTCTGGGCGCGCCTCATGCCCGAGGCACTGTGGCAGATCTGGCGTCTCAAGTGGGTGCTCATCCCCCTGTTCCTGGTGGACTGGTTGCTGGTGAGTTTGGAGCTGGCGGCCATCGTCACGCTGCGCATCATCCTGCTGACGGGCGTCTTCACCCTCTTCGTCGGCACGACCACGCCCAGCGAGATGCGCCTGGCTATGGAGTGGCTGCGCGTGCCCTATCGTTACGCGTTCAGCCTGAGCCTGGCCTTCCAGAGCGTCAATCTGCTGGACGACGAATGGCGGGCCGTGCGCGAGGCCCAGCGTTCCCGGGGGGCGTGGGCTCCTCGCTGGTCGGGCTGGCGTGGGCTCGTCGACCAAGTGCGCGATTTGGTGGCGCTGACCGTGCCCGTCGTCGTCCTGACCACCAAGCGGGCCTGGGCCATGACCGAGGCGGCATACGCCCGGGGCTTCGATTCCCCCCGCCGCCGCCCGTACCGCCGCCTGTCTATGGGCGGTCTCGACTGGGCCCTCCTGGCGGGCGCTGTGGCCACCGCCGCGGCCCTCTTACTCTGGAGATAGATGCAAGACGCACGACGCATGACGCACGACGCAACACGCAAGACGCACGACGCAACACGCACGACGCAACACGCACGACGCATGACGCATGACGCATGACGCAAGACCCATAGCGCACCACGTCATTACGTATCAATTCAGGAGGTACAATTGTGTCCCAACGTACACGCATTCTCATCGCCGTACTCATCCTCGTCGTCTTGGTCGGAGCGATCCTGGGGATAGACGCCCTGCGGCGACGCAGTAGCCCGACGCCGGCCGACGCCCCGGTGGTGCTGGAGGCCGGCAGCATCCCCATCTACGTGAACGGGACGTTGGCCGCCGGCTTCACGCCCGACGATCTGGCGGAGCTGGAGCAGGTCAGCTTCGTGGATGCCGAGGAGGGCAAGACGCAGGAGGGCTGGCTGCTGAGGGATGTCCTGTTGCTGCATCTGGCGCAGCGCGATCTGGATCCCGACACCCTCGTCACCGTCATCAGCACCAGCCGCGACAAGTCGGCGCAGTTGACCTGGGCCGAGGTGGACGATCCGGCCAACAGCGTCATGTTCGATCTCTCGGGCCGTGGCACGCTCAAGCTGGTCTCCCTGCTCGAGAGGCTGGACGTCCGCGACGAGTGGATTCAGGACGTGGACAAGATCGAAGTCGTGAACCAGTAGCTCGCCACTTCCTGGTCGATCGAGGTCATTCCTGATATGAAACAACGCTACTTCTCTACCTTTCAGCTCATCCTGCTCGCCTTGTTCTCGGCGCTCGTCGTGGTCGCCAAGATCGCGCTGCGCCTGCCGCTGCAGTTGTCCGGCCATTCGGGTGTCTTCTGGATGGCGCTGGTCATCATCGCGGCGGGTGTGGTGCCCAAGCGCGGGGCCGCCAGCCTGGTCGGCCTCACCTCCGGCGTCATCGCGTCCTTCTTGGGCATGGGCGACTTCGGCGCGCTCAACACGTTCCTCTCCTACACCGCCGTGGGCGTCGGCACCGACCTGATGCTCCTGCTCCTGGGCAGCCCCGAGAACCTGCTGATCGCGACACTGGCCGCCACGGTGGGCCACTTCTGCAAGTTCGTGGTCAAGTGGTCGTTGGGCGCGATCACGGGGGCGCCCGTGGGGTTCGTAGCCCTTGGATTGACCAAGGCGATCGTGGGCTACATCGTCTTCGGGGCCCTGGGTGGGCTGCTGGGCGGCTTGACGCTGGCGGCGCTGCGCAAAGCGGGCTTCTTCACCTACATCGCCGAGAAGCGGTAGCCGTGTCTCGTACGCGGCCACCCCAGTAGGGGCAGGTCTTGTACCTGCCCTTCGCACGTAGGCCCCGTCTACAACTGAGGGCATAGGGCCGTCAGATCCGGGGAGGGCCAGGATTTACTCCTGGCCCTCCCCGGTTTGTTTTGCCTTGCCTCTCCGTCACCGGCGGACCCAAACCGCCGGTGTTGCTACTCAGCCAAGGTGGGACGCACTTGGTTTTCGTTCGAGAATTCGACTTCCAGGACTTACAAACGCTGTTTTCGAGCCAAGAAGTGCGTCCCACCTGAGCAGTAACCCGCCGGTTTCTAATGCGGATTTAATATACGAGTATTGATTTTATTATAAAGATGATATATAATTGCTTTTGAACGATAGGCAGAGCCTGACTGAATGGGAGAGAAGGAGAGCCTGGGCGATGGGGCAGCGGACGATAAGCAAGGGAACCATCCGAAAGATTGCGCGTTGGTGCGGCTGGCTGGCGTTGGCACTGCTGCTCGTGACGATGCTGAGCGGCTACGGAATCAGCCAGTTCCGCGTGGTGGACCGAGTGACGTTTGGCCTCCTGAGCAAGGCGATTTCTCACAGGTTGCATCTCAACATCGAGATTCCGTTGCTCGTCCTCACGCTGCTTCACGTGGGACTGGTTCTCTGGGGGAGACGGTCGGTCTCCAAGAGGAGGTAGACTGTGCTGAGAGGGAAGTGGACCGCGCTTGCGTTAGTGCTATTGCTAGGGACTGTGTTGGCGGCCTGCGGCCAGGCGGACGCCGGTCCAGATGCCGCCGTATCGGACGTGCCGGAATCGCCGGAGCTCGAGGCCGTCGAGATTCGGGAATACCAGGGTGAGGACCTGTCCTCCATTGACAGCTTCCGGGAGAACTCCATCGCCGGGCCGCAGAACGTGTCTCTGGAGGACTACGAACTGAAGGTCACGGGCCTCGTGGAGACGCCGCTGGCGCTTGCGTACGAGCAGGTCCTGGATCGTGAGCAGTACAGCAAGGTGGTGACGCTCTACTGCGTGGAGGGCTGGGACGCCACGATTCTCTGGGAGGGGGTCCTGCTGGAGGATCTGCTGGCGGAGGCGGGCGTCCAGGACGACGCCGTGATCGCCATTTTCCACGCCGCCGACGGCTACACCTCGTCCCTCACGCTGGACTACATCCGGGAGAACCGGATTCTGCTGGCGCACAAGATGAACGGCGTGACGCTTCCGCCGGAGCGCGGATTCCCGTTCCAGGTGGTCGCCGAGTCGAAATGGGGATACAAGTGGGTCAAGTGGGTGACTGAGATCGAGCTTTTCGCGGACGCCGACTATCAGGGATTCTGGGAGGCTCGCGGCTACAACAACGACGGCGACCTCTCCGGCCCGATATTCGAATGAGGAGGTGGCAAGATGAACAAAGCGGTGCTGATTCTGAGGCTCGTGATCATAGGTCTATTCCTCTTCGTCGTCGTGATGGCGATGATCAGCGCGGGTTACATCAGCTTTACGAAGGAGAGCAGCGACATGGATGTGAGGGGCGTGAGTACGGTTTCGGTGCCGGGCAATGGCATACCGCCCATAGACGCGGCGGCGCCGGCCGATACGGAGGTGGCGACCTTCGCGTTGGGCTGATTCTGGGGGCCTGACTCCCGGTTCGGGAGCTTGCCCGGGGTCGTGCGCACGCGCGTTGGATACGCGGGCGGGACCACCGAGAACCCCACCTACCACAATCTGGGCGATCACAGCGAGACGATCCAGATCGAGTACGATCCGGCCCAGATTTCGTACGAGGAACTGCTGGACGTCTTCTGGAGCAGCCACGATCCGAGCACGCCGGCCTGGTCGCGGCAGTACATGTCGATCATCTTCTACCACGACGAGGCGCAGCGCAGCTTGGCACTGAAGACGAGAGATCGCCAGGCCGCCGCGTTGGACCGCGAGATCGTCACCGAGATCGTGCCCGCCGGTGAGTTCTACCTGGCGGAGGACTACCATCAGAAGTACCGGCTGCAACAGACGCCGGCGCTGATGGCCGAGTTCGAGGCCATCTACCCGGACGAGGCCGATTTCGTGGCTTCAACCGCCGCGGCGCGTGTGAACGGCTATCTCGGCGGCAACGGGACGTGCGAGGGCCTGCGGGCGGAGTCAGGCGAGCTTGGGCTGTCGCCTGAGGGTGTGCAGAGGCTTGTGAGCCGGGTCTGCCGTTAGTAGTGCCATAGGTAGAGCATCGGTTTTCTAGGTCGTCGCTGGACGCGCCAGGCTCCCTGGCCATGAGAGCCTACCTGTCCGTCCTCGGTGGGCGGATAGGGCTCCAGATTTCAGTTTTTGCCTCGACTGTCACTGTGCAGCCTCCTCGCCCTGCTGACCGCGAGCATCCGTGGGAGGCTGAAAACCCTCTGGCTCACTCCCTGGCCCGAACGAGGCGCAACCACCGCCTGGCCCTGTGTGGGAATCGGGGCCTACCTACACGGTTATCAGCACTTTCCCTACAACAAATGCTAGGCTTTCCCTACAGACAAAAGGGGGTGCTTTGTGGTACAATAGTACCGGGCATCGGAACGGGCTTCGCGCCGCATTGCAGAACATCGAGCGATACTACCTGGACAGACCTACTCGAGAGGAGACTATGAACGCCGGGAAGTCCATCGTGGCGGGCCTGGTGCTGGAGCTAATCCTGCTCGTTCTCGTGGGAGCCGCCCTGGCTGCCGTAGAGAGCCCACCCGGCGTTGTCATCAGCGAACTCGCTTGAATTGAGGACCATCATCTCTTCCAACGACGAGTGGATTGAGCTGTATAGCAACACCAACAGCTCGATAGACCTCACCGGCTGGAGCCTGAATGCCGCCGATGGGACCCCCTCCATATCGCTAAATGGAAGCACCCCCTGGTGGATGTTTCCTACTCGAACGGACTGACGGCGATTCTGTCCCGGGCGTGACCGGGGACCTGATCTATATCCCTAATCCAAACCTGCGACTGTACAAGGAGACAACTTCATGAATCGGACTTCATTGAGCGACCGGCTGTGCTATGCCTTCGACAACCTCATGGCGAAAGGCACTGTTGCACTGATTGGCTGGCTGGCGTTGGTTTCTGTATTGGTGATACTGGTCGTTTCCTTAGTCGTCTGGTTCACGGGGATAAGCTGCGAGGCCAGCAGTGTTGATCAAGTCTGGGCCTACCTGATGCTGACTCTGAATCCCGACGCGTTGCACTTTGGCCCTTGGTCTTCCCGGCTGGCTACGCTGGTCATCGTCTTCGCCGGCATCTTCGTGATGAGTACGCTCATCGGTGTGCTGACCACCGGAATTGACACCAGGCTCGCAGAACTGCGCAAGGGACGTTCCAAGGTCATCGAGACCGGTCATACCGTCATCTTGGGCTGGTCTGCGCAGATATTTCCCATCATCTCCGAACTGGTTGCTGCAAATGAGAACCAGCCAAGGTCCTGCATCGTCATCCTGGGCGATAAGGACAAGGTGGAGATGGAAGACGAAATCCAGGACAAGGTGGGTAACACTGGCCACACCCGTATTGTCTGCCGACGTGGAAACCCGATCGAAATGGCCGATCTGGAACTTGCGAGCTTGCGCACTGCCAAATCAATCATCATTCTCGCGCCTGATGGCGATGATCCCGACTCCAGCGTGATCAAAACGATGCTGGCGATCACCAACGACCCTAATCGCCGGCCTGAGCGTTATCACATCGTGGCTGCGATTCACGATCCCCGTAACATGGGAGCAGCGCGGATTGTCGGTCGGGACGAAGTGGAATTGGTATTGACGGGCGGTCTGATCGCGCGAATTATGGCGCAAACCTGCCGCCACTCGGGCTTGTCCGTGGTGTACACCGATTTGATGGACTTCGCGGGCGACGAGATCTACTTCCAGGTCGAGCCGCGGCTCGTCGGCAAGACATTCGGCGAAGCATTACTGGCCTACGAAGACTCGGCGGTAATCGGGCTGTGTGCCAAAGCAGGAAGACCGACACTCAACCCACCGATGAACACCGTTATCCAGGACAGAGACCAAATCATCGCGATTTCAGAGGACGACGACACAGTCGTGTTGTCGGGGCTGACGGACCTGGGAATCAACGAAGGGGCAATCCAGACGGTTCAACATGCAGACCCGGCGCCGGAACACGTGCTCATCCTGGGCTGGAATTGGCGCGCGCCATCTATCATCGACGAACTGGAGCACTACATCGCGCCCGGCTCGACAGTCGCCGTGGTGGCCGATTCCGCGGACGCCGAAGCCCAAATTGCGCTCCACAACACAGGGACAAGCGGGCAGACCGTCACATTCCAATGGGGTGACACTACCGACCGGCATACGCTGGACGGATTACCGTTGGAGACGGTCAATCACGTGATTCTCTTGTCCTATTCCGACTTGCTCGATACCCAGCGGGCCGATGCTCACACGCTGATCACGCTGCTGCATCTACGCGATATTGCCGAGCGCACAGAGTGTTCGTTTTCTATTGTCAGTGAGATGCTGGACATTCGCAATCGGAATCTGGCCGAGGTCACGCGGCCCGACGACTTTGTGGTAAGCGATAGACTGATTAGCCTGATTCTGTCGCAGATTTCTGAGAACAAGGCTCTCGGGGCCGTCTTCGCTGATCTGTTCAACGCAGAGGGATCAGAGGTCTACCTCAAGCCGGCAGCCGACTACGTACAACTGGGCGAGCCTTTGAACTTCTACACAGTGGTGGAGGCGGCTCGGCAGCGGGGCGAGGTGTCGCTGGGCTACCGGGTGCACGCCGGCGCCGACGACGCGACGAGAGCCTATGGGGTGGTCTTGAATCCGAACAAGTCGGTCCCGGTCGCTTTCGCGGAGCAGGATCGGATTATTGTACTGGCCGAGGATTGAGAAACGGGCGGCTGCTGCCCTGTGGTTGTTTGACATCTGCAAAGCTTTGCATCCGAAGTGACAATCAAGGGGGGGGAAAATGGGAGTACGTTTCGGCAAGAGTATCCGCGTGGGTAAACACTTCCGCATCAATGTCAGCAAGAGCGGCATAGGCGCAAGTGTTGGAGTAAAGGGGTTGCGTGTAGGAACGGGACCAAGGGGATCGCGAATCACTGCGACTGTCCCCGGCACCGGTATCAGCCATTCAACGCGAATAGGTGGCAGGAAGCAGCCACATCGAAAGCCTTCTGCATCATCAACTGCGAGACCAAAACCAGTTACGAGGATTCCTTCTCCCGGAATCCTTGCGCCGAAACACAAGAAGGAAATCGTCAAAGGATTGAATCACTACATCAACAATCGCATAGACAAAGCCCTTCCCCACTTCTTGTCGGCGGCCGACAAAGATGCTTGTGCAGCCATGATTGCTGGAATCATCTTGGCAAAGCAGGATGGGAAGGAAGCGCAAGCTATCAGCTTGCTGGAGAACATTGTCAAGAGTGATGCTGAATTTCCAACACCTATGATGAATCAGTACATTACATCGGCTCATATCCAGATGAACATTACAGACAACGCTACGGTTACCGTACCGATGGATGGCCTTGCTGTAGTTCTAGTGTTGGCTGAACTATACCAAGACCAGAACCGAATTGATGAGGCTATTGGGCTGCTTGAAGAAGTGGAGGCAATAGCCTCGGAGCCAGCTATGACTCTCTCGTTGTGTGAGTTATATGCAGAGCGTGATCTGTGGGATGGAATCATTGAACAAGCCAAAGGAATAGAGTCGGAAGATGACATCACTCTGGAAACCATGATCCTATATGGGCGAGCAATGCAGAAGAAGGGGCTGCATGACGCAGCGATCAGTGTGTTTGGCAAAGCCCTAAGGAGGAAGAAAAGCCGTTCCCCAGTTCTTCTCTGCGAAGCGAAGTACTGGAGAGCGGTTTCGTATTTAGCGGTAGGCAAGAGAAGTCAAGCAAACAGAAGCTTTCAGGAAGTCTATGCTGAATCACCCGATTTCCGTGACGTACGCACCTATTTGTCTGTCTAGAGACTATGCTTGGATGATGTGCATATGCACAAGCGGATTCATTCCTCTCTGGGCTATCTCACGCCATCCGAATTCGAGGCGTGGTGGCGCGGCGAGCACGCTTTGGCCCTCGAGTTTGAACAAATATTGGCCTGAAAAGCGTCCAACTTTCAGGGGGCAGTTCACAGCGCCAATAGACACCGTGACCTCCTGAGATCGGTCAGCTGGCAACTCGTCTTCTCAAGATTCCCCTGAGCAACGCTCTGATCATGGAGAGAAGTATGTAGTTGCGTTGAGGGGCATAGTAAGGGGTGCCGTTGGGAAGAGTGGCTCCTTCGAGCGATTTGGCTCGGCCAAGCTGCTCATCTGTGATCCTAGCCCCTCGCAGATTGGCACCACTAAGGTCAGCATTACCAAGATCAGTTTTCTCCATCAAATCGGCGTCACTAAGGTCAGCGTCAGTCAGGTCAGCTCCCTTGACAACGGCTCCCCGAAGATCAGCCTTCCGTAGGTCAGCTCCTCGTAGGTTGACTCGGTCCAATTGGGCATCTCGGAGATTGGCTCCTCTCAGATTGGCTCTGGACATATCAGCTCCACGCAGGTCGTGGTGAGTCAGATATGCCCGGGCCAAATCTGCTCCCTGCAGGTTCTCATCCGGTCCCACCATATACGCCCCCATCGCACTTGGATCAACTCCCGCCGGCCACTGCGTTTCGACACTATACACAACTCCATCCAAGCACGCACAGTCCAAGCAAGCATCGGATAGATTCGCTCCACTGAGATCAGACTTACTCAGGTTGGCCTTGTTCAGATTAGCACCCTGTAAGTCAGCACGACGCAGATTGACCTCGCTCAGATCAGCCCCACTCAAATCAACCTCTTTCAACTCTGCCTCACTCAAGTCAGCCCTGCCGACTTCGGCAATACTGGCTCCACTCAGGTCAATCCCGCGCAGATTGGCCCCATTCAGCTTAGCTCCTCGCAGATTGGCTCCGCTCAGGTCAACTCCTCCCAAAGACCCATCCTCAAGCCATCCATGTGCTCTGAGCTCCCTCGCCGCGCGCCTTGCAAGCGCATTATCTGGACCAGCCATATCATCTATGAGTTGCCGCCTGAGTTGCCTCTCGGCCAGCTTTTCGGTCAGGCGCTCAACGACAAGCACTGTAACAGCGATACTCGCCAGTTCGGTGCTGATATTTGCATAGAAGTCTTCGAGTATTTGCCCAAGCGGCTCTACTAGATGCAGTCCGCCATGTTGATCGCAGTATCCCAATAATGCGATTGCTCCGGCAAACACAAGCAGCAGGATCCCAACCCTGTGAAAAGTCGACCATCCTTCCATCGAGATACCTCCTCAACATAGGCGCGTTGTCCTCTCTGGGCGACAGCCAACTTGGTCGACCTCAGACGCAGCGTTCACTGAGCACCAAGACCCTGCTGTCCAACGATTGCCTGAATCCAGACCGATGTTGTGCTATATGGCGTGTAGGACAGAATGTGATCGGAACTCACACTCGACGAAATCCCGATACTTGACTGGGCCCATCCTGCTTCGTCTCTCCAGGCTGCGTCTATCTTCTGAACAGCAGTGATCTCCCCTTCGCCTTGCGGTGCACAGCCGAAACCTCCTCTTCTCGGTCGCTAAGGTTGATCTCATCGACTGGAGTATTCGCGACGGCTGCATAGAGATCAAGGTATCCACTAGAGAAGGGTAGTTCTCTGGCAAAATCACCCAGGTCTATCAACACGTCTGCCATATACAGGTATTCACCAACCTCAACGCCGGCCTTGCACTGATTCTTGAATATCGAGATCAGCCTGTTGATTTCACTCCTGAATCCGGTTTGAGTGATTCCTGCGTGACCAGCAACGACAAGGGAACGAATAGATTTGGCAATCGAACCGAAATACACCCCCTCCAATGTGTCATCTAGTGCAATGAAGTGTCTGGGGCGCAAACTGACAAATCTTACCCCTTTTAGATCGACATCAAGCTTAACGAGCTGGGCGCGAAACTCGTTTTGATCCTGGTCCAGGGCAATACTGGCATGACGTCCCGCGCGCGCATCATCTCCCAACTCGTTCAGTAGCATAGCGAGCAGGGCATGCGCGCGGGGGAATGGAGCGTTGGCCCTATGTATTGCCAATGCAAGCTCAGAGGCCACATCAAGCTTCAGAGCGTCGGTCAATTCGTCTTCCCCTGCGCCGGATAACACCTCCATAGCGCTTTCAAAATGCTCTACAGCCTCGGGAGAAGGCTCTGCAATCGGTAGAGAAGCCAATTGCTCGGCTTCTGGTACAGAACCAGTTTGCTGGACATGGTCGAAGATTTGTTGCCTCTCGGCTTCCGTGGACTCAATGAACCGCATAGCATCATCTGTACCGATACTGCGCAAGCTCTCTAGCACATTTCGACGTACAACGGGGTCTCGGTCGTTGTAGGCATCAATGAGACGCGGAACCAAATCAGGGGCACCAGACTTGCCCAACCTGTACGCTGCAGCCCTCCGTTGACTGTCGGTGCCCGTCCGCAAGTCTGAAAGCAGTTTCTCGTTCATCACTAACCTCCGACTCCTTTCATCCGCAACCTAAGCCTGTCGACTGCTATATGGCGCTCTGTCGATCTCGTCCGTTGCGGACAGAAGAAATGTACCGTCTATGTGGTCGCTTATTGTCAAACTCGTGGCGGCAGATATTCGGGCAGACCCGATCTTGCCGCGTCGTTCTTCTGATAATGCGAGCATGGCTACGCACGACAGATTCCTGCCAATCCCTGCCGGCACTCCACCATTCAACTGCTGACAGCGACTGGAGCCTTGGGATGAGCGGCTCTTGCTTAAGCGGATGGCAGCTCGCTCCCTTTTTCGCCCCTGTACTCCAACGCTTGCAAGACACCCTCGCGGTCAACACGACTGGGCCTGTTGATTTCGCACCCATGGCCACTGCCGCAGGTAGATCAGCTCTATGAAGAGTGAGCCTGTCCACCAGTCCAGGTTCAAACCCAATCCAAGCCTATGTTTGCCACCACTCTTTCTCTTCATCAACCGCTTCTTCCCTGCGGATTCTGCCCAAGCTGTCTTGTGCCCACAATTGACCATTGATGTATTCACCAAGACGTACACCATAGAATCGGGCCCAATCCCTTGGCTCATTTATATCAATGGCCTGTGTCTCAGCTTGTTCTATGTCACCCGGCAGGTTCAAGCGGCCATCGTATAATCTTCCATCAGGCATTATTGATCCACATAGTGACGAAGCGTGAGCAAGCTGGGAAGCCTTGAGCGTAGTGCCTTCCAAGTTCGCGGAAGACAGACTAGTATCGTGTAGCTTTGCTTCGGTCAGACGAGCTCCTTCCAGATTGGCATTGCTCAAGTCCACACCTCTTAGGTTAGCATAGCTAAGGTAAGCACCTGCCAATGAGCCATCTGTCAACCACCCAAGATGCCGCAATTCTTTGGCTGCCGACCCCGTTATTTCACTGTGTGGACTGCGAAGTTTCTTTATCAATTTGCGCTGTAGTCTACGCAGTTCTTCTTGTTTCTCCGTTGCGCGTCTTTCCCTGCCGCCTATCACTACGTCTATCAATATGAACGTTAGAAAAGCCCCTAGCATTTCCGTTGAGAAATTCTGTAATGCACCCGACCACCATTCGCCCAAGACATAGTGGGCTTGGAGGAATACAACGGATGCTATACCGGTCACAACGGCACTCCCTGCCACGATACTGAGAACAGCCCTGTTACTTAGCGTGCTGAAGAGTCTTTTCGTTTGCTTCATAGTAAGCCGCTCCAAAGAAGACGCTCTATGCAGCCATCGCAGTAGGAACTGCCATTCACCCAACAGTCCCTGCACAGATCCCGGCGTGCGGTCCGGGAGTGGCGGCGGGGTGGGCGACCGCCCTCGTGACTATGACTTAGCCCGCTTTGATGCGCGGGGATCTACTATCTCTAGCAGCTTTCCTGCGTTGTAGGTATGAAGTGAGAAGTAATCCGGCACTAGCTATCCAGAGCACGACATCGAGGATCACCTCGACTGAGTTGATCATGTTCCAGATGATGGGCTGATTCACGAATCTATAGACAGCGGAGCCAGCAGGAATCAGAAGAAACGCGCTCATCTGGGCAATAAGGCGAATCGGAAGAGTTCTGGCTATGTATTGCTGGATTTCGGGAGATGACTCCAAGTTGTGGATTGTTTCAGGTGATGAAGAGAGTTCTGCCTCCTTAGCCGAGAGACTGGCTATGTATTGCACCTCGTGGCTTATGATGCGGTCTTCTAGTACGTAGAGCGCTGTGAGAACCAGAGAAGTGGGTATTGCAAGTGCCAATATGGTGGGTGCAGGAGAGGTAGCTTTGACTCCACCGAACTCGATGCCCGATGCAAGAGCTAGAAAAGCGGCTTGAACCAATAGCTGAGTCTTCAGCCATTGATCTCTGTGCTCAATACGAAAGACCAACTGGTCACAAGCGGTTCGGTAGCAACTCAATAAGTAGTGGATCCTCACGGGTTTTTGTGAGGGTTCTTGTTCAGGCATCCGATACTTGCCTCTTTTGGATCAAGTGAAGCGGGGTACCGCGTAGGGACTTATACGGCGCGAAGCCGCCACATAGTCGAGGGTTGAACGTAGTCGCATATGACGCAGGCCCATTGTCCAGCAAGAAAGAAGAGCAGCGCCCTCTCCCCAGGGGAACACGCTGCTCTCTCATGCCTTGCCTCGTCGCCATCAACTGCCCGCATTTCCCACCCTCCAACAGAGAACACCAGGCCCTTGGCTATACCGTCACCGCTATTATACGACGTTTTACCGACAAGGTCAACATGCACAGAAATATTGTGTGGGGCTTAGCACAATGCCCACCAGAAGGATAGCGGGCTGGCAAGGAGTTGCGGGCGGTGCCCTCTTATGCTCGACTGGGCGTACCCGATTGATTATTAATGTAAATATAATATAAATTTATTGATTTTATTGTGGAAATGTGGTATCATATACTCGATTTCACGTGTTCTGCCATTCGACGCTTCGGGACGAACCACGGAGGATAGGGAAAAGTGTCCAATCACCTGGCAAACGAGACCAGCCCATACCTGCTCCAGCACGCCGACAACCCGGTGGACTGGTTCCCCTGGGGGGAAGAGGCGCTGCGCAAAGCGAAGGCCGAGGACAAGCCTGTCTTCCTCAGCATCGGCTATTCGGCCTGCCACTGGTGCCACGTGATGGCCCACGAGTCGTTCGAGGACGAGGGCGTGGCCGCCATCCTGAACGAGCGCTACGTCAGCATCAAGGTGGACCGCGAGGAGCGGCCGGACCTGGACCGCATCTACATGAACGCGGTACAGGCGCTGACCGGCCGCGGTGGGTGGCCGATGTCGGTGTTCCTCACGCCCGAGGGGCAGCCCTTCTACGGCGGCACGTACTTCCCGCCGTCGCCGCGCTACGGCATGCCCGCGTTCTCGGACGTGCTGCTCGCGGTGTCTGACGCGTGGCAGAATCGCCGCCAGGAACTACTGGACGGCAGCGATCAACTGGTGGCGGCCATCAAGCGCCAGATGTCGCCCAAGAACTTGGAACCTGAAACCCTGAAACCTGAAACCCTGAAACCCGAAACCCTACGCTCCGCCTTCCAGAACATCCAGCGCGCTTTCGACGGGGTCCACGGCGGGTGGGGCGGGGCGCCGAAGTTCCCCCAGCCCATGGCGTTGGAGTTCCTGCTGCGCTATCACCACGGCACGGGAGACCCGCAGGCGTTGGGCATGGTGACTCAGACGCTGGACGCCATGGCGCGGGGCGGCGTGTACGATCAGCTCGGCGGTGGCTTCCACCGCTATTCGGTGGATGAGCACTGGCTGGTGCCCCACTTCGAGAAGATGCTCTACGACAACGCGCAGTTGGCCCGCGTCTACCTGCACGCGTGGCAGGTGACCGGCGAGCCGTTCTACCGCACGATTGCTGAGGAGACCCTGGACTATGTTATCCGAGAGATGACGGATTCCGCAGGGGGATTTTATTCTACCCAGGACGCCGACAGCGAGGGCGTGGAGGGCAAGTTCTTCGTCTGGACGCCCGACGAGATTCGCAGTGTTCTAGGCGATCAGGCGGACCGTTTTATCGACACCTATGGCGTGACCGAACGCGGCAACTTTGAGGGCCAAAACATCCTGGAACTCAAGGGCAGTCTAGAGGAGCGGGAAGCGCTGTCTGGGGCCCGTCGGCGGCTGTTCGAGGCCCGTGAGGATCGCGTCCATCCCGGGCGCGACGACAAGGTGCTGACGTCGTGGAACGGGCTGATGCTGGCGGCCTTCGCCGAGGCTGCGCGGGTGCTGGGGCGTGACGACTACCGGGAGGTGGCGGAGCGGAACGCCGGCTTCCTGCTGAAGGAGCTCCGGACCCCGGAGGGCCGCTTGCACCACACGTGCAAGGCAGGCGTGTCCGGTTTCAACGGGTACCTGGAGGACTACACGCACCTGGTCGAGGGATTGCTGGAGCTGTATCAGACGACCTTCGATCCGCGCTGGTACACCGCGGCCCACGAATTGGCCGAGGCGATGATCGAGCACTTCAGCGCGCCTAGTGGCTTCTACGACAGCAGCGACGACCACGAGGCGCTGATCGTGCGGCCTCGGGAGATGCAGGACAACGCCGTGCCCTCGGGCAACGCCATGGCGGCGACCGTGCTGCTGCGCCTGGCGGGGCTGGCCGTCGAGCCGCGCTACCTGGACGTGGCCCAGGCCGCACTGGCCTCGGTGCAGGACCTGCTGGCGCGCTATCCGCTGGGCTTCGCCCAGTGGTTGATCGCGTTGGACTACGCGCTGGCGCATCCGCGCGAGGTAGCCATCGTGGGCCAGCCTGAGAACGACGATACGCAGGCCCTCCTGGCGGCCTGCACGGCGGGATACCGCCCGCACCAGGTCCTGGCGGTGGGGCTGCCGGACCCTGGGGCGGTCTCTGTGCCGCTGCTCCAGGGTCGTGAGCAGGTGGAGGGCCGTGCCACCGCGTACGTGTGCGCGGATCACGTATGCCGTCCGCCGGTCACTGAAGCGGAGGGATTGGTGAGTCTACTTGATGAACAACAGGGGAAGTCTGGGTGAGAGGAGAAGCGTCCTGATGCTATCGCCAGTTGTCGAGTTTGAGACTGTAGCCAAGGCCTTGGATGCGTTCGTAGTGAGCCTGGTTGCCGGTCACGAGGGTAAGGCTGTGCTGGAGGGCGATGGCCGCGATGATGGGATCGGCACGGCCAATAGGCTGCCCGGTGCGCTCCGGTCCGCATAGATGCGCCCGGCCAGTTCAGCGCTTTGCACATCCAGGGTCAGTATGTCTATAGTGGTCAGCCCGGCCAAGAATTGCTGGATGCGGTCCTCGCGCTGTACCTTGTGAAGGCCCTTGACGATCTCCAGGATGGTGATGGTAGAAACGGTGTAACGGCCAAAGATGGTGCGATAGGCAGTGGCCTGGGCAACGACGTGGGGGTCAATGCCCTTTAGAACTTCGGAGAAGATGTCGGTGTCGAGAATCGCCCTATCCAATGGGCTGCCTCAGAGGATCGGTTTCGCGAGCGTTCAATGCGGCGGCAGTGACAGCATCTATGAGATCGGGTTCTTCGGCAAACATCCCCAGGAGAGGGTCAGCGGTGGTCTCGATCGCGACCAGGCGCTGCACCAGGTCCTGAATGAGGCTCTCGACCGTTGCCCGACGGCGGGCTGCGATATGCTTGACACGTTTGAAGGTTTGGTCATCTAGGCGGAGCTTTATGGTGGACACTGTTGCCTCCTTTATCACTGCCGTATAGGACAGACTGGACATCCGTGAGGCACTGGCATTCTATCACAGGTCCGCAAATCAGCAAGGTACGACTGCGGGGAATCGCTCCGGCCACCTATCGCCGGGCGTTGACTCGACGACGTGGTATGAATCGACCAGGGGAGCATTGAAGTGGCAATAGGGCAGGACAACAATCACAAGGGGAGTACGTCATAGTGACACCAACACGCTCGTATGCCGGCACGGAGCCGGCCCCCGAGTTCCCGGCACTGGATTGGCTCAACACGGGCCGGCCACTGACGGTGGCCGACCTGCGGGGTAAGGTCGTGGTCCTGGATTTCTGGACCTATGGCTGCATCAACTGCCAGCACGTCATCCCCGACCTGAAGCGGCTGGAGGAGAAATACGCCGGCGAGTTGGTCGTGGTCGGCGTCCACTCGGCCAAGTTCGAGCACGAGGGGGACACGGACAACATCCGCCAGATCGTGCTGCGCTACGAGCTGGAGCATCCGGTGCTCAACGACAAGGACTTCATCCTGTGGCGCACCTACGGCGTGCGCGCCTGGCCCACGCTGGCCATCATTGACCCGGCCGGCAACGTCGTGGGGCAGCACTCCGGCGAGGGCATATACGACCTGTTCGATCAGGTCATCGGTGGCCTGGTGGCCGAGTTCGACGCGCGGGGCCAGATAGATCGCGCGCCGCTGGACCTCGAGCTGGAGCAGGAGGGTTGGGAGGAAGGCGACCTCGCCTTTCCCGGCAAGGTGCTGGCCGACGCCGAGGGGAGCCGGCTCTTCGTGGCCGACTCGAACCACAACCGCGTGCTCGTGGCCCATCTGGAGACGTACGAGGTGCAGCACGTGATCGGCGGTCCCGGGAGTGGATTCTCCGACGGCGACTTCTCGACGGCCCGCTTCTACCGGCCCCAGGGCATGGCGCTCAGCGCGGACGGACGCACGCTCTACGTGGCGGACACTGAGAACCACGCCATCCGGGCGGTAGACCTGGAGGATGGGCGCGTGCGGACCATCGCGGGAACGGGAAAGCAGACGCGCACGTATCCCGGGCGCGAGGGCCGGGGGACCGAAGTCGCGCTCAACTCGCCCTGGGACCTGGAGTTGCTGGGCGATGATCTCTACGTGGCCATGGCCGGATCCCATCAACTGTGGCACATGGATCTGTCCGGCGGCGTGATTGGCCCGTGGGCGGGCAGTGGTCGCGAGGGCATCAACGGGGGTGCCCTGTCGTCGGCGTCGCTGGCCCAGCCCAGCGGCTTGACGACCGACGGCGACTGGATATACTTCGCCGACAGCGAGGCCAGCGCGATTCGGGCGGCCAGCCTGGAGGCAGGGGGCCTGGTGAGGCGAATCGTCGGCACCGGGTTGTTCGACTTCGGTGACGCGGATGGTATGGGTGACACGGTGCGCCTGCAGCATCCGCTGGGCGTGGTCTACAGTCCATCCGACGGGCTGCTGTACGTGGCCGACACCTACAACAGCAAGATCAAGGCGGTGGACCCCGAGAGCCGCGAGGCGCGGACTTTCGTGGGTGGTGAGGGACAGGGATCGCGCGATGGCACCGAGCCCCTGTTCTACGAGCCGGGTGGCGTGGACCTGGCGGAGGGCAGGCTCTACGTGGCAGACACCAACAACCACGCCATCCGCGTGGTGGATCTGGCCACGGGGGAGACCGCTACGGTGGTCTTTCAGGGGTTGTAGGGCCTGCCCGAGCAGGGAAGAAACAGGCTTTGAGAGGTAGTAGTCCGAGGTGGCCTGAGTTCAGGCCCGAATCGCGAGTAGAATAGACATAACTGGAGGACAGAAATGGAAAACCAAGTGAAGGCGGAAAGCAATCGTGGGTCCGAGGGAAGCGTGATCACGGCAGACATGCCGATTGGCCACGTGATTGGAACCTATCCCCACACAATCCCCGTGTTCTTGCAGCACGGGTTGGGCTGCGTGGGATGCGCGATCGCGCGCTTTGAGAACATCCGCGCGGGTGCGATGGCCCACGGCATCAACCTGGAGGCCCTCATCGAGGATCTCAACCAGGCCGTTGCGCAGGCCTAGGCGAACCGATTCCTACAAGCAAGTCGACAATAGTCCTCTCTGAAGAGACAGCTCCCGTCTGAACGGGTAGTAGCCGCGATTTCCAAACTGCGCGATTGTCCGAGTTGGTCCCCCTGGTGCAACGGGGGGGCATGCAGGCAAGATGCCTGCGGTCCGATGTAGCCGCGATTTCCAATCGCGCACTACTGGGCCGCGATTTCCAAGTTGCGCGATTGTCCGAGTTGGTCCCCCTGGTGCTTCGGGGGGGGCATGCAGGCAAGATGCCTGCGGTCCGATGTAGCCGCGATTTCCAATCGCGCACTACTAGGCCGCGATTTCCAAGTTGCGCGATTGTCCGAGTTGGTCCCCCTGGTGCTTCGGGGGGCATGCAGGCAAGATGCCTGCGGTCCGATGTAGCCGCGATTTCCAATCGCGCACTACAGGAAACGCAGGATCGGGCTCGCGGGGTGGCGCTGTTTGAGTCGCCCGTACCACAGGCACGCTGGGTACAGGATCAGCAGGCCTAGCAGCCAGTATGGGACCATGCCGGGGATGCTGGTCCCACCGGGCGTCAGCAGGTGGGCCATTCCGGCGTACAGGAACAGGTGGGCCAGGTAGAAGAACAGCGGCGTCCGCCCGAGCACGCGCAGGGCTTCGAGCGGACGCCGCGCGTGTTCCTCGATGTGGGCGAACAGCCCCAGGACGACCAGGTTCAGGCCCATGGTCAGCAGGTTGAACGTGATGCTGGGTGGGTACTTGACCACGTTGAGGAAGTCGATCCACGTGTTCCCCGCCCGGGGACGGATGTTGCCGAAACCGCCCAGCGCGCGGAGCACGAGGAATGCCAGGACGAACACGCTCCCCAGCCTGAGCCCGCGCTCGAAGGCCCTGCGTGGCTCGTCCACCAACCAGTGCCCGAATGCCATGCCGAAGGTCGCCAGCCCCAACCAGGGCAGGATCGGGTAGTTCACCCATAGCTCGCGCGTCCCGCCGGGGATCAGCAGCAGACGGCTGACCGCCCCGTACGGGTGGTACCACATCCCCGCGTCGGGCGTGAGCAGCTCCGTTCCCAGCATCAGCGCGGCGCTCAGCGCCAGCAGGGCCGGTGGCTCGAGCCAGAGGAGTCCTCCGCCCAGCACCATAGCGCCCCCCAGCGCGAAGAGCACGCCGGCGTAAGCTTGCGGCGTCCATCCGCCGGGGGAGAGCTCCCAGGCGCGATTGACGAGCATAAACTGCAGCGCGATCAGCAGCCCGCCGCGAAGGAGGAAGTGGCTGGCGACGTGCCACTTGTCCCAGCCTCGCTCCCGGCGCGAGCGAGCGAACAGCACCATGCTGGCCCCCATCAGGAAGAAGAAGCCGGGCGCGCACAGGTGGGTGACCAGCCGGGTGAGGAAAGCCAGCGCGTCATTATAGGCCGGGGAATAGACCGGGAACGGCCCTCCCCAGTACTCGCCCGATGAGTGTCGCTGCGCGACGAAGTGGTTGGCGTGGTCGAGCGCCATCAGCACGACGATCAGGCCGCGCAGCGCGTCGAGGGGGGCGAGGCGCTGCCCCTTGGAGCCCTGGAGGTCGGCAGTGGTCGGGGTGGGGCTGTGCTCCCGGATTGCTTCAATCCGCTTCATAGGTCGCAATCCTATCACGCTCGCCCCGTTTGTGCAACTTCTCTGGCCGCGCCTTTGCTCCTTTCCTGTCTGCGTTTATAATGGCCATATGGTGCATCAGGCCCGCCGCCGTTTTCCCGTCACCCTGCCGCTCCTGGCGCTCGCCCTCGTGGCGCTCGTCGTCATACTGCGCCCTCTGCCCATGCCTTACCTCGATCTTCTGCGCCAGGGGGACGCGCACGCGGCCGGGGCCGAGCGCACCGCCGCCGTGGCTGCCTACCGGGAGGCGGCGTCGCTGCGGCCCGGCGACCCGGTGCCCTATCTTCGGCTGGCCCGGGTCTACCTGGACTGGGGCCGCACCGGCGACGCGCTGGCCGCCGTCGCCGAGGCGGAGCGGCGGGGCGCGCAGGGAGGCGAACCGGATCGGCTGCGCGTGGCGATGTACGCCGCCCGCGCCGACTGGCCCGCCGTCGTCGAAGGCGCTCAAGGCTTGCTGGCGCTCGATCCGGCCGACGTCCAGGCCGGCCACGCCCTGGCGCGGGCATACGTCGAGCTCCGGGAGTGGGACGCCGCGCGGGCGGCATACGAGGCGCTGCTGTTAGCCGACCCCTCGGATGCGCTGGCCCACGAGCGCCTGGGGATACTCACGCTTGGCGAGGATCCGGCCGCGGTGCAGCACCTGTTCGCCGCGCAGACCGACCTGGCGGGACGGCTGCTTGCGGCCCGGAGTGCGCCGGGTGTGGCCGACGATCCGGCCTACGCCAGCGCCCTCGTGGGCCGCGTTCTCTTTGAGCGGGCGGAGTGGGCGCTGGCCGCGCGCTGCTTCGAGCAGGCGCTCTCCCACAGCCCTGATTTCGCGGATGTCCACGCCCATCTGGGCTACGCGCTGGACCGCATGGGCCACCTGGCCGAGGCTCGATCCCATCTGCTGCGGGCGCTCGCGCTGGCCCCGGGTTCGGTCGTGGCCCACACGTTCCTCGGTCTGCACTACGAGAGCCTGGGCGACATTTCTTCTGCCCGCGCCGAGTACGAGGCGGCCTACGATCTGGACCCGGGCAACCCGGCCACGTGCGTCGAGATCGGCCAGACGTGGGTGGCCGAGGGACGCTACGTCGCCGCGGAGCTGTGGCTGCAGCAGGCGATATCCCTGCGGCCCGATGACCCTGCCCTGTGGGAGGTGTTGGCCCGCTTCTATCTTGACTACAACATCGCCGGGGAGGGGCGCGGCATCGAGGCGGCGGAGACGCTGGCGCGGCTCTCGCCCGGCGATGCGTGCGCCCACGATCTGCACGGTTGGGCTGCCCTCCAGGTCGGGGACTACGACACCGCGGAGCAGAGCTTTCAGCAGGCCGTGGCCCTTGATCCGACGCTGGCCGTGGCCCACTACCACTTGGGCCTGTTGCACGCCGCACAGGGCGCACAGGCGGAGGCCCGGCAGGCCTTCGCCCGCGCCGTGGACCTGGACAAGAGCGGGGAGTTGGCTCCGCTCGTGGAACGAGCCGTGCGCGATCTTCCCAGGTGACCCGGTAGGGGTAGTGTCGTCCAACGACTCGGCGAGCTCTGGCCGGCCCTCGGCGCAATCGAAGCCGACAAGCCGGGTGACGCCCCTCACGGCATGTCATTTGTCAAAAAGGCCAAAGCCCTGTATACTGTCGTTGTACAGCGAACGGTCGTTCTATTCAGTGTGGACTGCTCACCGTGTGGAGCCCATGATAGCACCTGAGGACCAATGGGGAGGTGTGAAATGAGACCGAGATGGCTTCCGGTAGCGCTGATGATCACCGCGCTCGTGCTTGTGATTGGCATCATTCCGGCATCGGCATCGTCGGCTGTGCCGTGTGAGGGTTGCCCGGTCCACGTCGTCCAGCGCGGCGAGACGCTGTCCAGCATCGCCTGCCGCTACGGGGTCAACATGTGGACCATCGCCCAGGCGAACGGCATCATCAACCCCAACCGCATCTACGTCGGCCAGCGGCTGGTGATCCCGTCGGGGCGGCCGGTGGGTACCGTCCACGTGGTGCGGCCCGGTGAGACGCTGCTGCGCATCGCGCTGCGCTATGGGGTGGACGCGTGGGCCATCGCTCACGCCAACGGCATCACCAACCTCAACCGCATCTACGTGGGCCAGCGCCTCGTCATACCTGGCGCTGCGCCGCCCGTGGTGCCGCCCCAGCCAGCGCCTCAACCGCAGCCGGCCGCCGTTTGGCCGGGTCCCTGGCACGGCGAGTATTTCGACAACGTCACGCTGGCGGGGACGCCCTACGCCACGCGGGAGGATGCCACGATCAACTTCAACTGGGGCTACGGGCCGCCTGCGGGCGGAATGCCTACCAATTCCTTCTCCGTGCGCTGGACCGGCACCTTCCATTTCACCGAGGGTACCTATCGCTTCTCCGCCAAAGTGGACGACGGCGTGAAGGTCTACGTGGACGGCGAGTGCATCATCGACGGCTGGCGCGATGGCGGGCTGCGTCTCTACAAGGCGGACCGCGCCGTGGGGACCGGCGATCACGAGGTCAAGGTGGAGTACTACGACCGCGTGCAGGTCGCCCGCGCCTACTTCTGGTGGCAGCAGTTGTCGGGGGCCACACCGACGCCGACGCCCACGTCAACGCCGGGCCCGACGCCGACCCCGACGCCTACGCCAACGGGGACGCCTGGTCCAACCCCGACGCCTGCTCCGAGCGCGGGTTGGTACGCCGAGTTCTACAACAACGAAGGGCTGACGGGTTCGCCCAGCGTCACCCGCTACGATCCCTGGATTGGCTTCGACTGGGGCACCGGCGCGCCTCCCGGTGTGGCGACCGAGCACTTCTCCGCCCGCTGGACGACGCGCGTGCATCTGGACACGGACCACTACCTGTTCTGTGCCATGAGCGACGACGGCGCGCGCATCTGGGTGGAGGATACGCTTGTCCTGGACGAGTGGCACGCCAACAACGGCATCGCCTACTGCGGCGAGTATTGGGCCGAGACCGGCGACTACGACGTCAAGGTCGAGTACTACGAGCACGGAGGAAACGCGCTGATCTACGTGTGGTGGGATCCACACTAAGTCAGCGGCGTCCGGGCGTTTCTCGGGCCTATGTGTAGGTCATCCAAGCGCATCGCCGGGCCGCAGTTTGTGCATGCGGCCCAGCTTGCGGCCCAGTGACCAGTACTCGCCGCTGAAGTCGAAGCAGTAAAGGAAGCAGACCGGGTCCAGGCGGTCCGGACGGACGTGCCCATCGTCGTCGAGGAGTGTGTCGTCGACGTGCGTGGCTACCACCTCGCCCTTGAATAGATCGTGGTCGCCGATCTCCTCGATCCCGATGACGCGACACTCGATGTTGACGGGGCATTCGGCGATCAACGGGGGCCTTACCACCGTGGCCGGTAGCGGGGTCAGCCCAAAGGCGGCGAACTTGTCCACCTTCCGGCCAGACACGCTGCCGCAGCCATCGACCTGCGTCAGGATGTCGGTCGTGGGCATGTTGACCACGTACTCCCCGGACGCGGTGATCAGGCCGTGGGAGTAGGTCGCCTTGCGAATCGCGATCCCCACGATGGTGGGATGCCTGAGGCTCAGGTTGAACACCTCGCCCAGCGTGATGATGTTCGGCTTACCATCATCCTTACCGCCACGCCATTCTGATGGTGCGGCGTTGGGAGCCACCGATGTGATCAGAGCCGCGGGCGTTGGGTATATAGGTCGAAACGGTTGGATCTGCACTTTGCTCATTGATTAGCGCTCCGATTGACGCTCCGATTGACGCGCCTGTCTCACTCGCTCGTCGTATCGCTATTCTACACGGCCTTGGGCTTCTTGTACAGCCAGTTCTTGGAATCGAGCCGTTTTGTGGTACAATGCAGCCATCAACAACAACATAGGAGGTGAAGCGTAACATGATCGTCACAGCCAAACAACTCTTTGAGCAGGCCTATGGCAAGTACGCGCTTGGCGCCTATAACATCAACAACGCCGAGCAAGTCATGGGCCTTTTCCGTGGCAACGTCCAGTCCCAAGCGCCGTTCATTCTCCAGATCTCCAGGGGAGCCCGCGCCTATACGGACAAGCGCATGCTCGAGGGCATGATCCGCGTGGCCGATGAGATCTTCCCGGAGGTCATCTTCGCGGTACATCTCGATCATGGCGACGAGGAGACCTGCTACGATTGCATCGAGTCTGGCTTCTACTCGTCGGTGATGATAGACGCCAGCTACTTCCCCTATGAGGAGAACATCGCAATCACGCAGCGCGTGGTCAAGCGTGCCCACGAGAAGGGCATCACCGTTGAGGCCGAGCTGGGGCAGCTAGGCGGGGTCGAGGAGGACATCAGTGTGGACGAGGACAAGGTCCACCTGACTGATCCGGCGCAGGCAGCCGACTTCATCAAGCGCACCGGTTGCGACAGCCTCGCCTGCGCGATTGGCACCAGCCACGGCGCGTTCAAGTTCGCGGGCTCGCAGTCCCTGCACTTCGAGATCGTCGAGGCCATCCAGGAGATCGTCCCGGGCTTCCCGCTGGTGATGCACGGTTCCTCTTCGGTTCCCCAGGACGAGGTCGAGCGCATCAACGCGGCCGGTGGGGCGCTCAAGGGCGCTCGCGGCGTGAACCCCGATCAGTATCTCCCCGCCGCCAAGTTGGGCGTCTGCAAGATCAACATAGACACCGACGGGCGACTGGTGTGGGCGCGGGTGCATCGCGAGTTCTTCCGCGACCAGCCGGAGGTGTTCGACTTCCGCAAGCCCGGCAAGGTCTACATGGAGGAGTACGCGAACTTCATCGCCAGCCGCAACGAACTCCTGGGTTCCGCGGGGCACCTCGGAGAGGTGCGCGCCGCGTTGACCCAGTAGTGTATAGGCGGTGCGACATGCAAACCCTTAGGGTTCAGGAAAACCCTAAGGGTTTGTTCTAGAACGCGCGGACGACGTAGTTGGGCTCGGCGTATTCCACTGCCGGGTCCTGGCGCAGCCGCTGGCTGATCTCGCTCTCCATGCCCTCCGGTACGTTGAGGCGCAGCACCCCCACGGCGGAGATGCAGCCCGTGGGCAAGAAACCGGGTTGTTCATGGGCAAGAAACCAGGTTTTTCGGAAAAAATCTGGTTTCTCATTCCCCGGTCTGAGTTTCACCAGCACGATCCCGCTCTCGAAGGCCGCTTCGCCGGCACCCGGGCCGTACGTGGTGCCCGCCTCCGGCATGTGGGTCGATGTCCAATCCGGCGCACGGCTGACTGCTCTGTACGCGTCAATCCGCCCGTGGCCGTAGGCATCGTCGCGGCCTATCTCACCCAGATCCGCCGCCGTGCTCTCTATCACCTGTTCGACCTGGTCGTTGCTCAGCGTGGGATTGCGGGACCAGACGAGCGCCGCAAGCCCTGCCACGTGCGGCGCAGACTGAGACGTGCCGCTGCGGGCACTGTACGTGCCGGGGTAGGTGCTCCAGATGTAGGAGCCGGGCGCGGCGACGTCCACGTAGCTGCCCACGTTGGAGAAGCTAGAGCGCTCGTCGGTCGCCCCGGTTGAGGCCACGGCGAGCGTGTGGTTGCCGGCGGCCGGATAGAGGGGCTGGTTCATCGTGCTGCACCCGTTGGCCGCGTAGTTCTGATCGCCGCAGTTGCCCGCCGCGGCCACGATCAGAGCGCCCTTGCCGTGGGCGTAGTCCACCGCGTCCTGGAGCGTGCTGCTGGCCTCTGTGCCGCCGATACTGAGGTTAATCACCTGTGCGCCGTGGTCGGCAGCGTAGATGATGGCCTCGGCCGTGTCGAACACGGTGCCGCTGCCCGCGCTGAGTGCTTTGAGCGGCATGATGCGTGCGCCCCACGACAGCCCAGCGATGCCGGTGCCGTTGTTCGTCGCGGCGGCAGCGATCCCGGCCACGTGCGTGCCGTGGCCGTGGTCGTCGTCGGGGCAGTCGTCGTCGTTCGCGAAGTCGTAGCCCGCCACGAGCTTGGTTGCCAGGTCGGGGTGGTCCAGATCCACGCCGGTGTCTACCACGGCGATGACGATCTCCGCACCGCCGGTGCTGACGGCCCAGGCGTACGGAGCCCGAATCTGAGGCAGGTTCCACTGATAGGCGGCATAGTGAGGATCGTCCGGCGTGACCGGCGCGGGCAGGTTCTCCCAGCCTCGGACCAAGAGTGGCAGGTGGACGCGGGACGGCCTCCAGGGGCACGGGTCCAGCGTAGCCGTGATCTGCTGGGCCGAGTTGATGCCGACCGTGCCGGTGAATCCGTCGGGCAGGCCCGAGACATCCGCTAGATCGTACGGCACCGGCGCGCCAGATGCGAGCACATCTGTGAAGCTGTATACCGCCGTCGGGGTGCCTGTGTCGAAGAAGGTGTGCGTCGCGGTCACCGGATCAGGGGACAGACTTGTGACGGTGTAGATCGAGGTGCAACCTGTGCACGCCTTGGAGGCCGGCGCGAGGTCGACACGATACAGAGGCAGCGTGCCAGCCTGGGTGGTGAGAAGGAGGAAAGTGCTGCCCAGGGCCATGCACACGAGAAGGGCCAATAACGTCAGTCGCGTTTTCATATCCTGGTGGTCGTCGATACAACTCCTGTTCGATTTACAGGCAGTGTACCGACAGATGGGGCCAATGTCAAGTAGCGACGAAGACAGAGTTTCCTCGCCCGGTCCCCCAACTCACCTCTGGAAGCGTGGCAGGTACGGGGCGTGGGTGCTCAGAAGCTCGTCCAGCGTCTTCTCCGCCGCCGTTACGCTGTCCACGACCGGATCGGCCAGGAGTGCTTCGAGTGCCAATCGGCGCGAGCCTTGGACGGCCGCTTCTACCACCAGGTCCTGCACGCCAACTTGCGTGCTGCACATTGCCGCGATGCCACGGGGCAGATCCCCGATGTGGACGCCGCGCAGCCCATCAGGTGCCGCGATGGCGGGCACCTCCACCACTGCCCAGTCAGGCAGATTTGTGATCACTCCGTCGTTACGGATGTTCACCGCCAGGATCAAGTCGTTACGCCCGGTCAACGTGCTGGCGATGATGGGGAACGCGAACTCGCCTGAAGTTTCAATCGGCAGACCGTCGACCTCTCCATCGGCCACGCGCCGCAGGTGCTTCCACGACGCTTCCCGCTGCCGATCGGCCGCGTCAAAGTCGTACCCTTCCATCCCGCAGTATTCCCAGGCGTACGGCAGATACTCGCCCACGTGATCGTCTGACGGCGATGGGAAGTATCCGAACGTTTCCATCAGGTGACGGCACAGTCTGATCCCCCAGTGGTACTCGTCCTCCGATCCGATCACTTCGACGTTCTTCTCGGCAATTGCGCGTCTGAACGCCGGATAGAGGTCCTCACCCGTGCCCTTCCGCCGCAGATCGAGGATCCAGGTGAAATGGTTGAGCCCCGCCGCCGTGGGCCAAAGTGCATCGGGTGGCAGATCGAGCGCCTGGCCGATCGTCGTCTGCGCCATCCCGATGCCGTGACACAGGCCGACGAAAGGTACGTCGGTGTAGCGGCTCACCGCCAGGCACATGCGGCTCTCGGGGTTCGTGAAGTTCATGAGGAGCGCGTCAGGACACAGTCGCTCCATATCGCGGGCAATGTCCAGGATGATGGGGATATTGCGCAGCGAGTGGGAGAGCCCGCCGGGCCCACCGTTCTCACCCAACACCTGCTTCAGCCCGTGTTTCAACGGAATCTGGAAGTCCAGTTTCCACAGCTCGTCACGTAGTACGGCAACGGAGGTGATCACAAACTCGGCATCGGGCAGCGCCTGGGCGCGATCCGTCGTATGCTCGATCCTTAGTCCTGCCCCCAGCGCATCGTTGAGACGCCGGGCGTAGGTAGCCATCACCTCCAGGTGCTCGCCGTCGATGTCCACAAGCCAGAGAGTGCTACCGCGCAACTCCGGTGTGAGCAGTGCATCGTGGATCATGGCCGGCCCGAAGCAGACACTGCCGGCCCCGATGAAGACGATCTTCGTTGGCTTCATAGCGCTCCTTTTCACACGTGGCGTTTCAACAGCATGTCCAGTTCGTGTTCGATCTGAATTCCACGCTCCTCGGCCCACTTCTCGACGCCGGTCCAGAACGCATCGGCAGCGACAATGATTCGGGCTGGATCGGCGAGATCCCCCGCCATCACCATCTGGCACAGGGCGTCGTACCCCTCTGGACGGCCGGGCAGTTCGAGCGATTCCTGGAGCATACGCGAGGACGCCGGGTACAGGTGACGGTGATCCAGCCCGATCAGGCATGCACCGCACTTGGCCAGTTCGACCGCTAGGTATGGCAAGCAGGACTCGTTTTTCTCCGCTCCGGCGTTCCGTGTCTTGCCGATGCGCTCGTAGATCTCGCCGACGATGACGTCGCGGATCACTTCCTGGAAGGCGTGATCCGGATGCAACAGCGCAGCCTCGCACAAGCGGGGGAAGAAGCCGGACGGATCGTACAGCACCCACACGTGGACGCATGCCCCGTGGGTCACAGGCCAATCCACGTCTAGCTCGGACGCCCACTCGAGCACAACATCCTCGCTGTACACGTCTACCTCGGCCTTCCACGGGCCGGCGGACCACTCGTGGCACACGTCGACACCCTGCCCCCGCACTACGCAGTGGATCTCGATGTCCGAATACGGCCCGTCCGTCCCGCGCGCCAGCGAGCCGTACACGCCGACCGCCAGGACGTCATCCCGGTAGTGGTCCTGGATCTGGTCCGCGATGTGGCGCGCCAGCTCGAGCCGGCTGCTTCGATCCATGGGTTTCGGTCCACCAGGCATCTCGGCTTTCCCCCTCGTCTGGCAATGGTCGCGGGACAAGATGACATCCTGGTGCGCGCCGATCAGCGCGCCACCAGGATGGCGTCTCGTGAAGATGGTGGGCTGCGGTCACGCCCAGAACTGCGGCAGGTGCTCGCGATACGTCTCCAGGTAGTCGTCGAGGATCTGCTGGGCCACGTCCAGGTCGGTGACGACGGGGTCCAGGAGCAGACACTGCAGTGCTGCCTGGCGGTCGCCGAGGACGGCGGCGTCCACACACAGGCGCACGACCGCGATCTCGCGGCGGAGCAGTTCGGCCACGGCCTCCGGCATCGGCCCTACGGCCACTCCTTGTACCCCGGCCCCACTGACCAACCCGGGCACCTCGACGATCGCCCCTTCCGGCAAATTGTGGATCAGACCATAGTTGGGCAGGTTCACCGCCTGGTGGTAGTGGTTCCCTGCACCGGCCACGTTCTCGATCATCTCCAACGCGCCTTCGCTATCTGCCTCCCGCAGGTGATCGATCGTCCTGCGCCCGTCGCCCATCTTGGCGATGTCATCGTGACCGACGTCGCGGCGTTGGCCCATCAGGTCCCAGTCGTACAGGCTGATGTCGTACTTTTGCCAAGGCTTGGTGAGCGGGTCGCTGACCCAGGGCAGATACTCGCACAGGTGCTCGTCGCCGGGAACGGGGAACCAGCCAAACGCGTCGTACACGCGGCGCGTCAGCGGCTCAAAGGCGGGGTCGAACGATGCCCAGCGTTCGGCAAAGAGCGGATACAGATCCTCGCCAGTGCGCTTGTCTCGCAGGTCGAGCATCCAGGTGAAATGGTTGAGCCCGGCGGCCTTGATGTCGACGAGCGACATCGCCTGGTGGACGATCTGCCCCAGCCGTGGCCAGACATGGGGATCGGCGTGGGTGCTGATTTCACCGTCCGGTACTTGAATGCCGAGTACGTCGGCCAGCACGAGTCCCACCATGCCGTAGCAGGCACTGATCTGGTGGCACAGGCCGACGACCTGGATGTCGCTATAGCGGGCGATGGCGTCGCAGATGCGTATCATTGGGTTGGAATAGTTGATGAACCAGGCGTCGGGGCAGGCCTGCTCCATATCGTGCACGATCTCCATCACCGGGCCGATGTTGCGGGCAGCGTGGGCAAAGCCCCCCGGCCCGCCGTTCTCGGCGTAGGGCTGGCGCACGCCATACTTGAGCGTGATCTCGTAGTCCGACCGCCACAGTTTTTCGCGCGGCGGCACCTCGATCGCTGAGACGACGAACTCGGCCCCGTCGAGCGCTTCCGCGTGGTGGGTGTGAGTAGTGAGGAGCATCCCGGAATCCCACTCGCGGTTTAGCCGCTCGGCGAGCTTGTGCATCAGCCCCAGTGTATCGGCGTTCCGGTCGACCAGCGCAATGTGACTGCCGCGCAGTCGCTCGCTGCCCATCAAGGCGGAAACAGTGTTCAGCCCAAAACTGGCACTGCCAGCGCCGATGACGACGATTTTCGTTGGGAGCATTGTACATAACCTCCTGAGCAAAGATTGTTTGTTCGATCTCTCTACGTTGTTTACGCCCACTTCGCCATGGACTGTGCGGCGGGTGGTCTCATCACGCTCTTTGTCGCTTCTGGTGTTCCCAGGCGCAGACCGTGGCGATTACGTAGTCGATCTCTGCCTGCGTCAGCTCAGGGAACATCGGGAGCGATATGACGCTGGCGGCCGATTTTTCGGTCAGCGGCAGCGAGATGTCCGGGTCAGCAGGCAGACCCCAGGGGTAGCCCTCCTGCTGGTGGATCGCGATGGGGTAGTGGGTCTTGGCGTCGATACCCGCGTCGTTGAGGTACTTGAGCATCTCGTCACGCCGTTCCGTCTCGACCACGTACAGGTGGTAGACGTGCCGGTAGCCGGGCCTTTCGACTGGAAGCTTGAGGCCTGTGTGCTGCAACCCCGCAGTGTATATGGCGGCGATCTCCCGGCGGCGGTCGTTCCACGCGTCGATCCTCTTTAGCTTGACGCTGAGGATGGCCGCGTGTAGTTCGTCGAGACGGCTGTTGTAGCCCATACTGTGGTAGGATCGCTTGAGCGAGCCATGGTTACGGAGCGCGCGGATGCGATTGACGATGTCGTCGCGGTTGGTGAGGACTGCGCCCGCGTCGCCGTACGTCCCCAGGTTCTTGCGGATCATGAAGCTCGTACAGACCGCGTCGCTCAACTCACCGATGGCAAACCCATCACCGGCTGCGCCGATCGCTTGGGCGCAGTCCTCGACGACGAGCAGGTCGTGCCGCCGGGCAATCTCGGCGATGGCGGGCATTCCTGCCGGCTGGCCGTACAGGTGCACCGGCACGATGGCCCTGGTTCTCTCGGTGATGGCCGCCTCGATCCGGGCGGGGTCGATGTTGCACGTATCCGGCTCGATGTCCACGAACACCGGCCTGGCGCCCACGAACCAGATCGCCTCCGCCGTGGCGAAAAAGGTGTTGGCGACCGTGATCACCTCGTCTCCGCGGCCGATGCCCAGCGCCAGGAATGCCAGCCACAACGCGTCGGTGCCCGAGTTGACGCCGATGGCGTGCTGCATCCCCCAATAGGCCGCCAACTCGCTCTCGAAACGCGCGACCGCTGGCCCCAGCACGTACGCGCCGCCTTCCAGCACCTGCTGGATGGCCGCGTCAATCTCGGCCTTCCTGTTGTGATATTGCCTGACGAAACCGTAGAACCCGACTTCCACCTTGCACCTCTCTAGAGCTGGTTGATCTTCATCTTGAGTGAAGCGCGGCGGGATCGAGAAGTTTCCTTCTCCTCGTTCGCTGGCTAAGCCTTCACCGCCCCAGCCGTCAGCCCCTCGATGAGATAGCGCTGGAAGATGAGAGCGAACAGGATGGGCGGGATACAGGCGATGACACCTACGGTGCACATCAATCCATAGTCCACCCGGAAGCGGCCGATGAACTCGGCCAGCGCGACGGGCATCGTCTTGCTGGTGAGCGACTGGCTCAGCACCAGTGCCAACAGGAACTCGTTCCACGCGCCCAGGAAGGTGAATATCCCGGTCGCGAAAAGGCCCGGCGTGGAGAGGGGCATCACGACCCGAAACAACGCCCCGACCCGGCTGCACCCGTCGATCATAGCCGAATCCTCCAACTCGGAGGGAATCGTCTGGAAGTATCCCCGCATCATCCAGATGACAAAAGGCAGGCTGAAGGAGCAGTACACGATTATCAACGTGATTCGCCGATCCAGCATGCCAAGCCGGCTAAAGATCAGATACAGTGGAATCATGATAGCGATGGCCGGGATCATCTGGGTGAAGAGCACGAGGAAGATGAGCTTGTCGCCGAAAGGCATGTCCAGCCGGGCGAAGGCGTAGGCGGCCAGTGACCCCACGAACAGGCAGACGACCGACACCGAGCTGGCGATAATCAGGCTGTTCCCAATGGCAACCTTGAAGTTGCCAGCCGTGGTCTTGGCCTTGGGGACAGCCGTGATGATCTGCCTGTAGTACTCAAAGGAGGGTTGCTCCGGTATCCATTTGAGCGGCACGGTCAATAGCTGGCTCTCGGGAGTGATGCTTGAGATAAAGAGCCAGGCGATCGGGGCCAGAAATAGGACTACCACCACGATCGCTAGCGCGTAGATGATCACCGGCTTAAGCAGCTTGCGGGGCATGTGTAGCCCTGAGCGAGACTTCCCTGGAACGTCTGTGATCTGTGTCAACCCCATCTCTCGCATCTCCCTAGTACTCAATCTCACGCCGCATCAGCCGGTAGTAGATCACGACCAGCACGAGAACGATCCCCAGCAGAACGTAGGACATGGCTGCCGCGTAGCCGAATTTCAGTTGGAAGAAGCTCAAGTAGTAGATGTAGTAGCTGACTACCTGGGTGGCGCTGGCAGGCCCGCCGCGGGTGAGCACCCACACGATGTCGAACACCTGGAAGGTCCACACGGTCTTGAGGACTAGCATGGCCAGCGTGATCGGTGCCATGAGCGGCAGGATGACCTTGAAGACGGTCTGCCAGCCCGATGCGCCGTCCACTTTTGCCGCGTCGTACAATTCTGTGGGAATGGACTGCAGGCCGGCCAGGTACATGATGATCGCCCACGGGGTGCCCTGCCACAGGTTGACCAGGATCACCATTTGCAGGGCGCGAGTCGGCTCAGCCAGCCAGGCGACGTATTCGGAGATCAGCCCCAGTTGCTGTAAGAGCGCGTTCAGCGCGCCGTGATTGGGGTTATAGATCCATTTCCAGACCAAGCCCAGCACCGTCCCGGATAGGACGTAGGGCAGGAGGATCGTCGCTCGGGCCACGCCTCTGAACCGGAAGCGCTGGTTGAGGAGGATGGCGATGGCCAAACCTGCTGGCATGCCAATGAACAGGTCGTATACCACGAACAGGGAACTGCGCAAGAAAGCCTTCCAGAAGTCGGCCCGTTCAAACACGCGTGCATAGTTCTTCAATCCGACGAACTCGGGACCCACGCCGGCCTTGGCGAGATTCATGTTGTGGAACGTGATGTAGACCGAGTAGCCCAAGGGGTAGCCCACGACACCCACGATCATGATGAAGGCAGGCACGCACAGCAACAAACCGAGTTGCCGCTTGGTCAGGTGCCCTGTGCGGAGCTTCTCCCAGAAACGCATACATCTATGGACCGCAGGCGATACCTTGCCATGCGCGGTAGCCAGATCCTTCATAGTTGTACTTCCCTTCAGAAACGTCATCCCATCATCTGTGCACTCGGTCGCTCTCGCTGAAGAACGACCAGGGTCGCAACTACGCCCCCATGTACAACGTGCGGACTGTCCTAATCCGCGTGACACGAGACCAGCGAGCGAAGCTGCTGACCAGCTTCGCTCGCTTATGTCCAGGCCAAACGCGTGAAGGGCTCAGTCAGCCCCTACGCCTCGGCCTCCGCCTTGACCTCCAACGTCCGCTCGACCGCGTCATCCATCGCCTGCTGCGGTTCCTTCTGCTGGGTCAGGGCGAAGTGCAACTCCTCCTGGAGCGCGGTGGAAAAGCCCCAGTACCAGGGCACGCGCGGCCGGTTGACGACCGTCTTAGCCTGCTCTAGCATGAGATCTAGGCCAGAGATCGCCTCGACGACGTCGGGGTCAGTGAACAGCGAGCCCCAACCGGGCGTGACGCCGCCGCCGATGGCGTTCCGCTTGGCCCCCTCGAAGCCGGCCCTGAAGTTGAGCACCTGCCAGGCCTCTCGCGGGTGTTCGGAGAAGGCATTGATCGAGAGCCCCATAGGGCCGGAGACGCAGGCCGAGTGTGCCCCGTCATAGGAGGGCGATAGCCCGATGGCGCACTCATCCACCACGTTGGAGATCTCGGGGTCGTTCAGCGGGACCAGCGGCAGCCCCCACTGGAAGCTGAAGGCGATCTCGCCGGCCCGCATGGCTTCCTCTACTTCTCCCTCGGTGAAGGTGAGGGAAGCAGGGTCGGTGATCTCGTACGTGTAGATGCTGTCGACCATCCACTGCAACGCGTCGATGGCCCCGCCCTCGTTGAAGAGCGGGTTGTTCTGCTCGTCAAAGAACTCACCGCCGAAGCACGCCACCAGCGCCGCGAAATCGCAGATCAGGCACTCGCCCTGGAACCAGGACCAGGCTGCGCCGTAGTTGGCCAGGCCTGCGTTCTGTATCGCCTGACACTGGGCTACGAACTCGTCAACAGTGCTGCCCAGCCCGTCGAACCCGGCGTCGGTGAACTTCTTGGTGTTGTAAACGGTGGATTTCCACTCCGAGATGAACGGCAGGCCATACCACTTGCCCTGGTAGGTCATGCCCTCGGCCGCGAAGGGCAGGATATCCTCTTTCATCTCCGGCGTGATCCAGTCCGTCACGTCCAGTGCCCAGCCCCCTGCTGCATACTCTGCGACCTCAATGCAGTCAATGATGAAGAAATCATAGGCGCCACCCTGAGCGGCAAAGTCGGCCAGTAGCTTCTCGCGGTCTCCCCAGTAGGGGGTGGTCGTCACCTCGATCTGGATGCCCGTGAGGTCCGTGAAGCGCTCATAGTCCGTGGTGTGCCATCCTGTCTCATCGGGTCCCCAGAGAGTGTTCAAGGAAACTGGCTCGGCGGTCACCTCGACCTCGACCGGGACCTCGACCTCGACTGGGACCTCGACTTCCTCCACCTCGGTTACGATCTTGGTCACCTCGACCGGGACCTCGACGGTCTTTTCGACCACCTGCGGCTGGCAGGCGGCCAATACTGATCCGGCCGCCGCACTGCCGGTTAGGAACAGGAAATCACGACGGCTCAGCTTTCGCCCTTTCATCTTCCTACCTCCTGAAATGTAGAGTAGCTTGTGCATTAGGGAGCGCCAGCCCGCCACCTGTGCAAAGATGCGCTACGGCCCTGATGGCTGGCTCAGGTAAGCTCAACTCGTACTTATCACCTCCTCTCACGCGCCAATCGGCTAGCGCAGTCGACGCACCACGAAGTGCTCGGTGGTGGCGCTCAGGACGAGCATGATGGCTCCCATGACCGCAGCGCGGCGACCTAACGGCGAAGCGACGAGCCGGGGCGCGTAGAGCACCACGCCGTCGAGTCGCCTCAGAATCGGTTCGATGAGCAGATCGGACGAGCCGGCCACGCCGCCGCCCAGAACAATGATCTCCGGGTCGATCAAGGTGCAGATGGAGGCAATGGCCAGGCTCAAGTAGTCTACCATCTCATTGACCGCCTGCCGGGCCCATGGCTCATCTCGGCGCGCGGCGGCAAAGACGTCATCGGCGTTCAGGTCCGCCGGTGGAACAGCACCATCAACCTCGGCCAGGAGCTGGCGAGCACGCCCGGCAATCCCGGTACCAGAGGCCAGGCTCTCAAGCGCCCCGAACTGATCGTAGCGCTGTCCCAGGAACTCGGTCCCCGGCACCAGATAGCCAATCTCCCCTGCGGACTGATTGTGGCCGCGGTAGAGGGCACCGTCGATGATGACACCCGCACCAATCCCCGTGCCCACGGAGATACACACCAGATTCTGCGCACCGTGGCCCGCTCCAAACCCCTGCTCTCCCAACGCGGCCAGGTTGACGTCATTCTCCACAAAGACTGGCTGGTCGAACCGCTCGGACAGGATCTGTCGAAGCGGCAGATCGCGCCACCCCAGGCTAGGCGCCCAGGTGACGATGCCCTCGGGGCCCACGACGACGCTTGGAGCACCGATGCCGATGCCCCGGATCCGCTGACCGGATGGCCGTGGGACATCCAGTAGATGCTGGATTAACCCGCACAACTGCTCGAGGCTGCCTTCCGGGTCGCCGGTGCGGGCTATGCGGATCTCGTGCTGCACATGGCCTGCAAGATTAGCCACGGTGCCAAACATCTGGGTGCCTCCCAGATCGATACCCACGACCGCGTAGGCGTCACCGTTGAACTCGAGCAGGGCCCGCGGCCGCCCGCCCGTGGACTCGCTGGTGCCCTGCAAGCGCACCAGGTCCTCTTCCATCAGTTCATCTACGATGCGCATCACCGTCGGCAGGCTCATGTTCAGCTGCCGGGCGATAGCGGAGCGCGCGATAGGGCTGTTTTGGCGGAGGAAATCCAGAATCTGCGCGCGGTTGATGCTGCGCATCAGGGTAGCGGTGACCGTTCGATTCATGGCGCCCCCAAACTCATAGTGAACGGATGATGAACACATGGTTCGAGTCCCGACGCAATGGGCCACGCTGAGAGAGCACGCCGGTCTGGTCAGGACGCACTAGTGGCTCATTGCAGCTTGGAGGGACCCAATGAAGTCTAGCCAACCCTTAGTTACTAACTGGTTGTAACTTAGTTGCATTATACCACGGAAAACTCGCTTTGTCAATACTTCAATTGAAGCTGTAAGGAAATAGATATGGACAATGGAACTTGATTATCCGGTGAAGTGCTTGACAGCGGGGCGTTTTCTGCTATAATTACTTATGTACAGTTAGTAACTAAGTTTGTCCCGAGCGACCAGGTCTTTTCTCGATCAGTGATGTTGACCGAAGTCGTTGCGAGCGGACCCATCGCGACTTGGCCAGGGCGCTGGCCATCGCCGTGGCACGGAAAGGATGCCCCTATTGACATGATTCGTACTGCTACCGCCAGCCTGATGCGCAGCATCAACCGTGCAGCCATCCTGAACTTGATTCGGCAGGAAAGCCCTATTGCGCGTTCCGCGATTGCCCGGCGGCTGCATATGAGTCTGCCGACGGTGATGCGCATAGTTGATGAACTCATGGAGGAAGACTTCGTGCGTTTCCAGGGTACTAGCGAGTCCACGGGTGGCCGACCTCGCGCTCTCCTCGAATTCAACGGCGATGCCTACGCCGTCGTAGGCGTTGATCTGGGCGGCACCAAGATGTTCGGCACGGTGGCCGACCTGGCGGGCAACGTTCAGCACGAGATCTACCTGCCCCATAACTGCGACGGTCCGCGGGACCCGCTGGAACGCCTGTGTGAACTGATCGAGCGGTTGCTGGATGCCCCACGTCCGCACGGGCAACGAATCCGGGGCATCGGCATCGGTGCCCCTGGCACTACGCTCAGCCAGGAGGGAATCGTCACCTGGGCACCTAGCCTCGGGTGGCGCAATCTGCCACTCAAGCAGATTCTCGACGAGCGTTTTGAGGAGCCCGTGTTTGTCGAAAACGACGTTCGACTGGCCGCCCTGGGCGAGTGGGGGTTTGGGGCCGGGCAGGGCACTCAGAACCTGGTGTGCATTGCAGTGGGCACCGGCATTGGCGCTGGTATCATCCTCGGTGGTGCGCTCTATCGAGGGCACCACCAGGCGGCAGGTGAGATCGGCTATCTGCCGCCGGGCCCCGAGTTCCTGGGGCAACGCTACGATCAGTTCGGAGCGCTGGAGAACCTGGCCTCTGGTACCGGGATCGCCCAGCGCGGCCGCCAGCTCCTCGCTGAGCAGGGCTTGCCGGTTCGAGGGGAAGAGTTGACCGCCGAGGACGTGTTCACGGCCGCGCGCGCAGGCGAGCCCTGGGCCCAAAAGGTAGTTGACGAGACAGTGGACTATCTGAGCCTGGGCATCGCCAGCGTCAGCGCTTTGCTGGATCCCGAGGTCGTCGTCCTTGGGGGAGGCGTGGCCCGCTCCGCTGATCTTCTCATAGAGCCGATTCTGCATCGATTGGATGGCGTCGTGTTGTGCGTCCCTCGCGTTGTGCCCTCGCCCTTGGGGCGCCGGGCTGCTGTTATGGGAGCCATCATGCTTGTGTTGAACGCAACGACTGAGAACTTCGTGGTTCAGCGACTGTCCTAGCCTGTTCTCCGTAGTCGCCCCTCCGTGTTTCACCCGCTTTGCCTTGATGTCGCTGGGCCAGGCCGCCCAGGTTATAAGCTGGCCAGGCGTATTCTCCGGCAGGCCGGCATGCATGTTCGCCGTGCCGGACCCTTGGACTGCCTGCAAGCCGCAGACTGCCGCGCCACTGGTAGTCGTGTTCCTCGTCTTGCCTGGGTGAAGGTGCTCGCCTGTGGTGCTCCTCCGTGAACGAATGTGAGGAAAACGTTGACAACGATGACTGATTATGATATGATATACCCGTGTTGGGTTTCATATCTGTACGATTCCGGGGCTTCAGTCTGACCGTTCGCGGGAGCTTGCACACAGGAGGAACAGCATGAGCGAGAGGAAGAAGATCGTACTTATCGGCGCGGGAAGCGCCATGTTCACCCAGGGCCTAGTGGCCGACATGATTCTGGCTGACGACATGGGGCCGTGGGAGCTGGGATTGGTGGATATCGCCTCGGAGGCCCTGGAGGCGGCCGAGGGGCTCAGCCGGCGTATGGTCGAGGCCAAGGGAGTGGATATCGCCATCAGCGCCTCGACGGATCGCCGCGATGTTCTCCCAGGGGCAGACGTCGTCGTCATGACCGTAGGTGTCGGTGGTCGCCGGGGCTGGGAGAAAGACGTGTTCATCCCCCGCAAGTACGGTATCTACCAGCCCGTCGGGGACTCGGTGATGCCGGGGGGCATATCGCGCGCTATGCGCATGATCCCCGCGCTGGTGGACATCGCGCGGGACGTCGAGGATATCTGCCCCGAGGCGTTGTTCATCAACTACAGCAACCCCTTGACCGCCAACTGCTGGGCGGTTCGGAAAGCCACTGGTGTGCCTGTTGTGGGCCTGTGCCACGGCCAGTTCAGCGTCGAGCGGCAATTGGCCGGCTTCATCGGCGCTCCTCCCGATGAGGTGACCTCTCTCTACGCTGGCTTGAACCACTTGACCTTCTTCTTCGACCTACGCTGGAACGGCGAGGACGCCTGGCCGCTGGTGCGTGAGCGGCTAGACAGAGAGCGGCAGCAGGCACAGGAGAATGGGCGGCTGGGTCAGATGTTCTTTGAGATGGGGGCGGGCGAGGAATCCTTCACGGCGCTTGACAATCCCTTCTCGTGGTCCATCTTCGACGCCTATGGTGCGTACCCGGCAGTCAACGACCGGCACGCATCCGAGTTCTTCCCAGAACGCTTCCCCGGCGGTCAGTACTATGGCAAGACGTTGGGCGTGGATGCCTACACCTTTGAGGGCACTATCGCCTGGGGCGACGAGATCTATGCTGACATGCAGGCTCAGGCATTGGGGGAGAAACCGCTGGATGAGAGCGTCTTCGACCGGGCGGAGGGAGAGCACGAGCTGCTGGTGAACATCCTGCGCTCTATCGAACGCGACGACCGGCGGGTCTACTCCATCAACCTGCCGAATCACGGCGCGGTGCCCAACTTGCCGTACGAGGCGATCCTCGAGATGCCCGCCGCCGCGACTGCGACTGGGTTGCGCCCGCTGCAGATTCCCGATTTCCCCGACACGCTCGCCGCGATCATCAATCGCAAGCTTTCGGCCACGCTGTTGACGGTCGAGGCTGCCCTGGCGGGCGACCGCGGTCTGTTCGTCGAGGCGTTGCTGGCCGACGGGGCGGTCGCGAGTCGGGAGGTGGCGCGGAAGATGGCCGACGAACTTCTGGAGGCGCATCGACAGGATCTGCCCAACTTCTTCTAGAACGGAGAGCGAGCGCGGATTGGAGCAATCGCGGATTGGAGCAATCCGATGGATTTCTTGACCAGGATCAACGCCGTACTGCACCACGAGGAGCCGGATCAGGTGCCCTTTGCACCGTATGACAACCTGGTTCCGCGTGGGGATTTCGCCCGGGACTTGAGGAATCGGGGCATGGGCCTGTGCCTGCGGCGCTCGACCATCTGGACGGAGACACCCAACGTGACGGTTGAGACCAGGGCCGAGGGCGACACGACTCTCACGATCTACCATACGCCCGAGGGCGACGTGTCAACTCGCATGAAGGGGCACGTAGGGCGGGTCAGCGACGGCCTGGCCGTAGAGGTAGAGGGTATGATCAAGGGCGTGGACGATTACGACCCGGTCATATTCATGCTCGAGGATACGGTGTTTCACGCCGAGCCCAGCACCTACTTCGACGAGGCTCGCGACGTGGGTCGGGACGGGATCATCCGCGAGTGGGGCATAGATCCCGTGCTCGAGAACCCGCCCTATGGGGCCAGCAAGCGCTTCTTCGGACAAGTGTATGGGCTCGACACGTGGGTGTACGAGCAGCACGATCATCCCGATCACTTCGCCCGCTTGCTAGAGGCGCTCGAGCGGCGGGAGGAGAGGCGACTTCTCTTGGTGGCTGAGTCCCCGGCCGAGTTCATCGCCTTCGGCGAGGTGGATGGTGTGTGGAGCGTGAAGCAGTTCCGGAAGTACGAACTGCCTTTCTACAAGAAGTGGGTCCCGTTTTTCCAGTCGAAGGGAAAGATCTGCGCGTTGCACGTGCACGCGACTAACCTGGCGCAGTATAGGGATGTGGTGACCGAGACGGGCGTCGACGTGTTTGAGGCCTTCACGCCACCCCCTGTGGGCGACCTGTCCCTGAAAGATGCCCGGGATGCGTGGGGTGAGGAGGCCATTATCTGGGTCAACTTCCCTGAGACCTTGTTCTGGTCCGGCGCTGAAGCGACGAAGCGCTACGCCAGTGAGCTTCTCAAAAGCGATCCCCCAGGCAACGCGTTGGTTATCGGTTTCACCGAGATGGGGTTCTGGGGGGCGGCGGACGACGAGACCGAGAAGGTGTTCAAGGCAGGGACCAACGCCATCATGGAGGCAATTGAGGAGCACGGGAGCTATCCGATCAATGCCTCGTGAGATCTTTTCGGCTCTCTCTGCTCTCGCCGGATCAGTTGGAAAACCGGGTCGCGCGTTGCCTAGACTCGAAGGATTGGAAACAGGAGGATAATTGGTGGTTGAATTGACGTCGCGACAGCGTATGTTGCGGGCGCTGAATCATCAGGAGGTGGATCACGTTCCCTGTTGTTTCATGAGCTTCACCGCGCTACGCAGACGCCATCATGCGGATAGGTACAAGATCGCCGAGGCCCAGCAGGCGATGGGGCTCGACGCTATGCTGTTCATCCCCGTCGCCCCGCGGCGGGCGCGTCCAGAGCACCCGGATCTACGCGGGTTGCCGATGCGTTTCCATCCCGAGGTCACGACGAAGGAGTGGCGCGAGGAGATAGCGGGTGGCCCCGACGTTCTGCACAAGGAGTATAGTACGCCGGGTGGCAAGCTGACGACGAGCGTGCGTCTCTCTGAGGATTGGACGCATGGCGACCATATCCCGTTTGTCGACGACTACCAGATCCCACGGGCAGCGAAACCGCTCATCACCGGCCCGGAGGATCTGGAGGCGCTGCAGTATTTCCTGATGCCGCCCCACGAGGATGACGTCGCCCGATTTGCGGAGGAGGCCAGGCACGCAAACGACTTCGCTGAGAGGCACGGGGTTTTCCTGGCGGGAGGGTGGGGCGTTGGAATGGACATGGCGAACTGGCTGTGTGGCATGGAGAATCTGATGCTCTTGACCATGCAGCAGCCGGACTTCGTCGCCGATCTGTTGGACATGATCCACGTGTGGAACAAGCAGCGGATGGAAGTGGTGCTCTCCGCGCCGGTGGATCTGTACATTCGCCGTGCGTGGTACGAGGGGTGCGACTTCGTCACGCCTCGGTTCCATCGGGAGGCTATTCTGCCCCGGCTGAAGGCGGAGGCTGACCTGGCCCACGAACACGGGACGAAGTTCGGCGTCATCAGCACGAGTGGGACAGCACCCCTGTTTGACTTCTACCTGGAGGCGGGCATAGATGTGCTGATCGGCGTCGATCCCGTTCAAGACGCGCGCATGGACATCGGGATGTTGAAGGAGAAATTCGCGGGCGAGATCAGCCTGTGGGGCGGTGTCTCTGGAGCTGTGACGGTTGAGAGGGGAACCGAGGAGGAGGTCCGTTCGGCGGTCCACCATGCGATCGAGATCCTCGGTCCCACTGGCTTCATTCTGTCACCGGTCGACAATATCACGGTGGATGCCCCGCGTACCTGGCGCAACATCGACATTTTCGTCGACGAATGGCGAAAGCGTTGGCCGGGCTAGCGGTGTTCTGATGCGAACGAATTTGATCACAACCGTTGACATATGTGATTGATTATGATAGAATACTCGTGCCGTAAGTTTCATATATGGTTGCCCCTTGGCTTATGGCGTAGTTCGAACCCCAACCGATCTCGGACATTGGTTCCTGGCGTGGGAACCCGTTGGGTCTGCGGACATGTATGTTTTGGGGGGGGGAAGAGCGGGGGAGTTATGACTGTTCAACTGAAGGAAGACCGTCAACAACAGATCCTGGAGATCGCGCGAGACAACCGCCAGGTCGCTGTCTCCGAGTTGAGCCAACGCTTTGGCGTCAGTGAGGTCACCATCCGGCGCGACCTGCGCGATCTGGCTGCCCAGGGCGCGTTGCAGCGGGCTCACGGTGGGGCGGTTGTAGCGACGCCTGCGCCGCCTGAGCCACCCGTGATCCAGCGCATGGCCGAGGCGCGGGATCCCAAAGAGGCTATTGGCCGTGCCGCGGCGGCGTTGATCGGCGATGGTGATGCGGTATTCATCGGCTCTGGTACGACAACCGCCTATATCGTGCGCCACCTGGCGGACCGCAAGGAATTGACCGTGGTCACGAACGCCCTCAACATCGCCACCGAGCTCGCCACTGTCCAGGGAGTGACGGTTGTGGTCACCGGCGGCATGATGCGCGCGTCCGAGCTCTCACTGGTGGGACATATCGCCGAGCAGTCCCTGCGTGAGGTGCGGGTGGACAAGGTGATCGTGGGGATGCGAGCTATCAGCCTGGACGACGGCATGACCAACGACTATCTGCCGGAGGTGATGACTGATCGCACGATTATCGAGATGGCCCCAGAGCTGATTGTAGTGGCCGATCACTGCAAATTCGGCAAGGCTGCCTCTGCCTATATCGCCCCTGTGGAGCGGATGACCACGTTGGTGACGGACAAAGACGCAGATCTGGCGTTTCTGGACCACCTGCGGGGGCTGGGCATCCAAGTGATCGTGGCAGAGTGAATCGTAGCACAAGATAGCGCGGATTGTCCCAATCCGGCAGTAATAGTCAGGAGGATAGGATGGAGCAAGGATCGCATACCTGGCGCGAAATCGCCAGCCAGCCGGCTGTCTGGCGTGCCACACTTGAGGCATTTGAGTCGGTACGGGCGCAGTTGCAGGAGTTCTTGGCCGCACGTGAATTCGATGGGGTGACAGTCATTGGCTGTGGCTCGACGCACTATCTGGCCCACACCGCCGCCACCACGCTCACGCATTCGGTTGGTCTCCCTGCCCGTGCCTTTCCTGCCTCCGAGCTGTGGCTCTTCCCCTATGCTGTGCCCGCTGGCGAGACGCTTCTTCTTGCTGTGTCTCGCTCTGGCACGACGACAGAGACGCTGCGTGCATTGGAACGGTTCCGGGCGGTGAACGGCGGGCCGGTCTTGGCCGTCACGTGCTACCCGGACAGCCCGTTGGCCCGGCAGGCCGATTTCGCGCTGGTGGCCCCCGACGCGTGGGAGGATTCAATTGCGCAGACACGTTCCTTCACCAGCATGCTGCTGCTTATCCTGGCACTGACGGGGACGCTATCTCGCGATGACGAGGTAGTGGGGCGGCTTGGCGGTCTCCCCGATATGCTGGAGGGCCTGGTGGGGCGACTGGGGGACCGGCTCCAGATGCGGGGCGCGGATTTGGACATCTCGCGTTTCTTCTTCCTCGGCGCGGGACCTTTGTACGGATTAGCCAGCGAGATCATGCTCAAGACCAAGGAGATGACGCTCTCCCATTCCGAGTCCTACCATCCCCTGGAGTTTCGCCATGGACCGATGTCCATGGTGGATGAGTCTACGTTGGTGGTGAGTTTCCTGTCCGACACGGGTCTGGCGGAGGAACTACGCGTGCTCAAAGACATGCAAGGCCTGGGAGCTCGCACGTTGGCGTTGATCGACGACGCATCAGCCTTCTCAGGCTGGCGGCCTGATGACGTCGTTGAACTGCGCAGCGGCTTGAGCGAGTGGGAGCGCGGTCCGCTCTACCTTCCTGTTGGCCAGCGACTGGCCTACCACCGTGCGATAGCGAAGGGCCTGAATCCAGACCGGCCGCATAACTTGGAGGCAGTCGTAGAATTGTGAACTGGGGACTATGATGTCACCCGTGGTGCGCGCTGTGTTCACGGGCACATCGCCCGACCAGCCTGTGCTGCGATGGTAGAGAGAGGAGGTGGTGCCGGGGTATTTCAGGCGAATGGGAACAATCCGTGTATGCTGGAAGGTGAATTGCGAGTCTAGATGTGACTATCTCAACGAAACCTATGAGGAGGAATGAGATGAGCAAGAGAATGTTATTTGGACTGCTGGCCTTGGTGCTGATTCTCAGCCTGGCGGCTTGCGGGCAGCCGGCGCCGGTCGAGGAGCCCGCCCCAGCGGAGGAGGCGGAGGGCGAGGAGCAGATCGAGTTGCGCTTCTGGATGCACCAAAACCCGGCCTTCATCGCGGCTAACGAGGAGATCATCAAGCGTTTCGAGGCCGAGCATCCCAACGTCACCATCAAGTTGGAGAGCTTCGAGTATGACCTCTTCATCCAGACGCTGCAGACGTCCATGCCGGCGGGCACAGAGGGCGACATCATGGAGATGTTTGGCTCTTGGGTCTGCTCCTATGCCGACCGCTTGGCCGAGATGCCCGAGAGTGTGCTTTCCTATCCGGAGGCCAAGGAGCAGTTCTACGCGGCGCCGCTTGACGGGTACTACTGCAATGGTAAGCTGTACGGCCTGCCCAACGAGTTCAACATCGAGAACGGCGCTGTGCTGGTCAATCCGGCCATGTATGAGGCCGCGGGTCTGGACTACCCCCCGACTTGGGGCTCTATGACGGACCTTCTGTCCGACGCACAACAACTGGCTCAGTCCGATGGCGACGTGATGAACGTCTCCGGCTTCCACTTCGTCTCCGGTGACGGTCTGGCCTTCCAGTTCCTGGCCGGCATCCTGCAGCGCGGCGGTGAGTACTGGAAAGCCGACGGCAGTGGGATGGACTTCAACACGCCGGAGGCCAAGGAGACCTTGCAGGACATGAAGTCGTGGGTGGATCAGGGCGTGACGGATGCGTTCCTGTTCAACGGAGAGAGCAACTGGGTCGGCGATTCCTTCTTCAGCAACCAGGTGGCCATCGGCTTCATCGGCCCGTGGATCGTCCCTGTAGGGTTGGAGGAATACACCGATATGGAATTTGACTATCTCCCGATCCCCAACTACGCGGGCGACAAGCACTACTTCGCCGCTGACGCAGGATGGGGCAAGTTGGTATCGCCCAACTGCGAGCACCCGGAGATGGCCTGGGAGTTCGTCAAGTTTGCCACAACTAACGCGGACAACGCCAAGTTCTGGAACATCGGGACTGGCACCGTCCCCGCGCTCAAGTCCGTGGCGGCCGATCCCACGCTGCTCGAGGAAACCCCCTGGGTCGAAGCCAGCCTGCAGGTTCTCGACTACGGCAGCTACGTCGGCCCGCTTCCGGATCGGGACCTCTTCTGGTATGATATCGTCTACCCGCACATCCTGGGTGCGCTCCAGGAGACGGAGACCATAGACGAAGCGTTGGACGCGATAGACACAGAATCCAACGCCATGTTCGATTAGCACGTGTTCGAATAGGTACCTTCGACTAGTGCAGGCTGGGTGGGTGGCTGGCCTTCGGCCCCCACCCAGGCTGCGCCTCTAAGGAGTGCGCTATGAGACTTCCTGTCAGGGCGAATAGAAGCAGACGTCGTAACCGGGGCGGCGGTAGCCGGGGGCAAGGCTTGTTCGTTGCCAGTGCCCTCACGCCGCTTATGCTATACATGGTGTTTTGGACTCTCTTTCCCATGATCTGGGCGATGCTGCTTTCATTCTTTGAGTATGCCCCTACGCGCGTCGGGGGGCCGCTGTTGGGGCTGGGTGGGGACAACCCTTTCGTTGGCCTGGGTCACTTCGCCAATATGCTTAGCACCTCGCCAGAAGCGCAGAAGTTCCGCACGAGCCTGAAGACCACGCTTATGTTTGCCTTCCTGGTGCTGCCGTTGAACCTGGCCATTACTATTCCCCTTGCGGTGGCGATCGAGGCAGTCAAGTCGCGTCTCAAGACCGTCTTCCGCTTCATCTACTTCCTGCCCACGGTTACCTCCTCGGTCGGCGTGGCGTTGATCTGGGGATACCTCTACCACCCGCAGCGGGGCCTGTTCAACATGATCCTCAAGACAGTTGGGCTGTCCCCACAGATATGGCTCTCCAACCCACGCGCGTTCTATTTTGGCGTGCCTCTGGCCCTGTGGGCGATCATCTTCACCTACTTGTGGCAGGACATGGGGTATAACCTGGTCATCTTCATCGCGGCGCTGCAGGGCATCCCGAAGGACTTCAGGGAGGCGGCGGTCGTTGATGGCGCGAATATCTGGCAGGTGTTCTGGCGCGTCACGCTCCCGCTGCTACGTCCCACGTTGCTTTTCGTCTGCGTGATGACGATGCTCTCGTCCTTTCAAGTGTTCGACATCATCCAGGTCATGACGGAGAACGGCAGGCCCCAGGACCAGGCGCGCGTGTTGGTGCTGGATATCTACCTGAGCGCGTTCCGCTTTCAACGCATGGGCTGGGCCGGTGCCGAGGCACTGATCCTGTTCCTGGTCGTTCTGATCGTCACTGTCGTTCAGATGCGGCTGCTGCGCACGCAATGGGAGTATTAGACATGGCAACTACTATCCGTGCTTCTTCGGTACGCCCCGCCTTTGGCGTGAGAGGGATACGCCGTCACATGGGGCAGATCCTGCTGCACATGCTCCTGGTGGCTGGATGCTTGGCCACGCTGTTGCCCTTCCTGTGGATGTTCTTGGGCTCTTTCAAGTCGAGCAGTGAGATTATCCGCATCCCGCCGTCGTTCTTCCCTGAGAACCCGACGCTGGTCAACTACCAGACTATCTTCAACGACCCGCTGGTGTCGATTGGGCGCTACTATCTGAACAGCATCATCGTGGCGGTCAGCGTGGTCGTCCTGACCTTGTTCACCAGTTCGTTGGCCGGCTTCATCTTTGCCAAGTATCGCTTCTTCGGCCAGAACGTTGTGTTCTCTTTCATATTGGCGACGATGATGATCCCATTCCAGGTGCTGATGATCCCCAGCTACCTGATTTTGGCCAAACTGGGCTTGATTGACTCCCTGTGGGGCCTGATCGTGCCGGCGGCGGTGGATGCCTTTGGCATCTTCATGATGAAGCAGTTCATCGAGGGGATTCCCACCGAGTTGATGGACGCGGGACGCATTGACGGTGCCACTGAATGGGGTATCTACTTCCGTGTCATTCTACCGCAGCTCGGGCCGGCTCTGGCGACGTTGGGTATCCTGACGTTCATGTTCCGCTGGAACAACTACCTGTGGCCGCTCGTCGTCATCACGTCCAACGAGCGGCGCACGCTGCCGATTATGCTTACCTGGTACAGCGGCATGCAATACCAGAGCTATGACCTGACCATGGCGGCGAGCGTGCTGGTTGTCGTCCCCGTGCTGATTGTCTACGCCGCGTTCCAGCGCTGGATCGTACAGGGGTTCGCGTTGAGTGGGTTCAAGTAAGTCCACGGTGCAAGAGGATGCGCGAAAGGGGGCTTTCATGGGGGCTCGTGCGTCAAAGCGTGGGAGGAGGCGTGGAGGGCTCGCTGCCGGGCAGCGCCGCTTTGTGCTCGGTGTCTCGATTCCGACGATCATCTATTCTGGTGGGCTGTCGTTGCTGTCTATCGTGTGGGCCTTTGCGCTGATGTTCTTCGAGTACAGTCCGGGGCGTAGCGGCGGCCCCATCCTGGGTCTGGGTGGCAACAATCCGTTCGTTGGATTGGCTCACTTCCGCAACATGATTGAGGGCGTTACACTGGAGTCGCGCCTGTTCCGCACCAGCCTGGGAAACACGTTGATCTTCGCCTTCGCTGTGCTTCCCCTGAACCTGCTCATAACGCTGCCGCTGGCGGCTCTCATCGAGTCGGTGGATGAGCGGTTCAAGAGCATGTTTCGCGCTATCTACTTCTTGCCCGTCGTCACTACGTCGGTGGGCGTGGCGCTGATGTGGGGACACCTGTATCACCCTCAGCAGGGTCTGCTGAACGCCGCTATCCGTGGCCTGGGCGGCTCCCCGGTCTATTGGCTGAACGACCCCCGCCTCAAGTTCCTGGGCGTCTCTGTGGCTATGTGGTCGGTCATCGTGGCCTACCTGTGGCAGGACTATGGGTACAACATGGTCATCTTCGTGGCCGCGCTTCAAGGTATCCCGCAGGACCTCAAAGAGGCGGCGACGATAGATGGCGCCAACGCCTGGCAGGTGTTCAGCCGCGTGACGGTGCCGTTGTTGCGGCCGACGCTCCTGTTTGTCTGTGTGATGACCATGCTCTCCTCGTTCCAAGTCTTCGACGTCGTCCAGGTCATGACCAACGACGGGAACCCGGCCAATCAGACTCGCGTCTTGGTGCTCGACATCTACCTGAATGCCTTTCGCTATCAACGCATGGGATGGGCGGCCGCCGCTGCCTTCGTGTTGCTGCTGGCAGTGGTCATCGTGACCGTGGTCCAGATGCGTGTGCTGCGTACTGAGTGGGAGTACTGAAATGGCGACTGTTGCGCCCTCGTATGAGTCACCTGCCCCTCGAAGTCGAAGGGGAGAAGGCCTGGGTGCTATCCGGCGTGGCCTGGGACGTTTCTTGCTCTACTTCTTTCTGTTGGTGGGGCTGTCAATGACCCTGACGCCGTTCATATGGATGATCTTCTCAGCGTTCAAGACGGCCACCGAGATGGCCCGCATCCCACCGACGTTCTTCCCCGAGGCGCCTACCTTGGCGAACTTCCTGAGAGTCATACAGGACCCACGCCTTCCGCTCCTGCGCCTCTACGGCAACAGCGTTTTCGTTGCCGTGTTCAATGTATTCACCAATCTCTTCACCAGTTCGCTGCTGGGCTATCTCTTCGCCAAGTACGAGTTTCGGGGCAAGCGTGTGTTTTTCAGCTATTTCCTGCTGACCATGATGATCCCCAGCCAGGTGACGATGATCCCGGGTTACCTGATCCTGGTGAAGCTGCACCTGCTTGACACGTTGTGGGGGCTGGTCTTGACCAGCTTCATAAATGCGTTTGGCATCTTCATGATGCGGCAGTTCATCGAGACGTTGCCCAATGAGTTGCTGGACGCCGCCCGCATTGACGGCGCATCTGAGTGGCAGATCTACACCCGCGTTGTGATACCGCAACTGGGGCCGTCTTTGGCCACGCTGGGCACGTTGACCTTCATGGGGAATTGGAATTCCTACCTTTGGCCCATGGTGGTCATCACCACGCTCGAGAAACGCACGCTGCCCGTGATACTGAGTTGGTATTCCGACCAGCATGGTCGCCGGCCTCACGTCGAGATGGCAGCCACGGTGATGCTCGTGATCCCCGTCCTGATTGTGTATTTCTTCTTCCAGCGCTGGATCGTCCAGGGCATGACGATGACGGGCTTGAAGTGATGCGGGGTAGGTAGCGAGGAATCGGAAGGCCGGGTGGCAGGCACAGAACCGAGAGGGCAGGGGGCGGATAAAACACATCCGATGGAGAGCAGAAAGTGGAGAGATGGTGCGTCCGACTGCTGCCCGTGATTGTCTTGGTTCTGTGTGCTTGTGCCCCGCTTCCACACGTCATGCCTGAATCCAACGAGTCCCGTACCAACGCGCCTGATTGGCTAGCCGTCAACGACTTTCTCTATCAGTTGCAGCGCGCGCGACCTGAGCGCATCGGTGAGACAGCCTACGATCTCCTGGTCCTGAGCATCGCGGCATCCGGCAGCAGTCGCGAGGTGATCAAGAACCTCAAACACAGTCCCGGTGGGGACAAGATCGTCCTGTGCTATATGAGCATTGGCCAGGCCGAGGACTACCGTTTCTACTGGCAGCGGGAGTGGTACGAGAACCCCCCTGCCTGGCTCGACGAGCCTGACCCCGACTGGGCGGGTGACTATTGGGTTCGCTATTGGGACGCTGACTGGCAGGCTATCATCTATGGTTCGCCGGATAGCTACCTTGACCGCATTCTGGATCTGGGCTATGATGGCGTGTACCTGGATCGGGTGGACACGTACGCGTACTACGAGGACCAGGGGCGGGAGACGGCGGCCCAGGAGATGTCCGATTTCGTCATCGGCCTCGCGGAATACGCGCGGAAGCGTCAGCCTGGGTTCGGCGTGTTTCCACAGAACGCGGAGGAACTGGGCTTGCTCTTCCCCGAATACCTGGAGACGGTCACCGGCATCGGCGTGGAGGATCTGTACTATGGCTATCCCCGTGACCACACGGCTTCCCCGCCTGAGTGGACGGCGGCGCGTGAGGAGACTCTTGACCAGTGGGTGGCGGCGGGCAAACTGGTGCTGACTGTGGATTACACCCGCATCCCTGAGCAGATTGATGACGCGTACGCCCGTTCCCAGGCGCGCAGTTACGTTCCCTATGTGACCGTGCGCTCGCTGGGGCAGCTCATCATCAACAAGGGGCACGAGCCAGATTGATCGAAACGGTGACCGGCACTTGAACGCACCTTGCCGCGGATGCATGATCTTGAGTGGGAGATACGAACGTGATGGAGTCGTTGCACAATCGCTCTGCCATTGACGTCCACGTGCACTTTCATCCCGCCACGGCTGAGTTCATGGCGGACGTCATGCGTGCCAATCACTTGAGCGCCGTGGTCAACCTGGGTGTCCTCGAACGGTTGGACATGCCCTATGACGACGGCATGCAGATCTATCGGCGAGCTCTTGGCGATCGTATGGTCTACTTCTGCACGCCGGACTTCGGTGACACGTCTCCCGGCTTCGGAGAGCGCATGGCCGCGGACCTGGAACGCAAGGTGGCGGGCGGCGCGTGTGGCCTGAAGATCTTCAAGGAGTTGGGACTGCGCCACACAGACGCGGACGGTCGCCTCATCCCGGTGGACGATGCCCGTCTCGACCCTCTGTGGGCCAGGGCGGGTGAGTTGGGTGTCCCTGTGCTCATCCACACGGCCGACCCGGTGGCGTTCTTCCAGCCCCTGGATCAGGGGAATGAGCGCTGGGAGGAGTTGCAGCGCCACCCTGACTGGCATTTCGGCCGGCCCGAGTTTCCCGGACACGACACCTTGCTGGCTCAGCGCAATCGCGTCGTCGAGCGCCACGCCGGCACGGTGTTCATCGGCGCACACCTGGGCAACTTCCCGGAGAACCTGGCTTACGTGGATGGCTGCTTGGATCGCTATTCCAATCTCTTCGTGGACACCTCCGCACGCATCGGCGAGATCGGACGCCATCCGGTGGAGCGGGTGCGGGCGTTCTTTGCCAAGCATCAGGATCGGGTGCTCTTTGGGACTGATCTGGTGCTTGGATGGGACGCCTTTGAGGAGACCGGGGAGGGAGCGGGTCAAGAGCGCATGGCGGAGCTCCGCCGCTTCTACGATGGGCATTGGCGCTTCTTTGAGACGGACGATCCGCAGATCGAGTATCCTGGTTTCCCGGTGCAGGGACGTTGGACGGTGGATGCCCTGGGCTTGCCCGACGACGTGTTGGAGAAACTCTACACGCTGAATGCGCAGCGCCTGATTCCCGGGCTCCGGCGGTGAACGGATCGACGTAGGAGAAACGAGATGAGCACGCTTTCTACTGGCAAGGTTCGCCGGCTACAACATTGTGCGACCGATCAGGGCGTGTTCTCTATCCTGGCGATAGATCATCGCAATAGCCTGCGCCGGGCCCTGGATGCCCAAACCCCTGGCTCTGTCACGGATGAGGCGTTGATGGCCTTCAAGCAGGCTGTGGTGACTGCCCTGGCCCCGGTGGCCTCCGCCGTGTTGCTGGACGCGGAGTTCGGCGCGGCCCGGGCGATCTCCACCGGCGTGCTGCCCGGTGCGACTGGCCTGATTGCGGCCCTGGAGCGCAGTGGCTACGTGGGTGAACGCGCCGCCCGGGTGAGCGAGCTCTTGCCTGGATGGGATAGCGGCCGGGCTGGACGGATGGGCGCCAGCGCGGTCAAGCTCCTGGTCTACTACCACCCCGATTCCCCAACTGCCCCTCAGGCCGAGTCGCTGGTGCGCCAGGTGGCGGACTCCTGTCAACAGGCTGGCGTTCCCTTTTTCCTGGAACCGCTCTCTTACCCGCTGGATCCAACCCTGCGACGGCTTCTTCCTGGGGAGCGCCGCCGCGTTGTGGTGGAGACGGCGCGCCGGCTGACGGGCATCCCCGGCGTAGACGTCCTTAAGGCCGAGTTCCCGCTGGACATCGGCCCTCGGGACGGGGACACGGCTCCTGACGAGACGGAGTGGCTGGCCGCTTGCCGGGAGCTGACGGGGGCTTCCCGTGTGCCCTGGGTCCTTCTCAGTGCGGGGGTAGGGTTCGAGACGTATCTTCGCCAGGTGGTTGTGGCCGCCAGTGCCGGTGCCAGTGGCGTAGCTGTGGGGCGGGCCGTCTGGCGGGAGGCAACGGAGCTGCCAACAGGAGCGCGAGAGGGATTTCTGTCTAGGGTCGCTCATCGACGGATGGCGCGTGTGACGGCGCTGTGCCAGGCTCTGGCTCGTCCCTGGACAGATACCCTCGGTTCAGGAAGTGAGGAGGCGACAGGAGACGGATGAGATGAAGCGGGGCGTTCTCGTCATTGGCGAGTTGAACGTAGATATGATCGTGGGCGGGCTGCCCTCCTTGCCCGTACTGGGCAAGGAGCTTCTAGCCGACGAGTTCCACGTCGTGCTGGGGAGCTCTTCAGCCATCTGTGCGACGGGTCTGGCCCGCCTGGGTCTGGCGGTTGACTATCTGGGCAAGGTTGGCGCGGATTACTACGGTGACTTCATTATCGAGGAATTGCGCGCCCATGGGTTATGTACGGACCACGTGATCCGTGACAGCGGCGTGCAGACCGGTATGGCGATTTCGCTGACGTATCCGAACGATCGTGCGCTCATCACGTACATGGGTTCCATTCCCGAGTTGCGGCTGGATGACATAGACGTGTCCACGCTTGAGAACTACACCCATCTGCACGTCGGTTCGTATTTCCTTCAGCTAGGGCTCCAGCCGCAGCTGGCGGAGTTGTTTCGTGCGGCACGCAGCGCCGGGCTTAGCATCTCGCTGGACATGGGCTTCGACCCGTACGAGGAATGGGGAGATGAGAAGCTTATGCGCGTGCTGCACTTCGTGGATATCTTCATTCCCAACGAGGTGGAAGCTCGCGAGATCGCCCGCGTGGCCGATACCGAGACGGCGTTGCAGCGATTGGCCAAATTGCCCCGGCTCATGGTCGTCAAATGCGGGGCTGCAGGGGCTATGTCGCTGCGCGACGACACGATCATCCGCAGCCCGGCGTTTCAAGTGGACGTGAAAGACACCACCGGCGCGGGCGATTCGTTCAACGCTGGTTTCATCCATGCCTACGTGTTCCAGGGGCTTCCGTTGGAGGAGGCGCTTCGCTTTGCCAATGCCTGCGGCGCGCTCTCTACCACCGGCTTCGGCGGCACCGCCGCCCAGCCTACCTTGGAGCAGGTTCAGGCTTTCTTGGAGGTACATTCTTGAGCACCCCGATGCAGACGGATGGGAGCAATCCGCCCACTTTGACGATCAAACAGATAGTACATAGAATCATCGCCCTTCACTCGCGCGGCACGCAGATCACCTTGCTCGCTGCCTGTCCCAACTCCGACGCGGTGCTGGAAGCTGCCGTCAAGGTGGCTGCGGCCAACAACATGCCGATGTTGTTTGCGGCCACACTGAACCAGGTAGACCGGGACGGCGGCTACACCGGTTGGACGCCGCGGGCTTTCGTCGCCCGGATGACGGAACTGGCTGAGAAGCATCACTGTGATTCTCCCCTCTATCCCTGTCTCGACCACGGGGGCCCATGGCTCAGGGACGCCCATACCCGCGACCGCTTGAGCCTGGAGGAGACGATGGAGGAGGTGAAGAAGACGCTCATGGCGTGCCTGGAGGCTGGCTACGCCTTGCTACACGTTGACCCAACGGTGGACCGGACGTTGCTTCCCGGGCAGCCGCCGGAGATTGACGTCGTGGTCGAGCGCACAGTCGAGTTGATCGCCCACGCCGAGGTGCACCGTGAGCGCCTGGGCCTGCCGCCGGTATCCTACGAGGTGGGAACTGAAGAAGTACACGGTGGATTGGTGGATTTCGACAACTTCGACCGTTTCCTCAGCGGGTTGGAGGCGCGCCTGGAGGCTGAGGGACTGGCACACGTCTGGCCGTGTTTCATCGTAGGCAAGGTGGGGACCGATCTTCACACAAGCACCTTTGACCCGGAGAGCGCCCGTCGTCTGTACAATCGGGTTGTCTATCTCGGTTCGCTCATCAAAGGTCACTACACCGACTGGGTGGACAACCCCGCCGACTACCCGGCGACAGGTATGGGAGGGGCCAATGTGGGCCCGGAGTTTACCGCGACCGAGCTGGCCGCGTTGCACGAGCTGTGCGACCGTGAGGGCCAGCTTGTGGAGCTCAACCCTGGTTTGCCTGCCTCTGGCTTCAGGGCCGCCCTCGAAACCGCTGTTGTGGACTCCGGTCGCTGGCGGAAGTGGCTCCTCGCCGATGAGAAGGGCCGGGACTTCGACGATCTGTCGCCCGCCCGGCGCGAATGGTTGGTCGCCACCGGCGCTCGCTACGTGTGGACTGATCCCCGGGTGCTGGCCGCCCGCGAGCAGCTTTGTCAGAACCTGCGTTCTGAGTTGCCGGATCCGCACGGCTTCGTCGTGGACCGCGTCGCGGAGAACATCCAGACGTACGTAGATGCCTTCAACCTGAAGGACTCCTTGCCCCTGCTGGCTGGGCAGTGACAGGGGCGCGTTCCCGAGCCTGCCGGAGCGCCTCCGATTCGCAGTAGGGGCACGCCATTCTGATGGCGCAGTTTCCGCGCCCGCCGAAGCGCCGTCAGTCTGTAGCAAAGCACGCAGTCACGCCGGAGCGCCTCCAGTTCGCAGTAGGGGCACGGTTCCCGCGCCCGCCGGAGTGCCGTTTACGATGGACCGCGACGTCCAGCTTGAGATTCCGCCTGTCTGGGACCGGATAGCACTCTCCCCGCTGTGCGGCACGGTGCTCGTCGTGGGCGCGCCGGATACGGGCAAGTCCACCTTTGCCCGCCACCTCTACCGTCGCTTGTGCGCTCAACACGAGCGCGTTGCCTTCGTGGACGGGGACGTCGGCCAGTCCACGCTTGGCCCGCCGGCGACGATGACGTTGGCATTTGGTGTGCCCGGCGACGAAGCGTTCCCCCCTGGCGGTCCGCGCTTTCGCGTTTTTGTCGGCGACATCTCTCCGCGCCGCCACATGCTACCGATGCTCGTGGGGGCGTATAGACTGGTGCAGAAAGCGCGCCAGGAGGGAGCCACAGCTATCGTGTTCGACACGACTGGGTTGGTGAACCCTGCCGATGGCGGCGGTGCGCTCAAGCGCTCGAAGGTGGACCTGCTGCAGCCCACGGTGGTTGTGGGCATCCAGCGAGGCAGCGAACTGGAACACCTGCTGCTCCCGCTGCGCCGCAGCCATCGCGTGCGTGTGATCGATCTCCCCGTCTCACACGGTGCTCGATGCCGTGACGTGCGCGTGCGCCGGGAGCACCGGCGCACGCGATTTCGGGCGTATTTCGAACGTGCTCGCACGCTGGAGTTGGCGTGGCGGGGCTTAGCCGTATTTCCGGCTCCGGTCTTCACACCCCACCGGCTGGTGGCGCTGGTGGATGTGTACGGGTTCGCGCTGGCACTTGGTATCGTCGTCGCCAGTCACGTAGCGCGCGGAATGCTGACGTTGTACACGCCGCTTCCTTCACCGGCGGGTGTGGATGCGATCTGCCTGGGCGACCTGGCGCTGGACCCCCATACGTTTTGGGAATCGCGACTCCCATAGAGCGCGGAGGTGTAGATGAGTGCCGTGGACCTAGCCTCGAAAGGCTGAATGTGCCACCATGCTCAGCGCCGGTGTCGCGTTTCGCGGACGCTACATGGCTCGACGCATGCGGCGGACCACGATCAACAAGAACAGCAAGCCCATTGCGAGTAGACCGGCACTGAGCGCACCGATCCCCGTATCGGGGACTTGCTCGCTGCCTGCTCTGGGCGTAGCTGTCGGCCGCCGGGTTGGGCTGGGCCTGGGGGTCGCCGTAGGTGCCTGCGCCATCTCGGCCGGAGTCTCTGTGACAGCGGCCTCCGTGGCTTCCTCGGCCTCCGTCGTCGCCGACTCCGGTGCTGCTGTTGTGGGCCTTTCCGTCGCAGCCGGCACGGGGGTGTTCGTGGGGACGCTGGTGGCCTCCTCCGTTTCTGCGGCCTCTTCGGCGGGCGCAGTTTCTTCGACGGCTCCCTCTGCCTCCGCGACCATTGCTGTGTTGGTGGCCTGAATGGCCTGATTCCGCGCCTCTAGATCCGCCCTCCGCTGAGGGGAGAGCCAGAGAGCCCAGGCTACGAAGGCGCAAATGCCCAGCGCGAGCAGGCCACCCATTGCGGCGACGAGGATAATGAAGGTGCGATTGGCTCCCTCGGCCTCTTCTGCTTCTTCCTCTTCGTCTACGTATAGTTCGAGATCTTCCACTCTTGCCTCCTTGCTCCGGCCTCTCGTTGCGATGATGCTCCGGTTTTCCGGGTGGCCACCCTAGCCTAGCGCAAGAACTCCAAATTCGCCAGCGGGACGAAGATGGGGGCCCTCTGACCGATGTCCACTTCCGCGCCGCGTACCCTTGCGCCTGTGCCTATGCGCCGGGCGTGGTCCGGGAGAGCAACGACCTTGCCCACCGTGCCCATGTAGGGCGTGCGGACGATCCGGACCTGGGCTCCTACCGTCAGAGGCCTTCCGGGTTCCGCCTGAGTCGATGGCAGTGCTTCGGTGGGCAGTGGAATGATGATCTCTGGACGCACGATGTCCCATCGGGACTGAGCGCGTCCGCTGATCGAAGCTTCCCTGCCCTCGTGGGTCGTAAGCAGGCGAAAGACGGGCCTGGACATGGGTACTGTTCCGATGCCCTCGGTGACGACGACTGGGAATGGCGACTCTTCTACATGGGGGATCAGATCAGGCGCCAGCCCGCCGACCACGATGCCCCGCAACTGCAGCCCCTGGGCCCGCTCAAACACCGTCTCATCCAGCCCTGACCCACCAATCAGGATGGATCCCTGGCACGAGGGATCAATTGCTTTGCCTTCCAGGAGTTCGTCGGGGCCTTTCACCAGGCACTTGAGCACACCCAGGCTATCGCCGCCGGACCCCCATACTCCCTGTATGACAGCCCCAATCGTCTCGATGACCACACCGCTTTGTGCGATCACGTTCGTCACTGTCCCGTAGACATAGGCGCGCAACTCAACTGTGGTGGGTTGGCCCTCGATCAGTATGCGCCCGCCGACCCTGGCTCTGACTGTGCCGTCGATTGGAGACTTGACAGAGCGCCCCAGCGGCCCGCGACGTTTGGCGATGACCTGGCCCCGCTGTATCTCATCGCCCAAGTTGACGCGCATGCATCGAGCGAGTCGTGAGACCGGGACCCCCAGCAAGCGTGCCGCGGGCACGATGCGGAAATCGCTGGGTATGTCCGCGTACGCGACAACCTGCGTGGGCTCAACCCGGTCCGCGACGCGAACCACGACCTCGCCCGGCGCGGGTAGCATCCGCCGGTGATGCACGTTCGTTAGCGGAGTCACCTGAGTCTCGGAGGGATAGTACATATCGCGTCTACCTATCCTCCCACGTCCCATATCCACTGTTGCATACGCAGCTGCCGCTCCTTGGCGGTGTCAGCGAGGCACAGCGGTCGTCCTCGGGCATCGATAATCAATCCGGCCAGTCCTCCATTCACAAGTCTCTTCCCGCCTTTTCCGGGCCCGCCGAGGCCGACGTCGAAGTGGCGCAGGGGCCGCAGTTCTATCACTGCCTGCTGGCCGGGCATCAGGGGCAACACTTCCAGGTCGCCGTATCGTACCTCTATGGTGAACTTGCTGTCGTCCTCGTACGTGACTCGTGCCTTGAGTACCAGGTCCCCGGGCCTCGCTTGCCCGACTGGGGCAACCACCGTCGCCAGGTTGACGAGGCCCCCGTTGTCCAGGGCCTCTACCGCGGCCAGCGGCTTGACCGCGGCGAGGTTGCCCAGTGCTGGCGCTAACCCATAGCGATCCAATACAAGTGTGCTCACCCCGATGGGCTCCAAGCCGTCCAACACGATCAGGGCTGCCTGCCCAGGACGGGGGGCGTGCGCCAGCACCCCGCCACGGACGACAATTGTATCACACAGAGGCGTGAGGCGTGAGTAAGCGTGTGCTGCGCCAGGCCGCCAGCCCGGTTGGGCGACTCGCCGAGCCGCCTGAATTGCCTCGCGAGCCATGGCCTGTTCCACCCACAACTGTCGCGGCTCTTGTCCAATGCTGACCGGGTGACTTTCCTTGTTGATAAGCTGAGCGCGTACCTCGCCAGCACTCATTGCCTCAGGCAGCCAGCGGACAATCGGTTCCGGGTGAGTGTCCCGCTCTTGCAGCAGTCGCTGTCCGCCGAAGGCACTGCCCAAGTCACTCTGGACCGTGAGCGATGGATGCCCATCGAACACGGCCGCCAGCGTCGTGCTAGCAGCTCCCACATCGACGCCGATCACGCCTCTTGAGTGATCACCACCCAGATGCCACAGGTACTGCATCAAGCGGCTAAAGGCGGCAGCGGTGGATGTAAGCGGCACCTGGCTCCAGCCGTCCACAGCTTGAACGCCGGGTAACTGGCTCATCTTGTCCCGTTTGTAGAGTGCGTCCAGTTCCTCCTGTGCGGCGAGCAGGTTTTCCTCTGCCGGGGTGGGGCGGACGTTGTCCGTGACGCGCAGCTCAGCACTATCGTCTACGATGTCTACCACATGTCGTCGCAGCCGGGAGTTGCCCATGTACAACAAGAGAGGGCGCGTCTCTGGCTTCATCAGGGAACAGGCAATGGTCGCGGTTTCCACCAGCTCGAGCACCGGGTTGCCCGCTCCGCCCTCTGTGCCGCCAGCGACGCAGACGACGTCTGGCGCTGCATCACGTATCACGCGCGCCCGATCTTCGTCGCTGAGGCGGCCCCCTGGTCCGTCACTGGCCAGGACTGCCTTGACCAGCGAGTACGTGCCGCCCGCCGCCCGCTCGGCGCTGGCGACGCTCAGGTCGCGCACCAGACCAGCTATCACGACCTCAAGTGGCCGGCTGGCGCTGGTGGTCGCGGCGAAGACGTCCACCCCTTTTCTGCCGCTCACCTCAGGGGAGATCAGGCGACCGCTTTCGTTGAAGAAGTCGCGGCCGGCGATCCTGGAGATTCGCTCGACGGCATGTTGAATGCTGGACGCCACGTCGGACCACGGAGACTCCGCTGCCGTCGGAGCCGTGCCATGCGCGACGAAGCGGTATCTCCCTCCTACCTGCTCGATCAGCACTGCCTTGGTCATCACTGTGCCGCAATCAGCCAATAGGATCGAGCCGATGGGTTGCGCTTCTGCCATACTCGTCTCTCGCTAGGTGCCTACGTACGTGAAGTAGAAATCCGTGAAGACTTCAATGAGGTACTGAACGCGCCCAATGAAGATTGAGAGCGCGGCCGTCAGTACCCCTGCGAACGCCACGCCCAGGGCTACGATCAAGAACCCGCGCCCGACCCAGGCCAGGAAGCCGATGAGCCGACCCCACAGCCCCGCCAATCCCTGCCGTTGGCGCGCGGTGAAGTTGAATGCCATCAGCGTGCAGACTGTGCCCACGACCATCAGTAGCCCATCCAATAGGCCGAGACGGAACGACGCTGATGAGGCAGTACTTAGTGCGCGGCCTGCCGCGCTGACCTGTGGTACAAGGGTGCCCTTAAGTGCGCCGCTTAGCGCGACCGCTGTTCCAACGCCAACCAGATAGGCGATTGACAGATTGCCAATATGCGCGTGCTTGGGGAAGCCTTTAAGGATCAACAGGATGCCCAACACCACAGGCACGATCACAGCGAGTGGTTCAGCCCCTAGCTGGACAATCGCCATACCGATGACGATATCCCGAAGCACGATGCCGAAGGAATAGCCGACAAGCGTGCCGATGAAGAGATGCACTGCCAGCCGGTAGAAGGGATTGTCTCCCAAGAGGAGATAGCTGAGTATCATGAACGTCAGCAGTGCTCCCAGTATCGGACCGATGACGGTGGAGATCTGAAGTGTCACTTCTTCCTCCCACGCGGGTTGCGAAGGGCGTGGAAGACGGCGCCGAGCATCATCAGGCCGGCGATGGCCGCATGCCCCGCTGCGAGGGCGTCGATTCGCTGTGCGGCGTGCCCAGGTGATCCGCGAAGCGTCTCGTATGCGGCTGCTCCACTCAGTCCACTGATGCTGCCTTCCAGTTGCCCCGCGGTCGCATCGAGGTATGGGGTTGCTGCTGGCTCCAAGGCGGCGCTCAGGCCAGCGATCAGCGGTGAAGCGTCTTCACCGCGCACCTCTGTCTGCTCGACCCAGTGACGCAACGATCCAGGCTGGGCTGTCAGCACGAGGATGAATCTGTAAGGGCCAGCGTTGGCCAACAACTGTGAGACACCGATCGCGTTTCCCGGTCGATAGCTCGATGATTTGAGTTGCGTCTCCGTGTACTGCGCCTCGGACGCAATGATGTCGCCGAGTAGGCTTTCTGCTACCCTCTTCCCCTCGGGCCGCGTGCTGACGGCTGCGATTTCTGCTCCCTGATCGAGTATGTGCCGCAGCATCGGCTCGGCCACGACGTCAAGCTCGTCTGCCTCTGCTGGTCCGTATTCAAAGGCCACTACGACGGCTTCTCCTGCGTCCACGTCCTGGATGACGTCAAACGCTCTTTCCAGCCGCTTGAACTCGATGCGCCCTTGCGCCTCCGGCGACGTAGCTGGCTGCGTGAGTGTTGGGACGTCCACTCCCATCGTTGGCAGCACCAAGGGACCCGCCACGGCCGCGATAAGTACAATCGCCACCAGCAGGCGCTGGACTCGTCCTGCCACGCTGACCTCTCGCTCGCCTGCTGCTGGTTGCGGCACCTCAATGGGCTGGGTGATCAGTCCCTGAAGCAACTCCGCCCGCGCGCGACTCGCCTCGCTGATCTCGGCCGGGCGCGCGCTCTCGCGAAACACGGGGGCTTCCAGGGGCAGAGCCGGAGCGATGGCGCCGCGCAGTCCCTCCAGTAGCCCCTCTGTCTCCACCGCCTCTTCCTGGATGGCTGCCGCGCCCGGCTCAGTGCGCGGGCGCAACGCCTCCAGCCAGTCGGGGATCTCGGCGCGAGCCAACCCTGCTGCTTCCGCCATTTCGAACGGGGGCTCGGGTTGCTCAGGCGCGCGCATTTCCTCGAAAACCGGAACCGCTGCGGCAGCAGGTTGGACCGGTACGGCTTCAATCTCAGACAACCAGTCAGGTTCCCCCTCGGGTACGGCGCCCTCGCCCGGCTCCCTCTCTCGCAGCCAGTCGGAGGTCTCAGCAGCAGCGAGGGGGATTGCCTCTTCCGGCGCTGACTGTACAAACGGGCCACGTGCTTCTGCCGGGGCAGACTCAGGGAGCGTGGGTTTCTCTGCCCACTCGCGGGCCTCGACTGCAGGCTCTTGCAGCCACTCAGGGACATCGGCTAGAGCGGGTGCCGGTGCTTCCACCCCTGGCGACGGGGCTTCCGATGGCGCCAGTTCTTGCAGCCACTCGGGGATATCGGCTGGAGCAGGTGCCGGTGCCCCTGCTTCTGGCGCCGGGAGCTCCGGTGGTGTCGGTTGCTGTTCCCACCCGGCGACCTCTGCCGGGGTGGGTGCAGACGCTTCTGCCGCCGGCAACGGGGCTTCCGATGGCGCCATTTCCTGCAGCCACTCGGGCATCTCGGCTGGAGCGGGTGCCGGTGCCCTCGCTTCTGGCGCTGGGAGCTCCGGTGGTGTCGGTTGCTGTTCCCACCCGGCGACCTCTGCCAGGGTGGGTGCAGG
>Ga0180432_10000438_pt1 | contig 67606 bp, 63 predicted proteins | sample SS_ome_10_FD_132414 | JGI IMG/M metagenome (GOLD analysis project Ga0180432, IMG submission 132414) | Hypersaline lake sediment archaeal communities from the Salton Sea, California, USA - SS_1_MS_2 metaG | ecosystem: Environmental > Aquatic > Non-marine Saline and Alkaline > Hypersaline >...
TGCGCGGCGTCGCGCGCTTGCCGGCTCGCAGGGGCCGGCCGAGCTGCGCCCGCTGCAGGCACCGGATCGAGGCGTTGTTGCGAGGACGAGTCCATGGGCCCCTCCCTAGCGTGCCTGTAGGCTGCCGCCTGCGCGGGCGGCGTCTCCGGGGCAGATCACCAGCGAGCGCCGCCCGTCTCAGTTTTGCGACACCGCCCCATTCCTAACACTGCGACCGCCGGGCGTCAAGCAAAGACCTGCGCGCAGCCGGGGCGGTACGGGCTTGCCCCCTATTCGCAAGACGCACCGTCTCTCTCGGGGAAGAGGGGGCACCCGCCCTCACCCCGGCCCTCTCTCGGCAGGAGGGAGCCGTTCCCCCTCCCCTCGGGAGGGGGTGAGGGGGAGGGAGCGTTGTCCAAGCGCTCGCAGGCCCTCACCCTAGCCCTCTCCCCGAGGGAGAGGGGACATCCGCCCTCAGCCCGGCCCTCTCTCGGCGGGAGGGAGCCGTTCCCCCTCCCTTCGGGAGGGGGTGAGGGGGAGGGAGCGTTGTCCAAGCCCGTGCAGTCCCTCACCCTAGCCCTCTCCCAGAGGGAGAGGGGACCCCCGCCCTCAGCCCGGCCCGCTCCCGGCGGGAGAGAGCCGTTCCCCCTCCCCTCGGGAGGGGGTGAGGGGGAGGGAGCGTTGTCCAAGCGCTCGCAGGCCCTCACCCTAGCCCTCTCCCCGAGGGAGAGGGGACATCCGCCTTCACCCCGGGCCCCCTGCCGGGACAGAGGGCGCGGCGCTCCAATGACCGGCCAGGTACGGATTCGGCAAGAGGATTGCATAGGCCTCACCCTGGCGCCACACTGCGCGGGGCCGTAAGATGGCCTGCGCGGCTCGGACGCGGGTAAGCAAGTTTCGGTCCGGGGCTTGCGTGGCGGCCCGGCGAGTCGCGAGAAAGGAAGCCTATGCTCTTCAAGTGGTTCCCCTGGCGGTACCTCATCCGGCGCTGGGCGCGCACGCACGGGTTCCTGGACCCGGTGACCCTGCTCAGCCGGCTCCAGCGCTTCGCCCAGCCCGCGGAGGTGGACGTGCCCCTGGAGCTGTTGCGCGCGGGCATCGCGTTCCACGCGCGGGGGCTCCTGAACACGCGGGTCATCCAGCAGAACCTGGACTGGGTGTGGCCCTACTGGGTGCAGCGCCAGTTCGACCCCAGGGACGAGTCGTTCCTGCCGCGCGGATTCTCGGTGAGCCATGTGAACCTGACCCACCGCAACTGGACCGCGGTGGGCGCCCCGGACTGCGCGGCCCTGCCGGTCGTGGACCCGCGCGGGCTGTTGACGCCGTTTTACGACGGATGGTCCCTGGACGCCTGGATTGTGCCCGAACAGGGCGAGCCCTTGTTGCCCTCGCGGTCCTTGCAGGCCCGGCAGCGCCTGGACCACGACCCGCAGGGCGGTCCGGTGGTGTGCACGGAGACGTCCGACGCGGGTCTGGACCTCCATACGCGCGCGCATGTGGAGGTGGCCGACGGCGTGCCCGTATGCACCTTTGCGTGCCGCGCGCAAGCGCCTGGGCCCGCGTGGCTGGCCGTTCTCATACGGCCCTTCAATCCGGAGGGCATCAGCCTGATCGAGGAGCTGCGCCTGGCCCCGGGGCGAGACGGCTGGGCGGTGGACGGCCTTGACTGCGTGCGCCTGTCTCCCGCGGCGGAACGAAGCCTGTTCGCCGCGTTCGAGGACGGCGACCTGGCGCGCGGGTTCCTGGACCGGGCGGAACGCACCTCGGTCTCCTGCGACGTGGGTCTGGCCACGGGGGCGGCGCTGTACAAGCTGCGCCCCGGCGAGCCGCGCGAGGTGGCCGCGCGCGTGCGCCTGGACGCGGACGCGGAGAGCACGCCCGTCTTTCCGCAGGGACGCGCCCAGCCGTGGCGCGACGCCCTGGCCGGACGCGCGCAGGCGCGCCTGCCCGACGCGCGCCACCAATTCCTGTACGAGGCCGCAGTGGACCAGCTCGTGCTGCACACGCCGCTCGACGCGTTTCCCGGCCCATACACGTACAAGCGGTTCTGGTTCCGCGACGCCGCGTTCATGGTCCACGCCCTGCTGTGCGCGGGGCTCGCCGGCCGCGCGCGGCGGGTCCTGGACCGGTTCGCCCACCGTCAGACCGTGACCGGGTACTTCGAGTCCCAGGAGGGCGAGTGGGACTCGAACGGCCAGGTCCTGTGGATCCTGGGCCGGTACGCAGAGCTCACGGGCGAGCCGCCCCCGGCCGCGTGGCGCCGGCAAGTGATCGCGGGCGCGCGGTGGATTGTGCGAAAGCGCCTCTCCTCGCGGGGCAAGGCCTGGCACGCGGGGCTTCTGCCCGCGGGGTTCAGCGCCGAGCACCTGGGCAACACGGACTACTACTACTGGGACGACTTCTGGGCCGTAGCGGGCTTGCGCGCGGCCGCGCGGTTGTGCACGGCGTGGGACGAGGCCAAGCACGCGGCCCAGTTCCGCGAGGCGTCCGAGGACTTGCTCGCGGCCATCGACCGGTCGCTGGACCGGTCCGCGCACGTGCGCGCCCACGCCGGCCTGCCGGCGAGCCCCTACCGGCGCATGGACGCAGGCGGGGTCGGGAGCCTGGTGGTGAGCTATCCCCTGCGGCTGTGGCCCGCGGGCGACGAGCGCGTGATCGCCACGCTCGCGTATCTGCTGGAGAATTGCTGCGTGGACGGCGCCTTCTTTCAGGACATGATCCACTCGGGGCTCAATCCGTACCTGACCCTGCACATGGCGCAGGCCCTGCTGCGCGCCGGTGACAGTCGGTACAAGGAACTCGCCGACGCGGTCGCGCGCCTGGCCAGCCCCACCGGCCAGTGGCCCGAGGCGATCCACCCCCGCACCGGCGGCGGATGCATGGGGGACGGCCAGCACGTGTGGGCCTCGGCCGAGTGGATTCTCATGATGCGCAACCGGTTCGTGCGCGAAGAGGACGACCGGCTCGTGCTCTGCTCCGGGGTTCCCGCGGCGTGGCTCGCCCCGGGCGAGGCGCTCTCGTTCGGCCCCGCGCCCACGCCGTATGGGCCGGTCACGGTGCACGCGCAGGCGACCGCAGACGCGGTGTCCGTCGCCTGGCAGGCCGACTGGCGCGACGAGGCGCCCGCCCTGGAGGTGCATACGCCCGGCAACGCGCCGTGCCTGGTCCGCGACGCAAGCGCCGACCGCGTGACCCGGCCCCGCGCGGGCCCTGTGGCGGGTGACCAGGACAAGGAGTCCGCCCGATGAACATCGCCATGTTCACGAACACGTACCTCCCCCAGGTGGGCGGGGTGGCCCGCTCGGTGGAGCGGTTCACGCAGGCGTATCGCGCGCGCGGCCACCGGGTGCTCGTGGTTGCGCCCACCTACGAAGACCAGCCCGAAGAAGAAGAGGACGTCGTGCGCCTGCCGGCCCTGCCGAAGTTCAACGGGAGCGACTTCTCCATGGTGCTGCCCGTCAAGCCGCATCTACAGGACCGGCTCGACGACTTCGGCCCGGAAATCATTCACAGCCATCATCCGTATCTGCTCGGCGACACGGCCCTGCGCGCGGCCGCGGACCGGGAGCTGCCGCTCGTGTTCACCCACCACACCATGTACGAGCATTACACGCACTACGTGCCGCTGGACAGCCCGGCGCTGCGCAGGTTCGTGATGGAGCTGTCCACCGGGTACGCGAACCTGGCCGACCGGGTAATCGCCCCCAGCGGCACCATCGCGGACATCCTGGTCGAGCGCGGAGTCACGAGCCCGATCACGGTGGTCCCCACCGGCGTGGACCTCGCCTCCTTTTCCCGAGGAGACGGCGCCGCGGCGCGCCGGGAGCTTGGCATTCCAGCCGATGCCTTCGTGGTCGGCCACGTGGGGCGATTGGCCGAGGAGAAGAACCTCCCCTTCTTGGGCCGCGCGGTCACCCGCTACCTGGCCGACCGCCCGCAGGCCTGGTTCCTGATCGTGGGCTCGGGCCCGGCACAGGAGGACATCCGCCGCACCGCGCGCGAGCGGGGCGTCGAGGAGCGCGTGGTCTTCGCCGGCACCCGTTCGGGGCAGGACCTCGTGGACGCGTACCACGCGATGGACGTGTTCGCGTTCGCCTCCAAGTCCGAGACCCAGGGCATGGTGCTCGTGGAGGCGCTCGCCGCGGGCAAGCCCCTGGCCGCGCTCGACGCGCCGGGGGTCTCGGACGTGGTGCGCGACCGGGACAACGGCCGGCTGCTCGCTGAAGAGGACGAGGCCGCGTTCGCCGAGGCCCTGGACTGGGTGCGCGGGGAGCTCGACCGCCGCGGGGACGACCTAGCCCAGCGCGCGCGCGAGACCGCGGTCCCCTTCGGCCAATCCGCGTGCGCGGACCGGTCGCTACGCCTGTATCGCGAGGCCCTGACCGCGGAGCGCGACCCGATCGACCCGGAGGCCTACAACTGGTCGGACCTGTTGCGCGGTCTGGCCCGAGAATGGGACTTGTGGGCCAATCGCGCGGCCGCCCTGGCCGAGGCGGTCTCGCCCGAAGAACCCCAGGAAGCCGAAGAGACGCCATGATCCAGCGCACGCACACCCTGCTCGCGCGGCTGCGGCGCCTGTTCAGCCGCACGGAGTGGGCGGTGCGGCTGTTGGGCCTGCCCCGCTCCCCGGAGACGAGCGAAGAGCGGGGCCTCATTCTCCTGCAGATCGACGGGTTCTCGCGCACCGAGCTCGAGCGCGCCCTGCGGCGGCGCAAGATGCCGTTCCTCACCCAGCTCCTGCAACGCGAGGAGTACGAGCTGCACACCATGTACAGCGGCCTGCCCAGCGCCACCCCCGCCGTGCAGGCCGAGCTCTTCTACGGGGTGCGTTGCGCAGTGCCCGCGTTCGCGTTCCGCGACCATCGCACGGGCCAGATGGCCACCATGTACCAGCAGGAAGTGGCCGGGCGCATCCAGCGCGAGCTCGAAGACCGCGGCGCGAACCTGCTCCGAGACGGCAGCGCCTACAGCGACGTGTACGAGGGCGGCAAGGGAGCATCCAGCTTCTGCGTCTCCAGCCTGGGCCTGTCGTCCGTGCTGCGCGAGGCGCGGCTTACCGGCCTGTTCGGGGTGCTGCTCTTGCACGGGGGCCTGCTCGTGCGGTCCGCGGGGCTGGCCGTCGTAGAGTTCGCCATCGCGGTCTGGGACCTCGTGCGCGGCGTGCTGGGCCGACAGGACTTCTTCAAGGAGCTCAAGTTCATCCCCACACGGGTGGCGGTGTGCGTGTTCCTGCGCGACTTCGTGACGATCGGCGTGTGCCTGGACGCCGCGCGCGGGCTGCCCGTGATCCACGCCAACTTTCTCGGCTACGACGAGCAGGCCCACCGGCGCGGGCCCTCTTCGCGGTTCGCGCACTGGACCCTGGGCGGCATCGACCGGGCCGTACGTATCATCACACGCGCTGCCGAGCGATCCGCGTGTCGCGACTACGACGTGTGGATCCACTCCGACCACGGGCAGGAGATGGCCCTGCCCTATGAAGAGGTCTACGACGAACCCGTGCAAGAGGCGGTCAGCCGCGTGTTCGAGGAGGAGGGCCTTTCCGGTCCGCCCGCGGACGGCGAGTCGCTTGCACTCTCGTTCCACCACGCGGTGCTGTTGGGGGGGCGGCTGTTGCAGCGGCTCTTCGCCTGGCCCAAGCGGCTGCCGCCCGCCACGATCCTGGACATGGCCGCGCTCGGGCCCGTGGGGCACGTGTATCCGCCCGAAGGGCTCCGGTCCGAAGAGCGCGACCGGGTCGCCCGGGCGCTGGTGACGCGTGCGCATATCCCGCTCGTACTGGCGCCGGACGAAGCGGGCGGCGCGTTCGCCTGGGCCCCGACAGGACGCAAGCACCTGCCCGAGGACGGGGCCGAGGTCCTGGGCGAGAGCCACCCGTACCGCACCGAGGCCGCACACGACCTGGTAGACCTGGTACACAACCCGGACGCCGGGGCGCTGGTGCTCTGCGGCTGGCGGCCGCGCGGGCGGCCCATCACCCTGGCCATGGAAAACGGCGCCCACGGCGGACCGGGCACGCGAGAGACCGAGGCCTTCGCCTGCCTGCCCTCGGACGCGCCCGTCTCCGGGCTCCAACCCACACTGCGGCCAGCGGACCTGCGCGAGGCCGCGATGCGGTTCCTGGGCCGCGCGGGCGACGTCGCGCCCACGCTCGTCGAGTCCCCGACCCGCGCGCCCGAGGTGCTGCGCGTGATGACCTACAACGTGCACGCCTGCATCGGGCTCGACGGCAAGCACTCGCCGGAGCGGCTCGCGCGCGTCATCGCACGCTACGCCCCGGACGTGGTGGCCCTACAGGAACTGGACCGCAACCGCGCGCGCACCGACGGGGTGGACCAGGCGCATGCGATCGCCCGGGCGCTGGACATGGAGTACCACTTCCACCCCTCGTTCCTGGTCGAGGACGGCGCGTACGGGAACGCGGTGCTCAGCCGCCTGCCCGCGCGCCTGGTGAAGGCGGCGGGCCTCCCCCGCACGGGCCGCCGCGAGCAACGCGGCGCCCTATGGGTGGAGGTGGACCACGCGGGCGGCAAGGTCCAGATCCTCAACACCCATCTCGGGCTCTCGGGCCGCGAGCGGCGGGTCCAGTGCCGGGCGTTGCTCGGTCCGGACTGGCTGGGCGACGGCGCGTGCCTGGGGCCGGTGGTCCTGTGCGGGGACTTCAACGCGATGCCCGGGTCGCGCGCTTACGCCGAGCTGACCGTCGGCCTGCAAGACGCGCAGCGCGCGAGCTCCGGCCCGGGCCCTCGGAAGACCTACCAACGGGTCGGGCGGATCGACCACGTATTCACGACCCCCGGCATGGGCGTGATGCGTACGTTCGTCCCGCACACGCGCCTGGCCCGCATGGCTAGCGACCATCTGCCCCTAGTGGCCGACCTGGCCCCGTAGACGTCACTGGGCACGCAGAGCCTCCGCGCCCGCGACCACGTCCAACAGCTCCTCGGTGATCTCGTTCTGACGCGCGATGCGCGCGCGCATGCGCAAATCCTCCAGGCTCTCGTCGATGTTCGAGCGCGCGGCCTCCATGGATTGCAGGCGCATGCCGTTCTCGCTGGCCAGGCTCTCGGTCATGGCCTGGAACAGGCTGATGAACGTGTACTCGTCCACGAGCCGGCGCAACAGCGCAATCCGCCCCAGGCCCAGCCGCGGCGGGGACGTGCGCGCGCCCGTGCGCTCGCGCCAGGGGGACAGGTCCAGGGGCAGCGCGCGCTCGAACCGCGGCTCGATGCGCCCGGGCGAGCGGTACCGCGCGTACAGAAGATACAGACGCCGGAAGGCGCGCTTCTCGTACAGCCCGAGCACGGTCCGGACGATGCGGTGGATGATCGCGTCCGTGCCGTCGGGGCTGGTGGTCGAGGGCAGTGCGTCGAGCAGGTTCAGGCCGCTGTGGCGCAACAGCCCCACGCCCCGCCGACCCACGGCCACGAACCGCATGCCTCCATCCTCGCGCGCATGGGCCTGCGCGGCCTCGGCCATGACCTCGTTGAATCGGCCGCACAGCCCCTGCTCGCTGAAGAAGGCCAGCACCACGCCGCCCCCTTCCTCGGCGTCGGGCAGGCGGATGTCCCGCCCTGCCAGGCAGTCGGCGATGGCCCAGCCCACGGTCTGCGCGTACGCGCGCATGCCGTCGAGCCGCTCCTCGGACCGGTTCAGGTACGTGGCCGCCAGGGAGCGCATCGAGTGGATGACGTCGCGCAGGCTCTCAATCGTCTGAATCTGCTTCTCGAGCTGCTGGGTCTGGGCCATGGCCTTCCTTCTGGTCCTGGTCCTGGTCTCGGTCCTGATCCTGGTCCTTCCGGGTCTCGGACGCAGAGGCGGACTCGCCGTCCGGGGTCTGCGCGCCGCCGATCGCGTCGGCCACCTCGGCCACGGCCCGTTCGAGGGTGTCCCACTCCTCGTCGGAGATCTCCTCGCCGCGGCCGGCCTTCTCAAGCGTATCGTCGTGGCGCTGGGGCACGCGTTCGCGGACCTCGGCCTCGAATCGGGCCACCTGGTCCACGGGCACCCGGTCGATGAGGTTGCGGTCCACCGCCAAGAGCAGCAGCACCTGGTCGGCCGCGGGCAGGGGCTGGAGGCGCTGTTGCTTGAGGAGCTCGCGCACGCGGCGGCCGCGCTCGATCTTGTTGCGGGTCTCCTGCTCGACCGTGGCGCCGAACCGAGTGAAGATCTCGAGCTCCGAAAACTGCGCGTAAGCGAGGCGCAGCTGCGAGGCGAGCGTCCGAATGGCCGGCAGCTGGGTCTTGCCGCCCACGCGCGAGACGCTCTTGCCCGCATGGATCGCGGGCTTGATGCCTTTGTGAAACAGGTCCGCGTCCAGGAAGATCTGCCCATCCGTGATCGAGATGAGGTTCGTGGGAATGTAGGCGGAGATGTTCTGCGCCTGGGTCTCCACGATGGGAAGCGCCGTCAGGCTGCCGCCGCCGTGGTCGTCGTTGTAGTGGGTGGCGCGTTCGAGCAGCCGGCTGTGGATGAAAAAGATGTCCCCAGGATACGCCTCGCGCCCCGGCGGCCGGCGCAAGAGAAGCGAAATCTCCCGATACGCGCGCGCGTGGCGGGTAAGGTCGTCGTAGATGACGAGCGCATCCTGGCCCTGGGCCATGAAGTACTCGGCCATGGTCGTGGCCGCGTAGGGGGCCAGATACAGAAGGCCCGGCGCGTCCTCTGCGTCCGCGCTCACGATGATCGTGCGCCGCAGCATCCCCGCGCGGCGCAGGCTCTCGGCCACCCGCTTGACCGAGGCCTGCTTCTGCCCGATGGCCGCGTACACGCACACCACGTCGGTGCGCCGCTGGCTGAGGATCGTGTCCACGGCGATGGCCGTCTTGCCCGTGGCCCGGTCGCCGACCACAAGCTCGCGCTGGCCCCGGCCGATGGGGATGAGCGCGTCGATGGCCTTGATGCCGGTAAGAAGCTGCTCCTCCACGGGCGCGCGATCCAGCAGCGCCGGGGCCTCCTGGTCCACCGGGTCGAGCCTCTCGGGCTTGAGGCCCCCCTCGCCGTCGAGCGGACGGCCCAGCGCGTCGACCACGCGGCCGAGCAGCGCCTCGCCCACAGGCACGGACGCCACCCGACCGGTCAGGCGCACCGAGTCCCCGGCGCTCAGGCGCTCGTCCTCGCCCAGGAGCACGCACCCGATCACGTCCGGATCCAGGTTGAACACGAGCCCGTACACGTCTCCGGGGAACCGCAAGAGCTCGTTGAAACGCGCCTCGGGCAGGCCGGTCACCGTGGCTACCCCATCGGCCACGTGCCGGATGTGGCCTATGTGCGCCACCGCGCCGGGCACGCGGTCTTCGGCGAGCGCCTCGCGCAGCCGGCCCAGCCACGCGCGCACGTCATCGGTGAGCTGCGGCTCGACGTCCAGCAGCTCTGCGTCCTGCGGGCGACTCGAGCTCTTGCGCTCCTGGGCATCTTGCGTTTGCTTTGCGTTCATGCGGACTCGGACTCCTGCGACTCCTTTGCCTGCGCCTCGTCGGATTGCGAGGCGGCCCCCTGTTGGCCACTCGTCTCGGCGCGCAGGGCCTTGTCGATCCGCGCGCGCCAGTGCGCCTCGACCTGTACCGGGCCCATGCCGATGGCCACCCCGGCCACAAGGTCCGGGTCGACATCCGCCTGTACGCGCAGGCCCTCCAGGTCCAGGGCCTTGGCGACGCGCTCGCGCACGCGGTCCTGCTGCGCGTCCGAGAGCTCGGCCGCCGCGCGCACGCGCACGGTCTTGTCCTCGTCGGACAGGGCCTGGCGCGCGCTCTTTCGTTCCTGGTCGGAGAGCCCGTCCAGGAGCTCGTCCGCGCGGTCCAGGGCCCGGTCGTTGACCGTATCCGCGGCGTCGGCGAGCACGGAGCGGCTCAGCCGCACCACGGTCTGCGCGACCTCCTCGCGCAGGTTCTCCAGGGCCTCGTCGCGCTCCTGCTCCAGAACCCGGCGAAACCGCTCCAGCCGCTCGCGGGCCTCTTGCTCGACCTGTTTGAGGCGCTCCTCGCGCTCCTGGTCGGCCTGCTCGCGGGCCTTGCGCAGGATCTCGTCTCGATCTTTCTCCAGCTTGTCCGCACGCTGGCGGGCCTCTTCGCGGGCTTGTTCGGCCTCGGCGCGCTCGCGCTCGGCCGCGCGGCGGTCGCGCTCCTGGGCCTCGCGCCGCTCGCGCATGATCCGCCCTACCGGCCGGTACAGCAGGTAGTACAGAATCACCACGAAGACGATGAAGTTGATGAGCTGGCCGAGATAGCTCCAGATGTCCATGGCGTGCTCCCGCGGCCTATGGCGTGGACCCGGCTGCCTGCGCCTGTTCGAAGAGCGGCCCCACCTTGAACAGGAGCAGCATGGACACGAGCAGGCAGTAGATGGCCGTGGACTCGATCATGGCCAGGCAGACGAAAAGCGTCCGGGTAATCGACCCGGCAATGTCCGGCTGACGGGCCATGGCGTCGAGGGCCGCGGCCGCCGCGCGCCCCTCGCCCAGGGCCGGGCCGATGGCCCCGATGGCCACGGTCAGCCCCGCCACGACAATGGCGATCATCTCCAAGCTCATGCGCTCTCCTCCTTCTTCTGTCCTCGTTGTTCGACCATCTTGATCGCGCCCCCGATGTACACGATCGACAGGGCGGCGAAGATATAGGCTTGGATCGTCCCGGTGATCAGGCCCAGGAACATGAGCGGCACGGGCAGGAAGAACGGGACGATCGCCAGCAGCACGCCGATCAGGATCTCGGCGCTGAGGATGTTCCCGAATAGGCGCACCGCCAGGGCCACGGTGCGGCTGACCTCGCTCATGACGTTGAAGGGCAGCATAATCCACACGGGCTGCAGGTAGGTCTTCAGATAATTCAGGGTGCCGGTCAGTAGCACCCCGTACACCGGCACCGCGAGAAAGACCACGGTCGCGAGCGCCGCCGTGGTGTTGATGTCCGCGGTGGGCGGCATCACGTTGGGCCCGGCGAACGGGGAGACTTGCGAGGAGAGGTTCGACACGAAGATGAACAGAAACAGCGACCCCACCAGGGGCACAAAGGGCTCGGGCGGCCGATCCACGATCGCGCGCACCTCCTGGCGCAGCCAGTCGAGCAGGCCTTCGGCGACCTGCTGTGCGCGGCCGGGTTTGTCACGGCGCAGATGCAGGCGGACCCACAGCGCGAAGAGCACGATCGCGCCCATCACCACCCAGGTGACCACCACGACCTGATTGATGATCACCGGCCCCAGCCGGAACAGCTCGATCGGCGCCATGGGGTTGTCCATGGGTCAGTCCTCCGGCTGGGCGGCCTCGGCGCGCGCAACATGCACGAGCACCGTGCGCACAATCAAGAAGCCGAGCGTATACCCGACGAGCCCGGCCCAGCCCGCCTGCACCGCGGCCAACAGGCCCGCGGCGAAGAGCGCCATGCGCACGAGCAGGAGCGCGCCGAACCGTCCCCATCCGGCCCGTCCCTGCAAAAGCGCGGGAAGCGACCTGCGAAGCAATGCCAGGTACGCCCATCCAACGGCCGCGCCGAGGCCCGCGGCGACGAGTGCGATCAGGATGATGGTCACGGTGTCGGTCGGCATGCGTTCTCCCTATCGTTCCCGGGTGATCATGCGCCAGGCGTTCAGGCACCCCATGGCCAGCCCGAACACGATCAGGCCCAGGGTGAGGCGGTACCCGGTGCCGTACCGCTCGTCGAGCCATAGGCCGACGAGCGCGCCCACCACCGTGGGCACCACCACGCTCCAACCCACCACGCCGATGAGCCCCAGGTAGCGCCAGAACGATCCGTGGCCCTGGGCGCGGCCCCTCTCGATGCGCGCACGCTCGCGGCGCACGGAGGACTCGAACTCGTCCTCGAGCTCTTCATCTCTGTCGTGCGCGCACATCCTCGTACTCCATGAGCCTTCGCCACGCGGCCAGCTGCATCTGGTACAGGCTGCGCACCGATCGGTACGAGCGCGCCGCCTGGAACGTACGCCGGCCGCTGATCTCCTTTTCCAGGTCCGCCATGTTCTCCGAGAGCACGAGCTCGCGCGCGGCCACCTCCACGCCCTCGGGACTCACGCGCAGCACGCCGCGGCGGACCGCGGCGTAGCGTTCGCGCTCGGTCTCCTGTTCCAGGACGCGATAGACAAGGATCCCGGGCACGAGCGCGGTGAGCATCCCCTCATGGCCGGGCAATACCCCGAAGCGGCCGCTCGCGTCCTCGGCCTGCACGTACGTGGCCTCGGTGTCGAGCACCAGGGTGGTGGGGTCGGTCAGGCGCAGCCGCATGGTGCGCCCGGCGGTCGCGTGCGCGGTCACTCGAGCGCCCCTCGCATGTAGAAGTCGCCCTCCGGCCGGTCGTCGTGGCGCCCCTCCAGGATGGCGCGGCACCCGGCCAGGGTGTCCTCCAGAGACACGGTCGCGCCTTTCTTGCCGGTAAAGTGCTCGGTCGTGTGGAAGGGCTGGGTCAAAAACCGGGTCAGCCGACGCGCGCGCTCCACGGTGCGCCGGTCCTGTTCGCTCAGCTCCTCGATGCCCAGCATACTGATAATGTCCTTGAGGTCCTCGTACTGCCCGATGACCGCGCGCACCTGTTCGGCGACCTCCATGTGCTCGTCGCCCACGATGGCAGGGTCCAGCATCTTGGAGTTCGAGCCGAGCGGGTCCACGGCCGGGTACAGGCCCTGCGCGGCCATGTCGCGGCTGAGCACGATGCTCGCGTCCAGGTGCATGAACACGTGCGCCACCGCGGGGTCCGTGAGGTCATCGGCCGGCACGTACACCGCCTGCACCGAGGTGATGGTGCCCCGGTCCGTAGACCCGATACGCTCCTCGAGCTGGCCGAGGTCCGAGGCGAGCGTGGGCTGATACCCCACGCGCGATGGCATCCGGCCCAACAGGCCCGAGACCTCCATGCCCGCCTGCACGAACCGGTACACGTTGTCCATGTACAGCATCACGCTGCGCTGGTGTTCGTCGCGGAAGTACTCGGCCACGGTCAGGGCGGTCTGGCTCACGCGGAACCGCGCGCCCGGCGGCTCGTTCATCTGGCCGAACACCAGCACGGAACTGTCCAGCACGCCGCTTTCCTTCATCTGGGACCAAAGCTCCAGGCCCTCGCGCGTGCGCTCGCCCACCCCGGCGAACACACTGATTCCGCGATGGTGGGTCAAGGTGTTGTGGATGAGCTCCATGATGAGCACGGTCTTGCCCACGCCCGCGCCGCCGAACATGCCCGCCTTGCCGCCCACGCTCAAGGGGGCGAGCAGGTCGATCACCTTGATGCCGGTCTCGAACACCTCCTCGGCCGCGCCCTGCGAGCGGTAGCTGGGCGGGGCGCGGTGGATGGGCCGGTGCGAGAGCTCCCCCTCCACCCGGTCCACGTCCAGGGGCCGACCGAGCACGTTGAACATGTGCCCCAGAAGCTGTTCGCCCACGGGCATGTGCACCGACGCCCCGGTGCGTCGTACCGCCATGCCCCGCTGCATGCCCGCGGTGAACGCAAGGGCGAGGGTGCGCACGGTCCGGCCGTCGAGGTGCTGCTGGACCTCCAGGGTCACGGTGCGCCCTTTGCCCGGGTCCACCTCCAACGCCTCGAACAGAGACGGCAGCGACTCCTCGAACCGCACGTCGACCACCGATCCGCGCACGCTGGTGATGGTCCCGCCGCGCGTCTCGGCTGCGGTCTCTTGGCTGCGCGCATCTGCGCCCCGCTCGTCCATGGGCACGGGCTCCTAGGCTTGGCCGCTCTGTTCGGGCCGGTCCCGCTGCGCGGGGGCCGGGCCCGCGGACTTCTCTTCGGCTGCGGTCGTCACGGCCGGGGGCTCGCCTCCCGGGCGGCACAAGAGAAGCAACACCCCGGCCGCGAGCGCAGGCCCCGCGTCCCACAACCACCACCGGGCCGGCACATCACTCTGCAGGCCCACGATCACGCACACGCCGCCCAGGACCAGGAACATGACCGCGGCGAAGTCCACCAGGCCCTTGTGGCGTTCAGGGTCGCGCGCGCAGGCGACGAGCACCCCGCCGATCCACAGGGTGAGGACCAGGCCCACCCGTGCAATATACACGAACAGGGGCCCGTCCGGCCATAGGGTTTGTACGGTCTGTGCGCCCACGAACCAGCCGCAGACGGTGCGCAGCCACGCCTCCGGGAACAGGACCGCCGGTCCCGCCAGACAGGCGAGCACTCCGGTCACCCACAGTACCGCCCGTAAGAGGCCCTGTCGCATGGCTTCTCCTCCCGTACCAAGACTCGCGCTTCCCTTCGGTATGCTGCGCGCCGCGCTTGCGGCGCCTGCGCCAGAACGCGCACACCTGCGCGCCGTGCACACGGCATTCCATGGCCCTTGCGAACCCGGGGCAACGCGCCGGACAGGGCATAGCGCGGCCGCACAGTCGCCTCCCCAGTGGCCCTCTGGAACGGGAATTGACGGCATACACGAAGGAAGCCTATTCGTACCGGCTTAGGGCCCAGGAGCGGAGGAAGGCTTCTCGCGCGGGGGTGCGCATGCAATTGTGTGGAATGGAGGAGCGCGACATGGCCAAGCAGGACGAACAGGAACGGCGGCACGACTTCGACGTGCTGGAAATCTACGAACGCGACACGGGCCAGCGGCTGGGGCACCTGGCCGACCTCACCGAGGACACGCTCACCATGGCCCGGCACGAGCCGCTGGAGACCGGGCGCGTGTACGCGCTGCGCATCGCCTGGGACCTGGACGACGGATGGACCGAGAACATCGAGGTGAACGCCGACGCCCTGACCTGCCGCTCGTCCATCCACCCGGGCATGTACGACGTGGAGTTCCGCCTCCAGGACCCGAGCGCGGAGGCCCGGCTGCAAATCGAACGCCTGATCGAGGCCAGCCGGTCGTAGGCGCGCGCCCCGTCTCAGGCCTGAGACGAGGGAGGTGCAGATCTGCGAAGTCGACCCCTGGGCGCTGCAACCGGCTGGGGCGCAAGGGATTGGGCTGGACGGTCCGGGAGTGAGCTGCCGGGCTCGGTTGTCGAGCATCGGCGAGAGACGAGCGCGTCATGATCGCAATCATCGGCATTGTGGCCTTCCTCGCGGTGCTGGCGCTCTCGCTTGTCATCACCCGGATCGCGACCGTGGCCCTGATCATGACCGGGCTCTCGCGCGAGGCCGCGCGCTTTCAGGCGCGGTCGGCGTTCACCGGCACGGGCTTCACCACCGCCGAGGCCGAGCAGGTGGTCGGCCACCCCGTGCGCCGGTGGATCGTCATGGTGCTCATGGTGGTGCGAAGCGCCGGGATCGTGACGATCCTCATCAGCCTGATCCTGTCCTTCGGCGCCACGCGCGACGGTCCCCACCGGCTGGCGCTGTTGGGGTGGCTCGCGGGCGGGACGGTGGTCCTCTTCGCTCTTGCCCACAGCCGGCTCGTGGATCGGGTCCTCAGCCGCCCGGTGTCCTGGGCGCTGAAGCGCTGGACCGACCTGGACGTGCGCGACTACGCGGGGCTTCTGCATCTGCACGGCGCGTATTCGGTCCTGGAAATCCGGATCCGAAAAGGCGACTGGCTGGCCGGCAAGACGCTGCGCAACTGCTTCCTGCGCGCGGAAGGGGCGAACGTCCTGGGCATCGTACGCGCAGACGGGAGCTACATCGGCGTGCCCACCGGCGACACGGAGGTGTATGCCGGGGACACGCTCATCGTGTACGGCCGCACCCAGTCCCTCAAGGAGCTCGATCGCCGCCGCGGGGGCATGGCCGGAGACGCGGCCCACGAACGCGCCATCGACGAAGAGCGCGGACGCATGGCCCGGCAGAAGCAGCAGGAGACCGAACAGAAACGCCGGCGTCGCAGCGAGTCCGAAGGGGAGCAGCCCGGCGTCGAGGAAGACCAGGGCGAGGACCGCGGGTAGCCCCCGGCCGCGCAAGAGCCGCGCACCCCTAGTTGGAGACGACCCATGAAAGAGGCCCTGCTCTGGGAACGGCTCGACCCTCCGCGCGTGCGGTGCAACCTGTGCGCGCACCGGTGCAAGATTCCCGAGGGGCGCACCGGCCTGTGCCTGATGCGCGAGAACCGCGGCGGCACGCTGTACACACGGGTGTACGGCCGGACCATCTCCCAGAACGTAGACCCGATCGAGAAGAAGCCCTTGTACCACTTCCACCCGGGCAGCACCTCCTTCTCCATGGCCACGCCCGGGTGCAACCTGCGCTGCGCCTGGTGCCAGAACTGGGAGATCTGCCAGATCCCCGCGGACCGCGCCGAGGCCCTGGGCCAGGAGGCCACGCCCGCACAGCTCGTATCCAACGCGCAGCAGGCCGGGTGCCGCAGCATCGCGTACACGTACACCGAGCCGACGATCTTCTTCGAGTACGCGCTCGACACCGCGCGGCTCGCCCGCGAGGCGGGCGTGGCCAACGTGTTCGTCACCAACGGGTACATGACCCCCGAGGCCCTGGACATGGCTGCCCCGGTGCTGGACGCAGCCAACGTGGACCTGAAGGCCTTCCGCGACGCAACCTATCGCGAGTACGTGAAGGGCCGGCTGACCCCTGTGCTGGAGTCTCTGAAGGCCCTGCGGCGCCTGGGCGTGTGGCTGGAGGTGACCACCCTACTCATTCCCGGGCTCAACGACAGCGAGGAGGAGGTGCGCGACATCGCGCTCTTCCTGGTCCAGGAACTCGGGGCGCACACGCCCTGGCACCTGTCCCGGTTCTTTCCCGCGCACGACATGCTCGACCGTCCGCCCACGCCCGTGACCGCCATCGAGCATGCGCGCGAAATCGGCCGCCGGGCCGGGCTTCGGTACGTGTACGCGGGCAACGTGGCCGCACAGGCCGACCTCGCCTGCCCGGCCTGCGGCCGAGAGCTGCTCAAGCGCAGCGGCGCGCGCGTCGTCTTCAACGCGGTCACGCCCGAGGGCACGTGCCCCGGGTGCGGCGCGCAGGTCGACGGCGTGGGCATGGGGGGCGTCGGTTCACGGACATCCTAGCCAGGCGCGCCCTGCCGCGCGCCGTCGAACGGATGCGCTTGTCCGGCGCCATGGGAACAAGGAAGCTTCAGGCGGCGTCCGGCGGACCGCCCTCAGGGGCCTGCGCCGAGACCTCGGCCGCCCTGGCCAGGGTGCGGCGGGCGAGTTCGGTCATGTACAGCACCGCCGTCATGGTGGCCAGCAGTCCGACGCCCATGAGCGCGTAGTACCCCCACCCCCGCTCCGGGGTCCAGTCGCCCGCCACGATGGCGGCCACGCTCTGTGCGGTCACGCCGCAGTACGCGTAGAACAGGCTCCCGGGCAGGAAGCCCACGCCGCTTAGCATGTAGTCGCGCATACGCACCCGCGTAAGCCCCACGCCGTAGCTGAGCACCACGAAGGGAAAGCCCAGAGAGACCCGCAACAGGATCATGATCCACAGGCCTCGCCGGCCGATGGCGCGGTCCAGGGCCTCCAGGCCTTCGCGGCCGTCGATGCGCTCCCGCACCCAGCCGCGCGCGGTGTGCCGGCTGATCACAAAGGAGACAAGCGACCCGATCCAGGCCCCGAGGAAGGCGTACACCGTGCCCCACCCCAAGCCGAACATCGCGCCGCTGGTCATGGTCAGCAGGATCACCGACCCGGGCACCGCGAACATCGCCACCAGCGCGTACACCAGCACAAAGCCCAGAGGCGCCCACAGTCCCAGGCCGTGGATCCATTCCTCGAGCCTGGCGAGCGCGCCCGCCAGGTCGAACGCCCGTCCAGCGAGCGCGGTGAGCGCGAGCACGGCCACGACAATGCCGGGAATGATCCAGAAATTGCGCCTGCGGAATATCTTGCTGAGGCTCGGGCTCATGCATCGGGCCTTGTGCTCGCGGCGCCCAGACCCCAGAGCGCGCACGTCCTGGGGATTCTCTCCGGAACGCACCGATTGTGCAAGATGTGCAGTGCGCTTCGCGAGCCGGGGCCCGCGCTCGCCTTGCACCACGTGCCCGGCACTGCGGCCCGCCTGCGTGCCCCATCTCGCTCGCCACGCATACGGCGCCGCACGAACGTCAGCCGGCGTTCGGAAAGCGGAACGTGGCGGCCACCGGGGCCTGCGCAGGCATACGCGCGGGGTCCACGGCGTGGACCTTGGCCCCGCCGCGCGCGGCGCGCACGGCCGCGAGATTGACCAGATCCCCGTCGCCGGGCTCGCGCTTCTCGTGGACCTGGGCACCACCGCCCTGGGGATCGTAGGGCCCCCACCGGTGCGTACCCCGGGCCACGAACAGGCGGTCGACGCGGTCCATGTGCGCTGCCTGGAGCACTTCCTCCAGGTCGCTGGAGCCCTGGCCGTGAGCTGCCAATTGCCGGTACTGGTCCGCATCGCGGCGCTCGTCCTCGTCGAACTTGCGCGCCAGCAGGTCCACGGCGCGGCGAAGGAGCTCCTCGGCGGGCACCCGGTCCGGGTTGCCCTCGATCGTCTCCTCGCACAGGCCCGGATAGTCGTTCGCCTCGCGGTACAGGCTCGCCATGGGCTCTGCCGCGGCCAGCACCAGGGGCGCGCCCTCCGCCTGCAACCGGTCGTGGAGGCCGGCGGCCACCGCGTGGCAGTACTCGGCCAATCGCCGCTCGCGTTTGCGCTCGTCGCTTCCCACGCCCTGGCCGTGGAACACCGCCGCGCGATCGGCCCGGGGCCCGCGGCCCGGGGTGTGCGTATGCCACTGGAGCTGGCGCTCGGAGTCCACGAACCGGGTTAGCTCGTCGATGCTCCGGGGCACGTTCTCCACGCGGACCTCCTGGATGTCGTGCCGGCTCGCGTCGTAGTAGCGAACGGACTTCTGGCTGAGGGCCAGAACGTGAAACCGGTTGTGGTCATTGACCAGCGGAAAGAGCGGCACCAGGTGAAAGCAGTCGGACACGGTCACAAGCTCCTCCACCGGGTAGGGCAGGGTCACCAGCACCGGCCGATGCGCGCCCAGGAACATGGCCAGGCCCTCCTCTTGCTCGCGCCAGAACGGGGCCTCGTCCTCCAGGGCCAGGGCCTCGCCCAGATCCTGGCGCGCGTCCGACCATCGCCGCCCCAGGGACTCCATTTCGTGCAGCGAGCGGTTGACCAGAGTCTTGAACCGGATCGGGTTCTCGCGCGTCTGCGGCCCCCCGCGCCAGGTCGGCATCCAGATCGACACGGTCCACGGAGCGCGATGTTCCTGGAGCATCTTCAGATCGGCGACGGTCATGCGCGGCATGGAGGCCCTCCTGATCTGTCGGGTGGTCTGGTCATCCGGTTCGCCCTTTGGTTGTCATGTGCAAGACCGCACCGCATCCGGCCGACGGCGTCTCACTCGATGCGGCGCGCAGACCTCTCCTCGTGTTGTGCGTGTCTCTCGCGCACGCGTATCCTGCGCTCTCATGCGGACCGTCCGGGCCCGCCCGCCTTGCGCCACTGCAGCAAAGCCCGTTCCTGCTTGAGCTTCCGCAGTCCGCAGAGAAGACTTCTCCCGTCCCCGCCCCAACGCAAGGACGCGGGCTGCGCGGCCCGGTCCTCTGCGTGCCGTGCGCGCATCCGGCATTGGCGCCTTGTGTTTCCACATGCCTGTGCTAGCATGGTCGCGCCAGCGGGCAATGCAGTGCTTGGGGAGCGTGCGCCAGGAGCATGGCTGTGGGCTATCGACTTCATCGACGCGAGACGCTCGCCAAGGGCCTCAAACGCGTCGTCACCGAACAATACGACAAGGCGCTCGAGGAGCTTGAGGACCCCGAAGGCGACCGCGATGAGGCCATCCACGACGCGCGCAAGTGCTTCAAGAAGACCCGCGCCGTCCTGCGCATGGCCCGCGACCCGCTGGGCCCGAGCGTGTATCGACAGGAGAACGCCCGCGTGCGCGACATGAGCCGGGCGCTCTCGTCCGCGCGCGATAGCGCGGTGGCCATCGGCACCCTGGAGGACCTGCGCGGACGCTTCGGCGCGGACCTGCCCGAAGGCGGGTTTCTCGGAATCCGCCAGGGGCTGGTGGCCCGGTACGAGGCCGCCTCCGCCGAGGCGGCCGGCGGCGAGGACCCCACGGCCGCCGTGGCCGCGCAGGTGCGAGACGCAAGGTCCGCGGTACCCGGCTGGCCGCTCAAAGGCGACGGGTTCGACCTCATCCGCTCGGGTTTCAAGCGCGTGTACAAGCGCGGCCGGCGGGCACTGGAGCCGCTGGGCCCGGACGCAGCCGACGAGGCGGTCCACGAGTGGCGCAAACGGGTCAAGTATCTGTGGTACCATGTCCGGCTGCTCCAGGCCAGTTGGCCCCGCGTGCTGGACGTCCTGGCCGACGCGCTCGACGACCTGTCCACCTGGCTGGGCCTGGACCACGACCTGGCCATGCTGCGCGCGCTCCTGCACGAGGATGTGGCGCTCGCCCCCGGCCCCGGGGAGCGCCAAGAGATCCTCGCGCTCGTGGCGCGCCGCCAGGCCGAGCTGCGCGAACAGAGCCTGCCCCTGGGCCGGCGGGTGTATGCCGAGCGGCCCGGGGCGTTTGCCGACCGCCTGGGCGCGTACTGGACCACGTGGCGCGAAGAGCGCGGGTAGCCCGGCAGGCACCGGGCCCCCGTGCATTCGCACGGCCTGGCCCTGAAGCGTGTGTGTGGCCGCTGGGGTGAGTTCCGGAGCGCCTACGTTCGCAAAGATGAAGAGCGGCATGAGCATGTCCCCGCACTGGCGCACGGCCGCGCGCATCGACGCGCACAACCATGTGCACGACGCGCAGGCGGCGGGGTTCCGGGACGCCACCGGACGGCTCGACCGCGAGCATGCGCACCAAGTCCTTGCGCGCGCCCAGGCCCTGGACATCGACGCGGTGTGCGTCTCCCATCCGCTCACCGGCGACTGCCCCGATCCGGACCAGGTGCGCCGCGCCAATGACGTGGTGTTCGCGGCCATGGATCTGTCGGACCGGTTCCTGGGCTTCTGTTATCTGAACCCCGGGTATGCCCGCGAATCGGTCGCGGAGATCGACCGGTGCGTTGTGCAGGGCGGCATGGCCGGGATCAAGCTCTACCACCAGTACCGCGTGTGCGACCCGGCGCTCGCGCCGGTCATGGCGCACGCGGCCGAGCTCGGCGTGCCCGTGCTCGTGCACGCGGGCAAGCTGCGTAACACCCGCGGCCGGTCTGCACAGCCGCGAATCAGCGACGCGGGCCACTTCGTGCGCGCTGCGCGGCAGTGGCCGGATACGATCCTCATCCAGGGCCATATCGGCGGCGGGGGCGACTGGGAGTGGAACCTGCGTGCGCTCGAAGCGTCTACGGACTGCCCGAACCTGTACATCGACACGTCGGGCTCGGTCGTGGACACGGGCATCGTGGACCGCACCGTCGCGGCCCTGGGCCCTGAGCGCGTCCTCTTCGCCACGGACGGCGGGTTCGAGACCGGCGTGGGCAAGGTGCTCGACGCGCACCTGTCGCCCGCCGAGCGCGCGCGCGTGTTCGCCGGGAACCTACAGCGGATCTTCAGCCGAAGGCGCATCCCTTGAACCAAGACGCACGCCTGTTCGACGTGAACGCCGCGCTCGGGCACTGGCCGTTCCGCCGGGTGCCCGACACCACGGCCGAGGCGCTGCGCGCGCGCCTCGCGGCCCGGGGCATCCGCCGGGCCGCGGTCGTCAACACGCAAGGGCTATTCTATAAGAACTGCCACGATGCGAACCTGGAGCTCGCGGACTGGATCGCGCCGCACCGGGACTTCTTCGTGGGCGTGGCCACGCTCAACCCCGGGTACGCGGCCTGGGACCGCGACCTGGACGCGTGCGCGGGGGCGCTCGGCCTGCGCGCGCTCCGGCTCGCGCCCCCGTACCACGACTACGCGCTCGCGGACCCGTGCGCGCGGGAGATCGCAGCCGCGGCCAGTGCGCTGGGGCTGCCCATGTTCCTGCCCCACCGGATCGTGGACGTGCGCCAGCGCCACTGGCTGGACATCGAACAGGCCCTGCAACGCGATGACGCGCTTCGCTTCCTGGAGGCCGTACCCGAAGCCCGGGTGATCGTGACCGGGGCCGGATGGCGCCTTCCGCTTGACGAGCGCGGCCGGCCGCGGTATCCGAACCTGTACCTGGAGTGCTCGCGCGCGCGTCTGACCGGACTGCACGCGGGCTTGATCGGCCAACTGCTCTTCGGCACGGGCGCACCGTTCAAGGAGGTGAGCCCCGCGCTCCTCAATTTGCAGACGACCGGCCTCGACCGCGCCGCGCAGCAGGCCATCGGCTGGTCGAACGCGGCGCGCCTCTTCGGCCTGGACAAGGAGACCTGACGTGGACGACCCGCTCTTGCCGGGCGTGGACCGCGCCCGACACGACGAGCCCGGGTACCGGGCGCTCTTGCACACGGACGGCGACTGGATCGCCGCGCTCATGAATGGCACGCCCGAGTCCTGGGCCCCGCCCCCGCGCTTCGAGAAGCACCCCTACACGGACGAGCTCTTCGTGCTCCTGCGCGGCCGGGCCAGGATGGTCGTGGCCGGGGACGGCTCCGCGCCCGGGACGGTGGTCCAGGCCGACCTGGAGCCGGGCATCCTGTACCTGGTGCGCCGGGGCGTGTGGCACGCCACGCCCATGAGCGAGGATGCGGCGTTCGTCATTATCGAGCGCGACCCCGCGGGCATCGAGGGGTTCACCGAACGGGTGCCTCTCTCGGACGAGCAGCGCCGCGCCGTGCGGATTTGACGGGCTCTGTGTTCCAGGTGGACCGATGTCCCTGGACGAGACGGATGGCCCAAGACCAAGTACTTCATTACGCGACCTCGCAACAAGCCTAGGAGACACCGATGCGCCGACGGATCGAAACCCTGACCCATGCCCTCGAACGCGTGGTCTCCGGCACGCGCATCAAAACCGACGCCGGGGCCCTGTACGCGCACGACCGATGGTTCACCTTTCCGGAGTTCCACAAGTCGGCGGCCCTGTACCGGCGCCGCCTGAAGGACGCGGGCCTGGACCGCGTGTCCCTGCGCCACCTGCCCGCGGACGGGCGCACGAAGTTCGGCGACTACACCATGCCCCTGGCCTGGGACGCGCAGGACGCCGCGCTCACGGTGGAGGAGCCCGGACGCGCGCCGCGGCGGATCGCCTCCTACCGCGAAGAGCCCCTGCACCTGTTCAACTACAGCGCGCCCACGCCCGAGGGCGGCGTGCGCGCCGAGCTGGTGGAGGCCAAGCGCCTCGCCGGCCTGCGGCGCATGAACCTCAAGGGCCGCATCGTGCTCCTGCACGACCGGGTCACGCGCGCGGTCGAGCACACCGTCGCCTCGCGCGGCGGCGTCGGGGTGGTCAGCGACTGGCGCGACTTCGGCGCGTTCGGGCACGAGGGCATCAAGTGGGAGAACTACGCCTTCTTCCCGGACAACCCGTTCGGCCTGTTCGGATTCTCCGTCTCGCAGGGCGAGGGCCGGCGCCTCTCGCGCGCCATCGCCCGCGCCCGCCGCGCGGGCCGCAGGGTCACCGCGCACGCGCTCGTGCGCACGCGCCTGTACCCGGACACCCACGACCTGGTGGTCGGCACGCTGCGCGGGGCCACCGACGAGGAGGTCATCGGGTTCGGGCATCTGTACGAGTACGGGGCCTGGGACAACGCGGCCGGGGCGGCCGTGCTCCTGGAGGTCGCCCGCGCGCTCAAGCGCCTCATCGCGGAAGGAGCGCTGCCCGCGCCGCGGCGCACGCTCAAGTTCGTCACCGGATTCGAGGTCTATGCCCTGGCCGCGTACCTGGACGCGCACCGCCGGCCCGAACGCCTGATCGCGGGCCTGAACGTGGACGGCGTGGGCGTGGACTACTGCGCGCTCAAGGCGCCGATCAGCCTGTTCCGCAATCCGGACGCCGCGCCCGCGTACACGGACTTCCTGGCCGCCCAGGTGCTGGAGACCGTGCTGCCCGCGAGCGTGCATCTGGACCCCACGTTCCGCGCCCGCTCCCAAGGCGGGCCGTTCGCGCTCGGGGAGTTCCTGCTCTCCTGGAAGGGCGTGCCTTTCGGCGGGTGCGACGGCCTGCCGGCCGACCCGTGCTTCAACGTGCCCTGGCCGGGGTTCGTCCAGTTCAACAAGCGCATCTGGCACAACTCGCTCGACAAGCCCGACGTGCTGGTGCCCGCGGTCTGCGCCCGGTTCGCGGTCGCGGCGGGCGCGTACCTGTACTGGATCGCGAGCGCGGGCTGGGACGAGGTCCAGGGCCTGGCGCGCGCGCACGCGACCTGGTCCGAGCAGGTTCTGCGTCAGGCGACCCTGCGCGGAGGCGACCGGGCCGCGGCCCTGGTGCAAGGGCGCAAGCGCGTGCCGCGCGCCGCGCAGCGGACCCTGGCCCAGGCGTGCGCGCAGCTGCGCTACGAGTGCAACATCGAGGCCGCCAAGGTGGACAGCCTCGCCCGCCTCGTGGACGCGGGGCACAAGCGGGACTTCGAGGTCCTGCGCCAACAGGTGCGTGGACGGTTCATGCTTCTGCAGAACACCGGCATGTACGAAATGCGCGCGCGCGCGCGCGACGCCTGCCGGGCCCACGGCGTCCGGGGCACGATCGACCGGTGCTACCAGGAGCCGTCCGCCACGGAAGTGCGCGCCATGGGGCTGGTGCCCCGGCGGCTCGTGCCCGGGCTGCTCACCCTCGAATCGCTGCCCGACGAGGCCCGGTACACCTGTCCCTGGGGCCCGGGCTACCAGGTGCTCGCCAACCGGATCATGTGGACGGACGGCAAGCGCAGCATCTGGGACATCCACCGCCGTCTGCGGCACGAGACCGGCGCGTCGGACATCCAGGACCTGGTGGACTCGTTCCTGTTCCTGGAGAAGTACGGGTACGTGGCCATCGACCGCCGCCGCGTGCCTACGGTGACCAAGGACCGCATCGTGCGCGTATTGGAGCGGCTGGGCGTTCGCCGCGGCGACACGGTGCTCGTGCACAGTTCGCTCAGCGCCCTGGGATATGTGCGCGGCGGCCCGGACACCGTGATCCGCGCCCTGCGGGCCGCCGTGGGCCGGCGCGGCACCTTGGCCCTGCCCACCTTCGCGTACAGCGCGCCGCACCGGTTCGCGCCCTGGGACAAGGACACGAGTCCGGCCCAGACCGGGATCATCCCCGAGTTCTTCCGCCTGCGCGGGGACACGCTGCGAAGCGAACACCCCACGCACAGCGTCAGCGCCCTGGGCCCGGCCGCCCGGCGCATCGTGGCCGACCACGAGGGGCTGGCCCCGTTCAGCGAACAGGGCCCCTTCGGCAAGCTCCTGGACCTGGACGCCAAGCTCATCTTTCTGGGCTGTTCCCTGGGCACGAACAGCAGCCTGCACGCCATGGAGGACTGGCTGGGGATGTCCTACCTCGCGCCCGAGGTCGCGCAGGTGCGCCGGACGGACGGGTCGACCGAGCGGCGGGTCATCCCCGACCTGCCGGTCGGGCACCGCGGCTTCTACCGCGACACCGAGGACCGCCCCTCCAAGATCACCCGCAAACTGCGCGAGCGCGGCCTGCTTCGCGAGCGGCGCCTGGGCGCGGGCCGCGTGGTCGCGATGGACCTGCGCAGGCTCAAACAGGTCTGCTTCGAGCTCTTGCCCGACCAGCCGGACCTGCTCTTGTGCGACCGCGAGGAGTGTCGGTTCTGCGCGCAACATCGCAAGACCGCGCGCGCGATCAAGGCCTGACGCGCGTGGCGCAACCCTGTGTCCCGCTATGTGAGAGGACCCGAAGATGAATGCACTGGAACGTATGAACGTGGGCGTGGTGGGCGTGGGCCGCGGCATGTGCCTGCGGCAAGGGCTCGAACACGGGGGCGTGTTGCAGGTGCGCGCGGCCTGCGACCTGCGTCAAGAGCAGCTCGACGCGGTGAAGGAAAAGTACGGCATTACCGCGCTCTACACCGATTACGAGGCCATGCTCGACAAGGAGGACCTCGACGTCGTGGTCGTGGCCACGCCCATGCCCCTGCACGTGCCGCAGTCCGTGGCCGCGCTCGACCGGGATATCCATGTCATCAGCGAGGTCACCGCCGCCATCTCGCTCGAGCAGTGCCGCGAGCTCGTGGACGCGTGCAAGCGGTCGCGGGCCACGTACCTTTTCTCGGAGAACGCGCACTACGTGAAGGAGAACCGGCTCGTCACCGAGCTCGTACGCCACGGGCTCTTCGGCACGCCGTACTACGGCGAGGGCGAGTACCTGCACGCGCTCCACGATCAGGCCAAGCGCAAGGAGTGGCGCCGCAAGTGGACCTTCGGCGTGCGCGGGGTGACCTACGGCACGCACGAGCTCGGCCCGTTCCTCGCCTGGATGCAGGGCGAGCGCGTGACCCGGGTCGCCTACGCGGGAAGCGGCCGATGGTTCCGCGACGCCGAGGGCGTGCTCTACGAGAACGACGCGAGCAACCTGATGCTCTGCGAGATGACCCACGGCGGGCTGTGCAAGGTGCGCATGGACACGCAGAGCCCGCGGCCCGCGTCCACGGTCAACTTCGCGCTCCAGGGCACGGAGGGCTGCTACGAGTCCGCGCGCTGGAAAGGCGGCACGCACCGGGTGTGGCTCGCCAGCCGCGCCCAGGACGCCGAGACCTGGACCAACCTCGCCGACCTCGAAGACGAGTTCCTGCCGCCCATCTACCACAGCGACACCGCGCACGAGCTCTACCGCACGAACCCGCACCGGGGAAGCGACTTCTTCACCGGCGCGGCCCTGGCCGAGATGCTCGTGGGAAAGCGTCCCATCACTCTGGGCGTGCATGAGGCCATGGACATGACCCTGCCCGGGCTCATGAGCCAGGTCTCCGCCGCGGAGGACGGCCGGTGGGTGGAGGTCCCGGACTCGCGCGCCTGGTAGGCGGCGCGTGCCACGGGGACCGAGAATCCTCGTCCAGGCCTTGGGCCTGTCAGTTTCTTTCCGCACACGGCGCTTGACAGCCGCCCGCATCTCCTGTAGTATCCGCGCGTACACTTAATTATACGAGGGGCGAATGGACGCTCGCAAGGTGACCCAGGTCTTCCGCGCGCTGAGCGTGGATACGCGCGTGCGCATCGTGCAGCTCCTCAAGGAGCGCGCGCTGTGCGTGAACGCCCTCGCCGCGCGGCTCGGGGTCACGCCGGCGGCCGTGAGCCAACATCTGCGCGTGCTGCGCGACGCGGACCTCGTGACCCCGGACAAGCGCGGGTACTACGTGCACTACCGGATCAACGAAAAGACCCTGGCCGCATGGAAGGAGCTGGCGGACAAGCTGCTCACTGTGAAGGCGGAATAGGAGATCCCGTTCGACGGACTGTAGGCGGCCCGTCGAGGCCAGACAAAGGAGAAGCCTGATGTGCGACGCGAACCAGGGATGCCGCAATCCACAGGAGCTCAAGGGCAGACCCGAGGACTGCAGCCCGGAGCAGATCCGCAAGTGCCACGGCGAGGGCGCCCGTCACCCCTGCACCGGTGCGGGATGCGAGCATCCGGAGAAGCTCAAGGGCAAGCCGGGCGAGTGCTCGCCGGAACAGATTCGCGAGTGCCACGGCGACGTAAAGGCGCATCCTTGCATGTGAGCCCGACGGGCCCGGGTGGCGTGTGTAGCGGATCGGTCTCGGATTCATAGGGGGACGCCGTGCCGCAGTCGGAGACCGTGCAGAGGTTGCCGGACTACTATGCGTGCGTGGCGCGCGACGTACTGCGGATGTGCGCCCCGCGCGAGGGGCTGTGGGTAGACCTGGGTTGCGGCGCGGGGCCGGTCGCCTTCGCCCTGGCGCGCACGTCCGCGAGCACGCTGATGCTCGTGGACCCGAACCGGGAGGCCTTGGCACGAGCCTTGACCAAGGCGGCCGACCTCGGCCTGGGCCGCCGCATCGCGGCCGTGCAAGGTCGCGCCGAGGCCCTGCCGCTCGCCGAGGGTTCGGTGGACCTGGTGGTCAGCCGCGGCTCGATCTTCTTCTGGGACGACCGCCCGGCGGGCGTGCGCCAGGTACGCCGTGTGCTGCGGCCTGGCGGCAAGGCCATGCTCGGCGGAGGCCTGGGCCGGACCTATCCGCAATGGGCGCGCCGGGCGTTCATACGCCGCCGCCGCGAGGCCGTGCGAAGACGGGGCCCGCAGGCGGTGCGCGCGTTCCAGGAGGTGCGCAGCCAAGATGCCTTCCGGCGCTGGGCCGAGGCGGCGGGCCTCACCGACTTCGATGTCGTGGGCGAGGCCGCGCTCTCCGAACACGACCCGGACACCGGGCTGGGCCTGTGGCTCATCTTCGAAAAGGAGTAAGGCACCGATGACGAACGTGATCGAAGTCCACGGCCTGACCAAACGCTACGGGCAGGTGCTGGCCGTGGACGGGGTGGACTTCGCGGTGCGCGAGGGCGAGGTGTTCGGGTTCCTGGGCCCCAACGGCGCGGGCAAGACGACCACGGTGCGCCTGCTCACCGGCGTCCTGGCGCCCACCGCGGGCACCGCGCGCATCCAGGACCACGACATCCGCACCGAGCCCCTGCTCTCGCGCGCGCACCTAGGCATCGTGCCCGAGGAAGCGAACGTGTACGTGGACCTGAGCGTGTGGCAGAACGTCATGCTCATGGCGCAGCTGCACGGCGTCCCGCGCCGCCAACGCGTGCAGGAGGGCGACCGGCTGCTCGACGCCCTGGGCCTGGCCGACCGCAAGCGGCACAAGGCCAGGACGCTGTCCAAGGGGTTGCGCCAGCGCCTGATGCTGTGCGCGGCGCTCGTGACAAACCCGCAGATCCTGTTCCTGGACGAGCCGACCAGCGGCCTGGACGTGCACAGCGCGCGGCTCATCCGCGAGATCGTGCGCGAGCGCAACCGCGCGGGTCTGACCGTGTTCCTGACCACGCACAACATGGACGAGGCCGACGCCATGTGCTCGCGCGTGGCCATCATCAACCAGGGGCGCATCGCGGCCATCGACACCCCGGACGGCCTGCGCGGGGTGATCCGCTCGCGCCAGTACACCGAGGTCGGCTTCGAAGGGAGCCCGCCCGCCACCGACGACCTGGCCTCCCTGCCGGGCGTCGTGCAGGTCGCCGAGCACGACGGGGGTGCGCGGCTGTACACCGAGGCACCCGGACGCGTGGCCGTGGAGATCGTGGGCCGCGCACAGGCGAGCGGCTGGCAGGTCGTGCACCTGTGCACCTGCAAACCGAGCCTGGAGGAGGTCTTCGTGCATCTGACCGCGGACAAGCCTCAGGAGGCCTGACAATGACCGCGCATACCGAGACCGCGCACACCTGGTCGCGCCAGCTGGGCGGCGCGCTGGTCATCGTGAAGAAGAATGCCCTGCTCTACTACCTGCGCCCGCCGGTGCTCATCTTCGGGGTGCTGTTTCCGGTCTTCTTTTTCCTCGCGTTCAAGATGGGCCGGCCCGTGCCCGCCGAGAGCATCGTGCCCGGCATGGTGGCCATGGCGCTGTGGTTCACCGCCAGCGCCGTGGGCCCGCTGGTGACCCCGTGGGAGCGGCGCGCGCGCACGTACGAGCGCCTCATCGCCACGCCGGTGTCCCTGCGCGCGATCATAGGCGGCGATGTCGTGAGCGGGCTCATCTTCGGCGGGTGCCTGTCCATCGTGCCCGTGCTCCTCGGGCTCCTGCTCACGGACGCCACGATCGTGCGGCCGGGGCTCCTGGCCGCGGGGATCGTGCTCGGGGCGCTCAGCTTCGCGACCCTGGGCGTACTCCTGGCCGCCCCGCCCGCGAGCAGCCCGTCGAACATCATGCTGCTCTCGAACCTGGTGCGCCTGCCGCTCTTGTTCGTGAGCGGGATCTTCGTGCCCATCGCGCAGATGCCCGGGTGGGCGCGCTGGGTCGCGCCGATCAGCCCGCTCTCGTACGCCGGGGGCTTGATCCGCGGGGGGTTCGGCCAGGCGGGCTACTTTGCGCCGTGGCTCTCGGTGCTCATGCTCGTGGTGTTCACCGCGGTCTTCTTCCTCGCCGCGTGCCGGTTCCATCGCCGCTGGCGCGCCAGGGGGCTGTGAGGCGAGCGCCCGCTTGTGGATGGGCGGGACGGGGCCCTCATGCCTCGCGGCGCACGGGATTGGTGAGCCGGCCGATGCCGTCCACCTCGACGGTCACCGTGTCTCCGTCGCGCAGGAACACCTGCGGCGTACGCGCAAAGCCCACGCCCCCGGGCGTGCCGGTCATGAGCACGCTGCCCGGGACCAGGGTCATGCACCGGGACACGTAGCTCACGAGCTGCCGGCACGAGAAGACCATGTCCGCGGTGTCCGAGTCCTGCATGCGCTCGCCGTTGAGGTCTGTGCGCACGCGGACTTGCTCCGGATCGAGCTCGGTCTCGATCCACGGGCCCAGGGGCGCGAAGGTGTCGAAGCTCTTGGCCCGGGCCCACTGCTGGTCCAGGCGCATCTGGCAGTCGCGCGCGGACACGTCGTTGCCGCAGGTGTACCCGAGCACGTAGTCGTCGGCCTCGTCCTCGGGCACGTTCTTGGCCCGGCGGCCGATCACCACCACGAGCTCGGCCTCGTAGTCCACCTCGTCCGGGGCCATGTTGGGCAGGACGATGGGCTCGCCGGGACCGATCACCGCGTTCACGCCCTTGAGGAACAGGACGGGCGCCTCGGGGATGGGCCTGCCGCCCTCCGCGGCGTGGCGGCGGTAATTGAGCCCCACGGCCACGATCTGCCGGGGGCTCATCGGCGCCAAGAGGCGCGTCTGTGACATCGGGACCGTGCGGCCCGCGGGCCGCCACGCGCCGAACAGGTCCCCGTCCACCAGGTCGCAGATCTCGCCGTCGAGCACCGCGTAGCGCGGCTCGCCCTCAAACTCGATGCGTCCGATTCGCACGATCCGCTCTCCTTCTCCCTTACAGCCGGTTTCGCGCGGCCATTGTGCACACGGTTTGCTAGGGGGCAAGCGGTTTCCGCGCGATGCCGCTAACCATGGAGAATCGGTGGCGACTCGCGCGATACGGAGTACAGTGCTTGGAGGAGGCCGGTCCCATGACTCAGGCCCGCGTGCGCCGCACCGTGGAGGCCACGCACAAGACCGCGGCGGTCCTGGTGCCTGCGCAGCGCGTGTGGGGGCCGATCCAGGCGATCCGCACCCGGCACGACCGCCAGGTCCGGCGGTGGATGCCCCACATCACGCTCCTGTACCCCTTTGTGACGCCTACGGAGCTCGCCCGCGCAGCCGAGCGCCTGGCCCTCGTGTGCAGCCGGACCGCGCCCTTTGAGGTGGCGCTGCGGGACTTCGGCCTGTTCGAGCATCGCAGCGGACGCTGTACCCTGTGGCTCGATCCCGTGCCCCGCGAGCCGGTCGTGGCGCTCCAGCGCGCCCTGCGCGAAGCCCTGCCCGAGTGCGCGCACGACGGGCGGATGAGCGACGAGTTCCGCCCGCACCTGAGCGTGGGCCAGGCCCGGGGCCGAGCGGAGGCCGCGGACCTGCGACGCGTCTTGCGCGCGCATTGGCAGCCGATACGCTTCACTGTGGATGCGGTCAGCCTGTTGTGGCGCGAGGACCCGCCGGACGACGTGTTCCGCGTGGATCGGCGGGTGCGCCTGGGGCCCCCGAGTAAAGCCGCGCCCACCCGCTCGGCCGGGCCTTAGGTCGACTGCGCCTTCTCGGCCGCCTCGGGCGCTGCCGGTCCCTCGTGATAGCGATAGCCGACCGGATGGCTGCGCCAGCGGGCGTCGGCCTTCCACCCGAGGTGATCGAAGGGGTCGGCGGTCTTCGCGAGGTGGTCGTGGAGCAGCCGTCGGTGCGCCTCGAGCGCCTCGGCATGGGCCGGATCGGCCGCGAGCGTACGGGTCTCGCCCGGGTCGGCCCGCAGGTCGTAGAGCTCCTCGCCGTCGGCCTCCCGGTAGCGGATGTACTTGTACCGATCCGTGCGCACCATGCGGCCCGGGCTCGCGGTATGGCCCCACTCGGTGTGCCATTCCGCCGCCACATAGGGATGGGGCGTACCCTGTTGGCGGCCTGCGAGCCACGGCGCAAGGCTTCGGCCCCACAGCCCGGGCGGCGGGTCGATACCGGCCGCCTCGCACAGTGTGGGCAGAAGATCGAGGTGCGAGACCAGGGGCTGCGCACATGCGCGCCCCCGTCCGGACACGCCCGGGCCCGCGAAGATAAGGGGCACGCGCGTCGTCTCCTCGTACAGGCTCACTTGCTTGGTCACCATGCCGTGGGCGGCCATGCCGTCGCCGTGGTCGCCTACGAACACGACCAGCGTGCGGTCCGCGTCCGAGCGCTCTGCAAGCGCGTCGAGCACCCGGCCCGCGCACCGGTCCATGCGTTCGGTGTAGTGATTGTACGCAGCCACGTAGTGGCGGAAGTTCTCCGGGGTCCAGCCCGCGGTCTGGGACTGGCGGATGTGCGTGCAGCAGATGTACTGCACGGGCAGGGGCCGCGCGGCCAGGTCCGCGGTCTCGAAGTTGTCCGGCAGCGGGGGCAGCGGCCCGGGCACGGGCTCGTTCGCGTGCGGGCCCTTGTGCGCGCCCACCCACTTGCAGATGTTGTGCGGATTGCGAAAGTCCGCGACCAGGCAGAACGGCCCCGCGCCGTGGGTGTGCAGCATGTCCTCGGCTCGGGCGAGCGCGGCCGCATCGCGCCGCGTATCGTAGTCCACGAGCCACGGGCCCTCGGCGGGCACGTCGCGCTCCTCCTCGGAGGGCGCGACCTCGAATCCGCGCAGCGTGCCCGCGTCATGGGTCTTGCCCACGTGCACGGCCCGGTACCCGGCTTGGGTCAAGAGCTCACCGAGTCCGGGCAGGGACCAGGGCACGGGCGGGGGCTCGGCGTTGGAGAGCACCCCGGTCTGATGCGGAAACCGCCCGGTCCACAGCGCCGCGCGCGCGGGCTGACACAGGGGGCAGGTCGTGTACGCGCGCTCGAACCGCACGCCCCGGCCCGCGAGGGCGTCCAGGTGGGGCGTGCGCGCGCACGCGTTGCCGTACGCGCCCAGGGCGCCCCAAGAAAGCTGGTCGGAGAGGATCAACACCAGGTTCGGCCGGTCGGGCATGCGTCCTCTCTTTCGGTGCCGTCTCTCACCGGGCGGGCGCGAAGCGGCGTCGCTCCGCAGGGCCGCGTCAGCGGAAGGCTTCGGCCGGACCCCACGGGGCCAGGCCCACGGTGATGTAGCTACTGATGGCGGTGTCGCCCTGCTCGTACGCGAACCGCCACATGCGCCGGCACAGGCCGCGCTTCACCTCGGCATAGGCCGGGTCGGCCGCGCGATTGACCAGTTCGTCGGGATCCTCGGCCAGGTCGTAAAGCTCGTCGTCGTCGAACCCGTTGAACACGTACTTGTGCGCGCGCGTCATGACCGACCGCTGGGTGTAGTAGAGCTCCACCCCGTTGCACTGGGTGTGGATCTCGTCGCGCCAGGCGGGCGGCGTCTCGCCGCGCAGCAGGGGCGCGAGGCTTGCGCCCGTGAACGCGCGCTGGGCCCGCACGCCCGCAAGCTCCAGAAACGTAGGCGCCCAGTCGGCCAAGCTCACGAACGCGTCTTCGCGGCGGTCCGCGGGCCCCGCGCCCGCAGGCCAGCGCACCACGGCGGGCACGTGGTACGCGCCGCGGAAGCAGGGGATTCCCTTGCAGAACAGGCCGTGGTCACCGCAGTAGTCGCCGTGGTCGGAGCAGTAGAGGACCAGGGTGTTCTCGGCCTGGCCCAGCGCATCCAGCCGGTCCAGCAGCCGGCCGAACAGGTCGTCAAGGTACGAGCAGTACGCCCAGAAGTGGCGCACGCCTTCGCGCACCTCCCGCTCGGAGAGCTGGCCCCAGATCTGCTCGCGCATGCGGCGGTAGATGCGCGGCTTGTCCGCCATCTCGTCCGCGTAGCTCGCGGGCAGGGGCACGTCCTCGGGACGGTACAGGTCGATGAACCGCTGCGGCACGCGGTACGGGTCGTGCGGGCCCGATGTGCCCACGTACACGCACCAGGGGTCGGCGCCCTTGGCCACGTCGTCGAGCGCCTCCAGGCCGTGGACCACCGGTTCCTCGGTCTCGCGGTGGTACGGGCGCTCGCCATAGAGCCGGTAGGCTGGGTACCCGGGCCGGACGATCTCGCCCTCCTCGCGCTCGCCGCCCTGCGCGCCCTCCGCCGTGCCGTCGCGCAGGCTTTGGGCGAGCTTGCGGTACCCGTCCCAGGCCGCTTCCGGCGCCGGTGCGCGCGGGCCGGCGTGCACGAACCGCTCGGTCCATCCGCGCTCGGCCGGGCCTTCGTCCGCGGACACGTGCCACTTGCCCGAGTAATGGAGCGCGTATCCGGCCTGCGCCAGGTCCTCGCTCCACAGCCGCACCCCGGGCCGGGGCCCACGGCTGAGGGCCTGGGCGTTGGCCACGTTGTTCCAGACCCCGTGACGGCTGGGGTACAGCCCGCTCATGAACGTGGCCCGGGCCGGGCAGCAGTGCGGGGACGGGCAAAATGCGTTCGTGAACGCCACGCCCTCGCGCACCAGGCGGTCCAGGTTCGACGTCTTGGCCCCGTGCTCCGGGAGCACGGTGTCCCCGCGCTGGTGGTCGGTCATGAAGATGAGGATGTTCGGCCGGTCCATGACGCCCTCCTTTCGATGACCCGCGCGGTGCGGCGAGACCTCTTGCAACTCCGCGCGCAACGCGCGAGCGGTCCCTTATAGGAGCGGCGCGGCGGTCCTGTCAACGCACAGCCCGGCGAGCACGCGGGCACGTGGCATCCAGACAAAACGGGCGCCGGAAACCGGCGCCCGACGTGTACCGCGTATCATGGAACGCACCGGCGAATCACTCGGCCTCGCCGGCTGGAGCTTCCTGCCCTTCCGTGGCCTTGGTCAAGCCGCGTCCCTGGCCGGCCAGGAACTCGCGCCACTGCTCCATCACGGCCTTGCGGCTCGACTCGATCATCTGGTAGTGATACCCGAAGCTCTGCCCGAACGCATTGCGCAGCGCGATCATCGCGCGATAGCGCACGGACTCGCTGGGGTCGTTGAGAAGCGGCACGAGCTCGGCCACCGTCTGTGGGCTGCCCGCTTCGCTCACCGCCACGATGGCGAGCTCCCGGTTCTCGATCTCTTCGCTCCTGTCCAGGGCCACGGGCAGGGCGGCCCGCGCGCCGGGCTCGCCCGCGGCGACCAGGGCCTGTTTGGCGGCCCGCGCCTCGGCGAGGTCGTACCCGGTCAGGTCAACGACAAGATCGGAAAGGCGTCCCTGCGGCGCGGCGGCCACCTCGGGCGCTCCTTCTGGTGCAGCGGCCTCTTGTTCGGGCTCCGCGGCCTGCGGGGCGGGGCCCTGCTGCTGCGGTGCACATCCGGCAGTCGCGAGCGTCACGGCGACGGCCCCGGCAATCAACCAGCCTCCTACGCTGACGAGCCAATGACGCAGGCCGGTAAGCGAACGGCAACGTTGCATGCGATGCTCCTCCGAGTCGCCCGCGCTCCGCGCGCCGCCCACCGACCGCGGCGCGGGCCCATGCCAAGTCAACGAACCCGAATTTTACCCTTGACCAAGGTTTGCGCGCAAGCGATTTCTCAGCGTGCCCTCATGGACCCGGCCCAGCGAAACCGGTGGACGCGCCGGCGCGCGCGCGGTAGGATGCAGGCGGACGAGGCGCCTGCTTCGTTTGGCAAGCACGGGGGCCCGCAGGCGCGACACGGAGACGAGCGCCATGACCGACCGACCCGACTTGCCAGAGGCCGTGGGCGACCGGCTGCGGGCCCTTGCCCTGCGCCTCGTGGATCAACAGGCCGCCCGCGTGCTCATCCCGCCGCAGGAGGCGAGCCCGGGACACTGGTTCGGCGGCGGGAACCTGATTCAGCACGGCAGCGACTTCGTGCTCGTGGGCCGGTACCGCAACGCCGGGGACTCGCGCACCGGGCTCGCGGCGGGCGCGCGCGGCCTGGAGCTCGCGATTCTCGCAGCGGAGCGGTTCACCGGGCCGTATGACAAGATCGCGAGCTTCGCCAAGCAGGATCTCGCCACGGACCTGGGCCGGGTGCTGAGCATCGAGGGCGCACACCTGCACCCCGCGGACCGCGGCCTGGAGCTGTTCGTGTCCTCGGAAAAGGACCAGCCCTACCCCGAGCCCGTGCGCGACTTCCAGAAGCCGGGCACCGGGGTGTGGTCGATCGACGTGCTCCAAGCGCAGAGCCTCGACGGCTTGCCCAAGACCGAGGCGCGCACCGCGCTCGCGTCTGATGCGCCCGCATCCCTGCACCTCAAAGACCCTGTGTTCGTGGGCCTTGCGGACGGGAAGGAGGCGCTGTTGTACTGTTCGCAGCCGTACACCTGGGCGAGCTCGAACACCGGCCTCGCGCTGCGCGAGGGCCCGGCCGATCCGTGGCGCGGCACCGACGAGACCGTGCTGGGCCGCGGGCCCGCGTGGGACGTGGCCGTGACCCGGATCACCGACCGGCTGCGCCTGCCTCGCGTGGGCGTGCTGCGGGACCTACCGGAGGTGTGCCTGTACTTCTACGACGGGGCCGAGTGTGTGCGCGCCCAGGAACAGAACCCCCGCGCCAAGCGCCGCGCCCGGGGGTACTCGTGCGAGGAGATCGGCGGGCTCGCCTGGGGCTATACGGAGGCGTTCCCGCGCATGGCGCGCCTGAGCATGGATGCGCCGCTCTTCGTCTCTCCGCACGGGACCGGGTGCAGCCGGTACGTGTCCACGCTCGCCACCGGCGAGGCGGTGTACGCCACCTGGCAGCAGAGCCAACCCGACGGCAGCCAGGCGCTCGTGGGCCATGCGCTCACCATGGAGGAGGTCGAGCGGCTGCTCGGCTGAGGCCGCGCGGCCGCGCGGTGCGGCGCGGAGCAGGAGGTTCGCGTCATGTCGCCTGAGAATGCGTACTGGCCGCGCGGATACGTGCACGTGTACACGGGCGAAGGCAAGGGCAAGACCACCGCGGCCCTGGGTCTGGCGTTGCGCGCCGCGGGTGCGGGCCTGCGAGTCTTTCTGGCCCAGTGGCTCAAGGCGGGCCCGAGCAGCGAGGTCGACGCGCTCGCGCGGTTCGCGGACCGGATCACGCTGCGCCAATACGGCACGGGCCGGTTCGTGCGCGGCACGCCCCGCCCCGAGGACGTGGCGGCCGCGCGCCAGGGGCTCCGAGAGGTACGCGCGGTGCTGCGCGCGGAGGCGTACCGGCTCGTGATCCTGGACGAGATCAACATGGCCGCGCACCTGGGTCTTCTGCGCGCTCGCGACCTCGTGGCCCTGGTGGAGGCCAAGCCGGACGGGATGGAGCTCGTGTTCACCGGCCGCAACGCGCCTGAGGCGCTCCTGGGCCGTGCGGACCTGGTGACCGACATGCGGTGCGTACGCCACTACTTCGACGCGGGCGTCCGCGCGCGGCGCGGCATCGAGCGGTAGTCCCGGTCGCGCTTACTCCTTCTCCCCTTGGCAGGGGGCTGGGGCGGGGGACGTCCACAACGCGCTCCGAAGGCAGCCGCTTCCCTCACCACTTCCCTCCCTCGGGGATAGACGGCGCAAGGCATCGTGCCGGAGGCACACGCGGTTTAGGCATGGACCGATTGCTCCGTTGGCTCAGGCCGTCCAGTGGCCCTGGGCCACGCGCGCGAGCGCGCGCTCATCCACGCGCACACCGAACCCGGGCCGAGCCGGGCGCACGGACAGCCGTCCCCCCAGACGCGGCAGCCGCGCCCCGCGCGCCGGGCTGCTGCGCAACAGCACCCGCGGGAACGAGGTCTCGTGATGGCGCTGAGGCCCGACCGCTGCCAGGAACTCCTCGGCGGCCGCGTCCAGCACCGCGGTCTCGCCCACGAGCGCGCCGAGCTGGCACGCGAGCCCCGCCTCGCGCGCGGCCCGGAGCATGGCCAGCGCCCCGCTGTAGCCCCCGCCCTTGGCCAGGCGCACATTGAAAAGGTCGCATGCGCCCGCCTGCACCAGGGCTCGCGCATGCGCACGCGTACACAGGCTCTCGTCGGCCATCACGGGCACGCCGCTCTCGCGGCGCACTCGGGCCAGACCGTGCAGGTCGGACGCGGCCACCGGCTGCTCGACGCTGGAGATCTCGGCCGCGCGCAGGGCTTCGGCACGCGCCAATGCGGTGGCGACGTCCCACGCGCCGTTCACGTCCACGCGCAGGTCCACGCGCGGACCGAGCGCGGCACGCACCGCGCGCACGCGCTCCACGTCGTCCGGGCCGCCGAGCTTGAGCTTGACCTCTCGATACCCGAGCCACCGGAACCCGCGCGCATATCGCACGGCCCGCGCGAGCGTGCCGCCCCCCACCGGGCCGGTGTACACGAAGCGCGACTGCCGCGCGTCCGCCTCGCGCATGGACGCGGGCACCGCCGCCCGCGCGGGGCGTCCCAGGACGCGGCCCACGGCGTCCACGCACGCGAGCTCCAGGCCCGCGTACCCCGCGGTGCGGCCCGCCTCGTCCGCGCGCGCATACACGGGCTCAAGGCGCGCAAGCAGGTCGTCGTACCGGTCCACGTCGATCTCGCGCACGGCGGGCCACCACAGGTTGGTGAGGTCCGTGCGCGCGGTGTGCAGGGTCTCGCCCGTGAGGTAGGTGCGCGGCACCGCCTCGCCCCACCCGGTCTGCCCCGTGTCCGTGGTCACGGCCAGGAGCAGGCTCGCGGCCTCGCGCCGGTCCGCGAGTGCGTGCACGTACGAGAAGCGAAAGGGGATGCGCACCTCCCACACCCGCAAGCCGACGAACCGCACCCCCATCGCGCGTCTCCGAACGTGAGTCGGTTTTGTGCCCGTCAGCCGGCCACCGCCTCGGGCCGTCGGCGATACAGGTCCCGGCGCGCGGGGTCCTCGACCGCTTCCTGCACGCGCGAGACGAGCAGCGCGTTCACCGGCGTGATCACCTCGTGCGCGCGGCCGGCCTGCACCACCGCGCCGTTGATGGCCTGCGCCTCGGTGCGGCCCCGCCCGCGGGCGAGGTCCGCGGCCATGCTGCTCGCGCCCTGAGCCTCGGCGCGCACGGCGCGGGCGAGAATCGGGCGCGCCACCCCGGCGGGCAGGCGCACGAGCCGCGCGAGGCGGCTGACCGGGTATCCGGGCAGGTCCACGGCTGCGATGTCCTGAGCGGCCATGACCCGCGCGCACTCGGCAAAGGCGCGCACCGCCAGCCCGCCCAGCACGCGGTGCGAGAGGAGCTCGCGCGTGCCCAGGCCCGTAAGGGCGTTGAGGGGGTTGAAGGCGACGTTGAGCATGAGCTTGCTCCACTTCACGGCCTTGCCCTCCGGCGCCGAGGCGACGGCCAGGCCCGTGTCCGCGAGCCAGGCGTGCGCCCGGGCCGTGGCCGCGCGGGCCGATGCGGTCCAGGGCCCGAGCGCCAGGCCGCCCCGGTCGTCGTGCAGGCGTACGCAGCCGGGCCCCTCCAGGGCCACGTACGCGCAGACCGCGCCCGCCACGATCGGCCGGTCGGCTAGGAGCCGGGCGACGATCTCTTCGTTTCTCACCCCGTTCTGCAGGCTCAGGATGGGGGTCTCCGGGCCCAAGACGGGCGCCAGGGTCTGGAGGGCCGCCTCAGTGTCGAATCCCTTCACGCACAGGAGCACGAGGTCCGGCGCCTCGGAGGCTGCGGCCGGTTCGGTCACGGCAACCAGTCCCTCGCGCACCGTGCGGCGCGTGCCGCCCATGTGCAGGCGCAGGCCCTGTTCGTTCACCGCGCGGGCATGGGCCTCGCGCGCGACCAGGGTGACCCGGTGGCCCGCCCAGGCCAACAGGCCGCCCACGAGGCTGCCCACCGCACCGGCGCCCAGGACCAGGATGTGACGCGGCGCGTCCGCACGCGTGCGCCGGGCCTGTGCGGGCGGCCAGGACGCCAGCGCCCGGGCCACCCGGTCCGGGGCCTCGAAGACCAGGCTGTGGGCCGCGCCCTCGCAGACCTCGACCCGCTTGTGCGGGCTGCCCGCCAGGGAGAAGAGCTTGTCCGTGGCCGCGTTGTCGATCACGCGGTCCTCGCCTGCGAGCAACAGCTGCGCCGGGGTGCGCAGACGGACCACGTGTTCTTCCAGGAACCGGCCCATCTTCAGGTTCTCGAGGCAAAACCGCGCGGTCACCGCGCGCACGCGCAAGGGGTCGGTGGCCACGAAGCTGAGCCGGTCCGCGCGGCGGGTGAACTCCTGGTCGCGGATCGGCAGGGGCACGTACGCGCCGCCCCGGCCCAGGAGCAGGCTCGCGGCCACGCGCGCCCTATGCGGCAAGGAGATGTCTCGGCGCGGATACAGCCCGGGCACGATGAGGGTCAGCGAGTCGAAGAGGAGCGGACGACGCACCGCGGCGTAGAGCGCGAGCTTTCCGCCCCACGAGAGCCCGGCCCCGTGCACCCGGGCGTGGCGCCTGCGCAGCTCGGCCACCAGGCCCTCGACCACGGCCAGGGCGTGCGCGTAGCTGTGCAGATCGCCGCGCGCGCCGTCGCTCGCGCCCCAGCCGGGCCGGTCGGACGCGTACAGGGCGAACCCTTCGGCCACCAGGGGCGAGCAGACCTCCTCGAACCAGGCGCCGTGGCTCTCGACCCCGTGCAGGAACAGGATCGCATCATGGACCGCATTCCGGGCTTCCGGAGTCCAGATCCGCGTAAACACGCAGCCCGCGTCCGGCAGGCGGAGGTTGCGCTCTTCTACATGCATGCGCCCAGGCCTCTGCTCACGAGGTCGACCGCGCCGACCCCATGGCCCCACCCCGCGGATCCATCCGCGGGCGGCGTATCCTAAGGAGCGGCCGGCAACTTGTCAACCGGCCGGCGCCGCATGTCCCTGGCCGCGCTATTGACAGCGGCGCGCGCTCTGCATAGGGTGTGCGGATTCGCGTGTCCCGTACGCGGCCGCCGGCGCGGCGGGATGGACAGGATCTGTGAGGTGGGAAAGGAGTCAAGGCATGGCGCATGTGATCTCGGACGAGTGCACGAGCTGCGGCTCTTGCGCGGACATCTGCCCGGTGGAGGCCATCTCCGAGGGCGAGGGCAAGTACGTCATCGATGCGGAGAAGTGCGTGGACTGCGGCGCGTGCGTGGACGAGTGCCCGGTCGGCGCGATCAGCCAGCCCGAGTGAGCGCTCGCGACGTACCCAACACAAGGCGCCCCGGCCCATCCCGGCCGGGGCGCGCGTCTTTTCGAACCTACCCATCCCCTACACGCAGTACATGGCCGCGCGGCCCGGGTAGCGCGCGGACTCGCCCAGGGCCTCCTCGATGCGCAAGAGCTGGTTGTACTTGCAGATCCGGTCCGTGCGGCACAGGCTGCCGGTCTTGATCTGCCCGGCGTTGGTGGCCACCACGATGTCGCTGATCGTGCTGTCCTCGGTCTCCCCGGACCGGTGGCTGACCACCGCGGTGTAGTGGGCGCGCTTGGCCATCTCAATGGCCGCCAGGGTCTCGGTGAGCGTGCCGATCTGGTTCACCTTGATGAGGATCGAGTTGGCCACGCCCTTGTCGATGCCCGCGGCCAGGCGGTTCGTGTTCGTGACGAACAGGTCGTCGCCCACGATCTGGACCCGGTCGCCGAGCTTGTCGGTGAGCGTCTTCCACCCGTCCCAGTCGTCCTCGGCCATGCCGTCCTCGATGCTGGCGATCGGGTACTTGGCGCAAAGCTCCACGTAGTAGTCGGCCATCTCGTCGGCCTTCAGCCGCCGGCCCTCGCCCGCCAGGTTGTACACCCCGTCCTCGAAGAACTCGCTCGAGGCCGGGTCCAGGGCGATGACCACGTCCTCGCCCGGCGAATACCCCGCGGCCTGGATCGCCTCCATGATGACCTGGAGGGCCTCCTCGTTGCTGCCCAGGTCCGGGGCGAATCCGCCCTCGTCGCCTACCGACGTGTTCAGGCCCCGACCCTTGAGCACGCCCTTGAGCGCGTGAAAGGTCTCCGCGGCCATGCGCAGGCCCTCCCGGAAGGAGGACGCGCCCACGGGCATGACCATGAACTCCTGCAGGTCCACGTTGTTGTCCGCGTGGGAGCCGCCGTTGACGATGTTGCACATGGGCACGGGCAACGTGCGCGCCGCGCACCCGCCGATGTACGCGTACAGGGGCAGCTCGCAGTACAGGGCCGCGGCCTTGGCCGTGGCCAGCGACACCCCCAGGATCGCGTTCGCGCCGAGCTTGCCCTTGTTCTCCGTGCCGTCGACCTCGATCATGGCCTGGTCCACGGCGACCTGGTCGCGCGCGTCCATGCCCAGGAGGGCCTCGGAGATGGTGTCGTTCACATTGGCCACCGCCTTGGTGACGCCTTTGCCCAGGTAGCGCTTCTTGTCGCCGTCGCGCAGTTCCGCGGCCTCGTGCTCGCCGGTGGACGCGCCGCTGGGCACGGCGGCGCGGCCGGCCAGGCCGCTGGCCAGCGCCACGTCCACCTCCACGGTGGGGTTGCCGCGCGAGTCCAGGATCTCGCGCGCCTGGATGTTCACGATTTCGGACATGTCCGTTCTCCTTGTTCGGGTCCGTGTGGGGATTCGTCCACGCGCCGCGCTTCGACTCGGCGCGGCTGGCGTATGGTACGGGATTTCATGGGTCCGTCAACGGGTTTGTGGGTGGAGACGCGGCGTCGGACGCTTCAGTGCGCCGCCAACTCGTGCGCCAATCGATGGCATCTCTCGTGGACTCCCTCGCCCATCTCCTCGGCCTCCACCTGCTCGAACGCCTCGCCCAAGGCGCGCTGGTCCTCTTGGGTTAGCACCCGATCGCCCATCGGATAGAGAACGTTGTTCTCCTTGTCGATGTGGCCGCGCAAGAGAAGGACATAGCCCATGAGGTTGTCGGCCACGGCTTGCGCCGCGTGGCGCTCGCCCTGCACGGCCTTCGGCAGAGCCTCCTCGACCGCGCGCACGTGTGCGCGGCCCTTCTGGTGCTCGGCGACCATTGCGCCGATGGGACCGCCTTCGCGCGGAATGCCGCGCTGCTCGAGTCGCACAAAGAGAAGATTCTCCTCCTTGGCGTGGTGACACTTGTCGGCGAAGTTGCGAATGAAGTCGATCATTTTCCCAATCCGTTCCGCATCGGCCTTGCCCGCATCGCGTATGGCGCGCGCCTCGCGCTCCACGGCTTGCAAGACGAGGAGGATGACATCGTGCTCGCGTTTGAGCGTCTCAGTGGGGGTCATGTCCTACTCCTCTGCATGCCGATGCCCTCAGGCGCCAACAACCGGATACTGCGCGCAAGCACGCAGGAGCCGCGCCGCAGGTGCAGTCGCTTACTCGCCCACGCCGTGCTTGGGCCCTGCCTGTATGGCCTGGTGCAGTCCATGCACGTAGATGACGTACTTGACGTAGGCGTCGACGTACTCGCGACCGGCCTCAACGCCCTCTTGCTTGTGTTTCTTGGCCTCCAAAACCTTCTGAAACCACTTTTGGGTCTGCTTCTCCAGCTCCTCCGAGAGCATATCCGTGACCGGGGTGAGGTCGCCGGTGTTCAGTGCCTTCTCAGCCGCCGCGATGTCGGGGGGCAGAGGTTGAGCGGGTTTCACACCGGTGTAGACCATGCTTTCCGCCGCCCGGTGCAGCCGCACCGCAGTTTCGATGAAGTATCTTTCGGCCAGATCCTTCGCCTCACCGCCCATCTTGTAGACCGCCGAGCACTCCTGGAACCTCTTGCGCAATTCCTCCGTCTGCTGCTCGCCCACCCAGATGGCAATGCTCTCGAATTCGCCGGTCCGGAGGGCGTCGCGTGCGGCTCCCGCCACCGGTCCGCTCATGGTGTCGCAGTGGGCGCGCGCCATGCGCGGAGCGGCCACCAGCAATCCCAGTGCGATCAGACCAGCCAGGATAGCTTTCATCCGTCTTGCCTTGCCGTCCATTGTTCGACCTCCTTCTTCCTGTTCTGCGTGCTCTTCGGCACGCGACCTGTTCGCGTCGCGGATGGCGCGCGCCCCGCCCTCCACGGCCTGTACGACGAGGAGGATGACATCGTGCTCGTGCTTCAGTGTCTCGGTAAGGGTCATATCCTACCCCTCTGCATGCTCGGGCGCTTCGGGCTCGCCCAGGTAGTAGTGTTCGCGCGGGCGCAGGTGTTCGTCCAGTTCGTACACGAGCGGGATGCCGGTGGGGATCTCCAGCCCCGGGATCTCGTCGTCGGGGACCTCGTCGAGGTACTTCACCAGGGCGCGCAGGCTGTTGCCGTGCGCGGACACGAGCACGTACCGGCCCGCGCGCACGGCCGGGGCGATGGTGCCGTGCCAGTAGGGGAGCATGCGCTCCACCGTGTCCTTCAAGGACTCGGTGGCAGGCAGCTCCTCTGCGGGCACGTCCCGGTAGCGCGGGTCGCGACCCGGATGGCGCTCGTCGTCGTCGGTCAGCGCCGGCGGGCGCACCGCATAGCTGCGCCGCCACTCGTGGACCTGTTCCTGGCCGTGGCGTTCGGCGGTCTTGGCCTTGTTCAGACCCTGGAGCGCGCCGTAGTGGCGTTCGTTGAGCCGCCAGGAGCGCTCGACCGGCACCCACAACAGGTCCAGCTCGTCAAGCACGATCCACAGCGTACGGATGGCGCGCTTGAGCACGGACGTGAACGCCGCATCGAACGTGTACCCCTCTTCGCGAAGCAGGCGGCCGGCCTCGTGGGCCTCCTCGGTGCCGCGCTCGGACAGATCCACGTCCGTCCACCCGGTGAACCGGTTCGACCGGTTCCACTCGCTCTCGCCGTGTCGAAGCAATACGAGCTTGTGCATGTCGTCCCCTTAAGCGCAATCCGCTCAGGCCACGGTGACCTCCTCGTCCAGGTACACGCCCTGGACCGCCTCGAACAGCTTCACGCCCTCGTCCATGGGGCGCTGGAAGGCCTTGCGCCCGGTGATCATCCCGGCACCGCCGGCGCGCTTGTTGACCACGGCCGCGCGCACCACCTGGCGGAAGTCGTCGGCTCCGGACGCGCCGCCCGAGTTGATAAGCCCCATGCGGCCCATGTAGCAGTTGGCCACCTGGTACCGGGTGAGGTCGATGGGGTGGTCGCTCGTGAGCTTTTCGTAGACCGCATCCGCGGTGCGGCCGAACCCGATGGCCGTATACCCGCCGTTGCATGTGGGCTGCTTCTGCTTGATGAGGTCCGCCTCGATGGTCACGCCCAGGTGGTTGGCCTGGCCGGTCAGGTCCGCGGCGGTGTGGTAGTCGGTGCCCTCGTGTTTGAAGGCCGCATTGCGCAGGTAGCACCACAGCACCGTGGCCAGGCCCAGCTCGTGCGCGTGGGCGAACGCGTCGGAGACCTCCTCGATCTGCCGGGCCGACTCTTCGGACCCGAAGTACACGGTCGCGCCCACGGCCGCCGCGCCCAGGGTCCAGGCCTGGTCCACGGACGCGAACATGCGCTGGTCGTACCGGTTCGGATAGGTGAGCAGCTCGTTGTGGTTGAGCTTCACGATGAACGGGATCTTGTGCGCCCACCGGCGCGACACAGACCCGAGCACCCCGAGCGTGGAGGCCACCGCGTTGCACCCGCCCTCCACGGCCAGACGCACGATGTTCTCCGGGTCGAAATAGGCCGGGTTCGGCACGAACGAGGCCCCGGCCGAGTGCTCGATGCCCTGGTCGACCGGCAGCACGGACAGGTACCCCGTGCCTCCGAGCCGGCCCTGCGCGAACATCCAGGCCAGGTTGCCCAGGACTCGGTTGTTGCGGTCGGTAGCCGCGTAGATGCGGTCGATCGCGTCCGGACCGGGCAGGTGCAGCATGTCCTTCGCGATCGTGGTGCAGGTGTGGCCGAGCAGGTCGTCGGCCTCCTCGCCGAGCCACTGCGCAGTGCGTTTGGCCATGGTCTCGCCTCCCTCTTCAAGTGGTGCGTGCAATCGCGCCTCTTGCGCTCACTGCGCGTCTTCAGTGCAAACCCCGTGCCGCGCGGCCAGTGCCCGCGCCGGCCGGGGATTCCGTGTCTTCGGCATCTCCGCCCGGCAGCGTGCGCTCGGAAAGCCACGCGTCCACGACCCCGTGCATCTGCGCTGCGAACGCGGTCAGGGCCTGGTCGTGCCCGGCCGCGGGCGGGCCGTAGTACGCGATCTTGACAAAGCACCCGTCCGAGCGCGCGCGGCGCGCGTCCCGCGCGTACTGCCACACCAGGTGCGCGAACCCCTGCGCCGAGGTGCGGCCCGGCGACTGGAGCCAGTACACGACCGTGCTCGCCCGCGCGCCGCGGGCCAGCCGCAGCCGGGTTGCCCGCACGCCCGGGGCCAGGTCCACGGCCTGGCGCTCCACGCTCGTGTAGTGGCCGTGCAGGCAGTTCACCTTGTGCAGGGTGTTCGTGAGCCCGTTGCGCGGACGGCGCGACCCGCAGTAGAAGACCTGCACCTCCAGGTCCGGGGCCCCGGACCGGGTGTATACGCGCACCAGATGCTCGTCGTACAGGTTCGCGGCGCCGAAGGCGAGCATGTCCTGGTGCGGGGTCAGCGCGGCGCGCCGCGAACGCCAGGGGCCGATCTCGCGCGGGATCGCGTGCAGGGACGGTCCCCGGGGCACACGCGCGGGCCAGTGCACCACGGGCCCGACAGCAGCGGCAAGCCCCAGCCAAGCCACGAGCGCCCACACGCCCGGCCTCATGGCATCGCCTCCTTGCCCGCAGCGCGTGCGCGCACCGGCCGCGCACACAGGTCTCGCACAAGCACCGCGGCCCCGGCCACGAGCGCGGCGCCAGCGCCATAGACCACCAGCACGGACGATCCGTGCAGAAACGCGTCCGCAGTCCCCTGCCCGCCGGCGCGCAGCATTGCGCCTGCCGCCACGAGGCGGACCACGTTCGCCAGGAACGCGGCGACGAGCCCCCACACCGCGAGCCCGGCGCGTCCGAGCCCGGACGCGGGCGCGAGCAGTGCGCCGAGGAGCAGGGCAAGGAACACGAGCGCGGTCATGGCCTTCAGGCCCGAGCAGGCCTCCGCCACGTTGAGGGCCTCCGTGCCCAGCGTGACCACGGAGCCGCTCACCTGCGCCTCCTGTCCGAACAGGCCGAGGAGCCCGCCCGTGCACGCAGCGCTCGCTCGTTGCAGGGGCATGTGCAGGAGGTGGCGCACCGCGGTCTGGGGCCAGGGCACGGCGAAGACAAAGAGGAGCGTGGGAAAGAGCGCGGACCGCAGCCCCGCGCGGCCGCGCAGCAATGCAGCCGCGCCCGGAATGGCCAGCACCAGGCCCAGGCCGAGGAGCATCTCCTCGCGCACCACCGCGTCCAGGAACAGGCACGCGAATCCCGCGGCAAGAAACGGGATTCCGCTCGCCCAATCCGGCCGAGACGACCGGCTTGCGGGGATTGCCCCCCCGACCCCGCGGCCAGGAGGGTCGCTCGGGTCCGAGACCTTTGACATGGGCTTGCGCGCGTCGCGCGGCCGGAAACGGCGGACCAGGACAAAGAACCCCACCGGCAGCACAAAGGCCACATGCCCGGCATCCGGGTTCGCCCACCACTCCGCCAGGAGCCGCGGCCCGGCCTGGGCAATCAGGACCCCGGCCCCGGCCGCCAGGGCCAGCGCCTCCAGGGCCCGCAGGCCCCGCCGCTCGGTCGGCTTTGCGCGCGTGCGCGCCATCTCGATGCATCCCTTTCTCGGCCCGGTCCATTCTGCGCGGTCGGTGGGACGAATGCAACGGCGCAGCGCCCCGGGCACGCGCCGCGGGCTTGTCTGGCGCAGCCCAGTTCGTACACTGGAGGGCAACGACGATCGGCCGGAGAGGACCGACGCACCGATGCACATCCCCCACGCCGGGCCCGTACGGGTCCTGCTCGTCAACATTCCGGACCCGGCCTTCAGCGGCAAGGGGTACGGCATCCCGCTGGGCCTTGCCTACATCGCCGCGGCGCTAGAACGGGCCGGCGCGCGGGTCACGGTCCTGGACCTCGCCCAGACCCGCACCATGGCCGCATGGAACTACACGCACTCCACGCCCTGGGCCCGGCGCGAGGTGGCCGCGTTCGACCCCGCGCTCGTCGGATTCACGGGGTCCACCTACGCGCGGTACAACTTCGGGTTCTGGGCCCGCACGATCAAGGACCTGTGCCCCGCGGCGAAGCTCGTGGTGGGCGGGCCGCATGTGACCTTCGAAGCAGAGAGCACGCTGCGCGCGATCCCGCAGATCGACGGGTGCGTACTCGGCGAGGGCGAGGTCACCGCTGCCGAGCTCGCGGCCGCGGTTGCGCGCGGCGCGTCCTGGGCGGGCATCCAGGGCCTCATGTGGCGGGACGGGGAGGCCATACGGCATCATGGCCCACGTGCACAGATTCAGGACCTGGACGCGTTGCCCTTCCCGGCGCGGCACCTCTTCAACGTGGCCGGGTACGACATCCGGATCGGGGAGTTCGACTCGGGCCACACCATGACCCTGATGGCCAGCCGCGGGTGCGTGGGGCGGTGCAAGTTCTGCGCAACGCCGCGGATCTTCCCCGAGTACCGGATCCGGTCCGCGCAGAGCGTGCTCGCGGAGGTGAACACCATCCTGGAGAGCTACCCGCGCGTGGACAACCTGCTCTTCTACGACGACACCCTGACCGCGCACCCGGACCGTCTGGCCGCGCTCGTGGCCGGATTCCGCAGCGCGGCGCGGCCCTTCCGCTGGGCGTGCTGGAGCCGGGCGGACGTGATCGACGATGCGCTGCTCCAGGAGATGCGCGAGACCGGATGCGCCTCGATCAGCTTCGGTATCGAGTCCGGCAGCCCCCGCATGCTCCGGGAGATCGGCAAGGGGATCACCGTGGACCAGGCTTACGCGGCCCTGGAGGCCTGCCGCAGGCACGGGATCCGCACGCGGGCGTCGTTTATCTGCGGCATGCCCGGCGAGACCTTTGACGAGGCGCGCATGACCATCGACTTTGTCCGCCGCGCGGGCCTGGGCCGCGACGCGTCCATCAGCCCGGACTGCGGGCTGCGCCTGTATCCGGGCAGCGCCTGGACGGACGCGTTCCTGGCCGAGCATCCGGACTTCGACTGGCAGGCGCCCCCGCCCGGGCTCGACTACCACCGAGACGCCGAGCGCCGGCCGCTCGCGCCCGCGCACCGGTTCTCCGCGCGCGAGATTCGCCTGCTCAAGGACGAGCTGGACGGCCTGTGGCATCCGGGCCCGCCGTGGTGGCGCCGCGCCGCCGCCGGAGCGCTGCGCCGCGTTGCCGGCCTGCTCTCGGTGGGGGGCGGCGCATGAGCCGGCCGGCCTTCGCCATCGTGGTGCGCGCCGCGGGCGAGCGCACCGAGCCGCTGGCCTGCCGCCTGGCGTGCGCCCAGGGCGCGGCCGAGGTGGCCGTGGTCCACGAGGTGCCCTTCCGCCGCGCGGTGCGCGCAAGCTTCGAGCGCGGCCTGGAGATCGGGTGCCCCTGGACGTTCTGCCTGGACGCGGACTGCCTGCTCGCCCCGGGCGCGGCCGCCCGGTGCCTGGACGAGGCCGTGCGGGTTGGGCCGGGCGTGTTCCGCGTGTCCCCGCGTGGGGCGTGGCGCTTCCACCAGGCCGTGCTCAACCTCGGATTCCACGGGTATCCAACGGACCTGTTGCGCGAGGGCCTGCGCGTGCTCGAAGACACCGGACCGGACCTCAAGCCCGAGAGCGCGGTGCGCCGCCGCATGCAGGAGGCCGGATACCGGTTCGCGCTCCTGGATACGGTGGCCGGGCTGCACGAGTACGAGCTCGGGTACGCGGACATCTACCGGCGCATGCGGGTGCGCGCGTGCAAGGCCACGCGCCGCGAGTATGCGCTGCTCTTGCGCCTGGCCAAACGCAGCCGGCAAACCGATCCCGACTACCGGGTGGTCCACCAGGCCCTGCGCGACGCGCGCCTGCGGCCCATCGACCGGCACGGGCTGGATGCGCTCTCGCGCGAGGAGGTCGACGCTGCGCTCGCCCGGCTGGGCCTGAACGAGAAGGCGCCCCTCTCGCCCGCCGCGGGCTTCGAGCGCGTCACCACGGTGCTCGACGCGTTCCGCACGGCCAAGGAGGCGCGCGACTGGGAACGCTTCTTTCTCGCGCACGCCACGCTCGCCCGCCCGCCGCGTGGACCGGCCACCGACTACGCGCATGGAGGCGGCACCCTCACGCGCTTCTGGTTGTGGCTGACCGGACGGTGACCGGCTCGAATCGGCTTGCATCGGCCCGGCCCGATTCTATGCTTAGGGCTTGGGAGACCGTGTTCACCCGCCTTGGCGTCGCCGGTTCCTCGGCGCGAGAGCGCACAGCGGCCCGGCGTCAACAGGAACGAAGGAGGCGCCCGCGTGCGCGCCGCGTACCACCACGAGCGTCCGCCAGGCGAAGAGACCCGCCGGTTCCTGGAGCTCCTGCGCGCGCTGGTGGTGCGTGAGATCAAGGGCCGATACCGGCGCAGTCTGCTGGGCCCCCTGTGGGCGATCATCCTGCCTGTGGCCTACATGGTCCTGTTCGTGGCCCTGCGCCGGATGCTGGGCCTCGCAGAAGGGCCCATGGGCGACGCGATCGTGATCTACTGCGCGCTCGTGCCCTGGACCTTTTTCAGTACGGCGGTGAGCCGATGCGCCACAAGCGTGTACGCGAACGGCCCGCTCGTGAAAAAGATGTCCGTGCCCCGCGAGGTCTTTCCCGCGGCGGCGGTCGCGGCCGCGGGTGTGGACTTCGTGCTCGCGGGGCTCGTGCTCGTGGGCATGCTCGCGTGGACGGGCACGGGCGTGAGCATCTCGCTCGTGTGGCTGGCGGTGCTCGTGCCGCTCACCGCGCTCCTGGGCCTGGGCGTGGGCCTGGGCGCCGCGGCGCTGGGGACCTTCCGCCAGGACATCGCGTTCGCCATGCCGTTTGTCATGCAGTTCTGGCTCTTCGCCACGCCCATCCTGTACGCGCTCTCGGACGTGCCCGAGGCCTGGCGCGGCCTGTACGTGCTCAACCCGTCGGTGGGCCTGATCGAAGGGTACCGGGCCGTGCTCCTCTACCACCAGGCCCCGGATGCCGCGCTGCTCGCGCGCACCGGGGTGGGCACGGTCCTCGCCTGGGCGGTCGCGTGGCCGCTCTTTCGCCACCTGGGCCAATATTTTGCGGACGAGCTGTGATGAACGACACAGAGACCCCCATCCGGGTCCAGGGCCTGTGGAAGCGGTACGGGCTGCCCGTCTTCCACCTGGCCCGCCTCGCGCGCAGCCGCGCGCGCGCGCTCGCCTTCGGCGCGGCTTCGGAGGCCGCGGACGGACCGTGGGCCCTCTGCGACCTGAACTTCAGCGTGCGCGCGGGCGAGACCCTGGGGATCGTGGGGCCCAACGGCGCGGGCAAGTCGACGCTCCTGAAGATCCTGGCGGGCGTCACCCCGCCCACGCGCGGGCGCGTGGACATCTTCGGGCGCATGTTCCCCATGATCGAGCTCAACGCAGGTCTGCACCAGGAGCTCACCGGCCGTGAGAACGTGCGCCTGCTCGGCGCGGTCATGGGCCTGCCTCGCCGGGAGGTGGACGCGAAGCTGCCGGCCATGGAGGAGTTCAGCGAGCTCGGGGCCGCGTTCGAGCGGCCCGTGCGCACCTACTCGAGCGGCATGCGCGCGCGCCTCGGGTTCAGCGTGGCCCTGAACGTGGACACCGAGATCCTGCTCATCGACGAGGTCCTGGCCGTGGGCGACGTGCGGTTCAAGAACAAGTGCCTGGCGCAACTCAACCGCATGCGCCACGACGGCCGGACGCGGATTTTCGTAAGCCACAACCTGGATCAGGTCCAGTACATCTGCGACCGGTGCATGGTCCTGGACGAAGGGCGGGCCGTGCTTCTGGACGAGACCACCGCGGCCATCGCGGAGTACGAGCGCAAGGCCTTTCACCAAGCGGGCTCGGCCGCGGACCGGCGCGGACCAAGCGAGGGCCCGCCATCGGCCTGCCGGGTGCGCGCGTGCACGGTCGCGAACCGGCCCGACGGACCGCGCAACGACATCGACCCCGCACAGCCCACGCGCGTCACGATCACGTTCGACCTCTTCCGCCCGGTCCGGGGCGCGACGCCCATCTTCACCCTGATCAGCCCGGAGGGAGTGATCGCTCTGCTCGTATACGCCTCGGAGAACGGGGCACAGGCCGCGGACTACGCGCCCGGGCGCTATGCCTTCACCACGGACCTGCCCGCGCTGTGGTTCAGCCAGGGCCGGTGGAACGTGAACTTCGCCTTCCGCAAGCTCGAGACCTTCGAGACCTGGGAACGCAAGGCGGGCGTCGGCACGTTTTCCGTGCGCGGCGAGGGCCGCAGGCGCTGGACCATCCTCGCGCCGCCGGCCGCGTGCGCGGTGGAGCGCATCGGAGACGCAAGCGAAGCGACGTGAAGGCTCGGCCGACCCACCCCGGCCACCCGAGCGCGGGCACTGAGGCGCCGCGGGCCTTGCAACCCCGCATCGGTTCCGGTACAAGTTGAAGACGGCCAACGGCATGGCCCGAACGACAAGGGGGGCGCGGCGTGCTCGGCGCGGTGCGGCGGCATCTGGTGGAGCGCTTCTGGCGGCTCCAGGAGCGCCTGACCATTGAGCGGTCCCTACAGCTCGAGCGCTCGCGCATGCTCACGTTCGCCGTGCAGTTCGTGAGCTACAACGAGATGGAAGGCGACTACCTGGAGTTCGGGGTCTATTCCGGGCGCACCTTTCGCCATTGCCACCGCGCGCAGCGGCTGTTTCGGGGCTCGATGCACGCGTACCTCGTGGACTCCTTCGCCGGGCTGCCCGAGCCGAGCGGCCCGGACGCGGACGGCCCCTTTGCCAAGGGCCAGTACGCCATGAGCCAGGAACAGCTCGCCGCGCTTTTCGACCGGCAGGGCATCCCGCGTGCAGACTATACCTTTGTGCCGGGGTTCTACGCCGATCTCCTGCGCGACCATGCGTTCGACCGTCTGCCCCTCGAGCGCGCGGCCCTGGTCCACTTCGACTGCGACCTGTACGCGTCCGCCCGCGATGCCCTGGCGCTCGCCGCGCCGTACCTGCAAACGGGAACGGTGTGCCTGTTCGACGACTTCTACTGCTTCCGGGCGCGTTCGGACCGCGGGGAACAGCGCGCGCTCAGGGAGTTCGAGGCCGGGCACCCGCAGGTGCGCCTCAAGCCCTGGCGGCCCTACCACTGGGCCGGCATGAGCTTCTTCGTGGAGAGAGCGAGCGAAGGCGATTCCTCCAAAGTTCCAGCGCAGGACGAGCCGGGCTGATGAGGATCCTGTATCTGACAGACGACCGGTCCGACTACCGCGGCGGGACGTATTATGTGGACTGGATGGAAGCGATCGGCGAAGGCCACGACATCATCTGCTGGGGCCCGGGCCTGCCCGCGCCCTCCAGGCAAGAGAGGCGCGGCACGGACCTCCTCATCGCCGGGCACAGCGTCATCGACGTGCTGGTCGAAGGCGGGTACCCGTTCCGGCCCGCCTCGTGGTGGCGCGGTGCGCCCGCGCTTCCCTTCTGGGGCCGGGCGGTGCGCCGGTTTCCGGGGCCCAAGGTGTACCTCTCCAAGAACGACTACAAGTATATCCCCGGCAAGCGCGTGTTCGCGGAAAACGAGGGCATCGACTTGATCGTGACCCACAGCCAGAGCGCGCTACAGCCCTTTCGCCAGGGCGGCGTGGCCGCGGAATGGCTGCCCTTCGGCGTGCGCCGCGGCCGATTCCGCGACCTGGGCCTGGACCGGGACATCGACATCGGGTTCCGTGGCAACCTGCACACCCAGGAGACGGGCGACCTGCGCGCGCGATTCGTGGACGCGGTGCGCGCCTCGTGCGCGGACCTGCGCCTGGACCTCGTGCCCAGCGAGCAGATGGAGGGGTTTCTGGCGGGCGAGGCGTACGTGCAGTGGCTGAGTCGCTGCCGGCTCGTGCTGACCACGGTCTCGGCCGCGCAGACCGTGGGCACCCGGTTCTGGGAGATCCTCGCCTGCGGCGCCGTGCCCTTGGCGCCCGTGGACGCGTACGAGGGGCTGCTCGAACCCGACGTGCACTACCTGGCCGTGCGGCCCGACTTCGCGGACCTGCGCGGCCGGGTGGACCGGTTCCTGGGCGACGAAGCGCTGCGCACGCGGCTGCGCAGCCAGGGCCAGGCCATCGCGCGCGAGGCCGGCCTGGACCGTCTGGCGGGGCGCTTCTGGGCTGCGCTGCGCGCACACGGTTTGATCGATGCGGGAGAGACCTGAATGCCGCGCGAGGACTGGTCCAAGAATACGGTCCAACACATCTTCACGCAGGTTGGCCTGTACCCGACCGGCAAGGTGCGCACCGTGCTCGACGTGGGCTGCGGGCTGAGCCTCAAGAGCCAGTATGTCGACGCCGAAGTGCGCGTGGGCGTGGACGCCTACCGCCCGTTCCTGGAGCGCATCGAGGCCGAGGTCCCGTACGCGACCGTCCACGCGGACGCCATGGACCTGGACCGTCTGTTCCTGCCGCGCAGCTTTGACCTGGTGCTCCTGTTGGACCTGCTCGAACACCTGGAGCGCGCCCAGGGCGAGCGGCTCTTGGACATGGCCGAGCGGATCGCGCGCGTGGCCGTGATCCTGGAGACCCCCCGCGGATACGTGCCCCAGAACCTGGACATCTGGGGCTGGGGCGGGCATACGTACCAGACGCATCGCTCGGCCTGGGAGCGCGACGAGCTCGAGGCGCGCGGATACACGGTGCTCTTGCGCGAGTACACCATGAGCGACGTGCGGCGGCACACGGAGATCGACGTGGATCCCCACATCGTGCTCATGGACGCGATCAAGCGCCTGGACACGGACGAGAGCGAGGACCCGGCATGAACATCCTGGTCACCGGCGGGCTGGGCACCGTGGGGCACATCCTCTGCCACGAGCTGCGCGGCCGCGGCCACACGGTCTACCTGTGCGACCTGCCCCACCACCACGACCCGCAGTACTACCGCTGCGACGTGGGCAGCTTCTACCAGCTCCAGCGCATCTTCGACCGGCACCAGTTCGACCTGGTGTATCACCTCGCCGCCGAGTTCGGCCGGTGGAACGGGGAGGACTACTACGACAGCCTGTGGCGCACCAACGCCATCGGCACGAAGAACGTCATCCGCCTCCAGGAGCGCCACGGGTTCCGGCTCGTCTTTTTCAGCTCGTCCGAGGTGTACGGCGACTGGGACGGCCTGATGTCCGAGGACGTGATGGACACGCACGCCGTGCGCCAGCTCAACGACTACGCGATCACCAAGTGGGCGGGCGAGATGCAGGTGGTGAACTCCGCACAGCAGTACGGCACCGAGACGGTGCGCGTGCGCCTGTTCAACACCTACGGGCCCGGCGAGTACTACAGCCCGTACCGCAGCGTGGTGTGCAAGTTCATCTACCACGCGCTCCACGACCTGCCCTACACGGTGTACCTGGGCCATCATCGCACCTCCACGTACCTCACCGACACGGTGCGCACGCTCGCCAACATCGCCGACCGGTTCCGGGCCGGCCAGGTGTACAACATCGGCGGCGACGAGTACCACGACATCAAGACCCTGTCGGACACGATCCTGGAGCACCTGGGCAAGACGGACGCTCTGGTCACCTACCGCGAGGCCGAGCCCTTCACCACGCGCGACAAGCGGGTGGACCTCACCCGCGCGCGCCGCGACCTGGACCACCAGTGCCGGGTGCCCCTGGCCGAGGGCCTGCCGCGGACCATCGAGTGGATGCGCGCCGTGTACCAGGGCCTGGAGGGCGGCCCGGACCGGCCGCCGCAGCTGTTGGCCTTCCTGGACCCCGACAGAGAGCTCCCCCGCGCCGATGCCTCCGGCCCCTGAGCGCGAACGCCGCCTCGTGCACGTCCCCTGTCCGCTGTGCGGCGCGCGGGCCGCGCGCCCGTTCGCCTGGGAGCGGGGACTGCGCGTGTGCACCTGCCGCGACTGCGGACTCTTGTACGTGAGCCCGCGGCTCTCGACCGAGGACCTGCACCGTCTCTACGAAGACTACTACCATCGCCCCGGCCACTGGCGCGACTATCTGGCCGACCACGCGCTACCGCAGGATGGCCGCAAGCAGGCGGGCGACGCCGACCGGCTGTGGACGCGCCGCTACCAGGCCCTGTGGCCGGCCATGGAACGCGCGCTCGGGCAACGCCGCCCCGTGCGCGCGCTCGACCTGGGCGCGGGACAGGGCCGATGGGCCCGCTGGCTCGCGGAGCGGGGCGTGGAGTCCTGGGCCTACGAGGTGGCCGACAACCCGGCGCTCGCGGCCGCGCGCACGCACGGGGTGCATGTGGCCATCGCGCCCACGCCCGAGGCGGCGCGACTGCCAGGACAAGGCTTCGACCTCGTCACCCTCTGGGACGTGATCGAGCACCTGGAGGCGCCCGGCGAGACGCTCGCGCGCGTGCGCGGGCTGCTCGCCTCCGACGGGGTTCTCTTCGTGCAGACGCCCAACGCCCGGTGGATCCGGTGGAAGGTGCGGGCGGCCAGGCTTCTGCCCCGCAGGCTGGTGGGCGAGCTCGTGAGCCCCTACGGGATCCTGCTTCCGGAGCAGCACCTTCAGTACTATACCGTGCGCACCCTGCGCAGGCAGTTGCGTGCGGCTGGATACGCGCCTCTGAGCTGGCCCGCGATCGACTGGTCCGAACCCGGCACCGGGCGCCTGAGCCGGTGGGCGTACCGGCTCGCCTGGGGCCAGGCCGCCCTGGTCCGCGCGTGCACGCGCGGGCGCGTGTGCACGAACATCGGCCTGTCCGTGCTCGCCCGGCCGTCACCGTGATGCAAGAGGCTTCTCAAGCGTCCTCGGGCAGGAATTCCCCGGGCTCGGCCCAGGCCGCGGCATGGCGGCGGATGTAGTCGGGCCGGTAGCATTCCGCGGCGCCCGCGGGCACGAGCACCCGATAGTCGGCCCCCAGCAAGCCGTTGAGGAACGCGGTCAGCCGCCGCGCCGCGTTGTAGGGCCCGCGCTCGGAGAGGTAGCGCGCGCGCATGCCCGTGTATCGGTCCGGGTGCGCGAGCATGTCCTCGGCCGCGTCGGCCAGGCGGTCGGGGGCGACCACCTCGCCGCTTCCATGCTCCACGAACTGCCGGCCGCCGTAGATGCGGGCGTTGAGGACCACGGGCACGTCCGAGAGCAGGAGCTGGTCCAAATACCGCGGCCGGGCGTCCCACTCCGAATGCACGATGCCCACCCGCGCCGCGCGCAGGAGCGCGGAGAACTCCTCCTTGGGCAGGGGCTTCTCGTGCAGGAACAGCGTGCCCTTGCGCACGTACGGGGCGAGCCGAGACCGGTCGCGCGCGGGGATGGCGTTGTGGTAGATGACCAGGGCCATGGTGTGCCGGTCGCAGAGCCGCTCGACCAGGTCCACGGCGAGGTCCCACCGCTTCTCGCGCAGGTTCGCGGCCCAGGTGCAGTTGACGAAGTCGACCTGCTTGTCCCCGCCGGGGTAGCACCGGTGCAGCGCGGCGTGGAAGTCCATGTCCCCCAGCCCGATGTGCGGGATCGCGCGCACGTTCCGCGGCGGCTCGGGCGAGGTGTACCCGGAGGCGAGGAGCGCTGGCACGTATGCGTCCGCAGGCACGCCCGCGTACATGGGCAGGCACACGAGCTTGCCGCCCCGGCGCGCGAACTCCACGAGGGCCTTGAGCTCGTCGCGCGTCTGCGCGCGCTTGATCTGCACCAGGCCCACCGTGCCCCGCTCGGACAGGAATTGAATATCGGCCGCGCCCTGGAGCCGGACCCCGGCGTCCCAGGGCCGCGCGCGGTGGGCCTCGGCCAGGTCCTGGAGGAGCCGGGCCTCTTCCCGCGCCTGACGTGCGCGCACGGGTGCACGCAACACGCGGGCCAGGCGCTCGGTCCAGCCGGCCATGGCGCGTCCTCGGCTCACGGTCCCGAGCCCGCGGACGAAGAATCGGCGTACGCGTGCGGCCCCGTCCAGTACCGCCCATAGTCGCCCACGAGCAGGTGCACAGGCTCCTCGTCCTCTTCGATGCGCGGGAATCGCCCGATCGGCTCCAGGAACCGGTTGTCCGCGTGGTCGTCGTTGACCACGGACACCTCGCCCACGAGCACGGGGCGCGCCGGGTCTGCGCTCCAGAAGGCGTGGTACAGGCCCGCGGGCACGGTCATGGACTCGCCCGGGCGCAGCACCACCTCGGTCCCGGCCGCGAACGTGCGCGCGACCCCGTCCATGTGTACGTGCACCGGACTGTCGGCCAGGCCGCCGCCGGGCGTGGCGTTGTACACCTGCATGACGAACGCGCCCCCGCCGCGGTTGATGATGTCTTCGGTCTTGCGCCAGTGGTAGTGCATGGGCGTGCGCTGGCGCACGAGCATCGCCTTCTCCGCGTAGATCTTCGCCCCGGGCTCGCCCAGCCTGCCCGGGTCGCCGTTGCGCAGGGTGAAGAGTACGAGGCCGAAGCTCTCGAACGCGCCGCGGCCGAAATCGGTGACGTCCCAGCCGAGCTCGCGCTCCACGATCTCGGCCGCCTCCGGCCCCTTGGCGCGCCAGTCCACGGGCGACCACAGGCCGAAGGGCGGCAGCGCGAAGCGGCGCTCCTCCAGGAACGCCTTGGCCGACGCGAGGACGCGGTTGACCTCGGAGCGCTTCATCGCTCGGGCGCCTCCTGCGCGCTTACCTCCACGGCCCGGCCGTGCGGCCCCACCCAGCAGGCCTGGTCCGGATACTTGGCGGCCAGGTAATCCGTGAACCGGGCCGGGTCCTCGCTGTTGCCCGCGAACATCTCGTAGTGGCCGGGCACGGCCATGCGCGGGCGCAGCCCTCCGGCGAGGTCCACGGCCTCCTGGAAGGTCATGTTGCCGATCGTGCCGCGGCGGTAGCGTTCTGCGTCGCGGCCGTTGATCGGGACAAAGCTCACGGTCACGGGCCACGCCCGCAGGCGCGTGAGCATGCCCTCGTACAGGCAGGTGTCGCCCGCGTGGTGGATCACCACGCCGTCGGCCTCCACCACGTATTGGAGGAACGGATACCCGTACTCCGGGTCGTAGTCGAAAACCTCGTGCGCGGCCTTGACCGCGGTCACGCGCACGCCGTCTCGCTCGAACACGTCCTCGTCGTCGAGCCCGATCGCGCGGCCCGGATCGTCGGAGAGCCGGGGCTCCCGCGCAGCGGCCTTGCGTGGGACGATGAGGCTCATCCGCGGGCACGCCGCCAGCACCGCCGGCAGCGTCTCTCGGTCGATGTGGTCGCGATGGTCGTGCGTTCCGAAGACGAGCTGTGCGCAGGGCACCTCGTCCGGCGCAAAGACCGCGGGCACCCGTCGCTTGCCGTGGTCGCTCAAGAAGACGTCGAAGAGAAAGAGATGCTCGTGCGTCTTGACCGCATACCCCTGCTGCCCCAGCCACCAGAAGACCAGGGCCCCTTCGGGTACGCTGCGCGCCTCGATCTCGTCGCGCAGGTCTCGACCTCGGGCAGGCTTGGACGGATTCACGGCCGGTCTCCTCCCACGGGCTCCAGGCACACGCGCACGAGCGCGCGCAGCGTGGCGTGCGGGAAGAGCATGCGCACCCGCGCGCCGGGCAGGCCGTGCGCGTCCGGGGGCGTGGTGCTCAGGAACGTCACAAGCCCCGGGTTGTCGCCGGGCGCCTGTTCGAGCGCGCGGGCCCACAAGCGCCGCGCCTCGCCCGTCTGCGATGGGAGGGCGGCGTCTTGCCCATCCGTGGACGCGGCGGCCACGCGGATGAGGTCCAGGGGGTCGGTCGCCACCGCGTGGAAGACCACCTCGCCCTCAGGCAGGTGCGCCCGGGCGCGCGCCTCCAGCGTCTCCAGGGCCCTGCGTCCGAACCGGCCCTCGCGCAGGGGTGCAGCGTCTTCGAACAGGGATCGGCCGACCTCGGCGACGAGGGCCCTCGCGCCCGGGCCGCTTGTCACCAAAACGACGTCTCCGGCTATGGCCAGGAAATACTCCTGCTGGGCCTCGGGCACGGCCATGAGCGGCGCGCCGGGGCTCGCCTCGAACGCGGAGGCCACGCGCACCAGCACCCGGTCGACCGCGAGCCCGGTCTGCGGGTCGGTCCAGGCCGCGGCCTCATGACGCAGGGCCAGGTCCACGCCGCTCTCGCGCAGCGCCGCGCGCAGCGGACCGGATGCCACGTCGTCCGAGGCCGCCGGCGTCTCTTCGCTCGTCTCGTCCTCCAACAGGGCCTGCATCGCGTCCAGCCACTCGGAGACCATGGCCGCCAGGTCCGCGGACGCGGGCGGAGCAAACCGCACCAGCCCAACGGACGCGAACCCGCGCGTCCGGTCCGCGTCGCCGGGGGGCACCATGGCCGAGACGGCCTCGACCGGCCGCGCGCGCAGCACGGATGCGTGAAGCTCGGCCAGGGACCGCGAAAGCAGGGGACCGGGCCGCTCGCGCAGGCCCTCGGACAGCACGCCCGCCGCATAGCGCGCTACGCGGCGCAGCGCCACATCCGGCGCCCCGCTCCAGGCCAGGGACGTCGTACGCGCGGGTAGGCATGCGGGCAACCGCACGGGCCTGGGCGCGACCGCCTGGAGCATGGCGGTGTAGGGGCCCTCGTCGAGCGACAGGTCCAGGCGCAGGTCCACGGCCGCCGGCTCGCCGTGATTCAGCCGCACGCTGGCATGGGCCCGGCGGACCTGCTTGAGCCCGGTCTGCAAGTCCGCAAGCCCGGTGCGCAGGATGCGCGCCACCCGATCGCGCACGGCCTGGGCGTCGGGCGCCAGGTCGGCGGCCAGATCCTCCTGGAGCCGAAACAGGCCCTGTTCAAGGTCGGCCCCGTACGCCATGTCCGAGACGAGGCGCTTGAGGTGCACGCGCACCTCCAGGTCCGCGCTCGCGTCGGGCAGCAGCCCCTCCGCGGCCTGCGCGTAGACCTGGTAGCCGGTCTCCACCGCCTTCGGGTCCAGGCCGAAGACCACCACCCCGGCCTCCACGGGCGCCACGTACAGGTCCGTGGGCGGGCCTTCGGGGCCCTGTTCGGTGAGGTGGCGAAGCGGCGGCTCGCTCAAGCGCTCGCGCATCTCGCCCCGGGCGATCAGGGACCGCACGTACGCCTCTGGGTCCTCGGACGAGAACGCGACCACCACGCTCGAGCCCTGGTACCGCTTGGGGTTGAGCAGAATCGCCTCGACGAATCCGTCCCGGCGCAGGTGCGTGAGCCCCGGGTCGCGCACGAACGCGCCCACGCGGTTGACGAACAGTCCGGGCTCGGTCCAGTCCGGCGCGATGGCCTCCAGCAGGCGGTCCAGGTCCGCGCCGAACGCCGCCGCGTCCGCCACCCGGGCCACGGCCAGCAGGTCCGGGCTGCGCTCGAGCGGACCGGGACTGGCGCCCAGCAGGGGATGGGCCTCGGCCTCGCGCGCGCCGCGCTCGGCGGCCGGCACGCGCGCCGCGACGCCCGCGACAAGGAGCGCCGCCGCGGCGCAGCGCATCGCGGCGCGCATGCATGCATGCATCCGGAGGTCTCCCCCGCTCGCGCGCGAACGCCTACTCGCGCACGTGGCCGTCGCCGTCGACCAGGAACTTGTAGGTGGTCAGCTCCTCGAGGCCCATGGGCCCCCGCGCGTGCAGCTTGTTCGTGCTGATGCCCATCTCCGCGCCCAGGCCGTACTCGAACCCGTCCGAGAACCGGGTGCTCGCATTGACCATGACCGACGAGCTGTCCACTTCGTTGCGGAATCGCTCGGCGGCGGACACGTCCGCGGTCACGATCGCGTCGGTGTGTCGCGAACCGTAGGTGTTGATGTGCGCGATGGCCTGGTCCAGGCTGTCCACCACCTTCACGGACAGGACGAGATCCAGGTACTCGGTCCACCAGTCCGCCTCCTCGGTGGGCTTCACGGCCACGCCGCGGGCTGCCTTGCGCGTGGCCGGACAGCCGCGCAGCTCCACCCCGGCCCGGCGCAGGGCGCGCAGGCACTTGGGCAGGAAGGCCGCGGCCACGTCCCGGTGCACGAGCAGAGTCTCCATGGCATTGCACACGCCGGGGCGCTGGACCTTGGCGTTGACCACGATGCGCCGGGCCATGTCCAGGTCCGCGGACGCGTCCACGTACACGTGGCACACCCCGTCCAGGTGCATGATGACCGGGATGCTGCTCTGCGCGAGCACCGTGCGGATGAGTCCCTTGCCGCCCCGGGGGATCACGACGTCGATAGACTCGTTGCGCTGGAGCAGCGCCTCGACGAGCGCCCGGTCGGGCGTGTCCACGACCTGCACCGCGGCCTGGGGGAGGCCGGACTTGCGCACCGCCTCGGCCAGGCACGCGCCCAGGGCCAGGTTGCTGTGCAGCGCCTCCTTGCCGCCGCGCAGGATCACGGCGTTGCCGCTCTTGAGGGCCAGGCCGCCCGCGTCGATGGTGACGTTGGGCCGGCTCTCGTAGATCATGAAGATGACCCCGATCGGGGTGCGCACCTTGCGGATGCGCAGGCCGCTGGGACGACGCCACCCCCGCATGACCTCGCCCACCGGGTCGGGCAGGGCCGCGATCTGGGCCAGGCCCTCGGCCATCTTCGCGAGCCGCGCGGGCGTGATCTCCAGGCGGTCGAGCAACGCGCTGGACAGGTCCGCCTTGCGTCCGGCGCGCAGGTCCTTGGCGTTCGCGTCCCGGATGCGCCGACGACGGCGGCCCAACAGGTCCGCGGCGGCCAGGAGCGCGGCGTCCTTCTCCCCGCTGCCGGCCCGGGCGAGCGGCGCGCACGTACTGCGCGCGGCCCGGGTAAGTTCTTCGGCGCGCTCCTGTGGCGAGGCGGCCCGCCGCCTGCGGCGTGTGCGCACTGCCATGGGTCAAGCCTCCGTGAGGACCAGGTTGTCGCGGTGCACCACGGTCGTGGCGCATGCATAGCCGAGAATCGAGGCGAGCTCCTCGCCGCGGCGCCCGGCGATCCGCGCGAGCTCGGGCCCGGAGAAGTTGCTGATCCCGCGGGCGAACTCCTCGCCGCGCGAATCGAGCAGTCGCACACTCTCGCCCTCGGCGATGTCCGGGTCCGCGCCCGTGACCCCGATGGCGAGCAGGCTCTTGCCCCGCTCGACCACCGCGCGGCGCGCGCCCACATCGACGCGGATGGCCTTCACCGCCCGTCGCGCGGCGAGCCACTGCTTCTTGGCGCGCAACGCTCCCGGCTGGGCGACGAAACATGTGCCCAGCTTCTCGCCGCCGCACAGGCGCGTGAGCACCTCGTCGTCCCGGCCCGGGGCCACGACCACCGTGATGCCCGCCGCGGTCGCGCGCTTGGCCGCGCGCAGCTTGCTGGACATCCCCCCGCGGCCCAACGGCCCGTCGGAGGCCCCGGCCATGGCCTCCACCGTGGGCGTGATGCACTCCACCGTGTCGATGACCGGGCTCTGGCCCTCTGCGGGCGCGCGCGCGTGCAGCCCGTCCACGTCCGAGAGGATGACGAGCGCATCCGCCTCGGCCAACGCGGCTACGAGTGCGGAGAGCTCGTCGTTGTCGCCGAACCGGATCTCCTCGACCATGACGGTATCGTTTTCATTCACGACCGGCACCGTGCCCTGGGCGAGGAGCGCGTTGAGCGTGTTGCGGGCGTTGAGGTAGCGCACGCGGTCGTCGAACCCGTCGCGGGTGAGGAGCATCTGTCCGACCGCGATGCCGTGGCGCTCGAACGCCTCGGCATACGCCTGCATGAGCCGGCCCTGGCCCACCGCGGCCGCGGCCTGCATCCTCTCCAGGGACGCGGGCGGGGCGCGCAGGCCCAGGCGCGCGGCGCCAGCGGCCACCGCGCCGGAGCTGACGATCACCACGTCCCGGTCCTGGGCGTGGAGCGCGGCCACCTGGTCGGCGAGCGCCTGGATGCGCTCGCGCGCCAAGCCCCGGGAGAGGTCGGCCAACAGGCTGGAGCCCACCTTCACGACCAGCCGGCGGCTCGCGGCCAACACCTCGCGCGGCCGCGCCTGCACCGCTTCGGTCATGCGACCCTTTCCAAGCGTCCCGGGCACAAGCGCCCGGGTGCAGGCATTGTACCGCGCGCGCGCTACTTCGCAAGGCGCACGACCAGGGGCTCGGGCACGCCCCGGGCCGAGTCCACGGTCACGGTCTGGGCCGGGAAGCCGGCTGCGGTCACGCTCACCCTGTAGGTGTAGGTGGTCTCCTCGATCTTGTCCGGGTCGTCGGTGGCCCGGTAGACCCGGGTGTTGACGAGCACCGCCTGGTCCACGGACGCGGGCGTCAGGCCCTCGGCGTCGGTGAGCGTCGCCCCGCGCGAGACCGCGTCCGGGTACTTGTCGCACGAGACCGTGAGCATGGCGTCGGCCACGGGCTCGCCCTCCGGGTCGAGGACCTTCACGACCAGGGGTTCGCGCAGGGTGACGGCCGGGTACACGGGCTTGCCCCGAGATACGAGCTGGCGCGGATCGGTCTCGTTCTTGCGCAAGAGGAGCGGCTCCTCCTGGTCGCCCACCTCGCAGTCCACAAGCATCACCCCGCCCCCGGAGGAGCCGCCGGAGGTGACGTTGTGCCGGTTGTCCTCGAACACAGACTCCAACACGAGCGCGTCCAGACTGCCACCTTCGCGTATCCCGACTTCGAGGTCCCGAAAGGTGCACCCCCGCAAGTAGTACGTGCCGTTCTGCAAGGCCGTGCCCCCGTGTTCGAACGTGGAGTCGCGCACGCGAAACAAGGGGTCCGGCTCGATGCCTTCCAGTCCCTCGTCGCGGTCCCGCTCGCCCGAGTCGAACCCGTAGGTCGGGCACCCCTCGAACCACGAGAGGGTCGCGTTCACGAGCCGCACGTCCGAGGCATACCACCCCGGGTTGATCTCGTCGGTACGATCCCGAGTGCCCCACAGGTGGTCCTTGGACTTGGTCTCCGCCGTGATCGTGGAATTGTACACCCAGATCGACCCTCGGCGCAGCACGTCCGTGTCCCAGTCCTCGATCTTGCGCGGACGCAGGCCCACGTACACGCCGTGCTCGCCGCGCGTCTTGCACCCGATCTCCAGGGCGGCCTGGATGCTGCTGTCCTGGGGGTCGCCCAGGGTCAGCCGATTGTTGATGCTGGGCAGTCCGTCCGTGCGCGCCGGGCTCTCGCGGGGCGGCCGGACCCACACCGTGCCGTTGACGGCCAGGGTGACCTTCGGGTGTTGCGCGTCGCCGACCTGGAAGTAGGTGCCGTACGTCTCGTCGTCGCCGATCCACAGCTCCGCGCCCACGGTGTACACATCCAGTTCTTCCAGGTACATCACCTGGCCCCAGCCGTTCCGTTCGTCGGCCTCCAGCAGAGTCTGCGGAGTGGCGGGGGCCTCCTCGGGGAAGCCGACCACCCACAAGAGGTCCTGGTCCGCATCGTAGTGGACCTCGCCCGCGCACGCGAGCGCGGCCGCCGCCGCGAAGGCGATCAAGAGACCGCTCAGACGCAGGCGCAGGGTGTGCATCGCTTGCCTCCTTCCTGGCTCCATTGACCGTGCCGCACGGCCGGCGCCGCGGCGCGCGGGCGCAAGGCCGTGGCCTCGGTTCTCGCGCGCCGCGGCCGCGCTACTGGACCGGGCCCAGGCGCCAGACCTGCGCCGAAGCGGGCGCGAGCATCACGGGCTGCTCCAGGGGACCGGTGCCGGTGCGCCCGGACGCCAGGACCTTGTCCTGCGGATAGACCGCGCGCAATTCGAACGGCCCCTCGCCCGTGCCGCACGCGGCCGGATCCACGGTCACGCGGGCCTCTTGTTGGCGGTCCGTGTGGTTGACAAGCACCGCGCACGCCTCGCCGTCCAGGGCGAAGCAGCCCGACAGGACCGCGGGAATGTCCTCCTTCGGCGCGTGCGCGCTGTGGTGCGTCACCGACACCGTCTCGCAGGCCACCGGCAGCGGCGGCTTCCACTCGCCCAGGTTGAAGAACCGGCGGCCCGCCGCGTGCGCGCGGGTAAGCTCTTCCATATACGCCAGGGGCTCGGCGAACTGATCGTCGACCTCGTCGCCCGCGAACAGCCCGCTGATCATGAGCTGCCCGCCACCGACCAGGCACAGGGCCTCGCGCAGGCGGAAGCCCTCCGGGATCACCTCGTCCCGATGCGTGCGCGGCCGGAACGTGCTCACCGTTCCGTAGCTCATGTGGTAGTCATGGTACACGCTGTGGAACATGGGGATCGGGATGGAGGCAGGGCTTCCCACGTGGCCGGTGAGGCTCGAGATCTCGCGCGCCAGGTCCAGGTCCAGCAGATCCAGGTAGCACTCGATGACCGACTCGGACGTGATGATGTGGTCCGGCGAGCGCGACTTGATGTCCTGCTGCACCTTCTCCAGGTAGTCGCGGTATCCGCGCACCCAGTGGTCATGGCCCCCGGGCGGGTGGTCGTGGCCTTCGACGAAGCACGGCACCGAGTAGCAGGAGCTGATCTGGTCCAGGTAGGCGCCGTCCATGCCGATCTCGTCGATCATCTCGTTGGTAATCCGTCGCATGAGCTCCTGGTGCGGCTGGGCGGTCGGACACATGGTATGCCGGTGCGGGCCCCACGGGTCCGCGCTCTTGCCGTGCTCGTCGCGGCAAATCCATCGCTCTCCGTCGATCGCCTCGAAGGCCAGGATGTCGTCGCGGCACAGGCGCGGGTTGATGTACGGGATGCACTGCACGCCCGCCAGGTGCAGGTCCTTGACGCCCTGGCGCAGCCAGCGGCGTATGTCCGGGTCGTGCGGAAAGACCTCGGGCGTGCGGCCTCCGGTCAGTCCTCCGCCCGCGAACCCGTACCAGTGAAAAGCCACGTTGCATTCGAACCGTTCCTTGATCGCCTTGATGATGGGTACCACCTCGTCCGCACGGCCCCTGGTGGAGAATTGCCAGTTCCAGTACCACAGGTCCAGGTCCTTGCTGCGCTGGGGAATGTCGGCCCGGTCCTTGGTGGGACCTTTCTCGCACCACATCTGTTCGAGCGCCCAGGCGCGGTACAGCGCGCACGCGCCCCACCAGTCGCCGTGGTACACGCCCACCATGGCCGGGTACAGGCTGTGGAAGTCCGCGCCGCGCGCAGTGCGGTCCTCCGGGTACTGCTTGAGCACCAGGGCCGCGTGCTCGCCCGTGTTCCCGTCCGCGTACATCCCGAACCGCTTGTACAGCGCCCGGCCGTCGTGCGCGGCGAAGTAGATGCCCCCGGTCAGCGGATGGCCGTAGGCCAGGACCTGCATGGTCCACATGCCCGGGTACGAGTACGCCAGGTCCGCCGGTCCGCCCTCCACGTCGAAGCAGCCGTACTGCTCGCGGCTCCAGTTGCTGATGACGGACTCGTGGTGATTGACGAACCATACGGGCCGGGGCGTCTTCTCTCCAATGCCCACGGGTGTGGCCAGCCAGGCGGGCCCTTGCGCGTCCGCGAACTCGGTGAGTCCCGACACGCGCGGCCAGGCGACCTGCCAGACGGCGCAGTCGGTGCGGTTGTCCACGCTCACGGTCCAGGCCGACAGGGGCGTGTCGGCCCCGAGCTCCACCCGGCCGCGCACGGACAGCGCACCCCAATCGCCCTGCAGCTCCCAGGTGGCGGTGAGGACCTGCGCATCGGCCTCCTGGCTCGTCTCGACGAGCGGCTTGGCCTGGGGGAAGACGTGCATGACCTCGCCCTGCGCGTCAGCGAGCTCGATCTCCACGGCCGCGGTCTGGTGCTCGGCGTCGATGGGCGCCTGCACCGCACCCGAGGCGTCGGCCAGCGCGACGAGCCGGCCCTCGTCACTGAAGGTCAGCGAAACGTGGTCGTTCTTGAGCGTGTGCATGTGCCACTCCTCCGTGTCCGCATCCGTTCGGGATCGTCCATTGATCGCACGGGCCGACCTGCGCCTCAGGCCACGGCCCGCAGCCAGCATGTATCAGGTCCGCAGCCCGCGGGCAAGCGAAAGTCAGTCGAGGTACAGGTCTTTGCTGGAGAAGTTCGGATCCGTGGTCAGGTGCACCCCGAGCCGACGCAGCCCGGCCTCGTCGCCGGGCGTGGGGATGTGGGTCATGTGCGCGTCGGTGCCGCGCAGCGCCTTGAGCTTCTCCACGGCGAGCTGGGCGGTCGGGTTCGTGGTCGCGCTGATCCCCAGGGCGATGAGGGTCTCCTCCAGGTCCAGGCTCACGGCCTTGCGGTTGAGCACGTCGCGCTTGAGCGCGCCGATGGACTCGGTCACGTTCGGGGCCAA
>Ga0180432_10000439_pt1 | contig 67594 bp, 64 predicted proteins | sample SS_ome_10_FD_132414 | JGI IMG/M metagenome (GOLD analysis project Ga0180432, IMG submission 132414) | Hypersaline lake sediment archaeal communities from the Salton Sea, California, USA - SS_1_MS_2 metaG | ecosystem: Environmental > Aquatic > Non-marine Saline and Alkaline > Hypersaline >...
AAAACAGTTATTTTGTGTGATGGTTACAGTTCCTCCAAAAAATTTTTACAAAAACTTGAGCAGGATGGTGTCAATTTGAATAATGCAAAGGTTTCTGATCGCATTAAGATTGCTTGGGTAAATTCTCCAGCTGCGGCCTTAGTTGCTCTTAGCAATAGTACTGGGAGCTTTTTTGTTATTTCACATTGTGTTGCAAAGTTGTTATTTGAAAAGCGGAAGAAAATGGACCTCAAACTGCATGTTATTGATGGCTTGTATAACAAATACAGCATTGGGGTCTCGAGACGAAATCCAAAGTTGTTTTTGCAAATACAGGAGGCTTTGCGGGAAATGAGTATAGATGGAACGCTTGATTTGATCAAAAAAAGATGGGGCTTTTAAAGCGACTTGCTTTTTTTCTCATGATATAGTTGATTTTGAATTTTTTCTATTTCGCTCACTGAAGAAGCTATAAGGCATTTTATTTCAGATTCCTTTAAAAGAGCGTAAACAGTAGCAAATGGCCCAAGTAGAAATAGTCCAGGGGAGTTGCTGGTGTAGTAATTTTCCGCATAGGTTAGATTCTCTGATAGGTCATTAAGTTGGGCAACAGCCTCTTTTTCCCCCTTTTTCTGGGCGGAGCACATTGCTTGATCAAGCTGTTTATAAGCGGATTCGAATGCCTGAATAACCTCCTGAGCAGGCTCATAGATCAGAAATGAATCATCTGACTGCCTTTGCTTTTGCATTCTTTTTGCGCTCATGCGGAGAGCCGGCTTGATAAGAGCGAGAAGGAGGATCAGCAAAATAAAATCTCTAATAGGTTTTTTTTCTTCAAGTGCCTTCATTTTTTATTCTCTCAAATAAGGTAGTAAATGTTTTTTGGTACTATTTCTTCATTAAGATAGTTTGACTGATTTATTTGGTCTGGTCAAAAGGTTGTGCTGGCCATGAGGGGCTTTTTCTGGTACAAATTGTAGTGTTACTTTGCGCCTGTAGCTCAATTGGATAGAGTACCGGACTTCGAATCCGTTGGTTGCAGGTTCGAGTCCTGCCAGGCGCAATGAAAATTCCCTTCAATTTGACTCTAGGCGCCCGTAGCTCAGTAGGATAGAGCGACAGATTCCTAATCTGTAGGCCACAGGTTCGAATCCTGTCGGGCGCACCAACCTATGCTCCTTCGGAGCGACGGTTGGCGGGGCCAGCTTTTTCCCTCCACCCCTTTTGCTTTTATTCAAAAGTGGGTATCATGTCTCAATTGATAATCTTTTTATACGGAGATGATGGGTATGCTAGCTTTTTTAAAATCGAACTTATTATGGACTGCGGGGCTGTCAATAGCAGTGGTTTTGGCCGGATTGGGATTGATAGGAATCCTTTTTTTTAGGCCACTTTTTTATATATCGACCGGCCTTTTTCTTTTCAGCTTATGGTTTTTTAGAAATCCAGATCGAGTGTGCGAACAGGCTTTAAACGATTCATTTTTGTTAGTCTGTCCTGCAGATGGAAAGATTTTGGATATTCAATATGACGTTAACGGTGGTTTTGACGGGTATGTTCAGAAAGTTTCGATTTTTCTTTCACCACTGGATGTGCATGTTAATTGGGCTCCTATCACAGGGAAGGTAAAGAAGGTTCAATATAGACCAGGAGCCTTTAAGGTTGCCTTTTTGCCAAAGAGTTCTGAGTTAAATGAACGAAACGATTTACATTTGATTTCTCCCGATGGTAGAACCATATTAGTGCGGCAGATTGCAGGGGCAATAGCTCGTCGCATCTGTTGCTGGGTTAGGGAAGGTGAACAAGTGGCCTTTGGTCAAAAATACGGTATGATCCGTTTCGGATCTCGAGTTGACGTTTTGTTGCCAAAGAATGTTGAGTTGAGCGTTGGAGTCGGACAGCGTGTTTACGGGGGACAGACTGTTCTTGGGAGGTGGATATGAAAATAACTTCTTTTAAAATGCTCAGGGAGTCGGGAAAGCGAAAGCTTTTTGTGATTCCCTACTTTTTCACGTTTGCTAATGCCTTTTTTGGTTTTATGGCGGTTATTAAAACATTTGATTACGAATTTATAGCAGCAGCATATTGCATTGGACTTGCTGTTTTAATGGACTTTCTTGATGGGCGCCTGGCGCGTGCACTCCATTCTTCAAGTTATTTGGGAATGGAGCTTGATTCGCTTAGCGATGCGGTCTCGTTTTGTTTTGCTCCAGTTGTGTTGTTGTACAGTTGGTATTTAAATGAGTCTGGAATTTTGGGTGTTTTTGTACTTACTGCGTATTTGTGTGCGGGACTGTTACGATTGGCAAAATTTAATGTTTTGTCAGCACAAGAGGGAACAAAAAGCTTTTTTGTAGGACTTCCAACAACTATTGCTGCTTTTTTTATTGCTTTGATTATTATTCACAGTCAATGGATTTTGGCTAGTCCATTCCGTTTTTTACTGCATCCGATAGGAATTTTGATTGTTCCTGCAGTACTTGCATTTTTGATGATTAGTCCTTTCAAATTCCCCTCATTCAAGCGCCTTAAATTAAGGCGGACGATTTTTATTACTTTTTTGAGTGGAGCAGCGTTATTTGTTGTTTTTTCTCTTTTCAAGGGTCTGCCATTCCTCTTTTTAGGAATTTTTTCCTATATAGCAACAAGCATTATTTTTGGATTGTATCTTTTTTTTAGAAAGTTATTTTCAGTCAAAGCTTGAAAAGCCTTTATTTTCAGGTAAAATTTAATCTGTTGATCTATTTCAACCTTGCATGGTGCTGTACATCGTTATAATTTTCTAATCCAAGTAGTTTCCAATGAAAAATAATGCTGTCAAAGTAGTAATGGCGCTTTGCTGTAGTTCGTTGTTGTCCTGTGTGTCTTTTGGAATGAATAAACCGTATTCCAAAGAAGAATTGGAAAAAAAACTGAATAAAATCAAAAAAAATTATTTGAGCAAGAAGAAAACCTTATTTGAGTTTACCAAAAAAACTGATTATTGGGCGCTTATGCGCATGCAGGATGAGAAACTCAAAAGGGTAACGGTGATTAAACCGAGTCATGTCAACTATTTATGCTCGACATATCCCTTCAAAGATATGGGCAAAAACCAGAAGGCCACGACAAAATTATTGCTGGAAGGGCTTAGTCCAATTGTTCTTAGGAAATGTAAAAAAAAGTTGATAGATCGCAATAAAAACAACATGCTTGTCTTTACTATAATTACAAAAGACAAAAAGCTTTTTGAAAAAATACTTCAGTGTTCGGGACCACATGGAAAGTATGAATGTAATCAAAAGGCTATGTGCGATGATTGTGAGAAGGGAAGACGCTGGGCAATTATGCACAAAAACAAATCGGGCAAGTCTTTCATGGATTATTTTTACCAAATAAGTGAAAAGGAGCAAGCTCCATTCATAAGAATTCTTAAAGAGTATGGTCTGACAAAAGATAAAATCAAAAAAAACAACGGGCAATATTTGCAAAAAAAATATTTTTCCCCACACAAAAATGAGGTTAAGATTTTAAATATAAAAAAATATAGAAAGGTTCAGGTTTCCTATCCAGATAGCTCCTGTATGATATTGTAAAAATTTTCAACAATATAAGGAGATGATGTTATGAGATCAAAAGCGTTTGCTTTGTGTGTAATTTTTGCTGTGTTTTTAATGCCGCTTTTTACATATTCGATGCGGCAGCAAGCTTTTAAATATTACCGCAATGGTGAATGTCCCGATTTTTCTTCAAGTCTTATGTTGGATCAAGTTTCATCTATTTATTGTTTTGTTAAAGAAGATTGTTCAGGTTTTTTCAACAAAGTGAAAGAAGACAAAAAAGGTCAAAACATTTTACAGGGGCTTTTTTTGAGCAAGCATTATAAAATCGGCCACGTTGTTAAAATTTTTGAAGAACTTGGGGGAAAAGCTTCTTGTTTTTTAAACAAAAAGGTTGTTGTGAAAAGAATAAAGGATGTGAGGGACAATATAGCGAAAAAAAGAAAAAAAAGTGTAAATAAAAAAGAGCTGGAAGAGGCAGATGAGGATGAGATTGCTATTTCCTATTATGAATCTTTCTTTCAAAAAATAGGTTTTCTTGATGGAGAGCCAAAAAAAGAAAAATCAAAAAAGAAAAAGAACAAATTGAAGTTCTCTGAAAAAGTTTCAAATACTAACCCATTGTTTACTTCTTGCGAAGAAGAAGATGATGATCAAGAAGTGTGAAAAAACAACTTTAATAACTTAACATTTTTAATCGTTTCAGAAACTTCGCCGGTGCTGTTTAGTCGATGCAAAAATTTTTTGTTTTTATGTGCAAGAAAGAGCTGCTTGTATGTTTTTATTCCCTTGAAAGTTTTTCGAAGTTCTATTTCTTGTAGTTTACCAAAGCCATCTTTGTGATTTCTGGCTTCTATTATTTTATTTTCTTTAATGTTTGATACAACCGTAATGTGTCCTGGAAAATATAGAAGGTCACCGACCTTTAATTCTTGAAATGTTTTTACAGGTGAAAGTTTTTGTGCCGCGGTGAAACTATTTTTAAAAAAGTAGGGAATTTCGATAATCTGAGCCGCACGAGCTATTGCTCCAGCGCAATCAAATCCCGTTGCGGGAGTATTTTTATTTATTTGCGAAAAAATAGGCCATTTGGAGCCTTTGGGTGTATTTTCTAGTGCAACCTTGATCATTTTTTTCTTATACGGATGTGTAAAACTGCAACCTCCCCACACATAGGGAATAAAGCCTCCGGGCACTTGGATCCACTTGCGCAGGAGATGCACAAGCAATTTTCGTTTTTTTTCCTGAGTTTTTGGTTGCTTGATAAGACAAATCTTTTTAGGAATATATGTTGTTATAAAACGTTTTTTTTCAACATTAAATATCCAAACTCCCACATGAGATATTGTATCTTTGTTCTTATTTCGAACAAATCTTGTACCAACAGAATAGGTTTTTTTTGTTTTTTGGTCTGAAAAAGGAAGAATAAGCGTTGCAATGTTTTGTTTTTTTGTTTTCCCCTTTTGTGAAAAGGATATTGGTTTGGGAAATAAATCTATGTTGATTCCCATCTTCTTAAGTTTACTTAGCAAAACAAAGTTTCCTTTGTAAGACCAATATCTATTGTGTTTTATATGTGGCGATTTGTACGTGACATAAAACGATTGGGGGATTTGAATAAGAAGTTCTTTTCCATTTTGATTGTCAATTTCAACCAATTCATTAAAAATAACTTGATGTGCACGGGGACATGAATGAAGGTCTTTTTTATTTCCTTCTAAGGCAATTGTCTTGTAACTTTTAACTAGATTCTGATTTGGGTATAAAATAGACATTCTTCCAGGAATGAGATCTGCAACAGGTGTAACTGTTACAGCCCATTTTTTTTCACCGCATAGCGTGCAACACAATAAAATAGTGCATAATATGAATTTTGAGTACATAGTCCCCCCTAATTGTGTTTATCCTATCAATAGGATAGTGAAAAAATGTTTCTCATCACAACCATTTTAATTCACATTGAAAACTATTGAGGCGGGAGCCATCGTTTTTGTATCATATTGATAATGAAATATATGGGCGTCGTGTAACGTCATCAGCTTCTGGGGGGAGAGGGGATATGCGAGCGTTTATTTGTTTGTTTGGGATTTTTTTGGGGAGTTTTTCTTTTGATCTTGTTTCAAGAGAAATATTGTGGACTTGTTTGCACAAAAAGAGGTTTACGTCTTTTGAGCGTGTAAAAAATCAGAGAAATAAAACACTTCGATTCGAAAAGAGTTCTGTTGCGCCATTCAATCAGCTTGTTTTTTCTTGGAATGCGTTTCGCCCAAAGTCTGGGCATTTTTCTTTTTTTGCGAAAATCCGAAATTTGAAAACAAAAAAGTGGGGGCCATGGCGCAAAATGTTGGATTGGGGGGCCTCAATTCAGCGTTCATATGCGGATACATCTCAAAAAGGCGCAAAATATCTTTACGTTCGTTTGGAAACAGGTTTACAAAATTTGGCTGATGCTTTTTCCGTTAAGATTGTTTCATCTGCGGGTGCTAACTTATCAAAACTTCATGGTTTTTCTGTGTGTACAGCGGATTTTAATTGTTTTCGGCCAGAGAAGGTCACAGATCAGTTATTAAATCTTCGTTCTGTGTATGTAAGAAATGTGCCAAGAAAATCTCAAATGATTTTGAATCATCAGAGATCTGCGCACATGTGTTCTCCAACTTCATGGAGTATGTTGACGGGTTTTTTATCAAAAAAAGATGTTGATCCTCTAGATTTTGCAAAACATGCGTTTGATGTTGGGCTGAATTCTTATGGAACATGGCAGTTTAATGTTGCGCATGCATTTGAACAATGTAGAGGGCGAGCTTTTTTTTCGGTAGCAAGGTTTCACTCATTTAAATATATACATAAACAATTGATTCGGGGACTTCCTGTTATCGTTAGTATTAGAGGTTTTTTGCGTGGGGCACCAAAGTCTTATGATAATGGTCATCTTATGGTTGTTGTGGGGTGGGATTCAAAGCGAAGGCAAGTCATTTGTCATGACCCAGCATTTGCATCCAATCGAAAAGTTGCAAGGCGATATGACATCAAGAATTTTTTATCCGCCTGGGAGCGTTCTCGAAGATTGGCATACCTGGTTGAACCACAAAGAGTTTTTAGAAAAAAATCGCAAGGGGGAATAGTATGATAAGAAAGATTGGACTGGCATGTTGTGTTTGTTTATGTGCTTTTTTTTTGGGTGCAGCGGCTCGACAAAAACCGGTAAATAAGCTTGAAAAAGCAATGCTTTATGTTAAAAGTGGGCAAAAAAGGGTAGGAGTTACATCTGCTAATATTGATCTTGGTCGTATAGTTCTTCTTTTTTCAGATCAAAAACCTGTTATGAATCTTATGCCCATGCGTAATGTTGAGAGGTATGGTAGGATAGTTTCTCGAAAAAAAGACACCTATCTATTTCCTTTTTCTAAAATAAAAAGCAGTGAGTGTAAAAAAATGGTGGAGCGCATAAATACTGCCCAAAATGTAGGTTACAACTTCCAGCTTAAAGAAGTTGCCAAGCCTATTGCTGGTTTGCAGCTTTCTATAGCTTACGATCCAAGCAAGGTTTCGTTTGAGTATCGATTTTTTGAAACAATTAGCTCGAGAAAGGGTGTTGAGTTTCGTTTTTACGATAAAAGCCTTATTAATAAGCTCAGTAAAAGATTAAATGCCTCTACTCGTGTTTCCTGTACAAAAAAAAAAGAGCTGTCATTATTGACTGCGGGCATGGTGGAATCGACCCGGGCGCCTTGGGGCTTTTTAGCATAAAAGAAAAGAATGTTACGTTATCAATAGGGTTAAAACTTGCGAAGCTTTTACGGTCACAGGGTTTTCGTGTTTTTATGACAAGAACATCAGATCGCACTGTTACAATTGAACAAAGAATTAAATCGAGCAACAAAATTAATTCTGCAGATCTTTTTATTTCAATTCACGCAAATAGTTCCGGTCGGAAGTCTATTTCAGGCATAGAAACCTTTTGTTTGAACGATTCACTCTTTCGATTTGGTCCGAGAGGCTGTGGCCCTGCAAGCAAAAAAGTTATTGATTCTCGCCGTGCTTTGCAGTATCGAAAGGGGCACCGCTTGGCCCGTTCTTTGCAAAAATCTGTTTATCATTTGGCGCGAAAAAGCAATCCGCAAGCAACCGATCGAGGAGTGAAGTTTGCTGTTCCTAGAACGCTATTGGGTGTTGATATTCCAGGTGCTCTTATTGAGGTAGGGTTTCTGTCGAACAAGAAGGAAGCTAGCAAACTTCTACAAAAAAAATATCGTCAGCAGATAGCACAAGGGATATGCTTCGGTATTGTTTCTTATTTTGAACAACAAAAGAATACTACTTGATTATTGTTTAATATGTGCATCTTGAGAATCTATTGAGATTTTTGTGTTCAAGATTTCTAGGATATTCTTTTCGAAGAAACATTGTTTTGCTACAGTATGGTTACCGCTCAAAATATAAAAAAAGTAGGCTTGCTTTTGTGGTGAGTAATTATTTGATGAGCACTTGCACCAATAAGGGTTGCAGGTAAGTTTTTTCGATGGGAAGGATTTGTGATACAGGGAATTTGGGACCAATTTCTAAATATTATTAGGGAAGAAGCGGGCAGCAGGGTTGTGGAAACCTGGTTCAAAGCCGTTTCGTTATATCAATGGGACTCTTTGCAGCATACGGTGTTTCTTCAAGCGCCTAACGCTTTTGTTAAGGATTGGATTGTTGGTAATTATCTCGATCTGATTCAGCTTCATCTAGGTCGATTGCTTAATGTTAAAACACTAAGAGTTGTTTTTATTGATGCTTGCCAAGAAAAATCTCAGGCTGGTTCGTCAACTTCTTCAAAGGATGTTGATTTAGTACCCGCGGTTCTTGATAAACCAAAAAACGCGTTGCTCAAGCGGCTACAATCTAAAAATAGAGGTTCTTTTAATATAGGGTATAAATTTGACACGTTTGTTGTTGGCCCAAGCAACTCTCTGGCAAGTGCTGCCGCGCAAGCTATCACAGAAAAGCCAGGGCATCTTTATAATCCGCTATTTATTTATGGTGGTTCTGGTCTTGGAAAAACACATTTACTTCATGCTATTGGTAATGGTATCAGAGCAAGAAATGCCAAAGCGTCAATTTTGTATCAAACAGCCGATCGTTTTGTGAGTGAGTTTATTAATGCGATTCGATTTAACAAGGTGCATAAATTTCAATCCAAATATAATAACATTGATGTTTTACTCATTGATGATATTCAGTTTATTTCTAATAAAGAACAGACCCAGGAAGCCTTTTTTCATATTTTTAACTCACTTTATGATTTGCAAAAACAGATTGTTTTTTCAAGTGATACATTCCCGCAGAATATTGAGGGGATTGCAGAGCGCTTGAGGTCTCGTTTGGCTTGGGGATTGGTTACCGATATTCATGCACCAAGCTTGGAAACGAAGGTTGCTATTTTAAAACGAAAAGCAGATTTGCATTCAGAAAATTTGGCCGATGATGTTGCTCATTTTATTGCCATGCAAGTCGATTCAAATATTCGAGAGCTAGAGGGAGCACTTGTTAGAGTATTAGCATTTGCTTCTATAACCAAGCAGCCGGTTTCCATCGATCTTAGCAAAAGGGTGCTGATGCGTTCGCAGGAAGAAGACGCAGTTGGAGTAAATTTTAGAAAAATAGTGAGATGTATATCTCGGTTCTATCCATACTCTTTAAGTGATTTGCGTTCTAAAAGGCGTAATAAAAATTTGTCTTTTGCGCGCCAGGTTGCTATGTTCCTGATGAAGCGAACTACAAATAAGTCCCTGCGTGATATAGGACACTTTTTGGGTGGAAGGGATCATTCAACCGTGATGCATGCGCTTGACAAGATTGAGCAACATATCGAAAAAACTCCTGGGTTTTCCGATCAGTTGAGACGTATGGAGCGGGAGATTCGTAGGTAAGACAAGCAGAAATTCAAATGAAAGGATGAAGTGATGCTTAATCGAAAAAGGTGGTTGATATTGTTCGGAGGTATGCTCACATTTTTTTTCTCTAGAGCTCAAGAAGAGGTTCGAATCGATTTCATTGATGAAAAGTTTGATGCTTTTCTCGAAAGAATTGTTGCCAAAAACGACAGGGCTCTTTTTTCCAATTATTACGGAAAGATTTCTGCTCTATTGAATGCTGGAGGGGATGAGGACATAAATTACGAAGGTTTTTTTAAAAAGGCGCTTGCTAATTTGAAGAGAGATCACTCAGATTGGTTTGACATAGTTGATCGTTGTATCAAAGAGCGTCCCAAAAAGAAGGATGATCCCCTGTTGCAAAAGGTTCAAACCTTTTTGACGAGATATGGAGTGTACTGTGATTTTTTAGATATCCGTAAACAAGCACTAGCAGAAAGAAATCTGCCCAATTTTGTCGATGGAAAATTTGAAGATTTTATAAATCGTGTTGTTGCACAGGACGATCGCGATCTTTTTGCTCTTTATTACGCTAGGCTAAGCGAAGAGACAACAAGGGGCGACAGTTCAAAAATCCGGGCGACGCATAGCTACTTTTTTAGTAAAGCACTTGAAGATATGAAAAAAAACAAACCTGAATGGTTTAAAGAAATATCGCAGTTTCTTTCAGGGGCAAAAATAACAGGTGACACTCAGGTTGATTCGAAAATTGAAAAAGCCCAGCTTTTTTTGCGACGATATGGTGCGTACCAGGAGTTTTGTGAAATTAAGGATTTTGATCGCAAACACGAAGACAAAATTGCTGAAAAAAGGGGGGTTCTGGCGCAGATAGGAACCCTTTTTTCGAATATAGGTAAGACTGTTGCTGGTTGGTTTGGTTTTGGAGTGGCAAAGTCAGCTTGAAATATCTGTTGAATACAGATTTAAGCCATAGGGCCCTTTTTTGGAGGGCCTTCTTTATTTTCACAATCGTCATAGAGGAGTTGTGTTTCAGTAAGTTCCATTTTTTGAACGTTTTTTCGCTTTTCTTTATTTCTAAAAAAGAGCGACTTGGCACAATCGATTCCTAGTCGTGAAATCCAGGAAAAATACCCCCTAAACTCTCGTTTTTTCTTTATTCCCACAACAGTTGGAAAGTGCTCTGTGTCGACAATTGCGATTTTTTTTGTTTTTCGTTCGATCAAAAAATTGTCGATGTGTGGGTCGATTCCTAGCTCTAAACAATTACACAGACTCATACATCGCTTTCTGTCGCTTCGATTAAATACGGTTGCAGTTCTTTCAGAATCGATCCAGTCAGAAACAAGACAGTAGGTTGCAGGAATGGCAATTTTTTGTTTTTTTGTTCCTATATTTGTGCCGGTTATTTCAAGCCAGCGACTTTTTTCTGGCAAGTAAAACCATTTACGCGGAAAGACAACTTGATTTTTCCATTTTTTATTTTTTTGAACTTTCACTTGCATAAGCTGGAGGTTTTTAATTCTGGTAAAACCAAGAAGATGTCGGTTGACGCCGCCAGACATGTAAAAAAAGAAGGCAGGGATAATTCCTTTTGAGCCGTGCATAATAAAAGTTTTTGGGTTTTCCATAAATATTTTTACAACAAATGGATGATGCTTACATTTGAGTATAATCAAACCAGAACATTTCCTTCGGTTAAAGTCCCGCGAGCGAAGAACAGTAAAGTCCGTAAACTTTTTTTTCTTTTGTGAGATTTCTTTTATCAGGCTATTGATATAGTTTTTGAGGGTTTTTCCCCGAACTTTTTTTGTTGGTGCGTAGCGATAAGCTAAAAATGAGTCGGGCAATTGATGTTTATTAAAAAAGGTCTCATTAAATGTTCCGAATATCGGGTATTTTTCAAGATGTGAATCTCTTAATGTGTAAACTGGTTTTGATTGTCCACGCCATCTAACATCAATGCGTGCTAAGGAATCATCCTTTGGCCTGTGGACACTTCTTCCAAGCATAAGTGTCTCCTTACAAAACCAAGAAGATACAAAAACGCAAGAAATCGTGATGCTTCTTTTCACAGTTTCTTTCCAGTGTTGTTTCAATCGCTTCACTATTGCTCACGTACTCTACAAAAAAGCTCTGCTTGCTGTCAAATGTAGGATATCTTTTTTATAGATATTGATGTTGACTGTTCCATCGGGTATGGTAGAAGAAAGGGAAGTAATGATAGTAAAAGGGCAACTTAAGGGATTCTACAGTGTGCTAACGGGGAAGGATCAGTCATGGAGCATGATAAATTGTTAAACAGACAAAACAGTATTTTTAATCACTTGAGTCAACTGCCACAAAAAATCTTATCACTGCACGGGCGTGACGATCTGACTGAATTTGTTTTGCGCGATCTTTGTCACGAGCGTTGTTTCAATTTAAAAAAAGCTGCTTTTTTTGTGGACAATCCAGATTTTGATTGTTTAAAAGGTGTTGCAGGATTTTCTCACGCAGAAAACCCGACTGTTTGTGATATGTTGTGGGATCATCCAGAAAAATTTATGGCAAGAATTAAAGAGTCACCATTCAACCATAAGGTTCGAGAGTTGTGGATTCCGAGTTTGCGTAAAGTTAATGATACTCACGATGAATTTGTCGAAAGTGTTGGAAGAACTCTTGAAATGCAACAACCGTCTTCTTGTTCATTAGAAATAAAGTATGGGAATCACGGTATGCTTGTTTTCGAAAAAGAAGATATGGGTGATACCTTTACGGATGAACATGTGTGTCATGGAATATCTCTGCTTGGTTTTTGTCCGATTTATTGAGTTTTAGTTGAAAAAGAATGTACGAGGTTCAGATTTTTAAAGATCTGCCCCCCGTTTTTACTTATTTTATCATTTCTTCGACTTCTTCAGCTCCCTCTTTGTAAAATGTTTCTTCGTCTGGTGCAAGATGTTTGAGCAATCGCAAAAATTCTCCCGCGTGTACACGTTCTTCGTCAGCGATGTCGGTCAACACTTTTTTTGCCAGTTCATCATCGGTTGATTCTGCAAGTTGCATGTACAGTTGAATTGCTTCATATTCTGATGCGATCATCATACGAATTGCGCGGATTAATTCTGACTTGGTTAGTTTCCTGTCTGCTTTTAATCCACTAAATGAATTGCCAAATTCAGGCATTGTTACGTCCTTTCTTTTAAAAATGGTTCTAGTCCAGGTAATTTTTCTCCTGCCAAATATGCAAGGGTTGCACCTCCTCCAGTTGAGCAGAAATCTAATTCTTTTGTAAATCCAAACTTTTGCACAAGGGCTGTGGTGTTACCTCCAGATGCAACAGTTACGGCATCAGAGCCTGCCATTGCGGATAAAATTGCCAAAGAGCCTTCGAGTGTTTTTTCATTTTCTTCGTTGCCGGGAGAACCATTAAAAAATACTGTTTGAGCGTTCATTATTTCTTGTGCAAAAAGTTCTTCAGTTTTGCGACCAATTGAAACACCAAAAGAATTATCTGGAATGTCTGTTGATTCGATATACGAAACGGGACCGTCAAATGTTTGATCTGCAATCTGATAATCCAGAGGAAATACTATTTTTGTGTTGTTTTGTTGTGCTGTTTCTAGAATCTCTTTGCTTGCCAACAAAAGTTCGTCATCAACAAGGGAGTTGCCAACAGGTTTGCCTAAAGCTTTTAAAAAGGTAAAAACAATTGCAGGACAGAGCAAAATTGCATCGACTTGTGTGACTAACGATTTAATAAACGGAAGTTTGCTGCTGATTTTTGCGCCACCGATAATAAGAACAAACGGAGACTTTGGTTTTTCGAGGAGCTTGTTGAGCATGTGCAGTTCTTTTTCAATCAGAAGACCAATAGTTTTTTTATTTGATTCAAAAATCTGTGGTACTTTTGTGATAGAACAATCTGTTCGATGAACGAGTCCAAATGCATCATTAACATAATAATCACCTATCTGTGCCAGAGTTCGAGCGAATTCTTGGTCGTCGGACCGTTCGCCTGGAAAAAACCGTAGGTTTTCGAGCAAAAGAATTACGTCTGGATTGTGGAAACTTTTTTCATATGCGCTTGCAAGATCAGGCTCGAATTCAACCTTATATTCATGTTTTTTAAACCAGGGCAACAGCATTTTGGCAGAAAGGGACGGGTTGTTTCCTTGTGGACGGCCCAGATGTGTACCCAGAATAATTTTTCCCTTCTTTTTAAAGATCAAATTGAGTGTTGGAATAATCCTTTCAAGACGATAGTCGTCTATCATTTTTCCATGAGCAATCGGAATATTAAAATCCGCCCGCAAAAAAACTCTTTTGTTTTCCAAATCTGCCGAATGCAGTTTGGATTTTATAGAAATTGTTTGTTTCATTCTATCCCTCGAAACGTAATACATGAGAAATATTTACATTTTTTGTTCGGCGTGCGCTCAGCCACGTTGAGATAAAACTTAACAGCATGACAACAGTAAAAACGGCTACAAAAATCTGTATTGTCATACGAGATGGAAGATGTGTTACGTAGTAGGCGTCTGGCAGAGTTATGAATGGGTATGTTTCCAAAATCCAGCCCGCACAAAATGCAAGGGTCAGGCCCAGTATCGAGCCGATAAAGGCAATGCTCATACCAATCAATAAAAATGTTTGAGATATATTAGAATCAGACATTCCCATCGCCTTGAAAATTGCAATATCTGCTCTTTTCCTGGAGATTTGCATAAACATAAGTGAGATAATATTCATGCTTGCTACCAGTGTTATAAGTGCAAGAATCAAAAACATTGCGTATTTTTCTAATTTCAAAGCTGAGACAAGCGCTGGATACAGATCTTTCCAGGAATGAACATAGAGACCAAGTCGTTTGCGCAAAGCTTTTATTGTTTTATTTTCATCAGCGTTTGATTTTAAACGAACTCCAATCTGGGTCATTCCCGATTCTGGAAAAAGTTTTTTAAAAAGAGGGACAGAACAAAAAATAACTCCGCTATCAAATTCATCAATCCCTGTTTTGAACGTTCCGCTAACTTTGGCATGTTTATGCTCAAGATGTATCGTTTTTGTTCTTATTTCATCATTTTGGCTGACAAAAAGGGTAATAGGTTGTCCAGTTTTTATTGCAATTGTTTCTGCGAGTTTTTGTCCGATAATAACTTTATTATGTTTGACAAGGTTGGGAAGTTTCTCCTTTTTTTCAATTGCTTCAACAATTTTTTCTTCAAGTCTACCTATCTTTCTTTCTCTAGCAGGATCGATTGCTCGGATGGCAACAATATTATACATTTCCTCGGTTTCTCGATTTTGCAGTAGAGCTTGCCCTGAACCCGAAGGGCTAAATGCGGCGATTTCAGGAAACTCTTTTTTTAGGACTTCTCCAATTTTTTTTGTATTTATAAGTTGGCCTTCTGCGTGGATAATAATCTGGGAATGGATTCCTTGCATTTTTTCGTGTGTGACTTTTTCAAAGCCGTTCATAACGCTTGCAACAAGCGCAAGAGCGAACGAACCGATTGTTATTCCCAAAAAACAGACCAAAATCATTGCAGAAACAGAACGTTCCTGACGTGAACCAAGAAGGTAACGCCAACCCAAAAGAAAGGATATGCGATTCATAATGACCTTGTAAAAAATGACTGTTTTTTCTACGCTACTACTGTTACTTTTCAATTCTAGAGTAAAGGGGTCTGTTTATGAAGCGAGACATCAGTTTTTTTTTCTTATCAGTTCTTTTTTTAACCTTTTTTCCTGGTTGTCGAATTATAGATTGGGGCAAGCAAAACGTTGATCAGGGAACAAATGTTGAAACAAATATAACAGTTGCAAAAGAGAACATTCGATCATCTCGTATCTATGATCAGTTTACACTTGTTGGAGCCTTTGATTCTTTATGGTTAGCAGATGATATTCGTGAATTGATTGCAGATATTTATGCACTTAAACGTGGCAAAAGTGATGAAGAAAAACAGATTTTTTTACGAAGGCAGTTAGAGGAAAACAATCATTTTATTTCTTTTTATGTGTTGAGCCCTGCAGACATTCTAATTGGGGACAAAGATTCTGAATGGACTATTTTGCTTAAAATAGGAAGTCATTTTTTTATTCCGACGGAGTTTAAAAAAGTTGAACTGTCCCCAGAGTATAAGTTTATTTTTGGCAAAAAACATACTCGATTTAAAACCGCCTATATTCTTCGTTTTAATGCTAAAGATATCGAAGACCAACCCTTAATAAATACAAAAACAGATGAAATTAAACTTGTATTCAAAACTACAAAAAAAGAGGCTTTTCAAGCTTGGCATGTAAAACAAAAAGAAAAACCGGCCAAGGAGAGTGTTTAAAATGAATGTTGTAATTGGCACAGATCACCGGGGTTTTGAATACAAGGAGTTTATAAAAAGCTATAATGACTTTTCAAAAAACATTCTTTGGCTTGATGTAGGTTGCCACTCTTCCGATTCGTGCGATTATCCTATTTTTGCTCGAGAAGTTGTTCAAAATATTCAATCCGGAAAAGCCCAGGCGGGAATTTTGTTGTGCGGGACAGGAGTTGGCATGTCGATTGCAGCAAATCGTTTTGAAAAAATTTATGCTGGCCTCGCTTGGAATAAAGAAGTTGCACGACTCAATAAAGAACACGATAAGGTAAACGTATTGGTTATACCAGCAGATTTTGTCACACGAGACCAGGCCCTCGAGATGGTTAGCGCTTGGGTTGAGGCAGACTTTTTGGGTGGAAAATATCAAAAGCGGATAGATCTGATCGATTCATTTTAAAACTTTTTTACATCAAAAAAGAGGCCGTACAAGAATTGTACGGCCTCTTTTTTTTGTCGTGGATTTTTATGCTGGAACAGGAACTTCCTGAGAAGAAACTTGTTGGTCAGGAGAAGTTGGCTGGTCACAAGAAGCAAGTATCTCTTTTACTCTTTTTGCAGAAAGAGTTTTGTATTTTTGCAGTGAATCAGCAATGGCCTGAAGCTTGGTTTTATGTTTCACCAGGAGTTCTTCTATTTCTTCTTCGCACTGTTTCAGGAGAGCCAATGCTTTTTGGAAATACTCGAGCTGTATCTTTTTTGGCATAGTTTTAACGTGAAGTCCCTCAAACACAAGTGATTTAATCAAATTGAGAGCTTTTTGCTTGTTGTTTGTTCCATAGCTATGACCACAAGATCCGAAGAGAATTCTTTCTGCTACTATACCAGCAAGAAGAACTTTGCACTCTTTGATTTTTTCTTCTCGTGAATAAATTTCAAGGTGGTCAAAAGAGCATTTGGTAAATGTTCTTCCATACTCAACATCCTTTTGTTTTCTTTTTGCATAGTATTGAGCATAAGATTCATCTTGCAAATCGGCTAATCGAGGCTTAATGGTCACTGCTGACAGTTCCCTGCGAAGTTCCAGCAATTCAATGGCGAGTGCATGTCCTGCCTGATGAGCTGCTATCAAGTTTTGTTCTTGTTCTGAAATGTTAATATTTTTATTAACTATGCTGCGCAGTTCTTCATCAAGAGCATCCTCCAAATGCTTTTGAGTAAGTGTTTGGCCAGATATTTTTGTTCTTTGAAATGCTGAGTTTATCAATACCGCAAGTTCCTCATAAGTTCTTCCCTCAGTATCTTCTGCTAGTTTATCAATATCGATTTTATTCAAATCGGGAAGAAGAGGGCTGAGTTTTTTCACGAAGAACTGTTTCCTTTCGGCTACTGTTGGGAGTTCAAAGTGAATGATTTTTCCGAGCCTGCCTCGACGACGAAGGGCCTTGTCCAGGTGCTCAGGGCGATTTGTTGCGGCAAGGACAACTATCTGTTTTCCGCTGTCTTTGCTTAAAACACCACTCAAAGAGCTAAGGAACTCACTCAAGAGAACACTGTTTCCTTTTGCTCTTTGCAATCTCAGAAGATCAATTTCATCAATAAATATGACGCACGGAGCTTCATTTCTTGCGCATTCAAGAAGTAGACCAAGTCCTGTTTCATTCAAGTCTCCAGCTTTGAATGAATAAAAGCCAAGCTCGTCTTTATTTCTTCCAATTTCTTTAAATATTTTTCTTATTTCTCCACCAAATGCTTCTGCAACAAAAGATTTTCCTGTTCCAGGCAGTCCAGTGAAAAGATAACCGTGTTCCGGTGGTATGTTTGCTCGATCAAAGCGCTCAGGGTTTTTGATGTATTCAAGAACATTCCAAAGCATAGCTTTAATGTGGTCAAAGCCGACAACATCATCAAAGGTGTATCGAGGCTCAAACTGTCCACTGTCATCTTGATCTCTGATTGTCTGTTTTCCAGCAGTTCCACCAATAAGCTTTCCATAGACCTTCATGAGTCCTTTTCCAACCCAGCCTCCAAATCTTTTTGCCCAATTGGCGCCATATACAAAACGAATAACTGGAACATATGCGCCCAAAAGAATTGCCCCCATTGTCTTTACAGTTAGGTCTGTTTTACCAAACCAATTTACCTTTGTTCTATTCCATTCAGAAGCAATAGCCCCTTCAGCTAATTCACCATTTTCTTCAATTGGAGGCATGCCTAAAGCCCATCGAATTGAGCGTGCACATTTATCAGGCAGGCTTATTCCTTGAATTTCTTCTTTTTGTTCAATGAGTCTTGCTTTTTCTAAACTCATTTCAATTTGTTTTCCTGCTTCTTGGAAGGACGATTCATTAAATGTTTTTCGGGCGGTTTCTAGTTTTGCTGCCTTCAATCTGAGAATGTCTGCTGGGTTGTATCCAAATTTCGTGTATTTCATTATGCAGTGTGCACCAATACTACCAAGTACAGAGGCTCCTAAGAGATTCCTATCCCATTTGCGACGGTGTGCAATTATTGCAAGATTACTTATTTTCCGAAAAATTTTGTTGTACCATGTCAAGCCTATTTCTTGAGCATCGACAGTTAATTTAGCAATTAGTTCTTCGTTTTTTGCGATTTTGTCTTGAATTTGCTCAATATCTATTCCCTCTATCGAACGCCTTTGAAGAAGCGGTAGCTTTTCTTCAAAGGAGGGAAGGTCTTTAAAGCCCCCTTTAACTGATTCACCTACGTGATCAATAAGAAGACTGGTAAAAGAGGTTAAATCTTGCAATACAATAGGATTTATTTCAATAAATGAGTTTTTTTGCACGTTTGTGATGATACGTCGAACGGATTTTATTTGCTCCAACAATTTTTGTTTGTTTTTGGTTCCAAATGCATTGTTGTTTGTTGACAAGGCAAGATCTTCTAAAATGTTATCTACATCTTTCAATTGAGTGGTCAATTTGATGATCATTGTGTCCATCATGACAGAAACTGCAGATTTCATTTGTTCCAGCTGTTCTTCCGAAATTCCAAAATCAGCAAAATTGAATTCCTCCAAGTCAACATTGTCCACATTCTGGGCTGTAGGTTCACTTACTATTGACTCCGTATTGTCTTTTGTATCTTTCGGAGATGGTGTAACAACTCGTTTTACAATAGTAGGGTTGGTTGTTTCTGATGGCTCAGTGGATTCTTCTATGTGCGCAGAAATAATTGTTGATATCAATAACAGGGGCAAGAGAGTCGTTTTAGTGCAATTCGAAAATTTCATCTTCGCCGCGCCTTTCCTACTAGTAATGAAAAAGTCTGAGTTTTGTCTAAAGGAATAGATTAATCGAATTTGATATTTTTGTCGAATTTTTCTCGTACTGGTTTAATCTTTTTGAGAGATTTTTATTGTGTTGTTTTTAGTTAGGATATCAGGAATTGGAGACTTTTATGACTTTTTTGAAAAGAGCGTGCCATGGTTTTGTAATGTTATTGTCTTTAGCGATGATTCCAAGCTGTATCGGGGGTGATTCATCAATTGTTTACAAAATATCGGATGCTGTTGGAAAAGATAATTTGGTGCCTGTAGTGGTTATTGGATCAGGTCCGGCGGGTGCAAGTGCAGCTGTTTATACGTGTCGAGCAAACCTTAAAACGGTTGTTTTTGAAGGAGATGAGCCCGGTGGCCAGTTGATGAAAACAAGTTTTGTGGAAAATTGGCCTGGTGTAAAAAGAATGTTAGGTTCGCAAGCGGTTGGCGGCGTACAGGATCAGGCAAAAACGTTTGGCGCGGAATTTTTTGCTGATACCGTTGAGAGTGTTGATGTTTCTAGTTGGCCTTTTGTCCTTTCTACTCGTGGCGGCGAGACTCTCCATGCAATGAGTGTTATCGTCGCAACTGGGGCTGATCCTCGCTACCTGGGTATTCCCGGTGAGCAAAAGTACTGGGGAGGAGGAGTAAGCGCGTGTGCAATATGTGACGCGCCTTTTTATAAAGATTTGGAGGTTGTAATTGTTGGAGGCGGTGATTCTGCTGTAGAGGAGGCGATGCAGCTTGCTTCTTATGCAAAAAAGGTAACTATTTTGGTGCGAAAAGATTCGATGCGTGCATCCCAGGCTATGCAAGATCATTTGAAAGGCTATCCGAACATTTTTGTACTTTATAATGTTGAAGTTAAAGAAATTATCGGAGATGATACCTTTGTAACCAGTGTGCGTTTACGAAATAACAAGACCGGAGAGGAGTCAAATTATGCTACAAATGGTCTTTTTTTGGCTATAGGACGTATTCCTAATTCAAAAATGTTTAAAGGAGTTCTTGCCATGGATAATTTGGGACATATTCAGGTGAAAGGGCGCACGCAGGAAACATCTGTTCCTGGCATTTTTGCAGCAGGAGATGTAGCGGACTCCATTTATCGTCAGGCTGGGGTTGCTTCGGGAGATGGAATTAAGGCAGGGCTTGATGCAGAGCGCTTTTTGTCAAAAATAGGTTTGAATAAACTGATGACAAAAAAGCTTGAGCCTTCATTCTTTCAAACAAAACAAGAGGGAGAGGAAAAATTTAAGCTTGAGCAAATAGATTCACTTAAAGAATTTAAGAAAAAGGCAAGAGAAAGCAAGAAGCCTCTTATTTTAGATTTTTATACGCAACATTGCCCATCATGTCTTTTGATGTTACCAAAATTAGCAAAAATAGCGCGAGAATTTGCCGAAACGGTCGATGTATTTAAAGTTGATGCTGAGTTGGCAGAGGACATAGTTGAAAAATTTTCTGTCTTTAAAGTCCCGTGTCTCATTGCTCTTAAAGGGGGACGAGAGGTTGCTCGATATAAAAAAGATATGAGTTATGATGAGATTTTTGCCTTGTTTGAGAAACTAAGTCGATAAAACTTTGGAATTATAAAACATTTGCAAGCAACTATTTTGGTGGAGACTCAAAATCAGGTTTAGTAGGAACAAAGCCTACCGGTTTAATAATTATACGATTGTTTATTTTTGGTAATATAAGTTTGTCTTTTTTTGGCTCATCGACCCATTTGTAAATTTTATTGTTACAATCCGTGATGAGTGTAATCCCAGGAGCTACAGCCATATTACGGGCTTCAGAATTTTTCAAAGATCCGCGTTGTTCTATTTCTTTGCCATTCCAATGGAAAAATGTTGTAGTATGGTTCGCATCTTTCCGATGCTCACACGAAAACCATATATCATTGGCACTTATAACAGAAAAATTTAGCTCAAAAAATTCTCGATCAAACTGAATTGGAAGCTGTTCCCAAATAGAACCATTCCACTCAACCAAGACACCTTTCAAAGTAATGGCAAAAATTGATCCATCAAAACCAATTTGTATTTTGCGGGAATACTGTTTTGTTTCACCTTTTTTTACCCATCCCTTTCCATTCCAATGTTCTATAAAGATGTTTGGCAATCTTGGACCTCTATGATATGTTTTTCTTGTTATTACCCAAATATCATTTGAACTAAGTGCTCGAATAGTTACTATCCCCAAATTTTTAAAATCACGAATCATTTTAAGTTTACCGTTCAAGAAAAGCTTTAGAGGCCTCGTAAAGCCTGGAATAAAGCCCTTTATCAACTTCAGCCGTTTCTTATCTACTGCTTTACTAGCTTTCATAATTGCGTCCAGCACCTTTCTTTCTCGGACCTCTGGGTACGCCTGAGCAATAAATGAAGGTATTTCTATGGACATCAGAGCGGCGCCGTAATTAGAATGTTTTTTAGCAATAGATCTGAATCTGTCAACCACCCCCGGAGGAATTTTTTTTGCTAAAACCAGTTTTTCAAGCTCTTGCTTTGCAAAAAGAAACAATTCTTTTTCAAGATACTGGGAAATTTTTTTTGTTCTTTGATCATGCATTGTTGGAAAGAGTACAAATAGACCTTTATCAAAAGGATAGATGCTGTGTCTGGAAGAAAAAGGAATACTCTGGAGTTCAAATTTTCCCTTGGCCTCATTCCATTTAAATAATGAGGTTGTGGGTTTACCCGATTTATCTCTATTTTGTACACTAGCCCAAATACTCTGAGGGCTTACTACAGATAAACTATGAAAATTAGTAAATTTATTTTTGTATTTGAATTCCTCCCACTTTGCCTGTGTGTGGGGGAAGTTCAGTGAAATGAGAGCTCCTACAATCAATAAAAATTTTTTCATATTTTTCCTATCTGGCAATTAGAAATCCTTTCCTTCTTTAAGGATAAGAGGCGGTCGGGCAAAAATTAAAGAGTTTCTAGTGTTTTTGTATGCATAACTTAAGACGAGCACTTAGGCGGCACTGCAATTCTATAAAAACTATTTTATTGCAATGTGAAAACGTCGCCTGCTAGACTCTATATAAGAGGTGTATGAAGTATTTGGGTTGGTAGCACAGTCAGAAAAAAGGAGAACTACGTGTCCAAAAATGTGCGTATTCGACAGTTCGGCATGCTGATAACCGTCTTTCTGACGGCGCTTTTTTATGTTTGCGTATACGGTGAATCTGTTTTTGGTTACTCCTCCGTTGTGTATGGCGATATCATTTCCAGAGACGAAAATTCCATTCCGGGCTCCATTATCGAAAAAATTGCTCTTTATCCGCGAAAGATGGCGAATTCACACGAAAGAATTATGCGAAAAGCTGTGCTTATCAGGAGAAAAAAATCAAAGGGGACAGTTTTAATAGCTCATGGCTTCATGTGTACAAAAGAAGATGTTGCTTTTTTGAGGTCTCTTTTTCCCAATTTTAACTGTATGACCTTTGATATGCGTGCGCATGGTGAGAACAAAAAAGGACAATATTGTACGTTCGGGAGGGACGAAGCATTTGATGTTATGGCGGCGGGTCGGTTTTTAAGAAATCATCCGGATTTGAGAAAAAATCCTCTCTTGGTATACGGTTTCTCAATGGGTGCTGTAGCTTCAATAGAAGCGCAAGCAAAGGATTCAAATTTATTTGATGGAATGATCCTTGATTGTCCATTTGATACAACTGAGAGTATCATTAAATCCGGTCTTGATAACATGAAGCTATCTTTATTTGGTTATGAATTTGGCATTCCAGGCAGATCGCTCTTGCAAAAATATGTATTTCATCCCTATGTCCAGTCTTTTGTAAAGACTCTTCTTCGAACAGTTGCAAAAATGGATACCAAAAGTATCAAGTCGTTTATGTATCCTCTTTATCCGGCAGAGTCGATCAAAAAAGTTTTTGCTCCTATGCTTGTCATTCACTGCAGAAATGATGAAAAAGTTTCTGTGCCTGCAGTAAAAAGGGTTTTTAACAATGCTTCAAGTAAATACAAGAAATTATGGTTGACAAATGGCCGTCGTCACTATGATTCATTTTTCTATAATCCTGAAGCGTATGCTCGTCGCGTCGGAAAATTTGCCAATAAGGTTGTTTCTGGACAACTAATTTCAAGAAAAAAGAAAAAAATTATTGAGGATATTGACCATAGGGCTACTTCGGTAAATGTGTCTGTTGGTTATGTAAAAGAAGAGGGTGGGCGATGAGGAAGATAAAACGATGGTTTAGGGTCGGCTTATCTGTCAGCTTGGCATCCTTGGCTTTATTCATGCTCAACAGTGCCTTTGGTAGGTACAAAGTTGTTTCATCTGAGCAGAGATTTGAAGAAGCACTAGATAACTCTTTTGTTGTAGCTTTTATTTATCCAGGAAAAGTATCGAAAGAGGTTTTTCAAAAGGCTGAAAGAAAGGCTTTTTATAGAAAACTGAAAAATGCAAAACGAATGTTTAAAATGATAAGTAGCTCATATCCTTATGACTACGCTCAGGTTTTGTTTATTACTGTTAATGCTTCTAAAGAAAGAATAGGTGGCGCTTTGTCCAGTTATAATATTCCATTGCCGACACCAGATCAGCCTATATTTGCTCTTTTTAGAGGTGGTAAACTTGTAGCGGTAAAAAAAGGCTTTCTTATACGTCGACAAGTGAAGGAATTTATTGATTCACATTTAAAAAGCGATATTGCCGAGGCCACAAAACAAAGAGACGTTGAAGAACAAAGGCGGCTTAAAGCTGCTAAAAGAAGAGCTTACGATCGCGCCTACCGTTGGGGACCGTATTGGTATGGAGTGGGTTGGCCTTACTATAGTTGGGGGTATTACGGTTGGCCTTATTATGGGTACAGTTGGGGGTGGCCATATCGTGGAAGTTGGAGAGGTCACAGATATCGGCGTAGAGGAGGTTGTCGTCGCTGTCGATAAAGTTTCATAATTTTGTGAAGTTAAGCTCGCCCGCTTGAATGCGGGCGTTTCTGTTGTTGTTTACATGGTGGTGTGTTACCCTTTTTGATATTGTTAAACACCAGAACAAAAGGGGTTGCCGTGGTTAATATTACCGTCAACACAAAATCTATTTGGGACCAAAAGTCAGACTGTTTGGTTTTTTTTGTAGAAGAAGATTTTTCTTTTTCAAAAGATCTTTCCGATTGTGCCGATTATTACTTTCCTCACTTGCAAAAATTGATGAAAAAGCGTGAATTTACTGGCAAGGCTCAGAGTAGTCTTTTAGTACCAATCCCGCTTGAAAAAGATATTACCAATCTGTTATTTATTGGGCTTGGAAAAGCGGAATCAGGAAAAAAAACGATAGCTATCGAGCAGTTCAGACGTGTTCTTGGGCTTCTTATTCGAATTGCTGAGAGCAACAAATACAAAACACTGAGTTTCCAGTTGCCACCCCGCAGTTTGTTTGGTGTGACGGCTGAACAGTTGGGAAAAGAAGTTGCAACAATAGTCACAATGGCAAGCTATCATTTTGATACTTTTATTTCCGATAAAAAAAGCAAGCTGCTGCACGATTTTGATCTGCACATAACCGTTTCTGCTAAAGATAAGACCGTGGTTGCTCGTGGTTTAAAGGTGGGTGGCGTAATTGCTGATTCAGTTAATGATGCTCGAGATTGGATTGATACTCCAGCATCGGATATGACTCCAGAAAAGTTGTCGAATAACGCACGGGCTTTAGCAAAAAAACAGGGATTAAAAATCACTGTTTTTGATGAAAAAAAAATAAAAGAATTAGGAATGGGTGGGCTTGAAGCTGTTTCTCGTGGCTCTGAGCAAGAGTCTCGTCTTGTAATCCTTGAATATAAGGCAAAGAAAAAAGATGCGCAGACGGTGGGGCTTGTTGGAAAGGGAGTTACATTTGATTCAGGTGGTTTAAGTTTGAAGCCAGCAGCTTACATGGAAAACATGAAAGATGATATGTCAGGAGCTGCGGCCGTTATTGCAACAATGAAAGCAGTTGCAGACCTTAAGCCATCGGTCAACGTTATTGCTATTGCTGCATTGGCAGAGAATATGACTGGTGCAAAAGCGTACAAGCCGGGAGATATTTTAACATTTTACAATGGCAAGACGGCCGAAATTCTTAATACGGATGCAGAAGGACGATTGGTTTTGGCCGATGCTCTTTCGTACATTACAAAACATTACAAGCTTGATGCGTTGATTGACTTAGCAACGTTGACTGGTGCGTGTTTGTACGCTCTAGGACCTTTTTTCTGTGGTTTAATGAGCCAACACGATCACTTATCGAAAAAAGTGCAGAAAGCGTCAAGTATTTCTGGAGACCGTGTTTGGCCATTGCCTTTTAATGACGACTACAAGCCTGCTATCAAATCCCAGGTTGCTGATATAAAAAATGTTGGTGACAAAAGATATATGGCAGGTACAACAACAGCAGGATTCTTTTTGCAGAATTTTGTTGGTGATGTGCCATGGGTGCACTTAGATATTGCCGGTACTGCATTTAATGTGCCTGATATTTCTTATTTCCGTTCGGGAGCAACTGGTTTTGGTGTTCGGTTGTTGATAGAATTTTTGATGGGCTGGAAGTAAGCTTTTAATATTCGGAACAGACGATATTAACAATCAGTCCTAGCATAGCAAGATTGCAAACAAATGCTGTGTTACCATAACTTACAAAAGGGAGTCCGACTCCCTTTGTTGGCACAAGCCCAGTTGTAACGGCCAAGTTAGTAATAGCTTGCAAGTTAATTAGAATAACAAAACCCAGTGTTGTGAATATGCCAAACGGGTTTTTTATCGAAAGTGCAATCTTCAGGCCAAAATATGCAAATGCTATATACAATGAAACAAGGCACAAAGAACCGATAAATCCCGTTTCCTCAGCTATTATGGAAAAAATAAAATCGGTGTGTTGCATTGGCAGATAAAAGAATTTTTGTCGAGAGTGTGAAATGCCCACTCCCCAAAAGCTTCCAGATCCTATTGCGATGAGGGACTGAATAATTTGAAATCCGGCACCTTTTGGATCGGCCCACGGATTTAAAAATGTAAGTACTCGCTTGAATCGGTAAGGTTTAAGATAAACAAGTGTTACTGCCACCGGCATAAGACATGCAAGAGTTGCCAAAAGATATCGCGTTGGAAATTGTGCTATGAAAAGCAGAATAAATACGGTTGCGCATAGTGTGACAGTAAGTCCAAAGTCGGGTTGTGCAAGCAAAACAAGACTTGTTAGCCCTAACATAAGAAGAATGGGTAGATACGAGTTCAAAAAAGATGAAAGGGTGCCAATCCTTTTGGAGATGAAGTAAGCGACGTATACAATAATCGCAAACTTAAGTAGTTCACTTGGCTGAAAAGTGAATCCAAAAAGTTTTAGCCATCTACTCGAACCATGAACTCGCACAGAAAGGGCAGGAATTTTTGTTGCGGCAGTAAAGGCGAGTGTAGCTAGAAAGATATAGGGGCTAGATTTTTTTATAAATTTTATAGGCAGCAGTCGAATAACAAAAAAGCCTAAAAGACCGACAATGAGACCGATAAATTGTTTTTTTAAAAAGTAGTGAGAACTTCCAAGTTTTTCTAGAGCGTAGATTGAACTTGAAGAGTATACAAAAACAAAACCAACAACAATAAGCGCTGAGACAATACCAAGAAAAATCTGAAGGTCAACAAGGTTCTTTTTTTTTGACTGTAACATAGCCCTACAATAAAAAGAGGTGCCGATAAAATCTACTTATCAGTCTATTGTTTTTATTATTTTACGGTCAATTATTTCGTCTTTGTCAGAAAGACAAAATAAGTTTTTTAAAGGTTTCTCCCCTATCTTTGTAGTTTTTAAATAAATCGAAGCTTGAACCTCCAGGTGATAATAGAATCTGATCTTGAGGATGTGCTTCGGTAATCGACTGTTTTACTGCTTCGTCTAGGGTGGAAAACTGCTGACAGGGTACGCAGGCTTTTTGAGCTGCAAGCGCTATTTCTTTTGCTTCTGCTCCAAATGCGTAGACTTTTTTTATATTTTTTTTAATTTTTTCTACCAATTTTACTCGATCCGTTCCTTTGCTTAGGCCGCCGAGAAAAATCAAGATCGGTCTGGACGATAACTGTCGAACAGCTGCAATTGTTGAAGAGGGAGTTGTTGCTTTTGAGTCATTATAAAAATCTACTCCGTTTATTGTTGCAATCTTTTCAAGACGGTGTGGAGGCAAAGAAAGTTTTTTGGGCACCACAAGGTCTCTTTTGTCGAACCACCTACAAATAATGTTTGTAGCCATTGCGAGAATCAATAAATTTTCCTGAAAAGTAATGGGAGGAAGGTTTTGTAAGAGAAAATTGGTATTGCGAGTTTTTTGTGGTGGCAAATTGATCTTGTGTCGCATAACTTCTCGTTTTTTTATGTACATCAATTCACTTTCAGATTCAAATTTTTCCAACAAAGGATTACTCAAACATTTGTTCGTAAAAAAATGAATTTGGCTCAAAATATTGTCAAGTTTTTTGTCTACAAGTGAAAGTGGAAGAATTGCGTGTTGATTTTTTGTTTGATTATCAATAATTTTCTTTTTTGCGGCGAAGTACGTCTCTAGTGTTCCATGCCTGTCTAAATGATTTTCGCTAAAGGTTGTCCAGATTGCCAGAGTTGGGGCAAAACATTTGCAAATCTCCAACTGAAAGCTTGAGACTTCCAAAACTGCAAGATCAATGTTGTTTTTTTCTTCCAAAAGATCAAGCATGCCTGCTCCAATATTTCCACCAGTCCAAACCCGCAGTCCCTGGGCCTTAAGCAATTCGGAGAGCAAGTGTGTTATTGTTGTTTTTCCGTTTGTTCCAGTAATTGCAACGACCGGTTTTGTAAACTGTTGTTGAATAATATCAAGTTCGGCAAGCCATTTTTTTTTCCATTTTTTATATGGTCTCAAATCAATTCCAGGACTTGGCAAAATAAAATCATTGGTTTGTAAAAAAAGGTTGCGATTTTTGATAAGTGTAGTTCCCATTCTTTCTATTTTAGTAAGTTCATATTGATGGAATTTCCCATCATCAAAGAGTTGCACTTGGTAGCCTTGTTTTTGAAAATAACGCAGGGCTGATTTGCCAACTGTACCGAGTCCCCAGATACCGATCTTAATCAGGTCATTAGGGTAAGATAGTTTTAATGGTTGCATCTGAATAAAATTGTTTTTTTTTAAGTTTTAATAAATTTGTACCCAATTTTTTACGCCGTTTTATTCTTTTACCTAGTTCTATTCTTTGATAATCTGCGTAAGTAAAAATTCCAACATTGCGTTTTATTCGCTTGGTTAGGTTTTCTAGTGAAATTAAATTGAAAATACGTTCTTTACAGGAGAGCCGCATAGTTTTGTTTACTGATTTTTGTGTATTTGCATGAAGAATTGTTTTTTCGGCTAAAATTTCGTATTTCAATTGAGACATTATTCTAATAATTCCAAGTGTGCCAAAATACTTTTTTCTAAGTTCGAAAATCTTTTCTCCATCAAATTTCTTTCTAAATGATTTAATTTTTTTTATGAATGCTTCATCTGGTTCGAGGCCGGGAATTTCGCTCTCGGGATAAGAGAAATAAGAATTAATAGGAAGAAGGTATAGAATCATTATTTTTTCTAGAATAAGCTTAATTTTTTTGATCATTATAGGCGCTATTTCTTTATACTTTAAAAGAAAAATAGTGATATCATTAACAAGCATGTTGTTTGGGAAGTCACTAGATATATTTTTGCCCAGATCATTCCTGTGTTTTAAATTTTTACTTGCTTTCTCAAACAAACCTTCTTCGCCAAAATATTTTTTGTGAAGAATCTTTGCTTCTTTTGTAAGGTTGTTTTTTTTTAATTTTTCAAGTTTACTTTCGACAGCTTTTGAAAGGTGCTTTTTCGCACTTGCCAAAAAGAAAAAGGATTCAATGTCAAATTTTGGAATATCTCTATATAGTTCAGGGTTGAGAAAATGAGCAAGCGGTTTTTTGATCCTGTACATGGTAAGCAAGCATATGGATTTAGGAGAAATATTTTTTATTGACCTCAAAATAAATTTTTTTTCTCCTGGTTTTAAATTCATGCATTCAAACGGATTAGGATATTCAGGTTTTGAAATATTATTTTTCTTTTTGTTCTCTTTAAAAAAGCATGGAAAAAGTGTCTTGATGCTCTTATGAGCAAAACTCTTCAGATACGCTGGATACAGATTCATTGAAAATAAAATCATTGAAAACGACAAAGAAAAACTTATTTTTTTCATACTAATTTCCTTTTTTAAGGATGAGTACATAAAAAAATACGAAGCCTAGTATAGACTCTTTCCTGGCAAAAAAACACTAAAAATCGTATGATGAAAGCGTTTGAGCTGGATTTGTGGAGGTCAGTTTTCCAAACCAAAAGGATATTGCATGTCAGAGCAAAAAGAAAAAATGGTAAATTTTAAAGAAACGTTAAACCTACCTCGAACCGATTTTCCCATTCGACCAGAGTCAAAAGTTAACGATCCTAAAATGCTCGAACGGTGGAATAACGAAGAACTTTATGCCAAATCTTTTACGCATAATGAGGGTAAGGAAAGGTTTATATTGCATGATGGACCTCCATACGCAAACGGACATTTGCATTTGGGGCATGCATACAACAAAATTTTAAAGGACATTATTTGCAAAACAGAGCGAATGTTTGGCAAACAGGTTCCAGTTACGCCGGGGTGGGATTGTCATGGTCTTCCAATAGAGCTAAAAGTTACAGCAGAAAATCCAGGTCTCTCCCGCACTGAGTTGAAAAAAAAATGTCGTGAATACGCTCAAAAATGGGTTGATATTCAACGTGAAGAATTCAAGGCTCTTGGTGTTTTAATGGATTGGGACTACCCATATTTGACAATGTCTCCCGATTATGAAGCTTCTATTTTGAGAGCATTTGGAAAATTTGTTTCTGATGGCTATATCGAGCGAAAAAATAAAACGGTACCGTGGTGTGCTTCGTGCCAAACAGTGTTAGCAACAGCGGAAATTGAATACCAAGAACGGAAAGATCCATCAATTTACGTTGAATTTCCTCTGGAAAAATCGGCTATAAAAAAAATATTTCCTGAAGGTAATCAACCTGTGAGCTTGCTCATTTGGACAACAACTCCTTGGACCTTACCACTTAATCGGGCTGTTGTTATCAAACCAGACGCTGACTATGTTGTGCTTGATGTTAATGGCAAATTTGTTGTTTTGGGCAAAGCACTTGCAGACAAGCTATGTGCTGCAATGAAAATTGAAAAAAAGGTTGTAAAAGAGTTTTCGTCAGCAGATTTGAAGGGGGCTAGAGCACATCATCCATTTGTCCCGGACCTCATGGTTCCAATTTTGTTTGATCCATTTGTTGCTTTGGATGAAGGAACAGCGTGTGTACACAGCGCACCGGGTTGTGGCCCAGAAGATTACGAGATTGCAATTAAAAATGATCTGGAGATTTTTTCCCCTTTGAGTGATGATGGAAAATATACTAATGGAATTGAACCGAAAGAACTTGAAGGAATGCCTATAGATGATGGTCAGATTTGGGTTCTTAAAAAGTTAGTTGAGCTTGATAAGTTATTACATAAAACATCGGTGCGTCACTCATATCCTCATTGCTGGAGATGTAGAAACGGGTTGATGTTTAGAGCTACCAAGCAGTGGTTTTGTGATCTTTCTAAAGATGATTTGAAAAAGAAAGCACTCCTTGCTTGCGAAACAGTTCAAGCACTACCAGAAAAATCGATTAATCGGCTTAAAGCAACAATAGAAGGGCGGTTGGAGTGGTGTCTTTCTCGCCAGAGAGTATGGGGTGTACCTATTGTCGCTCTCTTATGCACTGAGTGCGATACTCCTCATACCTCAGAAGAATTGATTGAAAAAGTTGCTTTGCAAACAGAGCGTTTCGGAATTGAATATTGGGACAATGTTGCTTTGGAGGATTTGGTTTCGACAAACTTTGCTTGTTCCAACTGTGGATCGAAAACATTTGAAAAAGAGACCGATATTCTAGATGTTTGGTTTGATGCAGGAGTAAGTCATTACGCTGTTCTCAAGAACAATCCTCCATTGCAGTTTCCTGCAGATGTATACATTGAAGGAAAAGATCAGCATCGCGGATGGTTCCAAAGTTCTTTACTTACAAGTTTAGTTCTCAACGGCATTGCGCCATTTAAAACAGTGATAACGCACGGTTTTACGGTTGATGACAAGGGCAGAAAAATGTCTAAATCATTAGGCAACGTCGTTGCTCCACAAGAGCTGATAGACAAACTAGGGACTGATGGCCTTAGATTGTGGTCTTCAAGTATTGATGTGCGATCAGATGCCATTGTTTCAGATATTCTTGTTAAAAATGTTCAGCAGGTATTTCGCAAGGTGAGAAACACGTGTCGATTTTTACTTTCAAATCTGTATGATTTTGATTACAAAAGAGATGCGATTGAACTTAATAAACTTTTGCCTATCGATAAGTATGCCTTAGGACAAATATGTCGGATCAACAACGAAGTTCTTGATTGTTATAAGTCGTATGATTTTACAGCAGTATTTCATGAGCTTGCTGATTATTGTGCTGTTGATTTAAGTTCTTTTTATCTAGATATTGTTAAGGATCGGCTATACACCGCAAAAGTTGATGGTCACCAAAGGCGTTCCGCTCAGACGGCTTGTTGGTATATCCTTGATGCCTTGACACGGTTGATAGCACCAATTTTCTCTTTTACCGCTGAACAGATTTCTGACCACTATCAAAAAGAAAAAAAAGAATCGATTCACTTGCAAAAATTTGCGGATCTACACAAAATTTTGATGTTGCTGGCACAAGAGTATGCTCAATATCATGCGATTCCAGGAGTTCCTTTTCATTCATTTGATGCGTCGGCGCTAGAAGAAGTGGAACTTATGAATTCTATTGCACAGCAGGATAAGCTTTGGACTATGCTTAAAGGCATCCGTGATGCAATTTTAAAATCAATGGAAGAAAAAAGGGAAAAACGCGTATTGAAGCATTCGCTTGAAGCGTGCATCACCGTTTATTTTGACATGGAAAATAATTCGATAAAAAATATGGCAGAGTTTTATCGTCAGCTTGAACATGCTAAACAAGACGTGGACGCGTTCTTCAAAGAGTTTTTAATTGTGTCACAATTTGAGATTTCATCGGAAATAAAAGGACTCAGCTCGACAGAGCACCCGGGCCTGTATGTAAAAGTCGAACATGCTAAAGGAGACAAGTGTCCTCGATGTTGGCAGTGGAGTGAAGCAGATGAAGAAAATAAGCTTTGTTTACGGTGCCAAAATGTTGTTAAATAAACAAAAAACAACAAAAATTATTCTTATCATCTGTTGTTTATTTTCTACTATTTTTTTACAAGCATCCGATAATAAAAAAAATGTACAGTGTAATAACGGGTTAAAGACAATTTTGAAAATATTTCTTTTGGTTCCAGCAGCTTGTTCTTTTAATTTAAGCTCTCTTTGGGTTTTCTACCAAGAGAATAGAAAAATCGAAACCTCATTAGTTGAGAGGTCTTTTTATGGATCTTTATTTTTTGGGGTAGGATCTATTCTTTGTGCTCCAATCGCAACAACTGTATTTCAATGGTTAAAAAACAAGAAAAAACCCCCACTCAAAACTTTTCGAGCGGGGGTTTAAGCAACTTATTGGTCGTGTAAATCAAAGATCACTCATCGTTATTATCGTCATCTTCAGAGTCCGAGTCGTCGTCATCATCTTCTTCTTCAGATCCAGATTCAGTTTCAGAGTCGTCGTCATTCTCTTTGTCATGGGTTTTAGTAGGAAGAGTTCGGTTGGCGCCTAGTTGGCTTAGTAGTTCAATATCTTTTTCTTCTTCCTTTTCGTAGTCGTCATCATCGTTGTCGTAATCATCGTCTATTTCTTTTTTCGTTAGTTTTTCCATTAACTTTTGGCTTAGTTCTTTCTTAATACGCTTGTAGTGATGATCCGGATCAATATCTTCTTCAAAATTGTAAACAGGTTTGACATCGCGTTTCTCCCCTATATTTTTTATCCTTTTCTTGTAGTCTTTTTTTAACTTTTTGAAATATTTATCTAGATCTTCTATTTGTTTAATTTTTTTTCTGCGATTTTTAATAAAACGATTCCACTTCTTTTTAATTAATCTCACTGTGTAATTTTTATCAATAGAGAAATTGAAGGTGTTTGATAGTCTTTTTCTATACCTTTCTGCGATCTTCTCGCTTATTTCCTCTATCTTTGCAATTATTGTTTCGGCATTCTTAAGAAATTTTTTAATACTGTGTGGTTTCTTGGCCTTTTTCATTTTTTCTATTTCTGTTTCAACAGTTTCAATTAGTTCACCTATTTTTTCTTCATCGTTTTCCTCTTCCTCGTCGCTATCGTCGCTATCATCAATATCGCTATCAATTACATATATAACGTTTTGTTTTTGACTTTCATGTTTTGTTGTTTTCTTTTTCATTGGAAACATTTGAAGGCTACAAAACAAAAAAACTAAACAGACAAATAGAGAAATGACCTTTTTAAAGAACATAAGCTTTCCCTTGTAATTAAATAAAAATTTTATAAATTTTATAAAACAGTAAAAACAACTTAAAAGTCAACAAAAAAGATCTTGGAACAAGAGAATTTGCAAGCAAATAAGAATGAGGACTACTGTCAGATTTTAGAATCTCTGACGGTAGTCCTCATTCTTATTCTAATATTTTTGCAGTGCCTATTTTTTTGTTGTCTTTTTTGCTTCTTCCAAATATTTTTGCGCTACATCCAATAGTTCGTCTATTGTTGTGGGTTCAGGGATTGCAGTTTTGAGCTGTCCAAGTGGTGCCGGGATCGGCTGTCCTGTTGGAGGAGGCCATTCTTTAAAGTGAGCCCATTTCATCTCATTGTTTAATGTTTGCAAAAGTGTGTTGTCTGATTTTATAGCTTGAAGAGAATTGACAATATCTTCGATGTCCTTTTTATATTCACCAATAGATGATTTTACCTCTTTTTTGTAGGCTTTTTTGGTAGTCTCGTTCTTCAAATCTTTTATCCGACTTTGCATTGCCTCAAGTTTTCTTGTTGCTCTTTGCAGGAATTTCTTGAGAGAAGAAAATGCTTTTACCAAGCCTTTATCAACGGTGTTTTCCACGAAATATGGTTTAAGCTTTTTTATTCTAGGATGTTCATCTACTGTGTCGGCAATTCCTTCTAGAGAACTTTCAAGAGCCTTGTGTAAATTTTTAAATCTTCTGTCTTTTACAAAGACTTCTTCTTTTTTAGGCTTTGTTGTTGGCTTATCTTTTTTGGGAGTTGTTTTGTCTGTCGGTTTTGTCTCACCAGGAAATCGATCATCTCCTCTTTCAGTTTCATCGTAATAGGAGGACGGATAATCTGGAGAATAATCTGACCAATCTGTATCGCGATATCCTGGATCATAATCTTCATATTCGTCAGAAAATCCCATAAAATCAGGTTCATCGCCTTGGCCTGCAACAATCGTCCTTGAAGAGCGTCCTTTACGTTTGGATTTTTCTAGGGCTTCTTCTGCAAGTTTCTTTTCTTCATCCCTAATTTTTTCTGCCTCAGGATCAAACTTCACAAAGAGATCATTTAGAGCTTTGATCAGATTCTTTTCAGAATCATCTGAAAACAAAATACCGACAAACATATCGATCAGAGATCTCAAAGCCTTATTTGATTTTTTTCGAATCTTTTTTGTAAGAGGTTTATCTTTTGCTACACGTACAGATGATTCGTAATCCACAAGGTCAATACTTGTGTTGTATAGCTGATTGTAAAGCTCTTCATTTTGCAAGAGATGTGGCAAATATTTGTGTTTTTTTGTTTTAGGATCCCTATCCTTTAGTTTGTCAAGTTGCCCTCTGAATATTGAAATTTGGTTTTTAAGTTTTTCCCATTCAAATCCACCATCCCAGGACTTAATTTTTTTCTTTTTTCCCCAAACTGTAAGCTTTGCGATGAAGTCTTCTTTGGCCTCTATCTTTACCATCAAATTATCAATTCCGTCCCTTATTTCATTGATGAGACTGAGTGCTTCCTTAATGGCTTTTTCTTTTTTTGAAGTTTTAACCTTTACAGGAAGTTCTTTTTCTTCAAGTTCTGGTTGTGGCTCCGATTTTGGTTCGGGCATTGGCTCCTCAGGTTCTGGTTCTTGAGGTTGGGCTTTGCCTGGAGTACCAAATGCTTCTTCAATCTCTTGTTCCACCTTTTTAAAGTATTCTTGACGTTCTTTTTCGCTCATTTGCTCTATTCTTGCAGCTTCATCAAGAACTTCTTTTTGTTGCTCAGGAGTTAAGCTTTCAAACATTTGTTCCACGACTCCCTGCATGTAGGCCTCTTGCTCGGCCGGAGACATGCTTTCAATCTGTTGCTTAAGCCTTGTTTCATATTTCTGTCTTTCCTCAGGGGAGAGCGACTTGTATTCTTCGTCAGATATAATTGGTACGTTGGCTTGGCCCTCTGAAATGAGTCCAAAACTCAAGCAAAATAAACTAGTGAGAACAACAAATAGTGAGTAAAAAGATCTTTTAATGGCCACGGTTACCTCTTTTTTGGTTTTTATTGTTTTTATACATCTTTCTTACATAGATTGTATACGTATTTTACAGCCAATCAACCGGTTCGTGTATTTTCAAAAGGTAGAAGCCGTGAATCGTGGAAAGGATAAAATATATTTCTGTTTGAAGTTTCAAAAAACTGTGCGGGGCTTTTTGCTAATTGAACTTCTTATAGCTTTTTCTATTATCAGTGTCCTTCTGATTACAATCACGGGCTCCCTATCTCGTAGTATACAACATCAACAAAATTTGCGACTACGATTAAAAGCATTGAACAGTGCGATTTCTCAGATTGAGCAAACGCTCAATAAAAGACAGTTGCCAAGTGGTACATGTAAAAAAAAGAGTCACACGGTTACTGTACAGCCAGTTTGGATTGATATTACGCAAGAAAAGATAGATAGGCTTATTCCAGCTTACTCAAAAAAGGGTGGAAAAATTCCATTTCAACCGATTCTCGTAACGTCAGAGTGGAAAAATTGTTTCGGTCAAAAAAAAAGATTTCAGCTTATTTCGGGATTTTTTGCTGCTTCTGATAAATAGGAGAAGTATATGAGGATAGCTCAAGGTTTTACCATTATTGAGTGGCTGATTTATTTTTTTCTTATCAGTTTTGTGTTAACTGGCATTTTTCACTTTGCTTTTACGATACATCAGAATGTTGTACAAACAGAAGGGCGATCAACTCTTCTTTTGTCCCTTTCTATTGCACATGATGTTGTTGCTCGAGATCTTGCCGTTGCGCCTGGATCATTAGAGCGGTGGAAAAATTTCCAGGGAGATTTTATTTCTTGGAAACAGGATGAACGAGAAATTTTTCTTGGAAAAGAAAAAGAGTCGTTGGTGCGCACAGAAAGAAAATTCAATCGCAAGCTTAATAAATGGGGGAAAAAGACAAAAAGTTTGCTTGCCAGGCATATTACATCTGTGAAGTTTCATCCCAAGTATCAAGAAAGGGCATCTGATAATAAGCTCCTATTACATGGAATACGCCTACTACTCAAAGGAGAGATCAAGGACTTTCAAATCAAGGTTGAACGTACAACTTTTTTAAAAACAGGTGAGATCTTATGAAAAAACCAAAACATTGTCAGCCTGGCTCGGCAATTTTGACGGTTGTTGTAGTAATGTCTGCAGTTGTTTTTATCTGCCTAAATATATTGAAATGTTCTGGTTTAAATACAAAACTTATTCTCAAGAGGCAGAATCGTGAACAAATATATCGCCTAACTGAAGGTGTTTTAAACTACGGAGTTGCACTGTGCAAACAACGATTTGCAACTTTGCAACAGAAAGCATTAAAAGGTGAAAATCCAATTGCGCTGGAAGTGGGTACTTGGAAATTGGAGGGGCATTCACCGTACAAAGGGAAGCTGATCATTACACCATACAAACGGTCCGTTAAGTTAGAGGCTATGATGTGTCATCAACATAAATGCATCTTTCAACTTTCATGTGATCTAGAGTGTAAAAGAAACAAACAAAAAAAACCTACTTTTTTTGTATCACGATGGAAAGAGGATGCCTAAATGTTGGCTTTATTTATTTGTTTCAGCTATCACTTTTCAGTGCGCTTTTTTTTCGCCCCGTTTTTTCTTTTGGCTTGTTTTTGTGTGGTTGATCCCTCTTTTTTTCTGCATACAAAAAGGCTTTAAACTTTCTTTTAAAGAGGGATTTTTGTGGGGAATTATTTTTTATTCATTTCATCTTTTATCAGTGACAAAGCTTCTCATGACAGAATCGTACGGGGCCGGGAGATTTTTGTTTCCATTGTTATTAATAGGTTATTGTGCAACCCATTCTGGAATATGGTTTTTCTTTGCTGACAAAACAGCTGCTTTATTGGGTGCTAATCGTATTGCTCAAGCAATAGCATGGCAGGGTTGGACCGTGATTTATCTTTTGTGGGTACCTCGAGGTCTTCTTTGGATTTCTGGGCAGTATGTCGGTTATCCACTTTGCTTTCCTTTGTTACCACTCGCACATTATCCACACTTTCTTTATCTTCTTGCATCATTAAGTCGAGAGCTTCTGGTTTTTTGTGTTGTCTTTTTTTCGATGACCCTTTCACTTTTAAAGAAAGAGGGATATTATCCCGTTTTATTCATATCATCCCTGAGTTTAGCGCCATTTTTTTTGGGTTTTTTACAAACAAAAGAGATAACAATTCCGCCAATCTCAAATACTTTAGGTTACATAGAACCACCGGATCCAGAAGTCTTTTGTCATCCAATGGATGCAGCGCAAGAGATCTATTATCGAATGCAAGATTTGATCGAACGATATCCCGAAATAAAATATATTGTTATGCCAGAATTGAGCTATAGATTCACCCTTAACAAGCATAAGCATATTATAGACCTTTGGAACAACAATGTTTTGCACAATTCTGTAGATCTTTTTATCGGCGCATGCCGAGAAGATAAAAAGGGAAGGGTGTTTAACTCTCTCTACTGGATAAAAGAGGGCAAGATAAAAAAAGTCTATGATAAAAAAAATCTTATGCCGTTCGCAGAATACACGCCAAAATTTTTTGAAAAGGTTCCCTTTTTTTCCGATCTTTTTTTTAAAAAAAGTAGAGCCTTTTCTGCTATGCGAAAGAAGGGTGTAGTTTTTGATATAAGTAACAACTTTTTTTTTGAACCTTTTATTTGCTCGGAAATTTTTTTTGATGTATCAAGAGATATAAAAATGTCTGATAACTCTTTTTTTCTGACAATTTTAAACGACTCACTTTTCTCCTCCTACTCATTCCGCCACCTTATGTTTTTGTGGCACCATTTTAAGGTACTTGAACAAAACAAAGCCTGCCTTTTTGTGGGTTACAACTACGCTGCATTGCTTGGAAGCTCTTATAGTTATGTAATCTCTTGATTATCTGTAAATGAAAAATATATAGTGTGCCAGAATGCGTATGTTCACTTTTCCATTAAAAAAGGAGTTTTTCAAATGGAACAAAAAAAAATAATTCTTTCTTTTTTTGTTTTTTTAAGTCTCACTTTCATTTCTCAGGCAAGTCCTCATGTCCGTGCACCGAGAGAGGATGGTTCATCCGTTCCTTGTGCGCAGTCCTCTTGCAACGTAGAAATCGACTCAATTCGGCAATGTGTTTGCTCAATGAATTCAACTCTTAATACACTTGTTACGCAAGGACTTGGAGAATGTCGTGCCACGACAATAACAAACAGTGACCAAGAAAATGGGGTAATCACTTTATCTACTGATGGCAACTACAGATTAGGTGAAGATATAAGCTATCCAATTGTCATTGACTCAAATGATGTGTGCCTTAATCTTTGTTGTCGCTCTATTGAAATAAGTAACCCTGCCTATACTGCCATTAGAATAACCTCGGGAAAACGAGGAATTCGAATAACTAATGGGCGAATCGGAAGTATTTCTGGTCCTGGATCGGGAAGTGGCATACTGGTCAACAGTGGCGTTTCAAAGATTCATCTTGCTCAGTTGGAGATTTTCAATTTTGGGTACGGAGTAAAATTTGAAGGCACACACGGAAATGAAATAATCGAAAGTGAATTGGTTGCGATCGATTTCACGGCCTGCTCCGTTGGCGTCAGAATGGATCACTCAAATGACAATAGAATAGAACAGTGTAATGCCACTCACTGTCTCCGAATCGGCTTTGATCTCGTTCAGTGCGAAGGAAACTGCATTGTTGATTGCAAAGCAGTAGAAACAGTTGGCCCACAAACAGTTATAGGTTTTAGATCAGAAAGCGGAAGCGGCAATCTCTTTAAAGAATGTGTAGCAAAAAAATCAAAAGTATCTGCCGTGGAATTTTCCAACAAAGCATATGGCTTCTTGTTGACTGGTACAGAGAATGACTCAAAAATTGTTGATTGTATTGTGAATGAAGTTGAAACAGAACAACTAGAAACTAGCAGTGCTCTGGCCTATGGAATAGCACTCGAACCAACCCTTTTCCCTGAAGAACAAATTTTTGATGCTATTTATCAAGCAGAAACTCCATTAATAGAGGGTGACAATCGCACTATTGCTTGGTCTCCAAATGAACGATATATGGCATCTTCAGCAAATATAGGACTGCAAATTCACAGAAATGACTACACGAATTTAGTCACTTTAATTAAATATAATGTTGCAAGCTACAATCATGGTGATGCTGTTTGGTCGCCCGATGGGCATTCCCTCATTTTAACTGACAGCAGAGACGATGCGACAACCATATATCTTTTTAGCTTTAATGAAAGTGATGTAATTCTTTTACAGTCGATAGGATTCTCTACCTCTCCCGATGTAATGTCAGTCGCATGGTCACCAGACGGTCAATATGTGGCATTTGGCCTTCCTCAAGATATTCACCTTTACAGATTTACCGGCACATCACTGATCCAAATTCCAGTTCCAGCAGGATTTATTGGTAATTTAAACGGACAAGACATACGTTCTCTTTCCTGGTCTCCCGATGGATTGTACCTTGTTGCGGGAAGTGATGTAGCGGGAAATGACACAGGAAAAGTAACTCTCTTTACCTTTGATGGAAGAAACCTAAGAAATGTTACCGATCTAACTCTCAGTGGAACAGTATTGGCGATAGAATGGTCGCCAAGTGGAAAAGTTGTGGCCGCAGGAACAGGTAACAATGTTAATAGCGATGGTCACCTATACCTTATTGACTTCGAACAAACCTCCTTTTCAATAATGGACGACACCAATATTGGAGAGACTGTGAATAGCGTTTCATGGTCGCCTTATGGAAAATATATTACAATAACTCATCGAGGAACAATGAACATGTTTGGTTTTGATGGAGAAAAAGCAACTTCAATAACAAGTTATAATTTTAATTTTGCTTACACTGACTGGTCACCAAGTGGAGCCTTTTTGGTCGCAGCCCGAACTTTTGATAAAGTTTATTCCTACCAAGTAATGACAACGCCGGTAGACTGTTTGATAGCAGGCTGTAAAGTGTGTGGAGTATTAGCTTTTAAACCATTTGTTGGAACAGGAATGATAGGCGGACTAGAACCGTATTATTTTGAAAATATTTCCTGTAATAACGAGGTTGACTATGCTTATGGAATACCAAATGTATTTCACGCTGATCATAATACCATGAGGCCATTTGATAATATTGCATCACAAATTCCTCGATTCATAAGAAGATGGGGAAATGCTGTTATTCTTTACGGACCTCGAATGGCGATGGCATAGAGCTACCAAATCAATAGATCCAAAAAGGAGCCCTTTAAAAAGGGCTCCTTTTTCTAAGACAATTTTTAGTCTATACTGTAAGCAAGTTCAAAGAAGAGTAATTTAAATAACTTACTTTAAAAAGAGTATTCATTATGAGAGTTTTTCTTTTCAAAGACATAGAAAAAGTTGGAATGGCAGGCGAAATTGTCAAGGTAAAACCAGGATTTGCTTCCAATTTCCTTATTCCCAAAAAACTTGCTGTTATACTTACTCCAAAAAACGAAGTTTTTTATCAAGCAAAAGTAAAAAATGTTGAGCATCGAAAAGAGGTTATTTCAAGCAAAACATCTATGCTTGCAGAAAAAATTAAACAACTCGTTTTGACCCTCAAAAGAAAAACTCACGACGATGGAAGGCTGTACGGCGCAGTTAATGGTAGTGAAATTGCTGAACTACTAACAAAACATGGTGTTAGCGTGGCAAAAAACCAAGTCGAATTTGGAAAGTCTATTAAGGCAACAGGAAGCCATAAAGTTACCATCAAACTTTCTTCAAAGCTTCAACCACAACTAACACTTAAGGTCATTTCAGAAAAATAAACTTTTTTACTTGTTTTGAGGCACTTTCATGCACAAGGCGCCACAGCGCACACAAAAAAAACATATCAACACAGAACACGTGCTGGGCAGATCTTTGCCGGCAAATCTTGATGCTGAGCGAGCGGTGTTGGGGGCTCTACTTTTGAATGACGAGACGCTACAACAAGTCTCTGAAACTCTTTTGCCAAACGATTTTTACAATCCTCAACACAAAATTATTTACGAAACGATTCTAGAAATTTCTCAGAGATTTTCACGAATTGATCTTGTCACTCTTCAGGATGAATTAAAAAAGAAAAAAAGGCTTGATTCGATCGGTGGCGTAACCTACCTTTTATCGCTCCAAGAAGAGATTCCGTCTCTTGGTCTTGTTGAACAACACGCGCGAATCATTAAAGAAAAAGCAATTCTACGAGAATTAATTGACTCCGCGACCGGCATCATTACAAATTGTTACGATCAAGATGACGAAAACATCTCTGCTGTTTTAGATGAGGCAGAAAAAACAATTTTTCAGATCGCCAACAAAAGAACTAGTCAAAGTTTTGTTCAACTGAACATATGGTTAAAAAAAACATTCCAACACCTTTCGGATATTAAAAGCCATAGCAAAGGAGTTACAGGCATTCCCTCCGGATATAAGAAACTTGACAGTATGTCTTCTGGTTTTCAAAACGGAGATTTTATTGTTCTTGCGGCACGTCCCTCAATGGGAAAAACGGCACTATCTCTTTCCATCGCAAGTCACGCAGCAAAAAACGGAATCACTACAGGTTTTTTCTCCCTTGAAATGTCTGCCGAACAATTAACTCTGCGCCTACTTTCTGCAGAGTCCGGAATTGCGCATCACAATATAAGAAACGCAACAATAAGTTCAGAAGAATGGGTTGGTCTTACTAATGTTGCGGCAGAACTTGCACAGATGAAACTTTTTATAGATGATACTGCAATGCTCAGTATTATGGATTTGCGAGCAAAGGCACGAAAACTAAAAGCCGAACATGGCCTACAATTTCTTGTTATTGACTACCTCCAATTGTTGCATTCAAGCAAGCGTCACGAAAATCGACACCAAGAAGTTTCGCAGATTTCAAGGTCATTGAAAGCACTTGCAAAAGAGTTAGAAATTCCCGTTCTTTCACTTTCTCAACTTTCTAGAGCTGTAGAAAATCGGATGGACAAGAGGCCAATGCTTTCCGATCTACGAGAATCTGGTGCAATAGAACAGGACGCAGATCTGATAATGTTTTTATATCGTGACATTGTATACAATTCAGATGCCGAAAATCCTGCACTTTCTGAATTAATTATCGGAAAACAACGCAATGGTCCAACAGGAACTGTTTTTCTGAACTTTTCTAAAGAGTTAACCAAATTTGAAAATATGGAGCAGGAGTACTAAAGTAAATCAAAAAGGAGAGCCTATGACCATTCTTGGCATCGACCCTGGTTTACGCTTTGCCGGTTTTGCAGTTTTGAAAAAAGAAAAAGGTCGCTCTTTTTTACTTGACCATGGTTGTCTCACTTTACAACAATCAAAATCCATTCAAGAACGAATTCATATTTTTTATACTGTTTTCTCTGAAAAAATAAAACATTTTGGCGTAACAGATATAGCGCTGGAAACACCGTTTTTAGGTAAAAATGCACAAAATTTTTTAAAACTTGGCTATGTGCGTGGCACACTATATCTTCTTTCAGCACAAAACAGCTGTATGATTCACGAATTCTCTCCAAGAGAGGTCAAACGCTCTATTACAGGCTTTGGAGGAGCCAGCAAAGAGCAAGTTGCCAGAATTATTCTGAAACTTTTCCCAACAATGAAACCTCCAAAAAGAGACGATGTAACAGATGCGCTCGCTGTCACATTGTGCGGTCTATGGAAAAATAAAAATTCCTATTTTATGTAATTTGTTGTTTTTATTTATCTTTTTTATGTATGGTATTAAAAATTTGTAAAGAGGGGGGAGATAAGAGGCCTTGAAAGCAGGGAAGCGAAAGGAGCCTCGCATGAAAAATTTGAATATTTCAGAGTTGAAACAAAAAAAATTTTCTTCATCAACAATCAGTAAAGAAATGCAACAAGCTCGCCACATCAGAGAACCATTTTCGGACATAGATATCCTCGACATACAAGATATCTTTTTAAAAAATGGACTACATTATATTAAGGTTGACGATTTGACATCAGGAAGAGAACTCGTCAACCTGTTTCTTGATTCACTGAACTACTACAGCAACGTCGCGTGTCTTACAACATCAAACTACCCACTTTATAGCAAAGCAACAAATCTTTATAACGAACTTGAGCAAGGCGGCTACTTGCAATCCAACTTCCAATTAAAAATAGAAGAGTTTTTTCTTGAACAGTTTTACTACGACTTTGTCTGGGTTGAAGCAACTCGAGAACTTGTGCGCAGTGAATGGACAACCGCCTGTTTTCGCCAGATGAAACATTTCAAACTTGATCAACTCATACCAATCTTAATTGTATCGTATGATAAAGGCTGAATATTTTTTCTTTTCAAGCTGAACACCGCGCCAAAAAGATGCAAAAAGTCGAGAACGCCTTCGCAAAAATACACCTCGACCCACAACTATACTTAAATCAAAAGTTTTCAATAGCGCCCAAATTTGAGCGCTATTTTTCTTGGATCAACTAAAAATAAAATTTCCCTTAGAACTGTAAACAGAAAAGTATGCTTCACATACTGACCAGAGTATGAAACCTCCAAATTCGGGCATTCGTTCAATAAAAGAGGGGTTGAAAAGAATAAGATCGGCCCCCAGAGGCTTTTGCCCTTATGCGAATCTGATAATGTATATTATGTAAAAAGTATACGGGGTCTTTGAAAAAAGAATTTATGTTTTTTATAGAAGAAAAGAAGTAGGAAATTTCAACTACTTTTAAAATAGTACACTCAAAATTTTGAGTCAATAAAAAGAAGAAATTTCTCATTACTTTTTGTCGCTGTGATTTTTCTTACTATAAAATTCCTGCTTTTATAGTTCCATTCTTTGCTGACAACAATATCATAATTCTTTTTTTTGCTTAAAGCCTCTAGGTAATATCTAGAGGGTAAATAAGAACTGAAAAATCTCAATTGTGGATTTTCTCTTTCCTTGATGATCTTATCGCAAACACAAAGAACCTTTATTGTTTTCTTGTCTGGCTTGCCCTTTTCTTTTTGCTCACGCAAAAACTCTTTTCTTGCTGTCTCTCGCAAAAATTTGACTTTGCTTGTCGGAAGAGCGTCAACATTCCTATACATAGCTACAACCTTAGAACAACAAAAAATCAGCAACATCAAAAATATTTTTGAAAAATCAATTTTCATATTCGCCAAAATACTCCTTATATAGATAGAAAGTAAAATACCACGCCTGTTCTCCTTGAAAAAATTTCTCGTAAAAAATCCATCGCACTGACCGAAGTCAATGCGATGGAAAAAAGGAGAGTAGTAATGAAGCCTTAGTTAAACGCATTGATCATATCCAACCAATACAGAATTAATGATAAAACATATTTCAGAAATGTCAAACTTTTCAATTAAATTAAATGTAATTATTTCAATAAATGCTCTACCATATTAGCTAATATGATAGGTCCGCTCTCCCCTTCTGTCAAGCCAAAACAAAGAAGAAGGTGGTATTTCTCCAATGATTATTTCAGTTTGTCAATCGAACTATTTTTGCCCCAAGAGACTTGATAAGCAGTTCAAAAGGTCCTTTTTGGGAAGGAGAAGTGAAAATCTTCTGATTTGGCAGGATCGACAAAAAGTCAGCTAAAACGCGCAACCGTTTTGGATCAAAGTCTGTCATAAAGTCATCAAGCAAAAGTACTGAGGCCCCTCGTCGCTGCTCAAGAACTCGCAACTGAGCAACCTTAAGCAAAAGAACTGTCAGCTTTTGTTGACCTCGCGAAGCAAACTGCTTAGATTTTTTTCCCTGAAAGCTGATAACAATATCGTCCAGATGCGCTCCAAAAAGTGATCGTCCAAATCGATTCTCCTGCTCGAAAAAATCTAAACCAACTTGATGCTCCATAAAAGAATTAAAATTAAAATCTAAGCTATTTTTTTTTGATCTGTATTCAAGTCGAACCTCAATTTTTTCATCAAATGTTTGCGCAAGCACATCGTTAACTATTTCCTGAAACTGAGCAAGCAGACCCACTCGCCTTTCCTGCAAGTACCTCGACTTGTGCCATAATTGCTCTGTCCAAAGCTCATACAACTCTTTGGTACACCTTCTTGTCTGCAGCAAACTATTTCTATTGAGTAAAACCTTTTTAAAAGATCGCATCTCAAGTGAATAGTTTTGATCACCAAGCAAAATTGCCTGATCGATAAACTGACGACGACCGTCCGGCCCACCTTTAATCAAAAAAAGGTCATCTTCCGTGAGTGTAATGACCCGATAGTGGTCCATTAACTCTTTAAAAGATGTAACAACTTTTTTATTCAATTTCACAGAGCGTTTTTTTTGTTCAAAGCCAACTTGTAAGTTATGACAAACTTTTTGTTCATCGCCCAAAGAAAAAAGGGCTTTAGCAAAAAAACCTGTTTGACTAAATTGTATCAAATCCTGCGGACAGGACGTTCGAAACGAGCGCAAATAACAAAGGTAGTGCAAAGCCTCTAACAACGAACTTTTGCCCGTCCCATTCTCCCCCTGAACTAAGACGATTTTACTATCAAGGTTAACAACCTTTTGTGAAAAACAACGAAAATTTTTTATCTCAATATTTTTCAGTTGCACAACTATCTGACTGTTACGAGCTCATGGTCGGAGAAACCGGCATAACAAGATAAACAAAATCGTAATTATCCGTTGTTGACTCAAAAATTATAGGCCGTGAGGGATTTTTCAAATGAAAACCGATCTTATCTCCTGGAAATACCTGTAAACCATTAAGTAAGTACGGTGCGTAAAATCGAATATCCATACCCTCACCCTGGAAATTATGAAGAGGAACATGCTCTTCCAACTTTCCAACTTCATTGTTTTGCATCGAAACATTCAGCATTTCCGGAGCAAAATCAAATTTTGTCGCAATAAACTGACCAGAAAGCAAGCACGAAGAGCGCCGGAGTGTCTTGACAAAGTGAGAACGATCAACTGTCGCAGCTTTAAAACCATCTCTACTCATTATGGTTTCATACTGAGGAAACGGGTCAACGAGAAGTTTTGAGAAAAAGTTGAACGATTCACCAGAAAATACTATCTGATTTCCGCAAACACCTAAAAAAACATTTTTTTCTTTGGAGCTTTCAAGAATTTTTTTTACTTCAAAAATAGCCCGACGGGGAAGAAGCCATTTTTTTTCTTTATCAAGAGTATAGCTGGATGACTTAACCTGTGCCAAACAATGGCCATCTGTTGCCGTCATTTTAAACTCTGAATCCGAAATTTCCAGGTACAGACCATTCAGTGCTGGATTTGCATTATTTTGTGGAATCAAAAAAGCAACTTTATTTAAAAGCTCAAGCAAAAAGGACGACTCAAGCTGCATCAAGTTTTCAATCCGCTCAGGAAATGGTGGAAACTCCTGTGCATCTTTAATATTAAGTGCCAAATTCACAGAGCCCGCCTGCACAACAAGCTGCTGATCTTGTACCGAACACTGAATATCACCATCCAATTCTTTAACGAGATCAAAAATTCTTCTGCCAGAAACCAAAAAAGAAAGTGGTTCTTCAACAACACTATCTTTTATCAAATAACTCGATTGCAAGCTAATTTCCAAGTCGGTACTTTTAAGGACCAGTTCTTTCGGTCCCACCTGAAAGAAAATAGAAGAGGTAGCATCCAGCGTAGTTCTTTTGGTGCAAATCGGCTGCATTGAAGCCAAAACTGACAGCAGCGCCTTTTGATCAACGACAAATTTATTTTCCATAAACTCTCTCTTGTCCAGCATAATGATAAAGATTGAACATCAAAAATACGCTATTTAGTATAAGGGCACATGGACCTTTTGACTAGAAATTCAGTCTATATTAACCTGAAAATAAGTATAGAAACGGGAAAATTAAAAAAACTGTTAGAGAGGCACGATAATTGCTCCGCAGTAAAAGAAGAAATACGGGCAAACATAAAAAAATGTATAAGAAAATATCCTGAGGCCGATTGCAAAAAAGCAATTTCACATTTTGTAGGGGAAAGGACTCTAAATGAGATCGAGAAAAAATTTAAAAACGTGAAGCAACCCCTATGATCGTGGATGTTTTTTGTCATAGACTTTTCGCAAATAGCCTGTTTCCAAGTGCGTATAGATCTGGACAGTTGAGAGATTCTCGTGCCCCAAGATGAGCTGTAAAGAACGCAGATCAACTCCGTTTTTGAGCATATGGGTGGCCAGCGAGTGTCGCAATTGATGAGGGGAAATCGTTTTTTCTATTCCGGTTTTTTTCCATAATTTTTTTAAAATTGTCCAAAACGCTTGGCGTGAAATAGCCTTAATTTTTCCACAATATGATACGGGAAAAAGAAAATCTCCCTTGCGCTTTTTTCCGCCCTTGTCCAGCAACGCCGACAAAACAGTATCAACATAATCCTTAAGTAATGTCATCATCTGCGCAGGAATCGGTATCATTCGCCCCTTGCCCCCCTTTCCTGTTACGGTAATCAGGTTGCTATCAAACTGTATCTGTCCAACTGTCAAACTTATCAACTCGCTAATTCGCATACCCGAAACATACAAAAGATATAACATAACCTTATTGCGAGTACCAATAGCGCTTTTGTCCCTATCTGCTACATCAAAAAGTTTTTCTATCTCTTTTTCTTGCAAATATCGTGGCAGTTTCTTTTCTAGCTTCGGAAATATAAGTTCATCTGCAATATTCTCCCAACCATGATATCGATGAAAATAAGAAAAAAGAACCTTCAAAGAAGAGATTTTGCGTGCCATACTGCGCGCAGCTAATCCTTCACCATTCAGATAGTGTAAAAATCGTTTTAAATGATCTCTCTTTGCCTTATCAAGACTTGTGTGACAAACTCTTTTTAAAAAATCAACGAGCTGACGAACATCTCTTTTATACGCAGCGAATGTGTTTTGGGAAACACGCTTTTCTGTCAACAAATACGCTTCAAACTTGGTTAACATAGACTCCATAACAATTCCCTTTTTTGAGGAAGTTACAAGTTTAATACGCCTTGGCTACCAGCACGTCAGTTTCACTTTTTTTATCACAATTAAAACAGGTTTCATGCTTTTTCTCTTTTAGCAAACACCTAATGGAAGCTTGATGTTCTTTGAGAGCGGATTCACATTCTGGAGACCCACACCAACCAGTTTGATAAAAGCCACCATCCTTTGCCAGTTTTGAACCAAAATCAACCCGCTTTTCTCCTAAATGCCACTGTTGTTTCATGCGCTCTTGTGCTCGATCAAACATAGTCTTTTGAATAACTTCAAGCTGTTTCGCTATGTAATTTCCTAACTCTGTTAGCGATACTGGATTTTTTCCTAGTCCTAATCGATCTACAACAACAGCCTGGTTCTTCTCAAGATCTCGAGGTCCAACTTCAACCCTCAGCGGAACACCTTTCAGTTCCCATTTATAAAACTTTGCACCAGGCGATTTTGTATCATCAGAATCAATATGAACACGAAAATCCTTTTGCAACTTGTCTTTAATAGAACTTGCAGCTGCTAAAACAGCTTCATTGTCTGCCCCTGCCTTTACAATCGGCACAATAATCACCTGCACTGGGGCTACCTTAGGTGGCATAACAAGACCTTTTTCGTCCCCATGAACCATGATCAACGCACCTACAACACGAGTTGAAAGTCCCCAACTGGTCAAATATGGATAGGCAAGTTGACCATCTCTGTCTTGGTACGACATCTCAAATGCTTTGGCAAAATTTTGTGAAATCTGATGAGAAGTTCCCATCTGCAAAGCTTTTCCGTCTGGCATTAATCCTTCAATGGTAAAGGTTTCATCAGCGCCTGGAAATTTTTCGCCTTCACTTTTTTGGCCTGGAATAACAGGGACGGCTAGATAATCCTTCACAAGGTCAACGTACTGCTGCAACATCATCTGCACCTCCTGCCTCGCCTCCTCGAGTGTTTCGTGTGCAGTGTGCCCTTCTTGCCAAAAAATTTCTGTTGTTCTAATAAACGGACGAGAACGCATCTCCCAACGAACCACATTCCCCCATTGATTAATCTTAAGAGGCAAATCACGCCAAGAATGAAGCCATTTGGCAAACATATAATGGATAATTGTTTCGGAAGTAGGACGAATAACAAGTGGCTCTTCCAGCTTTTTGCCCCCAGCATGCGTTACAACCGCTAATTCAGGGGAAAAACCTTCAACATGTTCTGCTTCACGCGTTAGAAAAGATTGTGGTATCAAAAGAGGGAATATGGCATTTCCATGCCCTGTTTCCTTGATTTTTTTATCTAAAGCATCCTTAATATTTTCCCAAAGAGCCGTCCCATATGGTCTAATGACCATGCAACCGCGAACAGGGGATTGATCTGCTATTTCTGCCTGAAAGATTAACTCTTGATACCATTGAGAAAAATCCTGCTTAATGTCTGGAAGTCTTTTGGCCATCGACTTATCCGCCCTTATTTCATCCAAAAAAGAACATATACACTTAAAATATCCATAAAAATACTAAAAACAGGCACAAAAGTAAAAATTAACCCCCAAAAAACAGTAAAAAAACACAAAAAAATAACAAATTTGCATCCAAAAATTTACACGCAAAAAGAACAAAAAAAATAAAAAAACAAAATCTCTTTAAAAAATTACGCAAAAAAATCAACATCTCAAAAACACGTCTAAAAGGCCTTTTTAAAGGATTCTGTTTTTAAAAAAAGAAACAACACAATCAATTCGAACGTTTCAAATAAAAACTTTCCCCGGAAAACAACACGGAATAATTGCAATTTTGCTTTGCAATTATTGATTTTTAATTTTCAAGTTGTGTAACATGAAAACTAGGAAGCAAGAATGCTATGTAAATTATATTTTGAAATAATTGGAAAAGGTAAAAAGTTTAGTTAAGACATTTCCACCTAAAAAGGAGAACCGTATGGCTGTTAAAAAACGCAAGAAAACAACCAAGCGTAAGGTTACTAAAAAGCGCAAAACTACCAAAAGAAAGGTAACTAAGCGTAAAGTAACCAAGAAACGCAAAACCGCTAAAAAGAAAACAACCAAGCGTAAGGTGACCAAAAAGCGCAAAACTACCAAAAGAAAGGTAGCTAAACGCAAAACAGTGAAACGTAAAGTTGCTAAACGCAAAGTAGTAAGAAGAAAAACAGCAAAAAGACGACGCCGAAGATAAAACATAACCACAAAGAATAATCAAGAAAATGTTGGTTGCCCTTACAAAAGTAGGGGCAACCAATTTTGTGCTTTAAAAATAACCATGCAGTTATTAAGCCCTTTACAAAAAAAATACTCCGGAAAAAAATACAGCCAACATTACAATTGTTGATTTTCTGAAATCAGATTTCATACATTTTCCTTAAGGAGAGGTAAATGAAACAAAAGATAATCAAAGGAGAAAACCTAAAAAGAAAAGTGCTGTTATAAAAAACATACTAACTAAAAAGGGAAACTTACCCATGGCTGTAAAAAAGAAAAAGAAAACGACAAAAAAGAAAGTCACCAAAAAAAAGGCAACCAAACGCAAAAAAACAACTAAAAAGAAAGTCACCAAGAAAAAAGTAACCAAGCGCAAAAAAACAACCAAGAAAAAAACTGCTAAAAAGAAAGTCACCAAGAAAAAAGTAACCAAACGCAAAAAAACAACCAAGAAAAAAACTGCTAAAAAGAAAGTCACCAAGAAAAAAGTAACCAAACGCAAAAAAACAACCAAGAAAAAAACTGCTAAAAAGAAAGTTGCCAAGAAAAAGGCAACTAAAAAACCCGCCAAAAGAAGAATGAAAAAACGCCGAATAATGAAAAAAAAGAAATAGTTGAAAACTACTACTTTCTAAAAAGAAGAGCGAAGACGCCCAAAAAATCTTCGCTCTTCTTTTTTACTTTTTACAATAGTTTATCTACGAACAATATAACCCTGTCGCAACTCTTCCTGATAAAAAATGAAAAGCCCACAAAACACAAGGATTATAGTTAGGAAAAATGACCATCCAACCGATTCACCCAACAATAACCAACCATATAATGCTGCAAAAACTGGTGTAAGAAAACCTGCAAACGAAAGAAATGTTGCTGTATAACGACGCAGTAAATAACCATACAGATTGTAAAACACAACATTGGCAAGCAAAATAAGCAAAGCGGCATACCCTGCACACGCAAAAAAATCTCTCATTGCAGAGTGAGATATAACTCGAAATGCAGGCATTCCTTCAATCACAAGAGATGTAAAAAAAGCAAGTAACCCTCCACCCAGCATTCCAATACCATTTATCGCAAGCATGCTGTAGCCCTGTCTACCCAACTTCCGAACCACAATCCAGCCATAACAAGCGCTAACAACTGAAATAAGCATTGCAAGCTCGGGCCAAGAAAAGAACCAAAAAGCATTGGAGGAGCTATCTGAAACTCCCGACGCAACAATGACAGGTATAAAACCACAAAAACCAAGGAATAAACCAAAAAGCTTCCTTTTTGTCATGTGCTCAGCAAACCAAAAATAAGAAAACACTGCAGAAATAAATGGGGAAAGATTGTAAAAGAGACAAACCTTTGAAGAGCTGAGATACTGCAATGCCCAAAACTCCGCAACAAAGGCAAAAAAAATGTGGAACAGTACTATTGCCCCAAAATCCCACACATTTTTTTTATATATCTTGAGATCAGATCGACGGAAAAAATACAAAAAACCAAGTAATAACGAACCTCCAACCAACATTCGTACAGAAATAAAAAAAATCGGCTGCACATACTGTAAAGCGAGTTTTCCTATCGTGAATGTGCTTGCAATAAGCATATATAAAAAAATAACAAGGAACATTTTAATTTGTCCTCACTTTCCAGTTGTTACAAGTTCCTGATCGTCAACAACTCGGATTCGTTGAATATCAACAGCTTTACCGGTCTTGGTATCAACCTCAATCCACGCACCCGTCATAATGAAAGGCGGCTTCATATCAACAACAAATTTTACCGGCATCTGCGTCAGAAAGCGTTGAATAACAGGTTCTTTGGTCATCCCAATCATAGAATTAAGTGCTCCTGCCATACCCAGATCGGTAATGTACGCCGTTCCTCCTGGCAAAATCCTCTCATCGGAAGTTTGAACGTGTGTGTGGGTCCCTACAACCCCACTTACTTTGCCATCAAGAAAATAGCCCATTCCCATTTTTTCTGATGAAGCTTCAGCATGAAAATCAACAAAAATAAGATCGGTTTTGTTTTTTAAGAAGGTTAATATTGATTCCGCAGTTCTGAATGGACATTCAACTTCATCCCTCATGAAAGTCCGTCCTTGCAAGTTAACGACTGCAATTTCGTAACCTTTGCAATCAAACGTTGTAACACCAAAACCAGGACACCCACTTGGATAATTTGCTGGACGCAAAAGATCGTTATTTTGAGACAAATATGGATAAATCTCCTTATTTGACCAAATATGATTGCCCGATGTTACAACATCAACACTGTTATGCTTGAAGAACTTCATTGTGCGAGAGGTAATACCACGACCATGAGTGCTATTTTCACCATTTACAATAAGAGCATCAATGGAAAATTCTCTTCTGATGCGATCAACATGTTTCTGAAAAAGCGCTCGCCCTGGCTTACCTATAATATCACCTAAAAAAAGTACTCTCAGACGACTCATCTCCCCTTACCTCGCATATTCAATAGAACGCTTTTCTCGTATCACATTTATTTTAATTTGACCTGGAAAGTTCATCTCTTCTTCCACCTTCCTGGCAATATCACGCGCCAACTCTTTCGCTTGATCATCGTTCAATCGGTCTTCTTCAACTATAATTCTTATTTCTCGTCCCGCCTGCAATGCATATGCCTTTTTTACGCCCTCAAACGAGTTTGCTATTTCCTCTAATTTTGCAAGTCGCTTCAAATAGGAAGCCAACGTTTCTCTGCGAGCACCTGGGCGAGAAGCGGATATTGTATCGGCAATTAGAATAACTGGACCATATGGGGAAGTAAATGAAACCTCCTCGTGATGAGCTGCAACAGCATTGACAATAACATCATCCTCTCCGCAGCGCCTTAAAACATCACTACCCACTTGGGCATGCGGACCATCAACTTCCGCAGAAACAGCTTTACCAATATCATGAAACAAGCCTGCCCTGAGAGCAACTTGTCCATCAAGACCTAACTCCTCTGCTACCATTCGAGCAAGTGTGGCAACTTCTTTGGAGTGGAGTAAGACGTTCTGAGAAAAACTTGTTCTAAAATGAAGTTTGCCAAGCAATGTTATAATTTCTGGAGCAACGCTTTGTAGATTAAATTCCAGCACCGCCTGGCTACCATATTCCTCAATAATTTCATCCATTTCTTCTTCACACTTTGCAACGGTCTCTTCGATGCGAGTAGGATTGATTCTTCCATCTGCAATAAGCCGTTCTAACGCTCGACGCGCAACCTCTCTCCTGACCGGATTAAATCCTGAGATAGTGATCATCTCTGGCGTATCGCCAATAACAAACTCCATGCCGGTTGCCATTTCTAACGCCTTAATGTTTCTACCTTCCTTCCCAATAATTCTACCCTTCATCTCATCGCTAGGAAGGTGTACAACACCAGAAGAATGCGGCACTACTTGCTCTGCAGCATACCGCTGCATAGAAGTAATGATAATACTCCGGCTTTTTTCCCTAGCTAGCTGTCTCGTTTCCTCTTCAACTTTCTGTATCCATTTCTGACTTGAAAGCTTTACCTCAGATTCAAGGGTGTCTAACAACGCCTGCTTAGCTTCTACTTGGGTCATGTTTCCTAAACGCTCAAGCTTTGCAACAAGCTCGTTATAAAGATTTTTTAATTTGTTCCCTTCAGAACGAAGAGAATCTTCGGTCCTGAGAAGAGCTCGTTCCTTTTGCTGCAACTCTCGTCTCAAGTCATCAATATGTTGTTCTTTTTTTTCTATTGATTCATATCGCGAATTCAGTTTTGAGTGTAATCTGTCTATCTCAGCACGCTCTCGTTTAATATCCAATTCAAATTCATGACGCTTTCTATAAACATCATCTTTTACCTTAAGCAAAGCTTCTCGACGTTCAGCCTCAATTTCGCGTTTCGCATTTTTCAAACGATCTCTTGCTTCTGCAAGCATCTTTTGAGACGACTCAACCTTTCGCTTTGCATATAAAAGCAAAAACACTCCCAGTACAACTATAAATGTACCAAGTAGTAATCCTAATCCGACCATATATATTCCTAAAATTAAAAACAATACCCTGACAAGCAGATAAAAAAACCGCTCGTACACTAATTAAAAGTGAAAAAGAACTTCGAGGTGAAAACAAAAAAGCACCACCTGGAAATCTTTGCTACAAAAATAGTAGCATCCTGAAGTCCAGCCGATGCAAAAAAAGCCAAGAAATGAAAAAAGCAGTTATCTAGAAGAAAAAGCCGCCGCACACTCCCGATCAATCAGATTCGCAAGATCCTCATATTTAGATTTACTGTCGCGGTTTGCAGTCTCAAGCGAAACCAACCTGTCTGCAATCTGCAGAGCTGCCAATACTGCAATTTTCTTGGTATCTGTTTGCTTTGAAGCTTCCGCCGCATCCCGCATAAGAGAATCAACAAGCGCCGCGACACGCATAACATGCTCCGAGGGCTCATCACTTACCAGCGTGTACTGATCGCCAAAAATGGAAACACTGTACTTTTTCTTTTCATTTTTCATTGCTGATTTTCACTCTCTACAAGGGAATCAATATCATTAATCAAATCATTGATGAGCAACTTTGTTTCAGCCTTTTCCTGATTTAATACGTCAACACTCTTATCATTCGCAAGCATGGACGTCTTGATCGCTTCTAACTCTTCAGTTAGTTGCTCAACATTCTTGTGCAATGCTGCCTTTTCATTTTCTATCTTGGTTTTTTCATCAATCAGCCGTGCACTTTCTGCCTTCAGTTGCTCACGTTCCTCTTTCAATGCACCATTTTCTGCCTTCAGTTCTTTTGCTAAATTAAGCAGAAAAGAGATCTTTTCTTCTAAAACACTTAAAGCCTTCATTCAACTTCCCCCTTTTTAAGAGACAATCACAACTCGATTAAAGTTTAGTAGCTTCACTAAAAGATTGTCAAGTGAGGTTCACCCTCTTGCAATATCTACAAGCTGGGCAAAGGCTTCTGGCTCAAAAATAGCCAACTGACTCAACATTTTTCTGTTCAACTCTACGTTTGCCTTTTTGAGACCAGACATAAACTTGCTGTAAGAAAGACCTCGCTCAACTGTAGCAGCACTAATTCTTGCAATAAAAAGTGCTCGCATGTCGCGCTTTCTCAGCTTACGCCCCTTAAAAGCAAAAGCCATAGATCGAAGGAGAGTCTCCTTTGCTCTTTTGAAAACATTTTTACGTTGCCCCCAAAAGCCTTTCGTTTTTTTCAAAACGCGTTTATGCTTTTTTCGGGTAACTTTTCCACGTTTAACTCTACTCATAATTCAAATACTCCAAATCACAAATCAATTAATATTTAGCTGTAAGGAAGAAGCGCTTTAATATTTACGGCATCACATTGAGCGACATACGCCCTTTTTCGCAAATCACGCTTATTCTTTTTTGTTTTCTTAGTCAAAAGGTGGCGCCTAAAAGCCTTTGATCTTTTAACTCGCCCACTTCCTGTTTTTTTAAAACGTTTTTTCGATGCAGAATGCGTTTTCATTTTCGGCATAACATTCCCCGCCTAAAAGCCCTCAATGGGCAGTGTTTCATTTTAAATAATAAACTCTAGACCAAAACTGGCCGGCTTTCGAATCTTTTTCTTGCACTAAATCTTTTAACATATCGTGCTCTTCGAAAACCTGATGTATACGCTCAAACAGAGCCTGCCCCCTCTCTCCCTTTTTTGCCATTTCACGGCCGCGGCCAAACATGAGAGTAATTTTTAAATGTTTGCCCGCTTTCAAAAATTCAATACCCCGTTTCATCTTTGTCTCAAAGTCATGCTCACCTATCTTGGGGCGAAACTTAATTTCTTTTACCTGAACAACTTTTTGGCGCTTTTTTGCCTCGGCAAGCTTTTTCTTTTTTTCATACAAAGCCTTACCGAAATCCATAATCTTTACGACTGGAACACCCTGAGCGCCAGTCTCAGACAGCAAAACTAGATCAAGCTCCGCCTCTCGCGCCAAACGTAAGGCTTCAGATCGGTTAACAACCCCCACATTAACACCGTTCTGATCAATAAGCTGAACCTTCTCAGCACGAATGTTTTCGTTGACAGGAATCACATTTTTCTTGGATCCTGCTCTATCTCTTCTATCTTTCAAAATGACAACCACCCATGGTTAATTTAAGCCATTCTACCGTGACAACCCAAAAATCCTTACTCATCTTCCTGTGTTCCATGCTCATTTAAAGATATCACCTCATGGACCTTTGTAAAGATAGTCGAGGCAACATCCTCATTAGATTTGAGAAACTTCAACGCCTGCTCTCGCCCTTGAGCAATCTTCTGGCCATCCATCGAAAACCATGATCCGGATTGCTTCACAACCTTGTAATGCAATGCTGCATCAAGAAGGTCAAGCTCTCTAGATATTCCCTCATTAAATAACAGATCAAGCTCAACGCTCTTGAACGGCGGCGCAATCTTATTTTTTACCACCTTAACACGCACTCTGTTGCCAAAATGAACATCATTTTTCTTCAGGCTAGCAATCCTGCGCACATCAAGGCGAACCGATGAGTAGAACTTGAGAGCATTTCCACCTGTCGTTGTTTCTTTGCTAGCAAAAACCATTCCGCCAATTTTGTGACGAATCTGGTTGATGAAAATCAAAACTGTTTTTGATTTGTGCACTACTGAAGTCAACTTTCTCAGCGCCTGAGACATCAATCGAGCCTGCAGACCAACATGAGTATCACCCATATCACCCTCAAGTTCAGCCTTTGGGACCAATGCTGCAACAGAATCAATAACAATAACATCAACCGCACCCGATCTAATAAGCATTTCTGCAATATCAAGGGCCTGCTCGCCATAGTCAGGCTGCGAGATGATAAGATCATTGATATTTATGCCAAGCCTTTTTGCATGAGCTGGATCAAGTGCATGCTCCGCATCAATAAAAGCACAGATTCCGCCTTTTTTTTGCGCTTGGGCAATCACATGCATAGCAAGTGTGGTCTTTCCAGATGATTCTGGGCCAAAAATTTCAACGATTCTTCCTGCAGGCAATCCGCCAATTCCAATCGCCTGGTCTATTAAGATCGAGCCTGTCGATATGGCCTCTATGCCTTTGTGAGGAGACTGCCCCAAAAGCATCACTGCACCATTGCCGTACTGCTTATCGATCTGAGCAAATGTCACCTCTAATGCCTTTTTCTTAAAGGCCTGTTCTTGTTCTTGGGGTTCAATTGTCATTGTTTTTTTGCTACTTCTAGCTGTTTTATCTTTCATATTGAAATTTATTTACCTAAGTTAATGATAGATTTATTTACTTTAATTTTAGCTTTCTTGCGTAAAAACGCAACCAAAGAGGCAAGAGTAAGCTGAACCGACTCTTCTCTCAACGTCTTGCGAACTTCCGGCTCCTTTTGCAAAAAATCTTTTTGATCAAACGGCTCAATCGCATCTAGCACAAACAACATACCGTCAGATTCACCTTGAAAAGTACCGACAGCACCTACTCTTTCCAGTTTAAGCATCACTTCTAGAGGCATCCCTTTCTCTCGAAGCCGTTTTATTTTTTGCTCATCGGCAAGTGTAATCATGCCTGTTTTTTCCGCAGTTACATTAAAATCCTCTTTTAATTGTTCCGCGGATCCTCCAGCTCGCAAGTTCTTCTCGGCTTTCTCTAGATCCTTTTTTAGTAGCTTTGCTGCATGCATTTCGTAGTAATCACCCTTAACACTGTCTTCAATAGACTCAATTGACGGCAAATAACGTTTTTCTATTTTTGTTATCTGAACAACAAAACCCTTTCCCCCCTCACTATAAAATCTAAATGTATCCTTAGCTCCCCCAAAAAGCGCTCGTGATAATTTTGTGTCAGTCTTTTCTTGGGGTTTAACTTCTTTTGTTGAACGAGCCTTGCCTAGAGTCACCTCTCTCTCACCAGAGTCAAGCGTATCGTCCCGCAAAAGTCGCTTCATATCTCTATAAAATCTATCATTAAATTTCTTGCTCACGAGAGTTTTTTTAATATCTTCTCTTACACTGTTCAATGATTTTACAACGGCAGGAATTCTGTTTTCACGCTTAATGATTTCAAAACCACGTTCAGTTCGAACAACTGCAGAAATATCACCATCATTCCTCAGCAAGAAGGCTGCTTTTTCAAAATCGCGAGAGTATGTACCACGAGAAAACTCTGGCAATAACCCTCCCTTAGATGCCGTCTCTTTATCATCCGACAACTCCTTTGCCTTTGCTTCAAACAGTGCGGGATTTGCTGCAAGTTCAGCATGCAGGCCTCGCGCCTTTTCGTACGCTGATTTTTCTTGACCCGGCTTATCAAAGGCAATTAAAATAACACGCACCTTAAGCTTAACTGGCTTTTCAACAAATTTTCTTTGCTTATTATCATCGTAATAAGTTTTTATTTCTTCGTCATCGACTTTGACACCATAACTTTCGCTATCAAACTCCCAGACTTTACCCCCTCGCTTTTCGGGAACCCAATATCGCTTGACTTGTGCATTTTGACTGTCAAAAAAGTCCTTTAACTGTGCCGAAGAAACATCCTTTTTCTTTGCCTCATTTAAGTAATTAGTAAAATCGAAACGAAAAACCGAAAAGCCCCGCCCTGCATAATCACGAATATAACGCTCTTTTACTATCCAAAGTGGATCATAAGCAGCACCAAGCATCAAATTGACGACTAAGGATCGCTTCAACATTTGCTCAACCTCATATTCAAAATCAGCGATCGTCATCCCTTGACGCGCCAAGTAAACCTTCAGCCCTTGCATATCAATTCCACCCTCTGGATCGAGAAGCGATGGAGGAACCAAATGAGAAAGATTTCTATAAACAAAGCCTACGTCAGACAAAATGTCAGCAATATAATCTTTGTTCATATGCAAATCAAACTTGTCCGCCAACTGATCAATTAACTCTTCTTGTAAAAGCTGATTTGCTGCCAAGACTCGAGGATTGAGAGAAAGCCCCATTGCCTGAACCAATGCGTCTGCAAGTTCACCATATTGAGCACGAAACGCTCTAATTTGTCGCTCATTTTCCATTGTCTTTCGAACAAAAGCGTTATAAGAAACTGATTTACCATTTACAGTAGCAATCCACGGACCACTTGTTGTACGACGAAAAATAAGGGGCAAAGTAAAAACACCCCCGACTGCTGCAACAATCAATATGAGCAAAGTTTTGACAGCTTTACTTTTTAGCATTCTTCGAATCTGTGTAATCATGGACAACAGCCTTTCTTCGATTAATCTACCTTTGTAATCTTTCTAATTGATTATCCAACTCAACATGAAACAATACGTACGTCTTTTAGTCTTTCCTGAGCCGAAATATCATCGACCAAAGCAATAAGATCGTTTTTGTCGCTAAATTTTTGAGTAATAACTTGATACCATACAATAACTTTTCCGCGAGCCGTCTTACTTTTTCGTTTTTTGACCGAAACAGCAATATTCTCTTTTTTAAGTTTGTCTGCAAACTTTCGAGCAGCCCTATGCGTACCAAAACCAATCAGTTCAGCATAAAAGTGTCCAGGCGCTTTTTCCTCTTGTATCTTGTTAGAAACCTCTGACTCCACGACAGATGAAATATCTTTTTCTATGGCAGGCGTACTGGATATTGCAATACTAGTATCCTGCGAAGAAACATCTTGCTCAACCGCAACAACCTTAGCTGAAGTGTTTTCTTCGCCCTCTGCACCTTGTTGCAAATCACTTTTATCGTACATTGAACACATTGAATAGTAGATATGATCAGAAAAAGATTCCTGGCCAACCTTACGATAAAATTTTTCTACAGCCTTTTTTTTGCCCAAAAAATAGCCCGCTATAAAAATAAAAAAACAGGCGAGAATAATAACTGAAACTACCCAGCTAACATGACGGCTAGTCAAAAAAATACCTGATTCTTTTCGCTCACGCCCCGATCGAGAACTGTCTTCCTGAGAAAATTTCATAATTTTTACACTTTTTTAAGGTAAACTCTCAACTTTTTCGATACCTGATTTATGTATAAAGGACGGTCCAATAAAGTCAAGTTGACCGACGCTGTCGCCCCATAGTAGCTTTTTTTACTATTTGCCGCAATTTCACGATTTAACTGTTTTTTCAAACTTTTCCAAAATGTTTTTTGCCTCTTTGCATAGTTGCGAGTATAACGCTGGATCAGCTCTACCGCATCCTTCTTTGAAATAGAGTCGGAAGCATTCCTTTTTTCTCCAGAGCAATAATCAAGTAGAATATCGTAACCAATCAATTTTTTCTTGTACAAAAACGGCTCCCATTCCGTATTCAAAAGTTTTTCCACTTCCTGTATCCAACCCTCGCCAAGCATTTGTCCTGTTCGAGTATTAATTCGGTTGTACAACTCGCCGGTATCTCGGTCCAAATTCAAAACCATAAAATGAAATGGTGGATTATACGATGGTACAAATACTGACGGCTTTTGGCCCGTTTTTTTCCAAATGATAAGCGCACGTTTGATTCGATACAAATCGTTTTTATCAACCTGATCAGCCCGTTTAGAATCGATTTCATTCAATTGCTCCCAAAGTTGTGAAGCTGTCGCATCAGAAAACTTTTCATCAACGACATTGCAATCATTTTCTTGAGAATTTTTGCTAGGAGGGAAAAAGATCGATTTGATGTAAAACCCCGAACCTCCGACAATAATTGGAAGTTTTCCCCGAATCCAAACATCCTGAACTGTTTTTATCAAAATAGCTCTGTAGTCACAAACCGTAAAATTTTTCGGCTCGTCTATAATATCAAACAGGTGGTGCACAACAGACTCATTGCGCCAATCTGGCTTAGAGGTACCTATTGTGAGAGGCGTATAAAACTGACCAATATCACCGTTGATAATCTCAACAGGAAGGTGCTGAGCAATCTCAAGTGCAAAATCGTTTTTTCCAACTGCTGTTGGTCCAAAAATAAAAAGCGCAAATGGTTTTTGTTGTATATTCATATCAATAAATAAATCAGGAGCCTGAAATAGTGTCGCCAGACTCCTGACATTCCTTACATTTGTTCAACTGTTCCCACCGTTCTGCTTAAAGGAGACGAGCTCCTGATGCCATCGGCTTCGTATCCATAAAAAGAGACCGCAGCCGTGCTATAGCCTTCTCCTCTTCCACTTCTTTCACTAAAGATATCTCTTCAACAAGAAGAGCTTCTGTCTGCAAAAGAAGATTTTTTTCTCCAAAGGAAAGTTCTTTACGCGCTGCCAAGTGATTAAGATCTCTGTATATTCTGCAAATCTCGTACAAGTCCCCTGTCCTCAATTTGCATTGATAGTCCTTGCTACGCTTGTTCCAATTGCCCAACATTGAATCTCGACAAAGCTTGGCAGGTTGTGAGAGAATTTCAAAAGCATTATTTATAACTTCATCAGAACTTAACTTACGAAGACCAACAGAGGAAAGATTGCTCACAGGAACCAGAATAGTCATGTCTTTATTTAGAAACTCTAACTCAAAAAATCGGGAAACATTACCTGCCACAATCTTTTCGACTATGCCACTTATTTTTGCAACTCCGTGCCCGGGGTAAACCACCTTGTCACCAAGAGAAAACATGAGAACCCTTTCCAGCAAGGGAAGCTTAACCCAGATGCAAGACTCACCCGTACGACTAGTATACACCCTAAAATTTTTAATGGAATCATTGATCCCATCGATAAACCAACCATTGAATAGATTCTCATCATTATACTAGGGTGAGAGAAAAATCTTTCTAAGTCTTTGATAAAAAAAGGTTACCCTAAATGAAACGTAAAAAAATTTTCACTTGTATGATCTGTTTAAAATTTTCTCTTCTCGTTTTACTTGTCTCACTTTTTATTCTTCCCCGCTTTGTATGGCGCACGGATACTATGCTCACTGATGTTCAGGAAGCAATTAGAAAACGTGAAAATCTAGAAAAAAGAAACGAAAAAGGAGCAACTCCTCTTATTGGAGCGTCTTCTCAAGGAATGCTCAAGGCGGTTAAACTTCTTCTTGAAAACGGAGCAAAAATAGAAGCTCACGCCAACAACCCCGATGACCAGATTCTTGAAGCAGGCAACACAGCCTTGCACTACGCCTGCCTGAATGGCAACCCTGAGATGGTTAAACTTTTGGTTGATCATGGAGCCTCTGTTTTTTCTTTGAATGACAACAAAAACAGCCCACTCTACACACTTGTTAACAGTGTGGACACCCCACTAAAAATAAAAGAACAGTGCATAGACTACATGTTCCAAGGAAGACCAGAAACGGCAAGAAATCTTTTAAATTTACAAAATAAACAAGGTTACACACCTTTGATGCGAGTTGCTGAGCTCAGAAACCCTAACTTTGTTGAACTTATTTTACAGCGGTGGGGCAAACTCATAGATTTTGGATTAAAAAATAAATCTGGCGAGACAACACTAGGGGTCGCTCTCAGAGATGCCGCTGATGACACCATTATAGGACTCATAAGGCAAGCACAAAACAAATAGGCCAAAAGGAAATAACAAGGGGACAAGATGAACAAAAAATTAATTCTTTCGATCGCCATCATTTTCACAGCAAAACAGGAAGTCTGCACAACCTCTATACAACAAAAAAAAATGGACATCGATTACGAACTTACTCAGCTCCATGCTGGCTTTTGCGAGGGAAATTTTCATGAGGGAGTTCTGAATCTACATTTTATTAAAAGACTTGAAAAAGCCATCAACGTAATAAAAGAAATCCATAAAAGAGGTATTTTTTCCACCATATGCCCAAAAAAAACAGACTTGCCCTGTCATATTTTTGATCAAGAACTGATTTTTCAACACGAAGCACTTAGAAAATGCAAAAAAGAGATTGAAGAAAAAAGAACACTAAAACCACTTCTTGTTTTATGGAGCCATATTCAAAAAAACAGAATCAAGGTGACCGTTCCTTTGTTAAAAGAATTCTCAATAATGATTTTGATTATTTATAAGGCAATTTACACAGCATGCTCACCGCTCATTCAAGTTGTAACAGAAAAAAGTTTTTTCTTTCATGCAATCGCATTATTATGCGGTAATATTGCAAGTTTAAAGGCATTTGAGCTACTCAGCATTATCGACAAATTGACCCTACAAATTCCAAAGCTTCTTGAAAAATATGAACTGACCAAAAGTGAATTAACCTGGAATCAATGGTTAAAAAAATACTGGTGGCTTCCTCCCATCGCTGTAGCGGCAATAGTACTTGAAGCTGTGTTTATTTATCAAGTAGCAGTCGGCAAGCGAAAACTTCCACGCCTTAAAAGTATTTCGCACCTCTTTTCAAAACAGTACAAAAAAGCCTAGTGCTATACTGAATGCAACCACGAGATATCGCGGTTGCATACGCCACTGAGGCTTGATATTCCACGTGTAAAACGAAAGCATACTCAAAAGCGCAAACATGCAAACACGAACAGCAACAATAGCAACCAACACACCAAGCTGGGAAAAATGAGATCCAATGCGGACAACCCCGTATATCAACAACATGGTAGCAACGTTAAAAGCCAAAAGACTGCCCGCTCGCTCTTGTGTGATATAAAACTTTTCGTACGCAATAAAAAAATTTTCAGAAAGACAGATAAACAAAAACAGATAGACGAGAGATCCATCGATGCCACCAGAGGAACTCCCGCTGCTCAAAATTTTAGCATGATTAACTGCAAAAAAAATGATAATCCCGTACAATGCGTGGTGCAACTTTTGTGTCACTCTCAAAAAAATCGCACGTTTTGTAGCCAAACTCATCTCTTTTGCTTTTGCAAGCATTGCATCACTAGTCAAGCCAAACGTTTTACGCAAAACACTGGTTACTCCGTATGCAATGTGACTCACCAACTTAAAAACCCCGGCATGAGCAAGACCAAACTGAAAAGCGAAAAACGGAACTAAAAAGTTGCTCGAAAAAATAAGATGACTAAGCTGACTCAAATAGTTAAAAAAGCGACTCACGATAACACGTTTTTGGGAAATAACAGGCAGCGTTGACATTGGCAGCGACACAGAAAAACCCCAAACCAAAAAGATCATAACAACTGTTGAAACAACGGACGTGACAAGCATAGGGACGAAAATAAGTGGCAAACCAATGGGATAACCCAAAAAATAAAAACTCCAGACCAGAACAACATACCCAAGAATAGTTCCCACTTCGATAAATGCAGCCTCCTTATTCAAAAAAGCTAAATGCATCACCGTGCGAACCGTTTTTTTTACTGTCTCGCTCAGAGCAAGCAAACCAACAGAAACAAGCATCACTGTGCTTATATGGGACAAAACAGCTAGCTTTATCCAGGATTTCGCAAAAAAAACCACCCCAAAAACTCCAAAAACGGTCAAAATTCCGGGAAAAAGCTGCAGAACAATAAATCGACGAAAAAGAGATTTTCCTTTGATCAGAAAAGAAAAAAACGGACTGATCGATGACTCAAGGCCCAAATCCGACACCGCAACAACAAGGTAAACAAGCGAAAATACAGCGCCAATCAGGCCGTATGTTTTATAGTCGCTCAACCTAAAAAGTAGCAGTTGGTGGGCCAATAGAATTGACTGATACCCAAGAGCCTCAAAGCTAAGCCAGCGGAAACTGCGTGATAAAAAGCTGTTTAAATCCTTCATAATTGAATAGTATAGACATTTTGTTGCCAAACGAACACCTCCAAAAACACACCGCTGGGCCAAAAGGCCCCCCAGAAAGCCATATCACACAAGCTGTTGTCAACCGCAGTTAAATATGGCAGAATATAAACAAATAGAAAATATAAGTAGATTTTAAGATAGCCTGCAAGAAGGAACAAGAGGCGTTTTTGACAAAGTGGATTTAAACTGTAAAAAACCCAATAAAGCAGTGAGAATGTTGGTTAGAAAAATAAAAATAGAGGTATAGGATAATGAAAAAAAAGTTAATGACAATATTGGTCGCTGTCGCAATTTCTCTTCCAGCACTCAATCCTGCGCAAGTTTTTGCCATGAAAATAAAGAAATATGAAAAAGGCAATGCTTCATCGTGGAAAAAAGTCTTCTTCGGAGGCGCTTGGGATATCCTAGAAAAAATAGTTTCCTCTGTTGTATTGGATTTTTCGCCATTCATTTATTTCACTTTTTTCTCCAAAAAAAATGAAAATAATAGGCCACAGACTAAAAAAGATAATATTAAGCCTACACTTATTAACAACGATAATAATATAGAAGATGAATCCGATGATGATATGGACGATGAACTCGATCTTTATTATACGTCACTGGTTAATGACAAGAACAAAGATAACCATAATTATAAGGATGATATAGACGATGAATTCGATCATGAAGACGAATGCGAAAACCAAAAACTTAAAAAGGTATAGGAAATGAAAAAAAAGTTAATGACAATATTGGTCGCTGTCGCAATTTCTCTTTCAGCACTCAATCCTGCGCAAGTTTTTGCCATGAAAATAAAGAAATATGAAAAAGGCAATGCTTCATCGTGGAAAAAAGTCTTCTTCGGAAGCCTTTGGGGTGCCCTTGGAGGAGGAATTTCCTCAATGATCACAAATAAGTCTTTTTCGCTCAAGAAGATTAATCCCGCAAATATCGCTCTTGGCGCAATTCAAGGTGGCATAGGATTTATTAAAATAAAAAAATACTCTAGCCCGCCAGAAAAACAAAAAATATTCAGTGATAATACAAAATTTAAAATTAAAAAAGGTGCTAAAACAACAGCCTTTCTAGCTCCAGGATTATACGGAATTTACAAAAAAATCATAAACGGTGGCAACGTTTTTCAGCCTATCATAACAACTGTATGGAATTACTTACCCCTGATTTATTCCTCTAAGAAATTTGAGAAAATCAAAAAATCTGAGAAAAAAGAAAAAGAAGAAGAAAAAGAAACCCAAATTTCTTCTGAGGATACCGATACCAGTGCCTATTGGACCGCCGGATATTACCCAGATCATGAAGAAAACTTAGCTCATAAAAAGAAAAAGAAAAAGAAGAAGAAAAAGAAAAAGAAAAAGAAAAAGAAGAAGAAGAAGAAGAAAAAAGACGAGGAAGAAGAAGAAGAGAATAAAAAACTACTAAATGAACTAGGCGCCGTCTAATAACTTACGCAACAATAATTTCTAAAGAAAGGTCCGCGTAATTAAAGCCGCGGACCTTTCTTTAGAAATTATTACGAGGGCGGAGCACTTAAAAAACATTTAATACAGAAAGGTACAAAAAGTGAAAAAGAATCTGAGACTAATAGTATATTTTTCGGCAATTATCAGCCCATTGCAAATGTTCGCTTCATGTCCCAAAAATGTGGTCATAAAGAAAGGTGAACAACTGATTAGTAATATGAAAGCACTCATAGAAGATTCAAAAAATATAAAAAAACTAATCCTAAATAAAAAAAGATCTCTAAAGTCAGAGTACACGAATCTAAAATCAGAAAAAAAAAGATACGATTCTGCGTTCAAAAATGCTCAAAAATGTTATAGAGATTCTCTCAAATCTATAGTGAAATTTTTAAAAAAACATCAGGGTGAACAAAATCTAACAAAATTAAATGCACCAAATATCATGCTTAAATTTATTAAAAAGAGCAAAAAAGCTCTTGCACAAAAACACAAAAAAGTTAAGCAACTCCAAAAAAGAACAGACGACAATCTAAAAGCCAATCAAAAATTGCTAGAAAAAATACTGAAAATTAATAAACCAATATTTAAAAAGATAAAATTGAACTACAAGGAGCTGAAAAAAACACCAAATGAAAATAACGAAAAAATTAAGAACCTAGGACGCAATACTCTGAATCTGATTAAAGAACTTTCGGGTAATAATCATATAACAAATGAAAAACTGAAAAATATACGAAATGAGATATTAGAAAAAATGAACGCAGGAAACAAACTTTTTTGGGAAAAAAAGAAGCTGTTGGAAAAAAAGAAGCTGTTGGAAAAAAAGAAGCTGTTGGAAAAAAAGAAGCTGTTGGAAAAAAAGAAGCTGTTGGAAAAAAAGAAGCTGTTG